>Ga0070727_10000508_pt1 | contig 46962 bp, 37 predicted proteins | sample tdAd472_FD_66722 | JGI IMG/M metagenome (GOLD analysis project Ga0070727, IMG submission 66722) | Marine sediment microbial communities from the Atlantic coast under amendment with organic carbon and nitrate - tdAd47.2 | ecosystem: Environmental > Aquatic > Marine > Coastal > Sediment | place... | reverse complement strand
CGGGGCGTGAAGAACTGCCCGCCGTCGCCGCCTTTCTCGCCCATCTTCAGCAGCAGCCCTTCGTAGACCTGCGACAGCGTGAAGACGTGCGTTTCGTCGATTGTCTCGCTGGACAGCTCATGCACCTTGTCGAGCACGTCCTGAAAGTTCTTCTCCGTGTCGATGCGGACGCGTTCGACGCCGGACAGAATCTCGCTGATGACTTTCTGCCGGGGCGTCGCGTGCGCCTTGTTCCGCAGCCCCTTGAGGTACGGCAGCAGCTCGCCGTTCACGAACCCGAACAGGTCGCCCATGCGGCTGCCGTCGCCAGTGAGTTCCGTCCGCTTCGCCCCGTCCGGAGCGGCCCAGTCCTGCCAGCGGTACGGCTCATCGAGCGACGCGGAGAACTCCGCCCCGACGATCTCGGCGGCTTCGGCTTCCTGCGACTCGCGTTCGTCGAGAATTCTGAGGAACAGAATCCAGGTGAGTTCCGGGACGTACTGCATGGCCCCGGCACAGTTCGAGCGGCGCATGATGTCGCAGATGGACTTCACAGCGGAGTTGACCGACTGCTGCGTCGAGAGCGCTTTTCCGGATCCGTTCCCGTTCTTCCCGCCGCCGCCCGATCCGTTCCCGCCCGCCGTCCGACCGGCCTTCTTCTTCGCCATTGCTGTTCGTCCTGGTAGGGCCGGTTCCCACCGGCCAATCATCGCATCCGGAATTCCAATGGCCAGTCGGAACCGGCCCCACGTGTTGAGTCTTCCGTGGAGTCAATCAGAGTTGTCCGCTGAACGCCTGCCGCAGCAAAGCGGCGGGAAGCGCGTTGATCGTTTTGAGCTGAGAATCAACGCTGGCTCGAATCTCGTTGAATGCCTGCGTCCTCGCTGCAACGGTCTCGATCAACCGGTTCTGCGTCTGGTCGTCTGGAACAGGAACTTCGAGTCCGGCGATCTGCTTCCGTGTGATTTTCTTCATTGAGCCGCTCGCCCCTCCGGCTTTTTCTTTCCAGTAGCCCGTGAGGAAAAGCTGCGACAGGTACGTTGCGAGAAACCGCGACGTCATCGGACCAGTCGCCCAGATGCGGATCGTCAGATCGGATGCGACGACTGCGTCGTCTGCCCCCGGAAATCTCGCGGCACGGCCAACGAGTTCGGGCGTGTTGCTTCTCGCAATCAGGACTTCACCTGGAGCCAACGTCGCGAGTTCGACGTCGCTCTGCCACATTCGAGCCGTCTTGATTCCGTCGAACTCAAATCCAGCTTCCGTCAGACATGCCGTCGTGACGGCTCGCACTTCGGTATCGCTTGCCGTGGCAATCGACTTCGCGGGAAGCAGCTCTGAGACTTCTCCGAGCTTCCGAACCGGCCAGGTTTGTGCGTCGTTTGAGTTGAAGACGTCTCTGAGGAAAGCGGCGGGGAGTGCTTTGGCGGCTTCGAGCTGTTCCTCGGCGGCGACTCTCGCCCGCTCCACCGCCTCCATCTGCTCCTTCAGAATCCCCGCAATCCGCCTCTGCTCCCCCAACGGCGGCAGCGGGACGGGAATCTGACGGATCGCCACCTGCGTGATGTTCTTCATCGAGCTGCTGGCCCCGCCAACATTCTCTTCGATGAACTTGCGGCAGACCGGCCCGCGCAGAGCCAGTTCAAGAAACTCCGGCGACACAGCGGACTCATCGAAGACCAGCCGGAGCGTCTTGTCGCTCAACATCAGCTTCGGGCGTGTCTCACGAACCAGAGTGACAGCACCGACCAGTGCCGTCGTATTGGATCGCGAAATCAGGAAGTCACCCGGTTTCACCTCAGCATCAAGCGGGACGTCGAAGTCCGGCGGCAGCACCTTGTTCTCGTCCTGCCGGAATTCCGTCCACGTCACGGCACTGACTTTGAGCACGCCCCATTCATCCGGCTTCGCAGGACGCTCTTCACAACTGACGCACTTCCCGGCATCAATTCGCGTCAGGACGTTGCCCAGCGGGACACGTTCCCAGCCGTTGGCGATGTCCGTGTCGTCGCTCATTCTTCAAAGTCCCTCGCCGAGTGTTGCGAATGCGGGTCGGCTGGCGAGTGTCGCGGAGTGCCGCGCCGGCCCCGAGCCGTTCCGTCCCCCCGGCTCAGAAAACACCGGTCCCGCAGATTCTGAACACTGCCCCACCAGTCCGCCAGCTACTGGAAGCCATTGTTCGACGGAGCGAGTCCAAAGCCAGGACGTGATCGGCTGGCGGGACAGCTCTGACGGTCGTTCCTATAACTCTTGCTCTTGAAGGATCGTCGCCTTACTGCATCGCGAGAGACAGGGAATGCTCGGACTTCCAGAGCACGTCACGCTGAAAGACGTCGAGAACGACTGCGAGTGCATCGCGTCGGTCATCAGCCTCGACCGGAAGCTTGCCAAGTCGGCAGTTGACGGCGATTGGTGGCAGAAAAGCGACTTTCTGCCTCTCAGAAAAGGCGAGGGAGACAGAAGCTGGGATTGGGCAAAGATCACAGGCGAGTGCCGCACGGATGGCTTTGCTGACACGCTCGCCATTCAGACCGCAGACGGTGCGATTCAGGCAGCTATGAAGGTTCTGGCTGACGGCGAGTCCATTCTGGAAGCGGGGAAGCCCTCTGTTTTCGTTCAGTACCTTGCCACCGCTCCTTGGAATCGAAAGTGGCTGGTTCAGCCCGCGAAATATCGTGGTGCTGGCTCTGCGCTGCTGTTGCAGGCCGTTTGTTATAGTTGGAATCTGGGTTTTGGCGGTCGAGTGACGCTGCTTTCCAAACCATCCGAACGGACTCGGGAATTCTACGAGAAACGCTCATTCACGCAGATTTCCAAAGCCGACGATGATATGATCGAGTTCGAGCTTGAGCCGCCTGCTGCTGAACGCTGGCTCAGAGACATGGGGGTGCTGCCATGACAACTCAATTCGACAATGACTTCGCTCCCGTCACCGGGACAGCTGACGCCGCCCGCTACCGGCGATCGGATTGCGTTGCGCCTGTGCTGTCTGATGACGCGTCAGACCTTGACCGTCATATCTCCAAGCTACTGGCACTGCATCCTGACGTCTCCGTTGCTTTTCGGAATCAGGATCTCAGCCAGATGGACGCTCAGGCCAAGCAGGCGCTCCTTGACGGGATCAACGACGTTCTCGGAATTCGCCCACTGAACCCCGTTCACAGTTTCTGAGATGCTCTCACGTAAAACGGCACTCGTAATTGCTCGCCGCGAGTTCCCCAACGGTCCCGAAAGCCTGGCAAGAAGGCTTCGCGCCAATGTGCAGATTCGCCCGCTCGGAGGTTGTGACGGTTTCTGCGTCGTGCGAGGCGACCGTGCCGCCATCTTCCTGAATGAAGCACCGAAGCAGCCACCAGGAAAATTTACGTCACGGCAACGGTTCACTCTCGCTCACGAACTGGGCCACGTCATCCTAGGCGTTCCATCGGTCTTTGGAGAGACGCTTGGCGAGATGCTCAGTTCTGATGACGAAGACGAGAAACGCGTCAACGCTCTTGCTGCCGAAATCCTGCTTCCGCAAGAGGTTGTCGAGTCCTACGTCACGGAACTTCCCGTCGTAGCAGCCATCCTCAAACGATTGGCGAAGAAAGCGAGAGTCTCAGAAGTTGCGGCAGCCCTTCGCGTTGCCAATCTCGCGACAGAACTGAATCTTGAAAACGCGTCTGTCGTCCAATTCGCTGGTTCCAAGATCAAGTGGCAGTGGTCACGCACACTGTCGCTGCGCAATACGGAAGCCCGTGAACTCCTTCGCGATGCACGAGATGCTCCGCACGGAGTGTTTCGCTCAGATCAGGGAGACGGGACCACCGTTGTTGCTTCGACCATCGAAAACGATCACTTCGATTCAGCAACGCTGTTCGTCCAGATTCTCCCTGCCTTAGTTGGGAACAGCGTGACGAGAGAGGAACGGCGAAAGGCACTCGAAGCAGTCCTGCTTCCGAATGATGCGAAGACGCGTGGAAGAATCTCGGGACTGATTGGCACATACCGCCAACGCACGCACAAGTTCTCGTCGGTGGACGAGGCAGAGCGAGACTTCTGGAAACGTAACCAAGCGAAATTGAAGGGCACTAAGTTGAACTCAGACGAGGGCCGGGAGTACGTCCGACTTCGTCTCGAACAGTGGTACTGAGTCACCTTCTGTCCTGCTCTTACGCCGCGAACAGTCGCGACTTGGTTTCAGTCAGAATCTGAGCCGGCTTGCCCAGTTCGCGGAGTGCGTCGATTGCTCCGGTCTTGCCGCCCGCCTTTTGGACGTCCGGGGTCTGGAAGATGTTCTGATTCTCCAGTCCGTCAGTTCCGGCCTTCGCGAACTGCGCCACAATCGCCCGCAGGACGTCCGCTGAAGTCGTCGGCATTCCCTTGAGCCAGTCGGCGTGCTTGTACTCGAACGCCTCCGCCCGTTGTTCGCGGGTTCGTGGAGCCAGCCCATAGCCGATCTCCGCCAGCACGTCATACAGGTCGTATTCCTGCATCTGCTCAAGCTGCTGAATCAGCAGTGGCGAACGCCCGGCATCCGGCAGCTTGCCGAACAGTTCTTTGCGAGCCGCCTGGACAATCCACGCCTTCCGGAATCCCGCAATCGACGCGACTTCCTGGATGAGCTTCTTTCCAAGCCGCTCTTTGTAACTCTCAATCGTGATCGGCACAGACGCGCCATCGACGTCGGCCAGGATGAACTTGCCGGCGTCCGTCACCTGCACATCGAAGCCTTTCACCCGGACAATCGGTTGCGGTGGCGGAGGTGGTGGCGGTGGATCAGTTCCGCCGCCCGGTTTCTTCGGCGGCGTGGGCTTCGTAATGAATTGCGAACCGAACAGATCGGTCGCGTTCGTGTAGTCGTACAGGTGAAACATCAACTTGCCGGAAACAGGGTCAATCCGCGTTCCCCGCCCAACCATCTGATAAAACGAGATCGGAGAATTGACGTAGCGGAAGAACGCAATGTTCCGCAGAGCCGGCACATCGACACCGGTTGTCAGCAGGTCAACTGTCGTTGCGATGAAGTGACTACGCGTCTGCCCTTTGAGTGATGGCAGATCAGCTTTCCCGCCTTTATCCGTGCATTTGAAGGCATATACATCCAGCGGCTGTCGTCCCTGCTCCTGGCACCAATTCTCGTACAGATTGTTCATCTCGACCGCGACATCGTCCGCGTGCTGATCCCGAGCACAGAAGATGATTGATTTCTGCTCCGGCCCGCCCGTCTTCAACAGGTAGGCGAACAGGTCAGCACACATCGCCCAGACGCGATCGGGCAACAGTACCTGCTTCTCAAACGTGTTCTTCTTGTACAGAGCCTTGAGCTGATCGCGAGTAATCGGCTGCCCTGTCCGGGCATCGACTGGTTTGCGGGCGAGAATCTGATCCATCGTGATTCCCGTGTCGTCGAGATTCACGCGACCTTTCTGCATGTCACAAAGAGCCAGGTAGCCATCTTCCATCCCCTGAGTGATGGAGTAATCGTAAACCGGCTTACCGAAGTATTTGATGTTGTCGGCCAGCAGCAACGCGTCTGTCTTCGCTTCCTCGGTGCAATCCTTAGGGAGTTCGATCTTTCGAGGCGTCGCTGTCAGCCCGATTTGCACTGCATCGGGATTTCGAGTCAGAACCGTGATCCACTTGCCCCAGGCAGAACGGTGGCATTCGTCGATGACAATGTGTGTGAAGTAGTTTTCCGGATAGTGCTTCAGCAGGAATGTTGCGTCCGCTTCGTCCGAGTCCACTCCCAGCGTCTGATAGGTCGCGACAACGACGCGAGCATTCTTCTGAGCGTTGCCAGTGCTGACGGCTGCCGCTTCGTTGCCAAAGACGTTCTGCAGAGCAGCCAGCCCCTGAGTCCGCAGTTCGTCCCGGTCGCACACAAACAGAGCCCGGCCAAGCTGCCCGGCGTCGGCAATCCGCTTCAGCAGATGCACGGCGATGAACGTCTTTCCTGCCCCGGTGGCCAGCGTCAGCAGAGCCCGTTTCGCTTCGCCGGTCGCCTGAGATTGTGCCACCTTCTCGAACACAGCCCGGATTGCGGCGTCCTGATAGTACCGTCGCCCGGCTTCTCCGCCGTCGTACGGCGTCAGCAACGGCTTCGCAGCTTCATCCGACAGACTGAACTGCATTCCCTGTTCGTACCGCAGCCGGACTTCATCCGGCGTCGGGAACTCGCTCATCGGTCGCGGCTGCGACGTCAGCCTCGTGAACCGGTCGTACTCGACGAACTGATGACCGTTGCTGGAGAACACAAACGGGACGTTCATCCGTCAGCCCCGAGAATGCAAAGCCGGGTCGATGAGCTTGGCTCGCGTGTCGGATTCCCCGAGCGGCGGATCGTGAAACGGTGGACTCATGGCCGGCCTGTCAGAATTCGGTCGAACCTGCCGCCGAGCACCGGGAAGACAAATCCGGGATGGCAACGAGTCCGAATTCAGAGCGTCACTGAAGCGATCGCTCCAGACTTTCGTTCAGGCGATCCTATCCGGCCCACCATCCGATTCTCAATTGATCAGCCGTGTCAACGAGCGTGGAGACTTGGGGGGTCAAGGTAGCGCGGCGCGAATGCAGACCATTTCCTGATTTGCTCTGGCGTTGCCCGTCTGTCGGCAATTGCCTGTTCTAATCGCTCAATCATCAGTCGTTTCGCTTCAGCGTGGTCCATCCCCGCGAGTCGTACCCGCAAGAGTTCCTCGTGCCATTCCATCTGTGGCGTGGACAAGAGCCTTTTCAGACGTTCAACTCGATTGGCGAGCGTCATTTTGCCCTCAACGTCTTGACTGCAGCCTTGTGACCATCTCTTCCAATTCGCCCAATTTTCGAGCTAACGTCATTTGCTCGTTCAAACGAAGCGAATAGTCAATGACAGCACGGGCTGCACTCAGCTTTGTCGCAGGCGGAGTGTTCGACTTCAGCAACTCCTGCAAACCGTCGATTGCCTCAGTCATCAAGTAACTGACCTTCCCGGCAGCCGAGTCGAACATTTGCTGCCGGACGGCATCCAGCTCCTTGACGAATTCCGGCTCTGACAGACGTCGTGAGACCGTTCGCGAACTGACTCCGATAGCCGTTGCTGCTCTGGTTTGTGTCTCTCCGCGAGCCAACAGTTCAATCAGCCGCGCGTCCGCAGCCTGTCGTGATTTTCCAGACAAAACGCGACACCTCCATGTAAGACATTGGTTGTGAGATGCGATTCAACGTCAGCCGGACCGAGCTGGTCAGGCTTGCTCTTCCGGCAGTGATGGCTTGAGCGGTGAATATGTAGCCAGGCCGGCTAGGGTTTGCAGCCGCGAAAGCACCCACGCTTGCCCCTCAGCGTCGAGCCGCCCGAGTGCCTCTAGAACAGCCCGTAGAACAACATCCGGCGGAACCGCCGAATCCCCCGCTGATTCCGCCACTGGTTCGAGTCCTGCTGGCCCTATTGGTGTTGGGCATCGCCAGAATCTGGAAGCCCTCGGAAGCGATTGTTTCCGGGGGCTTGTTTTGTATGGCGGTTTTCGACGTTTCCAGACTCTTGCCGAAAGAACCACCAGTTGAACCACGGGCGGCGAGTTCTGTGCAGAGTGGCCTCGTGCCCTCTGGTGGTCTCGTGCCCGCTGGCCTCGTCGGGATGTGGGCCGCGACGGGATGGTGGCCGCGACGGCGTGGGGGCCGCGAGACGGCGGTGGGGCCTCGTCGGTTGCTGATCGGCGATTTCAACGGATGGCGGCTGTCGATGGTCTGTTGGCGGGGACGGCGGGGTGTGCTGGCGGTGTTCAGGCCGGTTGTGGCGAGGAACTGGTGTCTGCTGGTTGAGCGGCCACCTCGTCGAGAAGCGTTTTCAGGGCGTCGAGCTGGTCGTCGGGGACCGGCATCGTCAGCTCCCAGCCGTTGTGCATGGTCGCGTGCAACAGGCTTGCTCCGTCGGCTTCTTCCAGACGCAGATTCAGCATCGACCACGGCAGGAAGCCCCACTGACTGTGCATCCCATTGTCGTACAGCGGCGTGACTGGCTGCTGCTGTTTTCCACGCAGCATCCCAGTCAGCGTTGCGGCTCCACCGAACAGGACGGCTGCGGCCAGGATCACTGTTTTCGAGGCTTCGACGACGGTGTTCTCACCGCCGGTCGAGAACTTCTGCACTGCCTCAACAGAGAAGAGCACACCGCTTGCTACCATCGACAGGGCGAAGATCGTCAGAGCCGGCTTGCGACAGGCTGGGTTGATGAGTGCCGCGAAGCAGACTGCGAGGCCGAGGGACAGAATGGCCATCGCGATTCGATTCAGTTGACTGAACTCTGAAATGGTCAGCATCGCGACGCCACAGATCACGAAGAAGAGTACTCCGAAGACGAACATTCCACTGTTCGCAGGCGCGACCGGCAGGACCGGCCCCACTCGCAACCGCTCTTCTCCGGCGTGCTGATAGCCGCGCTGCTTGAATCGATGCGACACGAACAGCAGCCCGATTCCCACCACGATTCCGATCGCCAGGCCGGTCATGGACTTCGCCTGCCAGACTCCCAGAAACGCGACGCCAACGATTGCATTCATCAGGTGCCAGATGATCTTGTGACGAGTTTTCGGAGTCTTCGTCGCAGCGACTGATTGTGGCATGCCTTGCCTTTCGTTTTGTTTGGGCGGCACGGGTGGCAACCGCTGACAGAACCAGGAAACGCAGCCACCAACTGCCGAACCGGGCGGAAACCCTTGCGGTCGGGGCCGACCGCGTCAACAGCACGTTGGCCTGCCTCACACGTCGCCCTGGCTCACTCTCAGGTTACGGAGGCGAACGCGGCCGCCGCATGCAGCATCAAGCGAGTCATTCAAGACCGTGTCGCAGGGCGGCGGCGGTTGGGCCGAGATCCGGGTTCGCTTCGAAATGCTCGGGCGGGCCAGTGGCGATGATCTGGCCTCCCGCCGATCCGCCTTCCGGGCCAAGATCGATGAGCCAGTCTGCGGCCCGGATCACGTCGAGGCTGTGTTCGACAACGATTACTGAATGTCCCTGCGTGACGAGCCGCTGCAGCACATCGAGCAATCTCGCAACATCCGCCGGATGCAGGCCCGTCGTCGGTTCGTCGAGAACGTACAGCACGCGTTCTTCGCCCCCCTTGCTGAGTTCCGCCGCCAGCTTCACGCGCTGAGCCTCGCCGCCGGACAGCGTTCTGGCTGACTGGCCGAGTTGCAGGTAACCGAGCCCGACCTCAACCAGCACGTTCAGAATCGCGGCGATGCGGGGCAGCGCGGAAAAGAATTCGGCGGCCTCATCGACGCGCAGTTCGAGCAGTTCGGCCGCGTTCTTTCCGCGAAAGCGAATACCAAGCGTCTGCGTATTGAACCGCGCGCCGCGACACTCGGAGCACTCGATAAATACGTCCGGCAGAAAACTCATCCGCACGCGCTGAGTGCCGGTGCCCTCGCACGCCGGACAGCGACCATCCTTCGATGTAAAGCTGAACCGTTTCGGCTTGAACCCGCGCAGCCTCGCTTCGCGCGTGCGAGCCAGCAGCTTGCGGACTTCGTCCCAGAGGCCGGTCTGCGTCGCCGGGCTCGACCGACCGTTGCGTCCGATCGGAGACTGATCAACAACGACCAGCCGATCCAGCTCGTCGAAACCGGCCAGACCCGAGCATGCGGCTCCACTTTCCGACCAGTCGATCGTCGCCGTGTCGATGCCGTCCCGCCGCCAGCGACCGCGATTCGCCAGGGCATATTTCAGCGCGGGAATCAGCGAGTGAACGATCAGCGACGATTTCCCCGAACCGCTGACGCCCGTGACGGCGGTCAGGCAGCCCAGCGGGATCTCTGCAGTCACATTCTTGAGGTTGTGCAGCGACGCCCCGTCGATTTGGAGCTTCCCACTGCTGTCGTCTTCACCCTCCCCATGGGAGGGGCGCGGTCTCAGCCGCGGGGAGGGCTGCTCTGATTCTGTTTCTGTTCGATCGCGTGCGTCGCCCTCCCCGGCTGCTCGTGCCTCGCACCCGACCCTCCCGGCGGAACGGTGAAGGTTGGAGTTTGCCGTTCGCGGGTCGGCGTCGAGAAAGTCACGCGTCACTGACTCGTCGCCGCGAAAATCGTCAAGCGTTCCCTCGCCAACGAGCCGTCCGCCTTCGAGGCCGGCGCCGGGGCCGAGGTCGATCAGCCAGTCGGCTGCGCGCATGATCTCGACGTCGTGCTCGACCACGATCACCGAACTGCCGGTGTCGCGCAGCGAGTTCAGAACGTCGATCATCCGCTGCGTGTCGCGCGGGTGCAGGCCGATGGTGGGTTCGTCGAGAACGTAGCAGACGCCGGTCAGCCCCGAGCCGAGTGCCGCCGCCAGCCGCGCGCGCTGAAACTCGCCGCCGGACAACGTGATCGCTGGCCGGTCGAGCGTCAGATAGTGCACCCCGACGCGGTTCAGATAACCGAGTCGCGCGGCAATCTCCGGGATGATGCTCCGTGCGGCGACGGCTGCTTCTGGTTCGAGCTGCAACTCGTCGGCTTCGCCAGGTGACGCTGACAGTCGAGCCAGCAGGTTTTCGATCAACGGGCCACAGTCACCAACAGTTTTCGCGGCGAGCTGCGGAAGACTCGATCCGGCGAACAGGACGTTGCGGGCGATCGGTCCGACCCTCGCGCCGTCACAGTCGGAACACAGCGGCAGTCGCGAGAACTCGCTCCGCAGTTTCGTTCGACTCGCCTGGATCTCCGGCGGCACCTGGCGACCGAGGCCGCGGCACGACGGGCAGGCTCCGTACGGGCTGTTAAAGCTGAAAGTGCGCGGTTCGAGCGGCGGGAAACTCGTCCCGCATTCCGGACAGCAGTAGCGACTGCTGTAAAGCCGGTCCGACCAGTCATCGCCATTCTGCGTGCTGACAACGCACGAACCGTCGCCGTACTTCAGAGCCAGCTCGACCGATTCACGCAGCCGCTCTTCAATCCCCGGCTTGACGATAATCCGGTCGACGATCGCGTCGATCGAATGCGATTTGCCGCGCGGCAGATCGGGCGGCGATCCTGCGTCGACAATCTCGCCGTCCACGCGGGCACGAACGAAGCCGGCCTTGCAGATTCGCTCGAACACATCGCGATGAGCGCCCTTGCGACCGACGACCAGCGGGGCGAGCAGCATGACTTTACTGCGTTCTTCGAGCGCCAGAATCCGGTCGACGATTGTCGCGACACTCTGCTGTGAAACCGTGACGCCGCAATCCGGACAGTGTGCCTGCCCGGCGCGTGCGAACAACAGCCGCAGGTAGTCGTAAAGCTCGGTGACAGTCGCCAGCGTGCTGCGAACTCTGGCACTGCCGGTCTTCTGATCGACGGCAATCGTCGGCGGCAGACCCGTGACGAGGTCAACCTCGGGACGTTCCAGCTGTGTCAGATGCTGCCTCGTCCGAGCCGACAGGCACTCCAGATAGCGACGCTGTCCTTCAGCGAAGATTGTGTCGAACGCCAGCGAACTTTTGCCGCTGCCGGAGACGCCTGTCACAACCACAAACTGCCCGCGAGGAATATCGACATCGACGTTCTGCAGGTTGTGCATCCGGGCACCGCGCACCGCGATGGCCGCAGCCGTCGAGTCTGCCGCCGCCGCTGCCGGCTCGTGACGCGACCCGCCACTCACTCTGCCGCCTCGTCAGAACCCGCCTCGTCAGAACCCGGCCCGTCAGAACCCGGCCCGTCAGAACCCGGCCCGTCAGTCGCGGCGACTTTCTCTTCTGCTGCTGCCTTGTCCGCCTGCAGCAGCGCCGTGCCCTGGTCGAGCAACTCCTGGAGATCGCGGACGCAGACGTTCATCGACCGCACCGCCATCACGAAGTTGGTATGGACCGATGCCTGAAACGCGTCCTCTTCAAACTGCTCGGCGGCCTTCTTCAGCCGGCCAATCTTCTTGCGGAGCATGTGCAGATAGCCGGGCGGATCGTCGACGCGGGTTTCGAGGGCACGGGCCGCATCAAACGCGGTTCGCGCGAGTCCCATTAATCCTTCGAGTTCGGGAAAGTCCTCGATCTCTTCGCTGTGCTTGACGAACGTGCGAACCATCCAGGCATGCGCCATCACTTCGTCACAACGATTCACGACGTCCTGCAGAGTTTTCAATTCGCGCATATTGAACTCCTCACCACACGAATGTAGCGAAACTCGCGCAGAGTTTCGGCAACAGCGTTTCGGCAACAGCTCGGGCAGACCGAAACTCTCCGCGAGTTTCGCTACTGCATCGGCTGGGTGGCTGCATCGGCTGGGTGGCTGCATCGGCTGGGTGGCTGCATCGGTTGGGTGGCTGGGGTCGAGTGCAGCGAGCCCCCGGTTTTTCGCCGCGTGCTTGGGGCTCGTCGCTCGTACCTCGCTCCTCGACCCCAGCCACCCGTTCAGACCCCAACTCGACCTGCCCCCACTCGTCCTGCTGAGATCAATCAGCTTGATCAGTCGTGTGCCACTGGCTCTGCCAGTGCGAGTCTCGTCGGGGCACTGACAGGGCCAGTGGCACACGGTGGATTCTCTGTACGACTGGCGATTCACCTCCCCGCGGCGACAGCTTCCGCGACGTTGATCGTGCCTTCGTACAAAGCCCGACCGATGATCGCTCCGATCAGGTTCGGCGATGCGTCGGCGGCGGCCTTCAGCCTTGTCACGTCGTCGAGCGTCGTCACGCCGCCAGAGGCAATCACCGGGAAGCCAAGATCGGCAAGCTGCTGCATGTCGTTGATTGTTGGCTCGTCGACGCCCTGCATCATGCCGTCGTTGGCGATGTTCGTGTAAATCAGCGCGGCCAGGTCGAGGTCCGCGTACTTCTTCGCCAGATCGATCGCGGACGTTTCGGAGACGTCGAGCCAGCCTTCGGTGGCGACCATCGAATTGCGGGCGTCGATCCCGAGCACCAGCTTGCCGGGGAACTTGCCAGCCATCTCGCGGAACCACTCCGGATCCTTGAGCGCCTTCGTCCCGATGATCACGCGACCGACGCCGACTTCGTCGAGCATCAGGCGGATCGATTCTTCGTCACGAACTCCGCCGCCCAGCTCGCACTTGATACCGACGGCGGCAGTGATCTGCCTCACGACGTCGTGGTTGACCGGTCGGCCCTCTTTCGCTCCGTCGAGGTCGACGAGGTGCAGCCATTCGATGCCGTCGTCTGCCCAGCGGCGAGCCATCTCGACGGGGTCATCGCTGAACACGGTTTCCTGGTTGTAGTCACCCTGCCGCAATCGGACGCACTTGCCGCCGCGCAGGTCGATGGCGGGAAGAATCTGCATGGAAGTTCTCGCTGTGGTGAAAATCGAGTGGGAGCCGCACCATAACACCGCAAGGCAAATCCGCAATCAGCGAGGGAACAGCGACTTGCCTGACCTTCAGAATCGCTACCTTCGGACCGCCGCGTTGACTTTTCGCAACTTACCCGAGCCCGATGAAGCGTCGGTGCTTCCTGTTGCCGAAAGTCAACCTAGGGTGAATCGTCCGGAGAATTCGGGCCGGATCTTTCATTCAGCACAGCGCTCGCAGGAGTCCGCGATGCAGGTCACCGTTCGCGATCTGATGACCCCCCGTCCGGCCACGATTTCGCACTACGCGACGATCGAAGACGCCATTCAGATGGTGCTCGAACGAGCCATCGACGAAATCTACGTACTCGACGACGACGGCCGCCTGGTCGGAACAGTCTCAGATTACGTGCTGCTCAAGTCGAGCATCCTGCGGTCCGATTCGAAGCAGCCGGTCACGCGGGTGATGAGCCGCAGCATGATTGTTCTGCAGCCGGAATCGACGCTGCAGGAAGTCGCTGGCCTGTTTCGTGAGAGCTGCTACCCGCGTCTGGCCGTGATCGAAAACGGTCGCGTTGTCGGCCAGCTCTGCCGCCGCGAAGTCCTGCGAACACTCGTCGTCCTCGACAATTTGAATGCCCGGCACGCCAGCGATCGCCGCATCGAACCCGCTGCCGCCGAAACGCCACCCCGCCCCGTCAGCCTGCGAACTGCAGAGCTTCGCACGACCGCCGACGAAGCCGCCTGCTCGGGCCTGTAAGCCGCTCTGGCGAGTCGGACGGCTTCCCGCGGGTGCCTGTGGTCAGGTGCAGCGAGCCCACAGCAGTTCCTCACTCGCCGGCCGCGCGGGTGCCTGTGGTCGAGTGCAGCGAGCCCACAGCCTTCTTCGTTCGCCACCCGCAGTGTCTCCGTCGGCCACCGCGCAGAAAGAAACCCCTTCACACGTCGGATCAACGACCCGGACCTGTGAAGGGGCGTCCCCCCCGGCATCGGCTGCTCACCGGTCAGGCAAAGCAACCGATGCACGCTTAATCTCAAATGCTGGGAGCCATGGTCGAACTGGCGGGGGAAAGTGAAGACCGTGGGCGCACAACGCCTGCTCGGTCGTACGAGCCGTGTCGCGTCCGTCTGGCAAGTCGACGGAACTACGGGGCGTTGTAGCCAGCCGGGCCGAAGCCCGCATCCGCTCCGTCATCGCCGAAATCGCCCTGGAATCCGGCCTGGTCAAGCTTGTGCTGCTCGATCGCTCGCTTCGTGTTGGACAGCAGATCTTCCGGTCCTGCCGGGAAGTACTGCACGTCATCACGCAGGTAGTAGGCGGACGGAAGAGTCTGGCCGCCGACGGTCGTCTGGCACCCGGTGAGCACCGAGGCGAGGCCGCAGCAGGCCAGCAGTGAGAGCAGCGGTTTGCTGAATCTGAAAAGCGTCATGCCGAATCCGTCCTGTTCATCCCTGAACCGATCAGGTCGTCCTTCCGAGCGATCGACATTCCGGGATCGCACGGTCCGTTACCCTCAGATCGGTCGTGAGCGGCCCGGTTCTTCGGCAAAACCTGCACAATCGGCAAAGTTTTCCGGGGACCGAGCGACCTCGATCGGCTCCGGGTTGCGGCCGATCAACCGGCCCGCGCCGGCGTCCAGTTCGCGATTCTCCCGGAAACCGCGAGCCAAAACTTAACGGCAGACGAGAATCTGAGGGCCATCGGAGGCTGACCCCGGTGTGGGGTCTCTCTGCGGACCTCGGTCAGGCGGGGCATGCCCACCCTGTCTGACGGCACCAGGTGGCACGCCCGTCGCCACAGCAATGGGCGTGGTTGAGGACGCGTGCCAGACCGTTTTCCGACGAGTGCCACCTCTCCAGCATCCAGCGTCTCGCCACGCCCTTCGTCCGTCAGAACGTGCCACCCGTCCGCATGGGAGCCCGGCCAGTGCGGACCGGGCCACCCAGCGACACAACATTCTCAGCATTCAGGCGCGGACATCCGTTCGACCCTGACATCCATGCGAAGCAGTTCAACGGGGGCTCCGAACTGCGTGTAGATGGCGACGTCAGCAGCATCCCGACCGTATGCAATCGCCACTCGGCCACCTTCCAGGTCGTCTTGTGTTGGGTCGAACGTGTACCAGCGTCCTCCGACGTAGGCTTCGAACCACGCATGCAGGTCCATTGGCCGCAGCTTTTCGATGTAGCCCACGACCATTCGCGCTGGAATTGAAAGCGCGCGACAACAGGCAATGCCTAAGTGGGCCATGTCTCGGCAGACGGCTTGCGGCCTCTCGTTGACTTCGCATGCGCTGATCACCTGCTGGCCCGCGCCAGGCGCATATTGGGTCGTTCGGCGAATGTAATCGACGATTGCGGTACATTGGTCGTACCCGGGCGCCCAACCCGCAGCAATGGAAGTGGCCATCTGGTTGAAGCGATCGGATTCGCAAAACCGACTCGGCAGCAGGAAGGGCAGGGTTTCCTCAGGCAAATGCTGCACTTCAACGAAGGGAGCCCCCGGAGCTGTATCGGATGCGTCTGCGGATTCGACATCAACGGCTGTGTGGACAGAGAACGGCCCAGCTGGTGCCACCAGCCGCTGACAAAGGTTGCCAAACGGGTCGGTGAATTCAATTACCGGTACGTTGGGAGTCAAAATGTACTGTTCGCGTCCGATCCACTGCTGCCATCCGCTTCGCGGTCGCAACATGAACAGGAACGGTGTTGCGACCGGAATGTTGAAGTCAATGAAGCAGGTTGCATGCATCCACATGGAAGTCGGGTGCTTGTGTCACGATGTGCTGAGATGAGGTTCTCTGTCGCGCAGGTCTGTCGGCGAACGTCTGACAAAACCTCGGGGCCGCGATCGATGCTGCAAGCGAAAACAGTCAATCGGCGAATTCGAGTTCATGCCATTGTCCACGCCCGGAATGGGCGTGGGCTCTCCTGAGGGACGCCTCCCGTGTGACGTCGAGATCAGTCGTAAGGAACGACTCTATTCAGATGATCGCCTGCCGTCGAGCGAGCACGAAGCGCGAGCGGGCGCCGACTGGATGGCTGGTCGCGGTTCGGGCGACCAACCGTGAGGATGCCGCCTGCGGCGCGGTGGCCGGGGTCGAGTGCAGCGAGCCCCCGGAGGTTCGGTGGGCTCGCTGAGGCTCGTCCACAGCCACTCAGGCATGACGAAGTCCATCTCGCGGCGTCGTCATCGATCTCGAAGCGACGTGTTCGGACGACGGCTGCGTGCCGCGGGACGAGATGGAGATCATCGAGATTGGCCCCGTCATGGCGGACGCTCCGGACTGGTCGCCGCTGGGCGAGTTTCAGACGTTCGTCCGCCCGCAGCGGCATTCGACACTGACGCCGTTCTGCCGCGAGCTAACCGACATCGAACAGTCCGATGCCGATGCAGTGCCCTCGTACTCCGACGCGATGGCGACTCTGGTCACATGGTTGAGCGACTGGCCGGACGCGGTCTTCTGCTCGTGGGGTGACTTTGACCGCAAGCAGTTCTGACGCGATTGCGAGTGCCACTCGGCGAGCGGCACATCAATCTCAAGCAAGCCTACGCCGCGGGGTTCAAACTGCAACGCGGCCGAGGCCTGTCCTGCGTGCTCGACCAGCACGAGCTGGCGTTCGACGGCCGTCCCCACCGAGCCCTCGACGACACCCGCAATATCACTCGCCTGCTGCCGCTGATCTTCGAACCGCGGTCGTCTCTGAGTTAGATCGCCTCTCAGATAACCGCAGCGTCTGGTCTGCAGCTGGATTGCTCCGAAATCGGTCATTTAACGCCCAGCCGGCGGAAGCCGTTGCAGAAGTGTCTGGTCAGAGTTTGGTGTATCCGTAGGTTTGAGAGTATTGGAGAATCCGGTGGCGTCGTGTGAAGCGCTGGGCAATTCGAAGCGGGAAGGGAATCCCATGCTCAAACCCTATGAGCCGCCGGTCTTCGGGACCGTCGATCAGATGATCTTTGACGAACTCGTCAGACGCGATCACTGGGTCCGGCGGGCCGAGAAGCATGTCGACTTCCTCGGACTCCGCAAAGCCGTCGAGGAATTCTACAACGCTGACTGGGGATGCCCTGGCGTCGAGCCCGTGTTGCTCATCAAGCTGGAACTCATTCTCTTTCACGACAACCTCTCCGACGCGCAGCTCTGGAAACGCGTCGAGACCGACATGGCGTATCGCTGGTTTCTCGGGCTCGGGCTGACGGACCATCTGCCCGACAAGAGCACCATCAGTCGCTTTCGCGGACGCATCGGGGCCGACGGGTTCGGGCAGCTCTTTGACGCCCTGCTCAGCCAGGCCCGACAGCACGGGTTGATCCGCGACCGCCTGCGGATCAAGGACGCCACGCATGTCATCGCGGACATCGCCGTGCCGGCCGGGCTGACGCTGGTGGCCCAGGCTCGTAACCGGCTGCTGCGCAACCAGGGGTTGAATACTGTGGACGCTTTCGGTGCGATTCAGCGCCGGAGATCCGATCAGCGTTTCACAGCAAACACGCCGTGCGTGCGTGATGCCGAGCCGTTTGATGAACTTCGTGTGGCCGGCGAACGCGTGAAGATCGACACGATCCGCACGAGCACGGACTCGCAGGCCGACGACACGCGTCTGGTGGCCCGCATCGAACATCTGCGCGACATCCTCGCGTGGACCGCTGAGCTCCAGCCGCCGACTGATGCCGACACGAATCCGACCTGGCAGAAGCTCGCGCAGTCGCGCGACATCGCCCGCAGGACTCTGGCCGGACACGACGATCCCCAGGCCGGCGACAAGCTTCGCAGCGTGTCCGATCCGGACGCCCGCCGCGGAAAACACGGTGACTACTACGACGGTTACTTCGTGGATGTTCTGATCGATGCCGACAGCGAGTTGTTTACAGCCATCAATGTGCTGCCGGCCAGCGGCAACGAATCGGTCGACACGCTGACGCTGGTGACGCACGAGACGGAAACTCACGGCAACACGATCGAATCGCTGTCGATCGACGGGGCCGGTTTCGACGGCCCGGTGCTGAGGGAACTGGAAGACGAACACGACATCGACGTCTTCGTGCCGCCGAAGCAGACGACTCCGGCGAACCGCTTCGGCCCGGAAGACTTCGAGGTCAGCGAGGATGGGAAATACGCGACGTGCCCGGCGGGCGAACGCTCGCAGTACCGTCAGCGTGAGGAGTCGAGACACGGAACGAGTTACCGCTTCGACGGGGACGTGTGCCAGCAGTGTCCGCTGTTCCAGAATTGCATTGGCAAGACGCAGAAGCACGGTCGGACGGTTCGAGTCAGCGACTACGCTCCGGAGTACGCCCGCGTGCGCGAGCGTGCGACGACTCCGGAGTACGCGTCTGTGCGTCAGGAGCATCCGGCGGTGGAACGTCGTCTGGGGCACCTGATGAACCGCTATGGAGGTCGTCGAGCCCGCTATCGCGGGCATGCCCGAGTGAAGGGTCAGGAACTGATGGGAGCAATCACACACAACGTCGCCCGGCTGATCCGCCTTCTGGATTCGCGCACAACCTTCGCCTTCGCGTGACGTTCTCGCGCCCATGCGTTCCACAGAACTGCAACCTACCCAAACACTTTTTCAACGGCTTCCGCAGGCGCGGGCGTTAAACAAATCTCAGCATTCAGGGTGTTCAGACTGAAACATCCCGACTCGTAAGAATTCAGCCGCGTCGAGTGTCGGGGTGGCTGGGCTCGCGGAGTTCGACTCCGGCCACCCAGTCCCAGATTGGACAAACCCGGAACGACTGGAACTAGCGGGAATTCCGATCTCACTGTTTGCGGGTCTCCCGCAGTTCCCCAATGATCCGCGTGTAGCCAAATCCAGTTGACCTGGAGATCTGAATGACGAGTTCGCGCACTTCTTTCGGCTTCCGCTGCCCGCCTTTGGACTTTTTCGACTTGCCGCCATCCTTCTCGTCTCGAATCCAGCGGTAGAACGTCGACGGGGACACGATCGTGATCAGTTCCTCAATCGCCCGTCCGAGTGCCTTCCCGAGTTTCAACAGCCGCTCACGTTCGCCCTTGCGCGTGTGAATCTCGCCGGGGATACGTCCCCGCAGAATCCGATTCTCTTCCTTCAGGCCTTAAGTTGCATTCGGCAATACATCCCACTGTTTCTACGGAACCGAAGGCCAAGGTTTTAAACGTAGAACTCAAGCTCTTCCTGGTGCTCCAGAAAGTCGCGCAGCTTGTGGGGATCTTCTCCAAAGAAGAAGACCAGTCCCCAGTGGTTTCCGAAAGCGCTGCGTTTCGTGACCTTCTGCTCAAGCGGCGCCGGCAGTTCGTGATACTCGAAGTACTCGTGGTCCAGCACTTCGTCGGGAAGTTCGAGCCCCGTGACGACTCGGCGATTCGGGTAGACCGCGAAGCACCCGGCATGGCCTTTGGCATCGGTGACCGGCTGCGGAAAGAACTCCTCGATCTCTTCGTCTGTCGTCTTGGGATCGAAGACCAGGATTGATGCCTGATAGGCATTGAACCCATAGGCACGTTCGATCAACTCAAACGCTTTGAAGCCCGGAGGGCGATAGGCAACTTCGCCGAAGTACAGCGTGCCGTCATTCGTCACGAAGTACTCGGGATGGATCTGCCCGAACTGAATGTCGAAGGTTTTGATAAGCTTCTCGGTTTCCTCAATGATGCGTGGTCGCCACTTCTCAAGTTCTGGAGTTGCCGGGACGAAAACGGAGTAGCCCAGCCGCACATACTCCGAGATGTTCAGAAAGCAGATTTCGCCGTTGCGAATCCATGCCTCGACGGCAAACTCCCACCCGTCGAGATGACTTTCCATCAGGACCGGGAAGTCCTCGTCGGGAATCCGGTCGACTTCTTCGGCGGTGCGAATCACTCGATGGCCCAGGCACCCGGCTTTGTCGAACGCCTTGAGATGGATCGGGTCATCGGGGTCGCCGTCGAGTTTCATCAGCGTCTGGCTGACGCGTTTGATGAAGCGAATGACGTCGGCTCGATCATGAGCTTCTTCGAAGATGCCCACGCGGATGCCTCCGAGCTGGGCGCGTCGCTTCATCAGGGCCTTGTCGCGAAACAGGACCGCCTGGCCATGCAGTCGCGGGTTGTCGAGCAGCAGTGCATTAATCGCACCGGCCCATTCCACCGTTTCTTCGAACAGCGGAATCGCGATGTCGACGCCTTCGTCTTTGAGCCGCTGGGCGATCTCCATCGAGCGGTCATTAAGGCGTTCGAAGTTCCAGGGGATGTAGGGGATATCGTGTTCGGCGGCGTAGTTCTCCGCCCAGTCGGGGGCGACAACGATGTAGCGTCGGTCGAACTGTTCGGCGGCCTCGATCGCGCCGAGTGACCAGCCAAGTAGAGCGACGTATCCTTTGTCCGGGTTGATGTCCTGCATTGTTTGGCAAGCTTCTTTCGTCGTTGGAAGGGAATTCGTCGTTGGGTCGTTGGAAGGGAAAGAGATTTGCAAGTCCGTCGAGGCAAATCGTGTGCCGTGCCTGGCGAGCGGAACTTTCGGCATGGGCTGCGACAGATTGACGCGAAGTGCGACAGAATGACTGTGTGGCCGGGCGGCAGACTCGTCGGTACTGTTGTGGTCAGTCACTTTTCAACGAGCAGATGTGCGAGAGATGACGACTGCAGGTGAACTTCCGGCTGACGAGCGATCGGGTACGGCGCCGCCGCCTGAACTCGTACGGCCACTGGAACGTTTTCAGACAGCGCTGGAGCGGCTTGAGAATGCCCCAGCGTTTGCCCGACGCCAGCACGTTGGTCGAGTCTTTGATGCGGCCGAGCAGCTGTTGAGTCGTCCGGGCGGGGCCGTTGCGGCTTATCGCTTCGCGGCGAGGTTTGAGTCCGCGGGCGTGTTTGCCGACGGGGACTGGGACGCTCCGGAACGACTGCAGGCGAGTTTCGTCCCGACGACATTTTCCAAAGGCGACCGCTGGACCATCACGCTGGAGTGTCTGAGCCTGTTGCGTCTGCTGTCCATCGCGGAAGGAGCGTTCGATCGACCGGGATTGTCGTCAGAACAGGCGCTGAACTATCTCCGCGATGTTCTGGCATTGTGTCTCGACTACGTCTTTGAACGGACGTCCGAAGCTGACCGGCAATCAACACGACAGACGAAGTGCATTTCCGAGGTCGTCACGTTTATCGCTGAGACCATCGGCTATGACACGCTGCTTGAACAGCTGGTTGAAGAAGTCTGGCGGCTTCTGCGACAGCGGCCGATTCGAGTTGATCCCATTCGTCTGATGGTCACCAAGCTTTCGTTGTACTGCTTCGATAAGAGCAACGAGCGGTCTTCGGTGCCGGTTGGTGCGGAGCGGCTCATCAGTGCTCTTTACGGGCCGACGCCTGCGTCGCGCGAGGATCCTGGCGTCGATGCTTATCGGCAGCGTCTCACGACAATGGATGCCGGGATGCTGAATGAAGAGGCGACCGCTTCCGCGCGAGCCATGTACGACACGGGGCTCGTCTCACCGTATCACGCCGTACTGCTGAGGCAACTTCTGGTGCAGGCTCCGGATCTGCTGGGGACAGCGCTGGGGCTGAGCAGCACTGGAGTGGACTGCGGACTGACTTATCGAGGGCTGCTGCACACGCTGATCGAACAGGCAATCCACCCGGAAACCTGTCAGAGCATTTATGGACTTGCCGGACTGCTTGAGCGCGGCGTGCTGCATATTCCTGGACTCGCTTCGTCGCTGTGGAGGCAGGTCAAGCTGCCGCTGTGTGAAACCGCGGCTCGTCGTATCGAGCGGGCTCTGGGGACGTCGCACTCTGCCGACGTGTTCCTCCTGGCAGGTGTGCTCAGCATTCTTGGCCAGCCGCTGGGGGTCGGCCAGGGAGACAATCCGACGTGTCAGTCGGCGCGCGCCCTGTCGATGTGGGCCTACTCCGATCCGAATTATCTGCTGCAGTTGCTGGCGTGGGCGGCTCGCGATGATGGCATCACCATGACGTTTCACGGGCGGGAGATCTCCTCGGCGCGACTGCCGGATGGAGGCGCCGGATCGGTCGGAAGCGATCTTGGAACGGTGTCGCTCGTGCTGGTTCCCCACCTCGACCGCGTCTACGCGGAAATGATGCGGCAGGCCCACTCGGCCGGACAGGACCCCCACATTCATGTGAATCCAGAGTTTCACGGATGGCAGGTTGGACGCGGGTTCGCGATCGCGGTCGACGTTGAGTCGGGCCGGCTGAAGGACTTCGAGCAGTTCATCCGGCTGTTCTACGCCTGCTATCACCCCGCGTTTAACGGCGGACAGCCGGTCATTCATCCGCAGCCCGTTGGCCTCGCCGTGACAGATTCGTCAGCGAGGTTTGTTGGGTGGCATGCCGTGACACTGCTGCGAGTCGCTCTGGACATGCAGGGGATGACGCGCGTGTATTTCTACAATCCGAACAACGACAGCGGCCAGAACTGGGGCGATGGCGTGGTTGTGTCGACCGAGGGCAACGGGGAGGTGCATGGCGAATCGTCACTACCCGTCGAACAGTTCGCGTCCCGGTTGTACCTCTTCCATTTCGATCCACTCGAAGTGGGAAACGCTGCTGCCGTGGCGGAGTCGGATGTGGCTCAGGTGAAGGCCCTTGGAGAGACCAGCTGGGCGGCGCTGAAGCTCGAAGAAGCGACGGCGTGATTGCTCAACCGCGTGAAAGGCGTATCCACATTCGAGCGTTCTTCGAGGAGTGGCCTCGTCACGGCAGGCTAAATGCCGCCGGAGAGGTTGGCCCCTGCCGAAAGGGTTGAACGCTGCCGGCTGCCGGTCGATCGCGTGGTGGCTCTGGTGCAGCGTCGCCGTCTCAGAGTGCTGCCGCTTCAGAGTCGGATCTGAATCTGGACGGGGACTCGAAGCGGCCTGAATCGACGATCTCGAGCTGCAGGCGACCGTGGGCTGCGTGAAACGGCACGATGTCCCCGGTGGATCGTCCGACAAGCAGTCGGCCCAGCAGGCTGCTGGCCGTCACGGAACTCGCGTAGGGGATGGGTGACGGTTTATCCGTGAGGTGAATGAGTTCTTCTTTTCTCGAAGACCGGCAGCGGATCAGAACCCAGTCGTCTGGCAGGATCGATTGCGGCCTCGTTGTTGGCGTTGGCGGGCGATTCATTTTCATGATGGGAGCCTGTCCTGCTGTTTGTCAGGGCGCTGCGCCGGCACGTTTTCCGGCGCGAGTTCGGACCGGCAGACTCTGACCTCTGCTGGTGCGTCAATCCCAAGTTGAACCCGGTTTACGTGGACGGCCAGGACTTTCACCGTCACGACATTGCCGATCCGAATCGCTTCTCGTTTTCTTCTCGTCAGGACAAGCATCTGAATCAATCTGGCCGCCGATGCGACCTCATCGCTCCTTACATGAGCAGGCAGGTTCGTGCTGCAACGCGGGAATGAATGCGCGTTCTCAGATACTGGTACTGCAACAGATATGCCGTTTCAGGTATGCCGTCATCCAGTCCCGCGTTCGCTCGTGCCTCCGCGCAGAGACGGTCATCACCTCCAGGGAGCGAGCACGCCATTCTGTCGCGGACAGACGACAGATTGTCGCGGTTGAGGCCGTCAGCGAGCGAGATTCGCAACGGAAACCCGGTGAGTGCAGGTGCCGGACGAGCGGCACAGGGTTTGCCAATTGAGGGGAGCGTTGGCCAACTGGAGGTTGCCTTCAGGACTGCGTCCGACGGACTAATCGTCGGACACCGCGGTCGCTCTTGAACTCTGCTTTGTCTGCCGTCTCTTTCAGAACTGCAAGGACCCAGTCTCGATGATCACTGCCACGCCGAGTGTTTTTGAACGCCTTGAATCGAATGTTCGAGGTTACTGCCGATCTTTTCCGACAACGTTCGCCACTGCGGAGAATGCCCGACTGATTGACGCTGACGGGAACAGCTACATCGATTTTCTGGCGGGAGCCGGAACGCTGAACTACGGGCACAACAACCAGTCGTTGAAGCAGCCGCTGCTTGACTATCTCGAAAGCGACGGCGTGCTGCACGGCCTCGACATGCACACGGAAGCGAAAGAAGAGTTCCTGGAGACGCTCGAGCGACACGTCCTCTGGCCACTCGAACTGGACTACAAGGTGCAGTTCACGGGGCCAACGGGAACGAACGCCGTCGAAGCCGCACTGAAACTCGCACGGAAGGTGACCGGTCGGACGAACGTCGTGTCGTTCACCAACGGGTTTCATGGAGTCAGTCTGGGTTCGGTCGCTGCCACAGCCAACAGCCACTTCCGCGACGCGGCTGGCACGCCACTGAGCAACGTCAGCTTCATGCCCTACGACGGGTACCTTGGAGAGGACGTCGACACGCTGGCCTTCTTCGAAAAGATGCTCGCGGACAGCAGCAGCGGCCTCGACAAACCCGCCGCCGTGCTTGTCGAAGCGATTCAGGGTGAGGGCGGCATTAACGTGGCGAGCTTCGACTGGCTGCGTCGGCTGGAGACCATCTGCAACGACAACGACATTCTGCTGATCGTCGATGATATTCAGGCAGGCTGCGGTCGTACGGGGACGTTCTTCAGCTTCGAACGCGCCGGCATCGTTCCCGACATCGTCACGTTGTCGAAATCGCTCAGCGGTTATGGTCTGCCGATGTCGGTCGTTCTCATGAAATCCGAACTGGATGAGTGGAAGCCGGGAGAGCACAACGGAACGTTCCGCGGCAATAACCTTGCGTTCGTGACGGCGACGGCAGCTCTGAAGAACTACTGGCGGACGAGCGACTTCTCCGACGAGATTGACGAGAAGGCGACGCTGGTTGCCGACCGATTCTCGGCAATTGCTGAGCGGTTTGCGGACGAAGTGAAGCTTGTCCCGAAGGGCCGCGGCATGATGCGTGGTCTTGCCTGCCCCGACGTTCCGCAGCTTCCCGATCTGGTGGTGGCGGAGTCGTTCCAGAACGGCCTCATCATCGAGACGAGCGGCACTGACAGCCACGTTCTGAAATTCCTGGCACCGCTGACGATTGAAGGCGACATGCTCGAAGAAGGTCTGGACATTGTGGAGTCCGCATTTGAGACCGTCATCGAGCGGGGACATCATCGTCAGTCGAAGAATCAGCCGACCGGTATGACTGAGACCGAGCACGCTGCCGACGAACGTTCGCAGGTCGCTTCGCTCGGGATCGATTAAGTCACCTCACGGCGTTGCGTCTGACCATTGATTGCCGGCTTTGGACGACACCCGGTTCTGGACGTGACCACCGCAGCGGCTTAGTCGCGGCTATGTGCCGGCCCGGTTCTCTCCCCGGTTGGCCATAGCCGCTGCGTTTTCTGTTTCCTGAGTTCATTGAGATGTCACTCGCCGGCAATTGCAGTTCGGTGACGCAGGATGTTTTCTGAGTTCTGGGTATTGAGTGCCAGGTACAAGGAGTCGGTTGTTTCATGTCCGCCCTCGCGGAGAAAGGGATCTCAACCGCGGCAGAGCGTGACGATCCGTATCCGTCCCGCCAGGAGTCGGTGGCTCGTTTCCTGCCGCGTCGTGAGCCGGTCGTTAGCGGGACGGTTGACGCCGGCCCTCTGAACCAGCGCCAGCTTGACGAATTCGAGGCCAACGGATTTCTGGTTCTTCCTGAGTTGCTGTCGGCGAACGAAGTCGAGCGGTGTCTGTCGGAGATTGAACTCATCCGGTCCAACCGCGACTGGCTGTCGCGGCCGGAGGCTGTTATCGAGCCCGAGGCGGACGCGTTGCGTTCGTTGTTCGCGGTTCACCGGCTGAGTGACTTTTTCGCTGCCGTGTCGTCCGATGAACGCATCGTCCGCCGGGCGATGCAGATTCTGGGCAGCGACGTTTACATCACGCAGTCCCGCGTGAACCTCAAGCCGGGCTTCAGCGGCAAAGGGTTCTACTGGCACTCGGACTTCGAAACCTGGCACGTCGAGGACGGGATGCCTCGCATGCGCGCTGTCAGCTGTTCGATCCTGCTCACGGAGAACAACCGACACAATGGTCCCCTGATGCTTGTGCCCGGTTCGCATCGTCACTTTCTCACGTGCGTTGGCGAGACGCCCGACGAGCATTACCGGCAGTCGCTGCGGAGCCAGAAGTTCGGCGTGCCTGACGACGCGAACCTCCAGACGTTGATCGACGACGGTGGTTTGAGGTCGGCGCTCGGGCCGGCGGGGACGGTGATTTTCTTTGACTGCAACACGATGCACGGTTCCGGCAGCAATATCTCGCCCTGGCCGCGATCGAATCTCTTCTTTGTTTACAACCGTGTCGACAACAGGCTGGAACGGCCTTTCTGCGACAAAGCTCCGCGTCCCGAGTTTCTTGCGGCCCGCGAGTATTGTCCGACCGTTCGGCCCTCCGCGTTTCCGAACAGTTGGCCGACGAGCCATGCGCGCGGGGATGCTGGAACTCAGTGATCGCAAGTCGCGGTGGGAATCCTGAGTCGCGGTGAAAGGAAAGTGAGACATGTCCCGGGAGTTGAGCAGAGTGGCCGACGTCGCGGAACAGCTGGGAGATCGCTTCTCGATGGTGGCTGAGCCGCTGAAGAAATCCGCGACGACTCTGCGCGAGGTTGCCGAGACTGGAACATCCCGCCTGCCCGACGATGTCTTCACGGCGGCGTGCGATCTGGCGGGCGAGCTGCCGAAGGGCGGAGCGAGTCGCGAATTCGTTGAAGATCTGAATCCGTTTCAGGCGGATCGCATCGTTGGCCGCATTCTGGATCTCGCCAACGAGCTTGATACTCACGCTGGAAGACAGTGAACTGCAATCCGTTTTGTGGCGTGGTGTGCCGGGCCGTCGCCGCTTCTCCCTCATGCCCCAGCCTTCACGGAGTTCATGTGGCCGCTCAATCAGAGATCCGACTGCTGATTCTCGGCGATTCGATTACTGCGGGCTGCGATGAAACAGGCGTTACGGCTGACAATGCTTACCCGCAACTTGTGCTGCGGGAACTTGAGCGAGCCGGTGTCAATGTTGAGCTGACCGTCAGCGCGCTGCATGGCGCGTACACGGACTACGTCATCCGGCGATTCCAGCGGATGGTGGCGAGGCACTCACCCGATGCCGTGCTGATTCTGCTCGGTTCGAATGATGCTGGTCCGGCATCCGACCAACCGGCGACGGCTCCTGGTGAGTATCAGTCCAACCTCAGCGAAATCGTCAGTCGTTGCCTGTGTCTCGAAGCGCAACCGTTTGTCGCGAGCCCGCTGCCGCGCACGGATCGAACCTGCGACTACGCCATCGAGCAGTACGTTCAGGCCGCTGCCGCCGTCGCGACGTCGTTCGGCGTGCCCTTCCTTGACCTTCATGGGGCGTTCTGTCAGGAAGAAAAGTTTGCCGCGCTGGTCCCGGACGGGCAGCACCCTGGCCCAGCAGGAAACAGGCTGATGGCATCGCTGGTCGTTGCCGCGCTGGTCGAACCACTTGCGGCGATGTCACGTTCCGCTGAATGACCTGTTTTTGATCGGAAGACCGCCGCGGCCATGTTTGATGACTTTCTGCTGATGCTGATCATCATGAACCCGTTCGCTCAAACGCTGTATCTGTCGACTCTGATGCAGCAGACGAAGGGGGGCGAGTTCACACGGGTTCTGGGAGAAGGCGCGATCTTCACATTTCTGATCTGCATGATGTGTGCGGTCGTCGGCGAGTTCATTCTCTTTCGAGTGTTTCAGGTCTCGCTGCCGGCGATGCGCGTCTTCGGCGGCCTTGTCAATCTGCAGCTCGCCTGGGCCTACGTTCTGAAGGGGCCTTCCGGCGTCAAACTGTTTCGCGGCGACATCGCTGAACTGGCTCAGCAGATCGCGATGCCGGTGATGGTGGGGGCGGGCGTTGTGTGGGTCAGCATTCGCATCGGCCGCATCCATGACGTGCTGACCACGACCGCCATTATCGGAGCGGCGATCTGTGTGAACTGCGTTCTGATCGAAGCTTACCGCCTGGTCTTGACGCAATGTCACGGACGCTGGGAACGAGTCATCCCGAAGTATTTCGGGATCGCCATGCGCTTTAACGCCCTGCTCGCAGGCGCCGTCAGCGTGCAGATGATCCTCGGAGGGACGCTCGAATTCATCGAGGACTTCAGCGCATAAGTCGTCCGTCGGCTTTTGTTCGTCGGCGGGACATCACGGCATCGAGGAGTTCCACATGAGGAACGCCATCGTCAGTGTGACTCGTTCTGGTAATGCCTGTTGACGAAGTCGTTCTGAATCCAGAGAAGCTTGTTGAAGGCGCGGATCGTCTGCAGAGCAAGCGGTAGATCGAGGGGCCAGTCGGAAATTGATGTCAGTAGAACGTCCGAGATGACTCCCATGAGCGCGTTCATCTGGACGAGCGGCACGTCAATCAGCTCGTTGCCGGCCTTCGGCGTATGAATCTTTCCGACCATGTCGAGGTACAGGACCATCTTCGCATCGAACGCTCGACCGATGAGCTGCATGAAGTAGCGGTTCAGGTGATCCTTGCGAAACTGGATCTGCGGATGATCTGCCGTGAGTTCCTGCAGGTTGGCCGGCTGCGGACCGCCGAAGCCGTGCTGCTTCGGGACGAAGTGGCGGGCGGTCGCGTCATAGGCCAGCAGCCGCTGGTAAGTCTGCTCGACAAGCTGCGGGATTCGCGGGCCGAGATGCTGAGCCGAACGCTGGATCAGCGCGACGTCGTCCGGGCCGAAGCCGATGAAGTCTGCGAGGTACTCGTAACGGTATTGCGGATCGGCTTCGAGCCGTGATTCGTCGATGGTCTGCATCAGATTTCTGTCGTCGAGGATGTCGTCTGGGACTTGCGGGGGCAGGACGCCGTGGCGGCGAGAACGATTCGAAGCGCCAACGGGTCGATGCGCGAGCAGCACTGTCGCCGAGAACGCTCCGGGGTCTGTGATTCAACTCGTCGTCGATGTAGCAGAACGGCGCGAGCCGTCCGGTGCGTCCGTGCGGGATCGGGCTGCGCCGCTCTGCTACGTCTTTCAAATTCCAGTTTGCGGAATCGAGCGACCGGTCAGACGCTGAGCTGTACCAGCTCGGCGGGCGGTTCCGACTCGGTCAGCTTCAGATCAAACTTGTCCTGTAGAATCTGGAAGACGTTCGGCGAGATGAAGGCCGGCGGGATCGGACCAACCCGGATCCCTTTGACGTCGAGGGCCAGCAGTGTCAGCAGGACCGCGACCGCTTTCTGCTCAAACCACGAGAGCACAATCTCCAGCGGAAGGTCGTTGACGCCGCAGTCGAACGCGTCGGCCAGTGCCAGCGCCACCTGGATCGCTCCGAAACTGTCGTTGCACTGCCCCATGTCGAGGAGGCGCGGAATGCCGCCGATGTCGCCGTACTCGTGATTGCGGATTCGGTACTTGCCGCAACCCAGCGTCAGGATGACCGATTCCTGCGGTGCCTGTTCCGCCAGCTTGGAGTAGTAGTTGCGACCGAGTTCAGCTCCGTCGCAACCGCCGATCACGTAAAACCGCTTGATGTCGCCACTCTTGACGGCTTCGACGACCTTGTCCGCGAGGCCAAGGATCACACTGTGGTGGAAGCCGATCGTCGATTCCTTCACGACGTTGTCGACCAGCGGTTCGCACTGTTTCGCCTTCTCGATGACTGTTGAGAAATCGTTGTCCTTCAGCCGCGTGCCGCCGGGGACCGCTGTGACGCGTGTCGTAAAGAGCCGGTCGGCGTAAGTGTCCGATGGAATGAGCACGCAGTTCGTCGTGGCGACGATGGGGCCGGAAAACATCGGGAACTCCCACTGCTGATTCTGCCACGGGCCACCGAAATGGCCGACCAGGTGCGGATGCTTCTTCAGCTCGGGATAGCTGTGGGCCGGCAGCATTTCGCCGTGTGTGTAAACGTTGATGCCGGTTCCGGCGGTCTGTTCCAGCAGGTCTGCCAGGTCCAGCAGATCGTGACCGGTGACAAGGATTCCCGGACCGGCCTGCGTGCCTTCCTTGACCGTTGTCGGCTCCGGCTTGCCAAAGCGTTCCGTGTGGCCTGCGTCGAGCATCTCCATGACACGGAGATTCTTGTGACCGCACTCCAGAACCATCTCCAGCAGGCTTTCGAGGTCGAAGTTCACGTTCGTCATCGTGGCGAACAAAGCTTCTTCGATGAACTCGCTGACGCTGTCGTCGGTCTTGCCGAGTCGGCGGGCGTGATTTGCGTAGGCGGCCATCCCTTTGAGTCCATACAGGAGAATCTCCTGCAGCGATTGCATGTCGGGATCTTTGCCGCACACGCCGAGGTCGGTACAGCCGGTGCCGTTCTGAGTTTGTTCACATTGATTGCAGAACATGGGGCGCTCCATGAAGCGAGGGGACAGAAAAGGTGGGACGACGTCTGTCTGGCCTGATTGCGTCAAACGAAACCGCAACGCAGGAGGTCTGCAGGCAGGGCGGTCAGTTCGACACGCACAGACAGCGTCAGGCCCGACCGGCTTGGCAAAGCCTGTGCCAACGACCAACGAAGTGCTGTGGTTGAACGCGTTGTTGCAGCGGCACTCTTCACAAGCAGGAAGCTCGAACGCAGCGATCATTACCGCAGCTTGATGGTTCGGCTGGGCGCGACGGTCCGCACACATGAGGTGCGCGTTTGAGGAGGCCGCACAGAAGAACGAGCGGCTGTTGCAGTCTTTCCCTCAATGGTTGCTGGAGAGAAAGCACGTTGCATGTTGAGCGTCGCGGTCACTTTCGCACATAAAGCTTGACTGCCCCGCGCCGGCACAGTACCTGCAAGGAATGGGCGACACGGAACGTCGTGACCAGGTGGCGTTCTGGTTTGTTGCTGTGCAGCTTCCTTTCTCAACAGCCACAGGGATCGTGATGGAATCTCAGGATGCAGGCAGTCCCGGCCTGGACGCCTTTAGCGAAGGCGCGCCGACGGAACGTCGGTCGTTTCTGGCGAAGGTCTCTTCTGCCGTGATGGGATTCGGACTGGCCGTCGGATACGGCATGTTCGGCTGGCTGATCGGGCGGTTTCTGTATCCGTCCGGGCCGAACAACAACGCCTGGCAGTTTCTCACGGACCTGGCCAGCTTCCCGGTCGGCAAGTCGATGACTTATCAGGCTCCAGCGGGTCAGAAAGTCGTTGTCACACGGCTGGCCGAGAACAACGCTCCGGAAGATTTCATTGCTCTGTCGAGCGTCTGTCCGCATCTGGGCTGCGCGGTTCATTGGGAATCGAACAACGATCGCTTCTTCTGCCCGTGCCACAACGGCGCGTTTACGTCATCCGGCGACCCGATTTCCGGGCCTCCCGCCGACGCCGGGCAGACGCTGTCTCGTTATCCATTGAAAGTCGACAGCGGCCTTCTGTTCATCGAAGTGCCGACCGACGCTCTTGTCTGAACCGATCTTTTGTGCCGACCTGATCTGCCCTGAAAGGACACGCTGTGGTTTCTGCTGTCAGGAACTGGTTCTCCGAGCGTCTGCCCATCACCGGCGTGCAGCTTGCCGAACTGACGAACGAACCCGTGCCGAATCACCTCAAACGCTGGTGGTTCTGTCTGGGAGGCACGCCCGCGTACCTGTTCGTCGTGCAGATCGTCACCGGCATTCTGCTCGCGTTTTACTACCAGCCGGGATCGCACACAGCTTACGAATCGATCAACACGATCACGAACGAAGTCTCGTACGGCTGGTACATCCGCAGTGTCCATAAGTGGGCGGCCACACTGATGATCGCCGCCGTCATCCTGCACCAGATGCGGGTCTACTTCACGGGCGCGTACCGGAAGCCGCGCGAGATCAACTGGATGGTCGGCATGTGCCTGCTGCTCTGCACGCTGGTGATCGGCTTCACCGGTTACAGCCTCGTGTTTGAGCAGCTCAGTTACTGGGGGGCGACCGTCGCGGCGAACATATGCGACACGATTCCGTACCTGGGCGTCTTTGCCAAACGGCTGCTGCTGGCTGGCGAGACCTACAACGAACAGACGCTCCCGCGCTTCTTCATTCTGCACGCGGCCGTTCTTCCGGCGGTGATGATCGGCCTGCTGGTGATCCATGTGGGCATCCTGCGACTGCAGGGGATCAGCGAGTTCCGTTTCGCCGACGACACCGACGATCAACCGAAGACCTTCGACTTCTTCCCCGACCACTTCTACACCGAAGTGCTGATCGGTCTGGTGCTGATGATCCTGCTGAGCGTCCTCGCGACGATCCTGCCGGTCGAACTTGGACCGAAAGCCGACCCGCTGACAACGCCCGAGGTCATCAAGCCTGAGTGGTGGTTCTACGTGTCGTTTCGCTGGCTGAAGCTGTTCTCCGGCACGTTCGCCGTACTCAGCTCGGGCCTGATCGTCTTCGTCATGTTCGCCTGGCCGTTCATCGACGGCTGGATCCGCAAGCACACGAAGTACACGGAAGCGAGCGTCTGGATCGGCATCGTCGGCGTCTTCCTGCTCGTCGGCCTGACCGTCTGGGAAGCGATCGTCGCTCACTGAGAATGCCTGCCAACAAGACGTTTTCAGGCCGCCCAATCCTCAACACTCAACCCGGATACCCGAGAAAACTCGGCGACGTTATGCGTGACCAGAATTATTTCGCGACTGAGAGCCTGCGCCGCGATCAGCAAATCGAGCGGACCGATGGGCGTTCCCGCCCGCTCGAGGCCGCGCCGAATCTGCCCGTAGGCGGCGCCGGCAAGTTCATCGAACGGGAGAATCGAAAACGCGGCAAAGAAGTCGTCGAGCAGCCGGTGATGACGTTGCGGTCGGCGACTGCGGTCCGCTCCGAAACGCAATTCTGCAACGGCAATCGCCGGCACGACAATTCCGTCGGCCCGGTGCGCGTCGAGCCGGTCACTGACGGTCGACGACGCCTGCCGCATTGCAAACACGCAGATGCTGGTATCGAGCAGGTAAGGCATTGGTCAGTCGTCGAGCTCAACCGGCGGCGGCTGTACTCCCTGATCCCGCTCGCGGTCCCGCATGAAGTCGTCGGACATCGTGCCGAGACTCGCCTTCATCCGGTCCCAGGCTTCGTCACTCGGTTTGGGAATCAGCAGCACGGTATTTCCGTCCTGCTGGACCAGAACCTGAGGCCCGCGCAGGCGGATTTCCGGCGGCAGGACGACGGTCTGGTGGTCACCGTTATTGACGACTTCTGCAGTGGACATGGCGCTTACTCCGCGACGGAGAACCTGACTGATGCGATTCTAACGTTGCCTGGATCAGCCGCGAAACAGTGAAAGACAGTGATGACAAATTCCGAGCCATCAGAAACCCAAACACTGCCCGTTCCGCCAGAGCGTCTCCGGAAACTGGCGGAAAACGTTGTGCGACCGAGCTTTCGGGTTTGTTGCGACGACGGTGATGAGTTTTTTGACGACTTCTACGCGACGCTTTCCGAACGGGCTCCGGGGATTGGAGCGATGTTTGCTCACGTCGATATGCAGCAGCAGAACCGGTTGATCCGGCGCGGAGTCGAGCATCTGATCGACTTCGCACTGGGCAGTGCCGAGTCGGCAGAAGAACTGCGTCGCGTGGCGCGGACACACGGACGGCAGGGCCTCAACGTCGCGCCGGAACTGTACGCACTCTGGGTCGACACGCTGATGGAAACGATCCGGATACACGATCCACAAGCGAACGACGAGGTCGAGGCCGCCTGGCGGGTTGTCCTGAGAGGCGGCCTCGACCTGATTATCGCCGGGTACTGAAGTTCCGGCAGCAGAAGCACTGAAATGACGGGAGCGGCGAGGCGTTGCTCCGTGCTCAACAACCAGCATTTACTCAAGAAGAAACTCACGCCGAATCTCAACGGACGTCTGCAATGAAACTGGAAACCAAGCGGTACATTATCGGCTTTCTCGGCATGGTCTTTCTGGCCTCGCTGGTTCTTGTGCAAGCCATGGAGGTTGCCCGCAAGCGCGAAGAAGTGGGCCTGACGGCGGCGCATATTGCGGTTCCGGCGACCTCGCAGAGTTGCGTGGACTGCCACGGCAAACAGTCGCCAGGGATCATCGACCACTGGAAAGGCTCGACTCACGCCCGCAAGGGAGTTGGCTGTGTAGAGTGCCACAAGGCCGAGAAAAGCGACGTCGACGCGTTCGCTCATTACGGTGCCCTGATCGCGACGGTCGTAACGCCGAGGGACTGCGGTCGCTGCCACAAGAAAGAAACCGAGGAGTTTGCGCACAGCCATCACGCAAAGGGGGGCAATATCCTCGCGTCGCTGGACAACTTTCTGGCGGAGACCGTCGAGGGTTCGCGAATGCCCTTCAATCCGCATTCGCCGACGCCGGGCCGCCCGGACATCACCGAGGTCAACGGGATGGCCAGCGCCTTCGTTGGCTGCCAGCAGTGTCACGGATCGAAGGTTTCGCTGGTTGCTCGCGACGGCAGCGCGATCAACGTTGACCATTTGAAGCCGGGACCGGATGGCGCTCCGACGAACCTCGCGATCCTCGAACAGATCGTCAAAGACGAGAGTGGAAAACCGAAGTTTCACGCTTCCTCCTGGCCGAACACGGGCATTGGCCGCATTAACCTCGATGGCTCACTCGGTTCATGCTCAGCCTGTCACAGCCGGCATGACTTCTCACCGCGACGAGCCCGCCAGCCGGAAAACTGCGGCAAGTGCCACCTCGGTCCTGACCATCCGCAGAAGGAAATCTTCGAGGAATCGAAGCACGGCGTCGCTTACCGCGACCTCAAGGAACACATGAACCTTGATGCGGAAGACTGGGTGCTGGGCGAGGACTACTCGCAGGCTCCGACCTGTGCGACGTGCCATATGTCCGCTCATTCGAAGGGCGGCGAAGTGACGCACGATCCTGGCAAACGCATTTCCTGGAGCAACCGGCCGCCGGTCAGCAAGGTGCTCGACACTGACGCCGACGGCAAGATCGTTACTGAAACCGATCCGGCCAAACGCCGCTCACTGATCGCGTTTTCGGCCGAGGACAAGCGGACCAACATGAAGCAGGTGTGCCTCCACTGCCACACGCCGGATTACGTCAACTCGTTCTACAAGCAGTACGACGACTTCGTCGTGCTCTACAACGAGAAGTTCGGCAAGCCGGGCGAGATCATCATGAAGGAACTGCGTACTCAGGAACTCATCACGAAGACGCAGTTCGATGAAGAGATCGAATGGACCTGGTTCTATCTGTGGCATCACGAAGGACGCCGGGCTCGCCACGGAGCTGCGATGATGGCTCCGGACTACGCTCACTGGCACGGCATGTATGAAGTCGCCGAACGCTTCTATCAGGAACTGATTCCGCAGGCTCGCGAGATTGCTGAGCACGCTCGCGAGGAAGGCAAGGCCGAGCAGGCGGAGGCCGTCGAGAAAGTCATCAACGACATCCTCGCGCGGCCCGAACACGCCTGGAAGGAGGCTGCTGTCGAGAAGCCGGTCGCCGCGGATTGAGGACTGTGGAGACTCAATGCAGTTGAGCAATTGACCTGAAATCGAAGGAGCAGCGCATGACTCTGACGGAAAGCGTGTCGATGATTCTCTCCCGGACGGGCGCGCTGACTCCTCGGTTCTATGAACGGTTTTTCGAGCTGGTGCCCGAAGCAAAGTCGTTCTTCGAGGCGACGAACATGCAGCACCAGGCGGTCGTTCTGCGAATGGCTCTGCAGATGGTCGAGCAGTTCTTCACGCACGGATATGAGGCGATCGGCGAGTACCTGCGCGTACTCGGCTACAAGCACCGCGAGCGGGGTATCCCTGTGGAACTCTATGCTGAATGGCGCGACAGCCTGCTCGACGCTCTGGAAGAGTTTCACGGCGACGAGTGGAACGATTCGCTGGCCGACGAATGGACCGGAGCACTCAATCAGTCAATCGACCGCATGATCGAAGGCTACGCACTGGCGTCTGCAGCGATCTGAGAGAAACGCAACCAGCGTCACACAACCAAATCAAACTCGTTCCCATGCTCCGCGTGGGAACGTCACGTTGAAACTCGCCCCCTTGCTTCAAGTGGGAACGTCACAAGGACGCTCGGCGTCCCGAATCGCCGCAGCGCGGCGGAATAACCGTTCCCACGGAGACGACGGGAGCGAGTGAAAACTGGAAAGACACTGCCATGACCGGACCTCAAACCACCGGCACCGATCGTCGCACATTCCTTGTTGAACTGGGCGTTGCCGCCAGCGCTGTCACGCTTGCGTCGTGCGGCAAAGACGCAGAACTCTCGCAGATCGCCGGCGATCCGAACGACCCTTCGCTGCAGTGGGCCAAAGCGCCGTGCCGTTATTGCGGGACTGGCTGCGGCGTCGAAGTCGGCGTCAAGGATGGCAAGGTCGCTGCCGTGCGAGGCGACCAGGAATCGCCGGTAAATAAGGGGCTGCTGTGCGTGAAGGGCTATCACCTGCCGGCGATGCTGTACGGCAAGGATCGCCTGAAGTTCCCGATGAAGCGCAAGCCCGACGGCAGGGGCTTTGAGAAGATCTCGTGGGACGAAGCGCTCGACCTGATCGCTGAGAAGTTCGGTTCCGCGCTGAAGGAGCATGGTCCGGAATCCGTCGCGATGTACGGCTCCGGCCAGTGGACCGTCTTCGATGGCTATGCCGCGCTCAAATGGGTCAAAGGCGGCATGAAGAGCAACAACATCGATCCGAACGCGCGGCTGTGCATGGCCAGCGCGGTCATGGGCTTCGTCACTCAGTTTCAGAGTGACGAACCGATGGGCTGCTACGACGACTTTGAGGCCGGCGACGACTTCATCCTGTGGGGCAACAACATGGCGGAGATGCACCCGGTGCTCTTCAGCCGAATTCTCGAACACAAACGCAAGGACGGCGGAGTTCGCATCGTCGACATCGCCACGCGCTGGACGCCGACATCGCAGTACGCCGACGTTTATGTCGAGATCAAACCGGGCACCGACCTCGCACTGGCCAACGGCATTCTGCACCTGCTGATCGAATCCGGTCGGATCAACAATCCGTTCATCGAAGAGAACGTCGTCTTCAAACGCGGCATCGAAGACCTCGACAGGATCGGCTACGGCTGTTTCGACGATCAGAAGCAGAAGTACGGTTTCAAGGACGAAGCCAGCGACAGCTCGCTCGATGAAATGCGCGAGTTTCTGCAGGACTACACTCCGGCGAAGGTCAGTGAGATCACCGGCGTTTCCGAAGCTCAGATTCGACTGCTGGCGGACATGTACGGCGATGCGAGCCGCGGCACGGTCAGTCTGTGGTGCATGGGAGTGAACCAGCACACTCGCGGCACCTGGATGAACAACCTGATCAACGATCTGCACCTGGTCACAGGAAAAATCAGCCGGCCCGGCAGCAACCCGTTCAGCCTGACGGGGCAGCCGTCGGCCTGCGGGACGGCTCGCGAAGTCGGCACGCTGTCGAACCGCCTGCCCGCCGACATGGTTGTCATGAACCCGGAGCACCGAGCCAAAGCCGAGGAAATCTGGGGCCTGCCCGAAGGCACGATCAATCCAAAGCCCGGTTACCACGCCGTCGATATGTTCCGGGCTCTCAGCCGAGGCGACATCAAGGCGATGTGGATTCAGGTCACGAATCCGTGGGTCAGTATGCCGAACCTGACGCGCTTTGAGCGACAGCCCAATGACGGACGGTTCATCGTCGTCAGCGATATCTACCCGACGCCGACAACCGCCGTCGCCGATCTGATTCTGCCATCGGCGGCCTGGGTCGAACGCGAGGGCGTTTTCGGAAACACCGAACGCCGCACTCAGCAGTGGAACAAGATGGTCGACGCGCCGGGCGAGGCGAAAGAAGACGCCTGGCAGATCATGCAGGTCGCGAAACGCATGGGGATGGAGAACCTCTTCCCGTGGCCGGACGAGAACTGGCACGAAGCGATGTTCGAGGAATATCGCCAGTTCGGTCTCGGCACCGGCAAAGACCTGGCAAGTTACGAGCAGCTCAAGGCAGCGCGCGGTCTGCGCTGGCCAGTCGTCGACGGTAAGGAAACGAAGTACCGCTACCTCGCTGGAGAAGACCCGTTCGTCAAAAAGGCGTCCGGCGTCCACTTCTACAAGGCGAAGGGTTACGGCGAGAAAGCTGCCGTCTGGCTGCGTCCCTATCACCCACCGGCGGAAGTTCCTGACGACGAATACCCGTTCTGGCTTTCGACAGGCCGAGTCCTCGAACACTGGCATACCGGTTCGATGACGCGGCGAGTCAAGGAACTGCACCAGGCAGTTCCTGAAGCTTACGTTGAACTGAGCCGATCTGACGCAGCCGAGCTGGGGATCGAGAACGGCCAGCGCGTTCGTGTCTCCAGCCGACGCGGGTCCGTCGAACTCAAGGCGAAAGTTGATGGACGCGGACAGCCACCGCGCGGCTCAGTCTTCCTCCCGTTCTTCGATGAAGCTCGCCTTGCAAACGTACTGACGCTTGACGCAATGGACTGCATCAGCAAAGAGCCAGACTACAAGAAGTGTGCAGTTCGAGTGGAGAAGGTGTGAGCCATGACGCAGACACCCGAAAACACTGCTGCCTCACAACCCGGTGATCGCCGCAGAAGCTGGCTGCCGTTCACGCTGGGCGTCGTCGGCGCGATCGTCGTTGCCGTCGCCCTGCTGAACCGGCAGACTGAGTCAAACGCCGAGGCCTCTCCGACATCTCACGCTGTTCGTGCACAGCGACGTCAGTACGTCGGCGCCCCGCCGGTCATTCCGCATCCGCCGCTGAGCGGCCAGTGCGTCACCTGCCACACCGCCGAAGGCTCATTCAAACCACCACTGGGCTACGCCCCAGCCAACCCGCACACAAAGACGCCGGGCATGAGTGAGGAGTCGCGCTGCCGGCAGTGTCACACGTTCCGATTTACGAATGGCAAATTCGTTGGCAGCGAGTTCGAAAGCCTGACGCTTACGAGAACGCACGGATCGCGGGCGCACTCGACAGCGCCGCCGACGATCCCGCACGCCCTCAACATGCGGAACGACTGCAATGCCTGCCACAGCGGCCCATCAGCCAGGCCGGAAATCGTCTGCAAACACCCCGAACGAGCCCGCTGCACCCAGTGCCACGTTCCGGAACCGTACTCCGAAGACGTGCTCGCTGAGATGCCATCGGCTGAGTAAGCCTTGTCTTGTTTGTGTGCCACTGGCTCTGCCAGTGCCCTCACGCCGCGGCACTGGCAGAGCCAGTGGCACACAACAGTTCGTCCAGGTCCGGTGGGCGAAGTTTCGTTTCAAATCCCGATGCTACTTTGTCTCAGCTTTCGGCAGTTCGTCGCGCAGGTACTGGTGGCAGGCGATGCAAGTGGCGTTCAGCTTGTCGTAGACGAAGGCGGCGCCTTCCAGATTCCTGTCTTTCGCCATCTGTTCGAGCCGTCCTGCCAGACGCAGGAACTCGACCTTCATGTGGTCGTAGACCTCGTCCTCACGATTCTCGCCCGCTTTGACGGAGGGCGCGTCGAGCGAGGTCAGCATCAATTGCTCGGCGGCGGTTTCGATCCGGTCAAACTTCTTCGTGACCAGACCTTCTAGCACGGACTGCGCGAGAACGAGCTTGATGTGCATCTTCGTCCGCAGTTTCAGATTCTGCTGCGACGCGTCGACGGGAATAGCGACGACGCCGCCATCGGACTTGCGGGCGCTTTCCGGTTGAACAACCCGTGGTTCCTTCGCGCTGATCTGACTCTCGGGCTGCGACGCAAACTGAGGCAGACAGGCGGCGAGCGCCAGTCCGGTAGCTGTGGCAACTGCCAGGCGAAACGTCTTCATGTCGGGCTCCTTTCCCGCAGGGGTGTTGAGACAGCCGTGGGCGATGCAAGCACCGTGCCCGCGACCGGACGCATTCAACGGTCAATCCTCGTGATTCGTTCGCCCCGGAAATAACGAGCCGGTCGCAGCGGTTACGTTGAGAGCGACGCAGTCAGACCGCACACCGAGTCAGCTTGTCATGCCCGGCAAAACGGCGAGTGACACGCCGCTCGCCATGAGTGGTCACGATCCGCTCACATCGCGCGCCGCCGACGCCGGCCCTGAGCGAAACTGTCAATCACCATGTTGCCCAGATCGTTCGAATTGCAGTACGCGGCCACTCCGCCCGACACGCGAGCCATCTGTTCGACGAAGTTGACCAGACCGAGATAAAAATAATCCTCAATCAGCGCAAAGCTCGAAAGATGGATTCCCGCCTGAGCACACTTCTTCACCTCGGTCAGCGTGATCTTCGCGGTCCGTTCGGCGGGCGGGTAAATCAGCAGCAGGTCCCGGCCCTCGACATGTGCGGTCGGTTCACCGTCAGTGATTGTGATGATCTGCCGGTTGGCGGCGGGCTGCTTCTCAAGGATGCGGCGGGCGAACTGCAGGCCAACGTGGATATTCGTGAAATGCTCGGGCACAAACCGCGGCGGCTGGTCGAGATTGATCCGCAGATGCACCCGCGGATCGAAGATGCTGACTTCCTTTGGAGCCGAGTAGAGCAGCTCCCGTTCGGTCATCGCGTTCGCGTAACTGTAGAAGCCAACGATCTGCAGAAAGTCGCCCTGATACCGGCCGCGGACCAGCCCCTGCAGAGCCATCGCAACCTTCTTTGCCTGGCCGTACTTGCCGTACCGGCTCATGCTGCCGGACATGTCGATCAGCACGACCGTCGCGCACGACGTCTGATACTCGGTGTCGTGAACGACCAGATCATCGTGCTCAATGCGAATCGGAGTTCCGCCGCCCTGTCGCAGCATTGCGTTGCGGAGCGTCTCATGAGTGTTGAGATTCGAGATCGGATCACCGTACTCGTACGGCTTCGATTCCTCATGCACCGTCTGACCGGCGCCGCGAAACTCAGTGTCATGCTTCCCGACACTGTCCTTACGCGTCACGTTGAACAGTTCTTCGAGTGCCCGGCTCTCAACTCGCCGCACACCTTTGGGCGTCACCTGAAACCGCCCCTTCTCATCCCGCTCGACCATCCCACGCTGCAGCAGCTTGTCGACAACATCCGGACGCTCCTCGGCGAGGTCTTCCAGGTTGTCGAGCACGTACTCGCCGTAATCGAGCATGTACTCGCTGATCTGATCGAACAGCTTGTCCGCTGACTGAGGAGTAAACTCCTGCGATCCGTCCCAGCGCGAGTATTCAAAGTCAGGCATGGATCAAAGGCCGACTGGTTTGAGATGTTGTTTGAGAAGACTGTGCAGAGACAGCAAACGAGGTTGCAGTGTAGCGTCTCGCCAGACTTCAGGTTCTAGTGCGTCGAGAAACATGAAGTTGGGGATGCGTCTGGTAGCGAAAGTCGCCAGGACTTTCGGCAGTTCCGGTTGGCCGAAATTCCTGGCGAGTCTGGCTACCCCAAAACACCTCTGTAACAAAGCACTCGCCCGGATGCCTATTCCACTTTTCGACTCGTGAATAATCCAAGCTAATGGCTACGGTCCGGCGTTTATTCTCAGGCGGCACGGTCTGGACCTGAGAGTCAGAATCACAACCAGCATCCGAACTTTCGCAGCCACCTGCTCGGACGCGTTCAATGGGTTCAGCAGTTGAATCGCAATCGTGGTGACAAACTCAAGCGAATCTTCGACGAGATCGACTGGGGTGACTGATCTCTCACCCGTCAACGGAGTGCTGGTCTCGCCAGGTCTGCATGTCGTGTGGCGACTCGCGGGGCGTCCGGTTTGATTGATCGAGGGACAGGAAACCCCAGCGGAGTTCTTCATCCTGTTCGTACTGCTTGCCCAGCAGCAGGGCGGTGGCGGCTTTGCAGAATTCGTAGCCGAGATAAAACGCGTGGCCTTCCGAGAGTTCGTTGTCGGCGGCTGCTCGCATTCTGCGGAACAACTCGAACGGATCCGTGCCCCGCCAGTAACCGTCGCGGTTCATGATGTGCAGTTCGCCCTGTTCGACAAAGAGCCGATAGTTCGGGTCGCGAAGCTGACCGGCGAGTGACTGCAGAGCGTCGAGACCGCGTTCGTTGATCCGTGGATCCCGCTGCACGACGAGACTCGAATCGACGTGTTTGGGCAGAGCCCGATTCTTGACCGCGTGGTGCGTCTGCCGCCGGGCGAGGTCGAACTCGCGGACTGCCGAGCGGCACCAGTTGACGACCTCGGTGGTCAGCACGCTGTGAATCTGTAGTTCCTCGCAGATGCCGGCCAGTAGAAAATTCACGCCCGCCGAGTCGACCTCGGTCAGCTCGGTCAGGTTGCCGATGCCCATCATGATGTCGAGGTCCGGCCAGCGGCGGCGAGCCTCGAAGTAGCGGCTCAGTGACTGCGCGAAGCCAAACCCGATTGGTTCGAGAATCGGATCGATGCGGAAGCGAGCGTTGGCCTGTTCAAGCTGTTCGACGACGGGTTCCAGTGTCTCGATCGAAAACGGAGTATCGGGAATCGCGACGAGTTCTGCGTCGAGCTGCGCGGCCCAGTCGCTGTTCGACGAATTGCAGCTCAGAACGAGTTCCGCCCCGGCAGCCACTGCGGCTTCGACTTCCATCCGGTCGAAACTGTCGATCGAGATCCGGTGTCCGTCATCGATCAGCAGCCGAGTGACCTCGCCAGCTCGCGGCCACGATTCGCCAGGGATACAGCCAAGGTCAATGATGTCGGCACCGCTGGCTCGGTAATGCCTCGCGAGTCGCAGGATCTCGTCGTCACTCAGTCGCGGCGCGTGATTGATCTCGGCGAGGACCTCGATCGAGTAGTTCGAGAGATCGGCAGGTTCCCGACGGGCCTGGCCGAACCACTCGGGCAGATCGAACAGATCTTTCGGGCCGACTTCGACGGGGCTGTCGAGTTGCTCGCTGAGTCCGGTCGGATCGCCCTGGCAGTATCCAGGCAGAATCACTCGGTCGAATGCGCGGTCCAGCGTCAACTGCCGGGACAGCCAGTCCACATGCAGCAGCGCGGCGACGTTGATCTTTGTGACGGCGATTTCGAAGTCGAAGCCGACGTTCTCTGCGAGCTTCTCGACAACGCCGCGCAGCGAATCGGCGGCGAGGCGACCGGTCACAAAAAGAATCTGCTCGCGCGGCATTGTGACTCGACAGGAACGCGGAAGGGCACTGACGACTGGAACACGGCCAGCTTAACGAAACTCACTGCCGGTGGCCTCGTCATGAAGTCTTCAGAATTCAGCACAGGGTGTTCAAAAACCGCAACGCGGTTTCAGAACAAAGCCTGGGGTCGCCGAGCCTGCGAGGCGCACCCCAGGATTCAGAGCACCAAACACAACAACCCTGAAAGGGTTGCACACGCTGCCTCGCGGTTTGTGGAACCCTTTCAGGGTTCGGTGGCTGCAGAGCTTACCTGGGGTGGCGCGGCTGCGCCGCTGACCCCAGGCTTTGTTGTCAGACCCCGTTGGGGTCATTTCTGCGAACCCGCCTGCAGAGCGATTCAGACGGTTTCCGGAAGCGGTGGGGCAGCGGGTGGGGCGGGACGGTCGGATTTGAATTCGAAGTGGGCGATGCGACCGTGTCCGACGGCGAAGATCTCCGTGTGATCGTCGTTGACCGCAAACTCGTGAACGTGCATCGGGGCTTTCTCCTGATGGATCATCCTGCCCGACTCGACATCGTAAAACGTGATGAATCCGCCGTGGTCGCCGCCAGCCGCGAGCAGCCATTTGCCGGACGGGTCAAACTCGATCTGTTCGACCAGGCCCTTGAGTTTGTCGTCTTCGATTTCGTGCTTGCGTTCGCCCTTCTGCCAGTCGAAGACCTCGACGCGCGATGGGCCTCCGAGATGGTCAATGTTCCCGATCGTGCCAATGCCGCCCGCGGCCAGCAGCTGCGAATCGTGTGAAAAGGCGACCGACCGGATCCCGCCGATCGAATGGCGGCGCTGACGCGGGTCCCACGTATACATGACGGGAGCTTCCAGCTCGCCCGCCTTCTTTCCGGTGGCAACTTCCCAGATGGCGATGTGCCCGGTCCTGTCGCCCGTCGCCAGCCATTTGCCGTCCGGCGAGAAGGCGACAGCGTAGAGCATCGACGGGTAGTTGTTCGGCGTCAGCGGTTTGTGGTCGTTCAGTGTGAAGACCAGTTTGCCGGATTCGACGTCCCAGACTTTGGCGAGCATGTCGTCGGCGACGCTGGCGACCAGTGTCCCGTCCGGACTGGTGGCGAACCGGCGAATCCAGAGTTCGTGAGCCTTGTCGACCGTCCGGACGACTTCTTTGCTCTCGGCGTTCCACCAGATCAGGCGACCATCGTACGCCCCGGAGACGATCTGCGTTCCGCTGAGCGCGACGCCGGTTACGTAACTTTCATGTCCAGCCGTCTCGAACGCTTTCGGTTCGGGCTTTTCAGCCAGAGCGTCGACTTCGTACAGCTTGAAGTCCGAGTTGCCGAAGTAGAGCTGCCCCGATTGCGGCGTCCGAGCGACGCAGAACGCGATCCCGCTGACGCCAAAGTCGCGGACCTTTTTCAGTTTCGTGGGGTCGGAATATGACATTTCGATTTGGCTCCAAATGATCCTGAGATCGCGTAGCGAAAGTCGCGAAGACTTTCGGCCAGTCGTCGAAACTCTGCGCGAGTTTCGCTACTGACGAACGGCCGACAAGCTGCGGGGGGGTTACGCCAGCACTTCCTTGACGGCCTTTGAGCCGAAGTCGGCCAGCGGCAGCGGTCGCGATCCGAGGTAGTACTCGCTTTCCGGGTCGATGCCGAGTGCCGAAAGAATCGTCGCGAACAGATCGCCCGCTTTGACCTGGCCATCGGCGACCGTGTTGCCGTCTTCGTCGGTTTTTCCGTAGGCGACGCCACCGCGGATGCCGCAACCGGACAGGCTGCAACTCCAGGCGTTGGCAAAGTGGTCGCGACCGAGACTGGCGTTGATCCGTGGTGTCCGACCGAACTCGCCGAGCGTGATGACGAGCGTGTTTTCGAGCATCCCGCGTTCGTCGAGGTCGTCCAGCAGAGCAGACATCGCCTGGTCGAGGTCCGCGCACAGTTCCCGATGCGTTTCGAAATTCTGGCCGTGGCTGTCCCACCAGGCGCGAGCGACTTTGACGAACGGCACGCCAGCTTCGATCAGCCGCCGAGCGATCAGGCACTGCTGGCCGAACTGCAGCGGGCCGTATTTCTGCCGCATGGCTTCCGGTTCCTGCTCAATGTCGAACAGCTTCTCGCTGGCCATGATGCCGCGCACGCGCTGATATGCGGTCGTCTGGCTGGCAACGGTTGACGACTTGTGCGTCTGGTTGAACTTTTTCGCGAGGACATCGCGGAGCGCCGCGCGGTCGTGATGGTCGACGTCCGAGATCGCGTCCAGCCGGCGGATATTCTCCGGGACCATGTTTTCGGCGAGGAACATCGGCGAGTAGCGGGCTCCGAGAAATCCGCTGGTCCCTTTGCGGCGGCCTTCAGTCGAGGTGTACATCGACACGTAATCGGGCACCTGGCTGTCGATGCGGCCGAGTTCGCGGGCAATGACAGCTCCGATGTCCGGGTAGCTGAAGCCCGGCGCAGGCCGACGTCCGGTTTCCATCAGCGTCGCCCCGCCCCCGTGGTCCGTGACCTTGGTGTAGAGCGAGCGGATGATCGCCGTGTGCTGCATCCGGGCGGCGACCTTCGGCATCAGTTCGCTGATGTGGACTCCGGTCGAGCTGGTCGGAATCGCTCGGAATGGACCACCAGTTGGCCGGCCCGGTTTTGGATCGAACGTCTCAAACTGGCTTGCCCCGCCGGCCAGCCAGAGAAGGATCACGTTCTTGTTCTGTCTCTTGAGTTCCTCGGCGAGGAGCTGGCTCTTGAAGCCGTCGAGACTCGTATCGGCGGCAAACGTCGCTGCGCCGGCGGCGCTCGCTCCGAGGAACCCGCGCCGCGAAAGGCCGTGATCATTCGAGCCGCAGAAGTAACTTCCAGGGCGTGTCATGGTTATCTCCGGTGAGCGATGAACTGTAAGCTCTGGTCAGTGAGCGTGATTGTTTCTGAAAACCTGTAGCTGGATTCGCAAGAATTCAGTGCTTTTCTGCGGTCTGAATTCTTGCGAATCCAGCTACGCACCAACGCGTGTCTGACTAATGATTGAATCTCAGTTCCGGGCCGGTCAGCAGAGCCCAGACGGCCTGCTTCAGCGCTTCCGGTCGATTATCAGCTCGCGCCGCGAGGTATTCACGAATGGCTGCGGATTCTTCGTCAGTCGGCTGCCGCGAATTGACCGCCAGGAATGCCGTGTTGATCGCTGTCTGATCGTCCTCGGTTGCCTTGATCTGGCCGACGAGTCGGTCACCGGAATCCCGCAGCAGGTCGTTCTGGACGCGGTCGTTGTTGCTGAAGAGCAGCGCTTCGTCGACGGCGATCTGGAAGCCGTCGGTCGGTGTTTCAAAATTGCCGGCCCAGCCGTTGGACGCGTTCTCCAGGTTCTCGCGTTCCTGCCGCCAGCGATCTGTTTCCTGAAAGGCTTCCTGATCCCAGTGTGAGGGATTGCGGGACGCGACAAGCAGCGACAGCGCGTACTGCCGGGGCGTCAGCGGACGGGCGGTTGCCAGGGCAAAGTAGTCGGGGCTCGGTCGTTCGGCGGCTGATGTCCACTCGCTCGATCGCGAATAAGTCTGGCTGAGCGCGATGCCGCGAATCAGTCGCTTGAGATCGTAGCCGTGTGTCACGAGGTCGCGGGCCATCCATTCCAGCAGCTCGGGATGGCTGGCCGGGTTGCCGGAGTGAATCTGGTCGACCGGATCAACAAGTCCCCGACCGAGCATTCGCTGCCAGATTCGATTGGCAATGTTACTGGCGAAGAAGTGGTTATCGCCGTCACGCAGAGCGACTTTGACGAGTTTCTGTCGAGCACTCTCACCCTGCTGTTCGGGAATGGGGGCATCGTCCTCGCGCTGGGCTTTTCGGATCGCCTCATCGAGTTTCTTTTTGTCGTCGCTGGAAAGTTCGAGGCTGGCGACTTCAACGTTCGCTCCGGTCAGAAACATGAACGTCGCCTGCTTCTCGACCCCTTCGCGAGTCGTGTACTTGACCTCGCCA
>Ga0070727_10000507_pt1 | contig 47014 bp, 42 predicted proteins | sample tdAd472_FD_66722 | JGI IMG/M metagenome (GOLD analysis project Ga0070727, IMG submission 66722) | Marine sediment microbial communities from the Atlantic coast under amendment with organic carbon and nitrate - tdAd47.2 | ecosystem: Environmental > Aquatic > Marine > Coastal > Sediment | place... | reverse complement strand
AAGGGCCAAGATCCCTGCATACCAATAAGATTTTTTCATCGTGCCCAACCCATCATTTATTCAGCCGCCGCATCCGATTCATCGGAAAAGAGCAGATGGCGGTTCTTTTCGAGGTACTCAACAACAGTGCTGTAAACGGCGACACCAAAACCATGGACGAAATCATGTCCCGGCAGGTCGTCGAAACACTCGCCGATTTCCGTGCAAACACCGTCGATCTCACCTTTCATTTCCGCCAAATGACGGCGATGAAAATTGAGATAGGTGTCATACGCTTCCTTGCGGCTCTTTGGATCGAGCTTGTGCGCAAAAAGCATCATCACCAGAAAATCGGAACGCAGGCGGTCGTGTTCCGGGCGTTCATTCATCGCCTCTTTCAACGCCGCCCTTCCCTCATCATTGATTCTGTAGACCTTTTTATCCGGCTTGCCCTCTTGCGGCACGTTACGCACCGAGACCAGCCCTTCTTCCCTCAGCCTGTTCAAGGCCGGGTAGATTGAGCCGTATCCGGCTTCATAGAAATAGGCGAACGGCCCGTCTTCGAACTGTTTCCTAATTTCATAGCCGGTTGCGTCGCTTACGCTGAGAATCGCCAAACAAACGGTTTTCACATCCATCTCTTAAAATTCCCGAGCTCTATTCAATTTTATTAATATAACGGTTCGATATATACTGGTCGAGCATATATAGGTTCGATATATATCGAGTCAATAGAGTCCTGTTGAAATTTTTATGCCGCCATTCAACCGGGGAGATATTTCGGGGATGTTTCAGTGATCGATGGAGTTTGTAACAACCCGTTACAAAAAACGCCGCCCCAAAGGACGGCGTTTTCAATATTCTTATTGAAAGCGAAACTTATTTGTTGGCTTTCATCAATTCGATAACGGCCTTGCGGTCTTCCTCTTTTCTCAGACCGGCGAAGGACATTTTGGTTTTCGGGACCAGATCCTTCGGTTTGGTCAGATATTTGTCCAAAGTGGCTTCATCCCAGGTCAATCCGGATTCCTGCATGGCGGAGGAGTACTTAAAGTCTTCCTTGGACGCGGCTTTCGAACCGAAAACGCCGAACAGGTTCGGGCCGACCTTCTTTTTGCCGCCTTCGTCAATGGTGTGACAGGCTTTGCACTTTCTGAAGGACTTGTCTTTGTTCGGATCAGCTTGAGCGGCGGTAGCGGACAGCGCCAAACCAAGAACGGCAGCAGCGGCCAAAATCTTTCCATACTTCATAAAATTCGTTCTCCCGAAACGAGCTATTAAAATGACCACCCGCACTCTCCACAGGCCAGAACGGCGCGAAAAGGCAATGGGCGGCGAAAAACAAGCGGCCAATATGACGGCCCAACCCTTGAAGATCAAGGGTGACTTAGAGTTTTTCCAATCAGGGAAATCCCTAACGCACCTCCCGTTAAGCCCTCAATAACCACGGTCAAATCCGAAAAAATACCCCAAACCCCAACCGGAAAAACCTATTAGGTATGCTATTGACGTATACGTCATTCAACTCTATTAATCGTCAAAACAATAAGAAAACGGATACAGAGAGAGACGACAGGAGAGCGGACATTGCCTCAGATTTCGGACGTGAACAACGAGCCCTGGTTGAAACATTATCCAGAGGGTGTGAAGTGGGATGCGCCGCTTGAGCCACGCTCTTTGATCGAGTTCATCGACACTTCCATTCAAACTTACGGCTCCAAACCCTGTATCGATTTTTTAGGCCGCAAGTACACCTACGCGGAAGTCGGGCGCCTTATCGACAAAGCCGCCAAAGGTTTTCGGGAAATTGGCGTTAAGAAAGGCACCAAAGTCGGTCTCTGCCTGCCCAACACCCCCTACTCCGTTATTTGCTATTTCGGCGCTCTCAAGGCCGGCGGCATTGTAGTGAACTACAATCCGCTTTACGCCGAGCGGGAACTGGCTTTCCAAATCGAAGATTCCAAAACGGAAATCATGGTGACCATGGATCTTGAGGCGATTTACCCCAAGGTCGGCGCCATGTTCACCCGGACCGATCTGAAAAAGATTGTCGTCTGCCGCATGGCGGGCATCCTCCCGCCGGTCAAAGGCCTGCTGTTCAAGCTGCTCAAGAAAAGCGATGTCGCCAAAGTGCCGTTTGACGCCCAGCACATTTCGTTTGAAGCGCTGACCAATAACGACGGCCAGATTACCCCTCCTTCCATTGATCCCATGGAAGACGTCGCCGTTTTGCAATACACCGGCGGCACCACCGGGCAACCAAAAGGCGCCATGCTGACCCACGCCAACCTGACGATCAACGCCAAGCAGTTAAGCGTTTGGACGGACCCGTCGGGTATTCTTCAAGACGGGCAGGAACGGGTGATCGGCGTGCTTCCGTTCTTCCACGTTTTCGCCATGACGGTGGTGATGAACCAGGGGCTCTCCAAAGGCTATGAACTGGTTCTTCTGCCGCGGTTTGAATTGGATATGTTGCTCAAAACGGTGGACCGGACCAAAGCAACGTTGGTTCCTGCGGTCCCGACCATCTATACGGCGATCAACCACGCCCCGAACCTCAAGAAATACGACCTCACCAGCATCAAAATGTGCAACTCGGGCGGCGCGCCGCTACCCAACGAGGTGCGCCACGATTTCGAACGGATGACCGGCTGCTATCTGATTGAAGGCTACGGTCTGAGCGAGTCCTCCCCCGTTGCGTCATCCAGCCCTCCGGGCGGCCTCAACAAGGAAGGCTCCATCGGGATTCCCCTGCCCGGCACGAAGCTGGAAATCCGTAGCGTCGAACCACCACACGACCTCCTGCCCCAAGGCGAATCCGGCGAAATCTGCATCGTCGGGCCGCAGGTCATGAAAGGCTATTGGGACCGCCCCGAGGAAACGGCGGAGACCATCATCGACGGCCGCTTGCATACCGGAGACGTCGGCTATATGGACGACGACGGCTATATCTTCATTGTCGACCGCCTCAAAGACGTCATTCTGTGCGGCGGCTACAATGTCTATCCGCGAAACATCGAGGAAGCCATCTACCTGCATCCGGCTGTAGAGGAAGTTACGGTCATCGGCATTCCCGACGAATATCGCGGCCAAAGCCCTAAGGCCTTCATCAAACTGAAAGATGGCGAAGCCCTAAGTGATCAAGACTTGAAAGCGTTCCTCAAAGACAAAATCTCAAAGATTGAAATGCCGAGCGCAGTGGAGTTCAGAGACGAACTTCCCAAAACCATGATCGGCAAACTGTCGAAAAAAGAGCTTGTCGCCGAAGAGAAAGCCAAGGCGGAAGCCCAAAAGAAAGCATCGTAAATTTCGCTCACCAGGGGAAGCTGCGAGTTTCTGCGCCCAGAATTTGACGATAAAGTTATAAGATTGACGTTAACGTCACTTTAGAATAGCATCGTCATCCAGGCTCAAAACACTAAGGCTTTGACACATCATGGATATGAGAGAAGACCAAACCAAGCTCTACAGCGTGACCGAACTGGCGAATGAATTCGATATTACGCCACGGGCCATTCGCTTTTACGAAACGAAAGGGCTTTTGTCGCCGCAACGCGCCGGTTCGACGCGGGTCTACACCTATCGCGACCGTGCCCGGCTGATGATTATCCTGCGGGGCAAGCGGTTGGGATTTTCTCTCTCCGGCATCAAGGAATACCTGGACCTCTATGATGCCGACCCGACTCAGAAAAAACAGATGCAGGCCCTGCTCGGCGCACTGCGTGAGCGGATGGATGAACTCGAGGAACAACGCAAGGATTTGGAAACCACGCTGGACGAACTGAAAGACGTGGAGAGACAGACTTTGTCCGTGCTCGAAAACGCAACGGACTAACCCTCAAACCAACCAAGACTGAAAACGCATTAGCGAAGACACGGAGACGCACCAAATGAAAAACGTCGTAATTGCCGGTTACGCCCGGTCCCCCTTCCATTTCGCCAACAAAGGCGAATTGACCAAAGTCCGCCCCGACGACATGGCTGCCCAGGTGATCAAAGGCTTGGTCGAAAAAACCGGCGTAAAGGCCGAGGACCTGGAAGACCTGATCATGGGCTGCGCCTTCCCGGAAGGTGAGCAGGGTTTCAACGTGGCGCGTTTGGTCGGCTTCATGGCCGGTCTGCCGCTCTCCGTCGCGGGCACCACCGTCAACCGGTTCTGCGGCTCTTCCATGCAATCCATTCACATGGCGGCGGGCGCCATTCAAATGAACGCCGGCGAAGCCTTCATCTGCGCCGGGATGGAAAGCATGACCCGCATCCCCATGGGCGGTTTCAACCCGCTGCCCAACCCGGGCCTGATGCAGGAGTATCCGCAAGCCTATGTCTCCATGGGTGAAACGGCGGAAAACCTCGCCAATCAATATTCCATCGCCCGGGCCGACCAAGAAGCCTTCGCCGTCGCCTCTCACGACAAGGCCTCCAAGGCGCAAGCGGCAGGGAAATTCGATGACGAAATCATCCCTATCACCTGGAAAGGCGGCACTATCGAGAAAGACGGCTGCATTCGCGCCGGTACGACCGCCGACGATCTCGCAGGCCTCAAGCCCGCATTCAGCCAAACCGGTTCGGTTACTGCTGGCACCTCTTCCCCATTGACCGATGGCGCATCGGCCACGTTGATCTGCTCGGAAGAATATGCCGAGAAGAACGGCCTGGAGCCGCTGGCCCGCATCAAGTCGATTGCCGTCGGCGGCTGCAAGCCGGAAATCATGGGCATCGGCCCGGTGGTTGCGACCAAGAAAGCCCTGGAGCGGGCCGGAATCGCAATGAAAGACATTGATGTCGTCGAGCTCAACGAAGCCTTCGCCGCCCAAGGCATGGCCTGCATGAAAGACCTCGACATCCCCATGGAGAAGGTCAACCTGGACGGCGGCGCAATCGCCCTCGGCCACCCGCTGGGCGCAACCGGAGCCCGGATCACCGGCAAGGCCGCAAGCGTGATGAAACGCGAAGGCATGAAGTACGCCCTGGCCACCCAGTGCATCGGCGGCGGCCAAGGCATCGCCACGATCATGGAGGCCATCTAACAATGACTGAGATTAACAAAGTCGCCGTCATCGGCGCCGGTGTCATGGGCGCGGGAATCGCCGCCCATGTCGCCAACGCAGGCGTTCCGGTGGTGCTACTCGATATCGTCCCCGACGGCGCGGAAAACCGCAACGTTATCGCCGAAGGGGCGGTGCAGAAGCTGCTGAAGAACAAACCGGCAGCCTTCATGAGCAAGCGCAACGCCAAGCTGGTGACCACCGGCAACATCAAAGACAACATGGACCTGCTCGCCGATTGCGATTGGATCGTCGAAGTGGTCCTTGAACGGCTCGACGTCAAGCAGGACCTCTATAAAAAGATCGAGGCCGTCCGCAAGAAAGGCTCCATCGTTTCGTCCAACACATCGACCATTCCGCTCAAGAACCTGACGGAAGGGTTGGGAGACGATTTCGCCAAGGACTTCCTGATCACCCACTTCTTCAACCCGCCGCGCTACATGCGCCTGCTGGAAATCGTCTCGGGCCCGAAAACCCGCCAAGACGCCGTGGACCTGATCAACGACTTCGGCGACAAGCGGCTCGGCAAGTGCATGGTCACCTGCAAGGACACCCCGGGCTTTATCGCCAACCGGATCGGCACTCTGTGGATGTCGTCGGCCACGCGGTTCGCCTTTGAAATGGGCCTGACCGTCGAAGAAACCGACGCCATCGCCGGGAAACCCTGCGGCTTCCCGAAAACCGGCATCTTCGGCCTGATGGACCTGGTCGGCATCGACCTCGGCCCGCACGTCGCGGCTTCCATGCTGGCGACCCTGCCGGAAAAAGACATGTACCGCGACATCTATCAGGACAACGACCTGATCAAGAAGATGATCGCCGACGGCTACACCGGCCGCAAAGGCAAAGGCGGTTTTTACCGGATCAACAAGGAAGGCGGTAAAAAGGTCAAGGAATCCATCGACCTCAATACCGGCGAATACGCTCCTTCCGTCAAAGCCCAACTGAAGTCCGTCAAGGCCGGTCGCAAGGGCCTGCGCGCCGTCGTCGAATTCGACGATAAAGGCGGCCAATACGTCCGCAAGATGCTGGCCCACACCCTATCCTACGCGGCCTCTCTGGTGCCGGAAATCGCAGACCATATCTACGCGGTCGACGACGCCATGAAGACCGGCTACGCCTGGAAATGGGGCCCGTTTGAAATGATCGACCAACTCGGCCCCAAATGGTTCGCCGAGATGCTGGCCGAAGACGGTCTGGACGTTCCCGAGCTACTGACAAAAGTCGGCGACGGCACCTTCTACCGGGTCGAGAACGGCGTCCTCCAATACTTCGACCTCGACGGCGCCTATAAAGCCGTGCCGCGCCCCGAAGGCGTGTTGCTGCTGTCCGACATCAAGCGGGCTTCCGAACCGGTCGCCAAGAACGGCTCGGCCAGCCTGTGGGATATCGGCGACGGCGTTCTCTGTCTCGAATTCCACACCAAAATGAACTCGCTGGACGAAGGCATCTTCAAGCAGATCAAGAAGGCCGACAAACTGATTACCAAGGGCGATTTCAAAGCCTTGGTCATTCACAACGAAGGCGAAAACTTCTCGGTCGGCGCCAACATCGGCTTGGCCTTGTTCGCCGCCAACGTCGGTCTCTGGCCGGTCATCGAAGGCTCGATTGCCGACGGTCAGAACACCTTCAAAGGCCTCAAGTACGCCAACTATCCGGTGGTCGGCGCACCGGCGGGAATGGCGCTCGGCGGCGGCTGCGAAATCCTGCTCCACTCGGACTGGATTCAGGCCCATGCGGAAACCTACATCGGCTTGGTCGAAGTGGGCGTCGGCGTGGTTCCCGGTTGGGGCGGTTGCAAGGAAATGATGCAGCGCTGGCTGACCAACAAACGGCGTCCCGGCGGTCCGATGCCCGCAGTCGCAAAAGTCTTCGAAATGGTTTCGACCGCCTACGTGGCGACCTCGGCGGCCGAAGGCCAGGAAGGCCTCTATCTCAAGCCGGACGCCAGCGGCGTTACCATGAACCGTGACCGCCTGTTGGCCGACGCCAAAGCCAAGGCGCTGGAACTGTTGGACGGTTACACGCCACCGGAACCGATCGAGTTCAGGCTACCTGGACCGGGCGGCAAGGCGGCACTCACCATGGCGGTCGACGGCTTCCACAAGGCAGGCAAAGCGCTCGATCACGACGTCACGGTATCGACCGCCCTGGCTGGCGTTCTGACCGGCGGCGACACCGACATCACCGAGGTGTTGAGCGAAGACGATATGTTGACGCTTGAGCGGGAAGCCTTCATCGGCCTGTTGAAAACCGAACCGACGCTTGACCGGATCGAGCACATGCTCACCACCGGCAAGCCGTTGCGCAACTAGAAGAACGAGGAGATTTGAACCATGGCTAACTACAAAGCGCCGCTGCGCGATATGAAGTTCGTCCATTACGAACTCCTCGACGGGAACGCGCTCACCGCGCTGCCCGGCTACGAGGAAGCAACCGAGGATTTGGTCGACGCCATCCTGGAAGAAGCGGGCAAGGTTGCCGAAGGCGTTCTGCACCCAATCAACCGGACCGGCGATGAAGAGGGCTGCACTTTCGAGAACGGCGTCGTTCGCACCCCCTCCGGCTTCAAGGAAGCCTACGACACCTTTATCGAAGGCGGCTGGACCACCCTCACTTGCGACCCCGAGTTCGGCGGGCAGGGCCTGCCCCATTCCGTCGGCCTGATGGTTTCGGAAATGATGTCGGCGGCCAACCAGGCCTTCGCCATGTACCCCGGCCTTTCCCACGGCGCCTACAATGCGCTCGAAGCTCACGGCTCGGACGATTTGAAACAAACTTATCTCCCCAAACTAACCGAGGGCACTTGGTCGGGCACCATGTGCCTGACCGAGCCGCAGTGCGGCACCGATTTGGGTTTGGTACGAACCAAGGCGCTTCCGCAGGACGACGGCAGCTACAAAATCACCGGCACCAAAATCTTTATCTCGGCGGGCGACCATGACCTGACGGAAAACATCCTTCATCTGGTACTTGCCAAGTTGCCTGACGCCCCGGAAGGAATCAAAGGCATAAGCCTGTTCCTGGTGCCCAAATACCTACCCGCCGAAGACGGTTCTGCCGGTCCGGCCAACGGCGTCTCCTGCGGCTCGATCGAACACAAGATGGGCATCAACGGCAACGCCACCTGCGTCATTAACTTCGACGACGCGACCGGTTGGCTCGTCGGCGAACCCCACAAAGGTATGCGCGCCATGTTCACTTTTATGAACACCGCCCGGTTGGGTGTCGGCCTGCAAGGCCTGGCGCAAGGCGAAGCCGCCTATCAGGGCGCTCTGGAATACGCCCGCGAGCGTATCCAGGGCCGTTCGCTCACCGGACCTAAGGAGTTGGACAAAAAGGCCGACAGCATTCTCGTCCACCCGGATGTCCGCCGGATGCTGCTGACCATCAAGGCCTACACAGAAGGCAGCCGCGCGCTTACCGGTTGGATCGCTCAGGAGATCGACTACGCGCACAAGAGCCCCGATCCCCAGCGTGCCAAACAGGCCGACGACCTGGCCAGTCTGCTCACCCCGATCATCAAGGCCTTCCAAACCGACGCAGGCTATGAGTCGGCCAACATGGGCGTCCAAGTCTTCGGCGGCCACGGCTACATCCGTGAACACGGCATGGAACAAATAATCCGCGACTGCCGTATTGCCCAAATCTACGAAGGCACCAACGGCATTCAGGCGCTTGACTTGGTTGGACGCAAACTGCCCATGGGCATGGGCCGTCTGCTCCGCCGTTTCTTCCATCCGGTTCAGGAGTTCATCGCGGCCGAGATGGAGAACGACGAAATGGAAGAGTTCGTCATGCCGCTGGCCAAGAACTTCGGGCGTCTGCAACAAGTGACCGCTTGGCTCGCCGAGCAGGGCATGAAGAACCCGGACGAAGCGGGCGCGGCCAGCGTCGAATATCTGCGGATGTTCGGCCTTGTCGCCATGGGCTACATGTGGGCTCGGATGGCCAAGATCGGTCTTGCCAAGCAAGACGGCGACGAAGCCGTCTTCTACAAGTCCAAGGTTAAGACGGCGCGGTTTTATATGGCCCGTCTGCTGCCTCAGTGCGGCGGCCTGATGTCCTCGATCATGGCGGGCTCCAGCACCATCATGGACTTCGAAGACGAGTTGTTCGGCTAATAGGAAAACTGGAGGGGGGGCCTTTTACCCCCTCCAACTCCCCCTCAAAGGGGGAGAGCGTGATTTGATCCCTCCCCTGCTAGGGGAGGTTAGGTGGGGTATCCCTATGCACCTGATCTTCCGCATGGCGAAAACGGTTCTGAAAGCCCGGTTCGGCAGCAAGCTCGAACCGACCGATGAATCGGTTCTTCAGGTCCGTTGCTGGCCCAACGATTTGGACGCCAACCTGCATATGACCAACGGTCGGTATCTCACGGTCATGGACCTCGGCAAATTCGACCTGTGGGTTCGTGCTGGCCTGTTCAAAGAGTTGATGATCAAACGAAAATGGCGTCCGATCCTGGGAGCCGCCAACATCCATTTCAAAGCGCCAATCCACCTGTTTGAAGTTTGTACCTTGCGCACCCGCATTGCCGGTTGGGACGACAAATGGTTCTTCCTCGAACACCGCCTGGAGGTACGCGGCAAACTGGCGGCTTTGAGCATTCAGAAAGGCCTGTTCCGCGAGCCGGGCCGGTCGGTACCGAGCGCCGAACTGATCGCAGCCTTAAACCTCGACATGAACAGCGTGGAAATGCCCGCCTATATTTCGGCTTGGCTTGCCGCCGAACCCGCCTTTGAGGAAGCCCTGACAAAGAGCGACACCAGCCCCGTTTAATGCCCAAAATTGCAAGGTTGGAAGCGGTTTTATGCAGAAAAACACCCAATCGAATCACGAAAAAACAGACTAACCCATTGATTTTAAACAAAACCGTCTATTTTTCGGAAAAATCCTTATCATTTTTTATCATTTTCCTCTTTTGCACCTCGTTTTTACGGCGCACGAGAAAAGGATTAATATCCTATTTTTTCATAAAAGTCAACAACTTCCAACGGTTGACAGTTTGTCAAATCCCGCCGCTTCGCTACCATTCCTCCAAACAGTGAAGAAAAGGGGGTTTTATGGACTTCAAAGACCTGATGACCAAACTGGCGGCGGCGGCCGCCAAGGGCGACGGCGCTGCGGTGGCGTCCTGCTTTTGCGAGGACGGCGTTTATCACGACGTTTATTACGGTGCGTTCAAGGGGCGCGAGGCCATCGCCGATATGATTGAAAACCGGTTCCACCGCGACGGCGAAGACTTTATTTGGGATATCCACGACCCGGTCAGCGACGGCCATACCGGTTACGCCCGCTATGTGTTCAGCTACAAGAGCAAACTGCCCGAAGCCAAAGGTGCACGAGCCGGCTTTGAAGGTGTGAGCGTCGTGCGGTTGCGCGACGGACTGATCGAACACTACAGCGAAATCGCCAATACCGGACCGGGGCTCATCGATCTCGGGTTTCCGCCGGAACGGGTCTGCAAAATTCTCACGAAGTTCGGCAATGAGGTGTGGGAACGGGATGAAGCCCGCGAACACAAAAAGGGGCTAAATCAGCCCTAAGCAGCTTGGCCGCAGGCGTAACCCGACGCCCAGGCCCACTGAAAATTGAAGCCGCCCAAATGGCCGGTCACATCGACCACCTCGCCGATGAAATAAAGGCCGGGGACCGCCGTGGCCTCCATGGTCTTCGACGACAACTCGCGGGTGTCGACGCCGCCCACGGTAACCTCGGCGGTTCGCTCCCCTTCGGAACCGTTGGGCACCACCCGCCAAGCCTTGACCTGCTCGTGCAATCGCCGGAGCGCCTTGTCCGGCGTCTCGGCCAACCGCCCGTTGCAGCCGGACCATTCCGTCAGCCGCGCCGCCAGACGTTTCGGCAAAAGTTGGGCGACAACGGTTTGAACGTCCTTTTTCGGCTGCGCACCCTTGGCTTGTTTCAGATGGTCAAAAAGATCGACGTCCGGGAGCAGATCGATCACGACGGCGTCCCCGTCCTTCCAGAAGGACGAAATCTGAAGGATGACCGGCCCGCTTAAGCCCCGGTGGGTAAATAAGAGGGCTTCGGTAAAGGCGGTTTTACCCAACTTGACCGTCGCTTTGAGCGAAACGCCCTCCAACCCTTCCAGCCTTGATTTCGTTTTCCCGTCGAACGTTAGGGGAACCAGGCCGGGCCGTAGCGGGACCACTGCAAGGCCGAACTGCTTGGCGATCTCATAGCCAAACCCGGTTGCGCCCATTTTCGGAATAGACGGTCCGCCGGTGGCGACAACCAGGGAACAGGCTGTCACATCCCCCCAGCTGGTTGCGACAGTGAAACCCTCTTCGTTTTTTTGAATTTCGCCAATCTCCACACCCGTCCAAAGGGCGATTCCTTCGGCTTCCTTGAGCAACATATCGATGATTTGTTGGGCCGACCCATCGCAAAACAGCTGGCCGTGATCGCGCTCGTGATAAGCGATACCGTGCTTCTCGACCAATGCGATGAAATCGTCCTGGGTATAACGCTTAAGAGCGGAGACGCAAAACCGCGGATTGTCGGAGAGATAATTGGCTGGACTTACATGGCGGTTGGTAAAGTTGGACCGACCGCCGCCGGATATCCGGATTTTCTGTCCCACCTTGGACATCCGTTCAAGCACCAGGACCCGTCGACCGCGCCGGTTGGCTTCGGCGGCGCACATGAGCCCGGCGGCTCCCGCGCCCAAAATCACCACATCAAAGGTTTCCATCGCCAAGGTATACCCGGTGAGCCGTCAGCCGCCCATTTGCCAAAGTTTCAACGAAAAAACGCGGAAGCATGGGCTCCCGCGTCTTGAATAACGGTCCAAAGACGGAATTAGGGTCTATTGACACTTAGTCCCGATGGGTTTTTTCCATCCGCTCGTGGCGTTCCTGCGCTTCAATCGACAGGGTCGCTACCGGCCGGGCTTCGAGACGCCGGATGCTAATCGGCTCACTGGTTTCTTCGCAGTAACCGTATGTGCCGTCTTCGATGCGCTCCAAAGCTTCATCGATCTTATTGATCAGCTTCCGCGCCCGGTCACGGGTTCGCAGTTCCAGGGACCGGTCCGTTTCGGTCGACGCACGGTCGGCGAGATCGGGTTCCGCAACGCTTCCCTCTTGCAGGGACTGCAGGGTCTCGTTGGATTCATCCAACAACTCGGCACGCCAACGAAGCAACTTCTGACGGAAGTACTCCTTCATGACGGGGTTCATAAACGGCTCGTCTTCTGTCGGACGATAATCGGGTGACAAAGTAACCGTCATTCCTCGCAACCTCTTCCTTGTGCCGGTCCGGATTTGCTCGGTTTGGGCACGGTCTTCTAACAAATATGGCGCGGAATATACGTATGTATACCCGCGCCCGCAATACGGAAATTAACGAAAATGCAGAATGGCTGATATAGGCGGCTAAAGGCTTTTAGGGCAACGGCGGCCTCTCGCGGGCAAAATAGGACGGGAAAATCTAGAACCCTCTGGAAAACTTGGCGATTTCCACCTCGGCGCGCAACTCGATATCGTCGATAATCGCTTTAAGCGCAGGATCGTCGATATGCTTTTTCCGGGCTCTCAAATTTCGCGCCAAGGCCATTAGGCGTTCTTTGGACAGTCGTCCCAACAAAATATCCCGCCGAATCTGCTCAAGCCGATCCAAGACATCCTCGCCCCATTCCATTACTGCACGCCGATGGGAATCCGCCATCGCATCCGGTACTTCTTGAACGGACAGGATGGCATCCACCGATGATACGGGCGAAGTATCGGAAACGTCGCCGGAATTTTCGGCGGCTTCCGTCGCATCTTTCAAGTGAACGGAAAAATCCGACCCGCTTTTCTCCTTCTTGTTGGCCTTTTTAGCCGAGGAAGGGCCGCGCGCACCGCCAATGTCGGATACCTTCATATTGCGCCTTTCACAGGATAGGGCTTTTCGCAGAGCCTACAGTGCATTAGTCCGTTTAAGAAGGAGTTAAAAGCACCAGGAATCAATAGGCAATTTCTGCCACCCACCGGCGGATACCAAGCCAGTTCTGCCGCCTTAAACGCCTCGCGACGCTTCTTTTAAAATTTTTTCCTTTTGAATTCAATGAGATACAAATCTGGCATCCATATTGCTGAAACCTAGCCAGGTTGATGGTGGATTTGCGTCCACCACACATCAAAGAATTGGAGAACCGCGATGGCGTTACAGACCTTTTCTGCCAGCGTTCTGGGGATGATTTCCCAATCGGCGGCGATGGATAATATTTCGAAAAACATCGCCAACATGAATACCGGTGGGTACAAAAAAATAGAGACGGATTTTCACACCGTCGCCAGCAAACTATGGGACCACCATCAGAGCGATATTGGCGGTGTCTTGCCGAACGCCAGTTGGAGAGTCGATCAGGCGGGCTTCATTCAGTCGAGCTCATCGGCAATGGACATCGCGGTCAATGGCCGCGGCATGTTCGTCTTGAACAACCAGTCCGACGGCGGCGGCGACACATACTATGGGCGTGACGGCAAACTGCTGCTAGGCGGTGGCGGCACCCTTGGCGGAACGGTAGACTCCTCTGAAGCCTACATCACCGATAAAAACGGTTACTACCTCATGGGCTGGCCGGTCGACGCCGACGGCAACACCACATCGACAAGCCTTACCGGCATGCGGGTCGATGCGGAAACCTTCACCGACACGGGAGAAGCAACCACCACCGCCACGCTGAACCTCAACCTCCCATCGGCGAGGGAAACCGGCGGCACCGAAACCACCGCCATTGCAGCGTACGACAGCAATGGAACCAAACAGACCTACAACCTCGTCTGGACCAAACAAGCCGCCAACAACACCTGGGAAGTTACTGTCGGGTCGCTGACGGGCGGAACCGTCACGGCACCCGCCGCTGCCGTTGAGGTCACCTTTAACGGCGACGGTTCAATCGCCACCCCGGCATCCGGGCAAATCGCCATTGCCGGAACTTTTGGCGCCGCCACGTCTTCAGTCACCCTCGACATCTCGGGAATAACTCAGTTCGCTGGGGACTATTCGCCGGTCAGCTACGACTACGACGGTCGCTCAAACGCCTCGTTGAAATCTTTTGAGTTCGACTCTCAAGGCTACGTTATCGGGCGGTTCACCGATGCAACCACCCGCCCGCTCTATCGGATGCCGCTGGCCACCTTCCCCAATATGAACGGCCTCAAGCCGGTCAACGGAAACGTTTGGGAAGACTCAGCCGACGCCGGCACGGCCACGATCGAAGCAGCCGGCTCCGGTAGCGTGGCGTCCTTTGTTCCCTTCGCCTACGAGCTTTCGAACGTGCGGGTCGATGAAGAATTCACCAAAATGATCATGACGCAGCACGCCTACTCAGCCGCAGCGACAACATTTAAAACCGCCGATGAAATGCTCTCGGTGGCGAAAGACCTGAAACGCTAACTCTCTCTTTCCGCTTTCCACTCGCTCAAAAGGCGCCCTCTTAACCGAGGAGCGCCTTTTTGGCCCTGGGAAAGTTTGGACCGGCAAGAATTGCCGAGACCCCTTCCATATTAAAACAAGCCCCAACCCAAAACAGCATAACCCGTTGTTTAATTGACGTTTTTTAGTTGGCATCCCGTTTGCAAATATCTTTGTAGAAAATTCTGCAAGCCAAACTAGGCACATGCAAGAACGGGAAAGAAAATGAAACGCGCAACGGTACAGAAATTTTTCAGCAAGGCCGCCGGAATTACGGCTCTCCTTGCTTTTGCCGCCTCGTTAGTGGCTGCGCCGGTTCAGGCCGCATCGCGCATTAAGGACATCGCAGACTTCGAAGGCATCCGCGACAACATGCTGGTTGGTTACGGCTTGGTGGTCGGCCTCAACGGAACGGGCGACTCGCTCTCCGATGGCCACTTCACCAAACAAAGCCTGCTTTCCATGCTCGAACGGCTCGGCGTCAAACCAACCGAAGACGGACTGGACTCGGCCAATACCGCAGCGGTCATGGTGACCGCGACCTTACCGGCCTTTTCTCGCCAGGGCACCCGCCTCGACGTGACCATCAGCGCTTTGGGCGACTCCGACAGTCTGCTTGGCGGCACCTTGCTGGTCACCCCGTTGGTCGGCGCCGACGGCGAGGTTTACGCCGTCGCGCAGGGCCAAGTGGCCGTGGGCGGTTTTTCCGCACAAGGCAACGCAGAGACCGTGGTCAAAGGCGTCCCGACCAGCGGCCGCATCGCCAATGGCGGCATCGTTGAACGGGAAATCGACTTCGCCCTGACCAACATGGAATCGGTGAAGGTTAGCCTCCGCAACCCGGACCTGACGACGGCGCGTCGCATGGCTCAGGCAATCAACGCCTTTCTCGGAGCCGCCGACGCCAGGCCGACCGACCCCGCAACCGTGGTCGTTCGCGTTCCAAGCGACTATCAAGACAACGTGGTCGGTTTGCTGACCGATATCGAGCAACTCCGTATCGCTCCCGATCAAATGGCCCGCGTCGTGATCGACGAACAGTCCGGCATTATCGTCATGGGCGAAAACGTCCGGATCAGCACCGTCGCCATCGCTCAGGGCAATCTGACCATCAGGATCACCGAAACGGCGCAGGTTTCACAGCCCGGACCGTTTGCCGAAGTCGGCGACACGACGACCGTCGACCGCACCGACATCACCGTTGACGAAGGCGAAGACAAACGCCTGACCATCGTCGACGGCGGAGTAAGCCTGCAAGAACTGGTGAACGGCCTCAACGCCTTAGGAATAGGCCCCCGGGACATGATCACCATCCTGCAGGCGATCAAGGCATCCGGCGCCTTACAGGCTGAAATCGAGGTGATGTGATGACCGATACCACCTTGAACGCCCAAACCATGCTATCATTGGGTCAGGCCCAGGCGATGAATGCGGCAAACAACCCGCTCACCAAACGCCCGGCCACGGACGCCCAGATGCAGAAAACGGCCCAGGACTTTGAAGCCATGGTGCTTTCGCAAATGCTCCAGCCGATGTTTGAGGGCATTGAGACGGAAGCTCCGTTCGGCGGCGGGTCCGCCGAGAAAATGTGGCGTTCGGTCATGATTGACGAAATGGCGAAAGAAATCACGCGCAATGGCGGCGTTGGAATCGCCGACATGGTTCAGCGGGAAATGCTTAAAATGCAAGAGGTGCGCTAATGGACATCAACGATCGGATCACCGACACCATGACGTTGGCCGAGCAGCTGGTTAAGGTGCTCGAACAAGAAAACGATCTGCTCAAGCACGACGAAACCGAAGAACTCGCCGGTTTGGTCAACGAAAAGACCGAGCTCTCGTTGATTTTCGAGAAATCCTATAAAGCGCTGATCGAGCAGGAAGAAGATTTAAAGGAAGCGGACGAGATCCTTCGAGACGATCTGCGCGACGTTGCCGAGCGCCTGGATAAGGCAATGAACGAAAACGGCCGTTTGCTCCAGGCCGCCATCGAAGCCCGGCAGACGTTTCTCAATCTTGTACGCGAGGCCGCCCAGGACAACACCCCGAAAACCGGCGCCTATTCGGCCTCGGGCGTTGTCGACAACGGCCGCGGGGACAAGAAATCGCGAGCCTCCGTCGCTTACGACCGATCCCTTTAGAAACAGACACGCACTGCAGAACGCAGGAATGAACTGGAGACGTTGACATGGCAGGAAACCTTACATTAGCGCTTAGAACCGCTCAAAGCGGTCTGCTCGCCAGTCAAGGCGCGCTGGATGCGCTGACCAACAACATTGCCAACGTCAATACGCCGGGTTACTCGAAGAAAGTCATCAATCTCGAACAACGCGTCGTATCCGGTAGCGGCGCCGGCGTTCAGCTTTCGGATATCACGCGCCAAGTCGACGAAGGCTTGCTGAAAACCCTGCGGCGGGAAACGGCGACGCTGGAAAAGCTCGACACCATGCAGAGCTACTACGACCGGGTGCAAGACCTGTTCGGCACGCCGGAGAAAAACTCCTCCATCGCCCATATTATGTCCGAGTTCACCGCTGCGGTCGAAAGCTTGGCCCTGTCGCCGGACCGGACCATCGAGCAATCCGAAGTCGTCCGCTGGGGCGAGGAAATCGGCGCCGAACTCGACGAAATGAGCGACATGGTCCAGGACCTGCGTCTCCAAGCCGACCGGGCGATCGGCGATATGGTCGACCGGGTGAACGAGTTGGCCAGCCAAATCGAAGACCTCAACAACAAAATCATCCGCAACGAAACCATCAGCGGCGACGTGACCGACCTCAAGGACAAACGCGACATGGCGCTGGACGAACTGTCGGGCTACATGGATATCGTATACTTTGAGCGCAACCAGGGCGACGTGGTTGTCTTTACCGGCGGCGGCACGGTTCTCGTCGACAACACCGCCCAGACCGTCTACCACACGGCAACCACCCAGATGACGGCGCTGAACACCTATGAAGAAGGGCACTTCAACGGCATTACCGTCGGCTCGACTTCCGCCAACGATATCACCTCCAACCTGCAGAACGGCGCAATCAAAGGGCTGATCGATCTCCGCGACAACGTGTTGACGGGCATCCAGGCGCAATTGGACGAATTTGCCACCGAGTTGCGCGACCAGTACAATTTGGTTCACAACCGCGGCACGCCTTACCCTGGTCTTCAGTCGGCAGAAGGCACGCGCACCTTTATCGATACCGGCGGCGTGGCGGCTCCCGACGGCGCGACCGACCAGACCATCACCCTGTCGGGCGGCGACGTCACCATCGCCGTTTTCAACGCGACCGGCGATCAACAGGCGGTGACCACCCTCGGCACCATCATGGACAGCGCCACTTTTGGCTACGACGCGGCCAACTCTACCGGCCCCTGGACCATGGCGGCCGTCGCTCAAACCATTGAAGATTGGCTTCAAGACAGCGCCAACGGCGGGCCGGGTCTTTCCACAGCAGCCGTATCGATCACCTCGGACGGCAAGTTCTCCGTCGAGCTCAACAACTCGTCGAACTATCTCGCCTTCCGCGACGAAACGGCCACCGCCAACGGCAGCACGGCATCGGATGTGACGGTACAATACGATTCCAACGGCGACGGCACGGTTGACGAGCACGTCTCCGGGTTTTCCAATTTCTTGGGGCTTAACGACTTCTTCGTCGACGGGCTGGAGAAAACCGCCTACGACTCGGAAACCAAGTCAAGCGGCTATACCTTTACGCCAACCGCCAACATTACCCTGACGTTCCGCGACGCCGGCAACACGGAAACGGTGACCTTAACCAACGGCACGTCATATTCGCTTTCCGATTTGGCCACCCAAATCAACGACAACACGACCTTTGTCACAGCAACGGTGATCCAGGATGGATCGGGCTACCGTTTAAGAGTGGTCAACGACAACAACGATACCCTGGTAATCGCCGACGACCAGGGCGTCGGAGCCTCCAATTCGTTCATGGAAGGCATGGCCTTGGAAGGGTCGAGGGCCCGGTCGTCCAACTTCCTTAATGTCCGCTCCGAAATCCGCAGCAATTCCGCCCTCATGTCGGTCGGAACGCCCCAATGGGACGCCGACAAGAACGCCGCGGGCGAGTACTATATGGCGGCGGGCGACGCGACGATCGTTCAGGAATTGGCGGAAGTTTTAACCTCCAATACGACGTTCGAAGCCTCCGGCGGGTTGCCCAACCAGACGAAAAACTTCCATGAATACGCCAGCGCGATCATTTCGCAAGCCGCCAGCGATTCGTCGAACAACGCCGGAGACAGGGACACGCAGCTGGCGTTGAAAAATTCCCTGGAGTTGAAATCGAACAACTTCCGTGGCGTAAACCTTGACGAAGAAATGTCAGACCTTATCCTGTATCAGGAAGCTTTTTCCGCCGCAGCGCGCATCATCAGCGTCGTGCAAAAGATGTTTGACGCGCTCGAACGGGCGGTAGGCTAAGGAGAATAAGTCATGCCCCGCATAGCTGATCTCTCAAGCACGACGTCTCTGGTGAATATCCTCCAGGAAACCCAGAACCGCGTCTACGACTACCAAATTCAGGTCTCAACCGAGCAGAAGTCGCAGGACTACGCCGGCATCGCGCTTGAAACCCAACGCCTCATCGGCTTGGAACACTCCAAGGCCCTGGCTGAACGCTACATCCGCAACAACGGCGTTCAGGAGACCCGGCTCGACTACATGCAAGCCGGATTGACGGCAATGGAAAAGACCATCGATTCGTTCAAGGCTGCTTTGGACAACTACGCCCAGAACATCACGAAGGACGAAAACGCCGTCAAAGTGCTTCAAACCGCCGCCTACAACTCGCTGAAATCGTTGGAAGCGGACCTCAACCAGAAAGCCGACGGTCAGTACCTGTTTTCCGGTTCGCGGACCGACGTCACGCCGGTCGACTTCGGTTTAAGCTCAAAAGCCGCCTTCCAGGCTAAATGGGACGGCGAAACGGTCACCTATCCGACGACGCGCGATGCACATCTGCAGGATTTCTCGGCCTCAGCCAACACAAGCGGCGATGCGACCTGGCTTTATTTCGACGGAACGAATGGCCGTATCTACGCCAACGACGATAGTCTGGACAATCTAACCGCAGGGGCAACCATCACGGTTTCCGGCACCGGCTCGAACGACGGCACCTACACCATCAGTTCCGTGGACGCTGCCAACGATTACATTGCGGTCAACACCGTTTCGGTGGCGACCGACGCCAACGACGCTGGAGTGAGCATCACGTTACCCAATGCCTCTGTTCTGACAGCAGCCGACTTTACCGATATTTCCTTCACCTATCCGGATACATTGGTGTCAACAACCGCAGGCGCGTTAAGCGGCTTATCCGTCGGAGATACATTCACCATTTCCGGCGCCAACACCGGAAGTAACGACGGCACCTATACGGTTGAGAGTAACGACGGCACGACCATGACCATCCGGTCGCTGACTCTCACCAATGAAGGGACCGGCGTCGGCACCGAAGACGCGGCGGGCACCATCGCGACCAACTCCTACTACTCGGGCGATCAGGTCACCCGGGCCCACCGGATCGACGAAGACCGGACGTTTGAAAACGACATAACCGCCGCCTACCCGGCGTTTGAAAAAGCCATCCGGGCGATGTTCATTATCTTGCAAGGCGAATTCGGTACCGCAGGCGGTCTGGACAACAACGAATCCCGCGTTGACGACGCCAACTGGTTGTTGGCGGCCTCCAAGTCGGAGCCGGTTGACGGAACCCCGCCCTATGGTACGGAAACGATTGGAAACTTCATCGAAGCCGGTATGGATGTCGCGCACAACATCGGCCTGATCAAAACGGCCAACGAACGGTTTCAATCGTCCATCGGATTTATCGATAAACACATCATCGGCATTGAAAAGGTCGATAAAACGACCGCCGTTACCCTGCTGCTGGATGAAACGAGAGCACTGGAAGCGTCTTACCAGGCGTTCGCCAAGGTGCGCAGCCTGAGTCTCGTCAACTTCCTGTCGTAAGGGAGCTTTCTACTCCAGCTCTTTAAGAGCGGCGGCGATTGCTTTTTCCCGCCCTCTGACGTAAGGGGCTATGCCGACGTCGTCATGGATGATGTGGTTGAAAAGCCATCTCGACAGCATTTTGCGAAGATCGGAAAGCACCTCTTGCGAAGGGTCGGCGCGCCATGCCGCCGCCAACTCATTCAATTGTTTCTTCAGGCCCTCATGCATCGCCCGGTGTTTTGTCAAATCGGGATATTCGCAAACCGTCATGATGGTTTCTTCACGGCGGAAATGATAGATTGCATAGTCTAAAAGCTCGGCCAAAAGGTTATCAATTCCGCTGTCTTCCGCCGGCATCTGGGCAAACCGGTTGACCAAGGCCGATAACCTTCTGTGGTCGGCATCGATCTCTTCAACATCGATCAGGAGCGCGTCGTTCCAGATAAGGGTTTCCATGTTGGAAATCGTCGGAATTTCTACCCAAAACGTGCTTCCTTTTCCCCGTTCGCTCTCAAAATCAATCCTACCGGCCATGCGTTCGACGAGAAGTTTCGAAACCGTTAGGCCAATCCCCGCCCCCTCCCGGCTGATCATCGGGTCGGCGTTGAGACGATGGAACATGTTAAACACCGTCGGCCGTTCGTTTTCCGCAATACCGATCCCGGTATCCGAGACTGAAATCCGGAGATACCCCGTTCCTACCGGTTCCACACGGACTTCGACCTTGCCGCCATCCACGTTGTAGGCCACGGCGTTGGACAAAAGGTTGAGCAGCACCTGCTTTAAGCGGACACGGTCGGTTCTCAGCCGAGGCGGGTCGACCGCCGGAACTTTTTGAACGATAGAGATATCCCGCTCAAGCCCCAATGGGGTCACCAGCGCGACGCAATCCGCAATCATGTGATCGGCATCCACTTCGTCGAGCGAGAGGATGATTTTGTCGGCCTCGATCCTGGCCAGATCAAGCACCTCGTTGATCAACGCCAAAAGATGCTTGCCGCCTTCCATAATGTGATCGACGTTTTCGGCCTGTCCCGGCGTCAGACTGCTTTTAGGGTCGTAAAGCAGCATTTGCGCGAACCCGAGCACCGCGTTGAGCGGGGTTCGCAACTCATGGCTCATGCTCGCCAGAAATTCCGATTTCGCCTGGTTGGCCTGCTCGGCGTCGACCAATGCAAGGCGGAGGTCCTCCTCCATGTTCTTCATGTCGGTCACATCGAGATAAATTCCGCTCATCCGTAACGGTTTGCCGTCGCCGTCGCGCGCCGAAATCTTCCCTCTGGCATTGACCCAAACCCAACCGCCTTCTTTGTGGGGTTGGCGGAAAACCGCATCGTAGTAGTCCGTCTGACCGTGGAAATGCCGCTGTAGCGCTTCTTCCGCGGCGACCACATCGTCCGGGTGGATATTGCCGCGGAGCGTCTCGACGTTAATCGGCTCCAACTCTTTGAGTTGGTGTCCCAAGGTTTCGGCCCAGCGCTCATTCAACGTTAAGGCGCCTGTCGGGATATCCCACTCCCAGTGCCCGGCGTTGGTTCCTTGCAAAATATCGTCGGCCCGCGCGTGAGCCCGCTGCACCTCCGCTTCCGCTTGTTTCCGCTCACTGATATCGATGACAACGCCGACAAAACTGTCGACCTCATTGCCATCCCCCCGATTGGCCGAAACGCTGACGTCGACCCACACAATTTCACCGTCTGCCCTAACGCAACGTTTCTCAAACCGGTAATGATCGATACGCCCCCCCAGCACATCGGCAACCAACCGGCTTTCGGCACTTCGGTCTTCAGGATGGGTAAAATCGGTAAAGTGACGCCCCAACAAGCCGCGCTCGCCATAGCCAAGATACTTCTCCAGCGCCGTATTATTGCGAAGAATAATTCCCGATGCGTCGGCGATGGCAAGTCCGGCGCTTGTATTGTGGAAAATACTGGAGAATTTCTTTTCCGTTTCTTCAACGATTTTTTCGGCAAAAAGGCTTTCGATTTCCGCTTGGACGCGAGGAGCGAAGGCATTCAGCGTCTCAAGAACGGCGGCCTCATTTTCAATGGGGGCATCATGCAACGCAACCAACAAGCCGAGAGGGTTCCCGCTTATCGTAAAAAGCGGAACGCCGGCATATCCCTCGATACCAAAATTTTTCAGATCCGCATCAAGCGGGAAGAGTTTCTGAACCCCGTTCGGATAACAGCAGGCCTCTTTATCAAACACCGTTTCGCAGGGCGTATGACGCAAATCGCAGCTATAGCCGTCATGAAACCGGTCGCCCGCCCAGAAGGAAAGAGCATTGACCCGCAATGGGTTCGTTTGATCGATCTCGCCGACAAAAACGTGCCGGAGACCTAATTCATCAGCCAGCAATTTGGGAATTTGACGCAAAAACCCCTCGCCAAACAGCAGCGCTGCTTCGGCGGCAATCGCTCTGTCCGATTTTCCCACCTTCTCCAAGTTTTTCCCTCAGCCATCCATTGCGGCATTTTATTTGGGCGGAACATTAGGGGAAACCCTCATAGAATTGCTTGACTTCGGTCACCCGCCAAACCATTTTGCCCTAAACTTTCATAAGGACTCTCTTAAGGACTCCGATTCAATACTGTGCGCTGAAATTTCACCGTCTGGTTTTGCAAGGACCTACGTATCGTGAGCGCACCTAAAAAAGTCATCGTCACCGGCGGGGCCGGTTTCATCGGCAGTCATCTGACCGAACGATTGATCAACGACGGCCACGAAGTTGCCGTCATCGACAACTTTTACATTGGGCGCGACGAAAACATTGACCATCTCAAGGCCTCCGGCCGGTTGACGGTGCACAAGCTGGACGTGGCCGATTTAGCCTCAATTAAACCGCTTTTCGAAGGCGTGGACTGGGTTTTTCACTTAGCGGCGATGGCCGATATCGTGCCTTCCATTCAAATGCCGATTCCCTATCACCGCGCCAATGTGGACGGCACCATCGCCGTTCTCGAAGCGGCGCGGGCGGGCGGCGTCAAACGCTTCATGTATGCCGCCTCCTCTTCATGCTACGGCATTCCCGACGAGTACCCGACCAAGGAATCGGCGGAAATAAGACCCATGTATCCTTATGCGCTGACCAAATACGTCGGCGAGGAATACGTCCGCCATTGGAATCAGACCTACGGCCTGGAAACCGTTTGCTTGCGGCTGTTCAACGTCTACGGCCCGCGGGCCCGCACCACCGGAACCTACGGCGCGGTGTTCGGCGTGTTCCTGGCGCAAAAATTGGCGGGCGAGCCCTTTACGGTGGTCGGCGACGGCAAACAAACCCGCGATTTCACCTTTGTGACCGATGTAGCCGACGCATTCGTCGCGGCGGCGGAATCCGGTTTGAGCGGTGAAGTGATGAATGTCGGGTCCGACAACACCTTTTCGGTCAACCGGCTTGTCGAACTGCTTGGCGGCGAGGTCACCTACATTCCCAAACGTCCCGGCGAACCCGATTGCACCTATGCCGACACGACCCGGATAAAAGAACTTCTTGGTTGGAAACCCAAGGTAACTTTCGAGAAAGGGGTTTCCATTATGCTTGAAAATATCGATCACTGGCGTACGGCGCCGGTTTGGACCGTCGATCAAATCGAAGATGCGACGGCCGACTGGTTTAAGTACCTCGGCGACGAAACACCGTCCTAGAACAGGGCGTAGCTTGAGGAGAAACCTCGGATCATGAGCGAAAACGGCAAATCCGGCAGCAATCCGCTTCAGGATAAGTTGAAAACCTTGGACGAACTCGGGGTGATCGCCGGGCGGGCGCGCAAAGCCGGCAAGACCGTTGTTCTGGCCCACGGAACCTTCGATCTTTTGCATATCGGACACCTTCGGCACCTGCGCCTAGCCAAGCGCGAAGGCGATATGCTGATCGTGACGATCACGGCCGACGCCCATGTCAATAAAGGACCGGGGCGGCCGGTATTCGCCGAACAGATGCGCGCCGAAATGCTGGCCGCGCTGGAATGTATCGATTTCGTCGGCATCAACGACGGGCCAAAAGCGTTGGAGGTCATCGACGCAGTTAAGCCCTCCGTCTACATCAAGGGTTCCGACTACAAAAACGCCAACGACGACGTGACCGGCGGCATCGTCGAAGAACGCGCCGCCGTCGAAGAGCACGGCGGCAAGTTGGTCTTTACCGACGACATCACCTTCAGTTCCTCATCGCTGATCAACCGGCATTTGGCGGTTTTCGACCCGACCCTTGACGAATACCTGGAAGCGCAGCGCTCCAAGGGCATTCTCGGCCAGCTCAATGAATTGATCGAGAAGGTCAAGAACTACCGGATCCTGATGATCGGCGACGCCATCGTCGACGACTACGTCTATGTTTCCGCCCTCGGAAAATCGCCCAAAGAACATATGATCGCCACTCTGTTCGAAGACCGAGAAGTCTTTGCGGGCGGCATCTTTGCGGCGGCGAACCACGTGGCCGATTTCTGCAAGGAGGTCGAAATCGTCACGACCCTGGGCGAAGGCTGCGAATACGAAAAAATGATCCGTGGGTCGCTGAAACCGAACGTCACGCTCAACGCTTTTTACCGCGAAAACGCGCCGACGACCCGCAAAACCCGCTTCATCGACCGCGCCTATCTGCGCAAGATGTTCGAAGTCTACGATATGGACGACAGCCCGACCGCGGTGACCCTGGAGCGGGTGATCGACCGGATGATTTTGCAGCGCGCCGGCGATTTCGACATGGTGATCGTCACCGACTTCGGCCACGGCCTCATGACCCCGACCATGATCGCCTCGTTGGAGAGATCGGCAAAGTTCCTCGCCGTCAACACGCAGTCGAACAGCGCCAATCTCGGGTTCAACCTGATTACCAAATACCCTCGCACCGACTACATCTGCATCGATGCGCCGGAGGCCCGGTTGGCGACCGGCGACCGGCGCAGCGACATTGAGGACGTTGCGTCGCGCAAGCTCCCCGAACGGATCAGTTGTCCGAAACTGATCGTCACCCATGGCCGCAACGGATGCGTCGGATATGAACACGGCGCTCAGGTCGCCCATGTTCCAGCCTTCACCAAAACCGTGGTCGACACGGTGGGGGCCGGAGACGCCTTTTTTGCGGTCACTGCACCTTTGGCGGCGGCGGGCGGACCGGTCGACCAACTGGCATTTATCGGCAACGCCGCAGGCGCCATCAAAGTCGGGATCGTCGGGCACCGGAACTCGGTTGAAAAGGTTTCGGTCCTGAAATTCCTGACCACCCTGCTGAAGTAGGGAGCTGTCTATGACGGGTAAATTATTCCACCGCTATATCGAGACCCTGTCGGGTTGTCTCCAGGCATCGCAAGCATCTCGACAGGACGGCTCGGCCATGGAGATGAGCGACGCTATGGATTGGGCGGCGCAATGCGCCCACAAAGTCCACGACGCCGGAAACAAAATCATGTTCATCGGTAACGGCGGGTCGTCTTCCATATCCAGCCATCTCTCAATCGATTTCGCCAAGAACGGTAACATGCGGGCGCTGACTTTCTCCGACGCCCCCATGCTGACCTGCCTCGGAAACGATTTGGGGTACGAGAACGTTTTCGCCAAGCCCGTCGAAATGTACGGAGCGAAAGGCGACATGCTGATCGCCATTTCAAGCTCCGGCGGCTCGGCCAATATTCTCAACGCGGTTGCCAAAGCCCGGGAAATCGGCGCCACCGTGTTGACCTTAAGCGGGTTCAAACCGGACAACCCCCTCCGTCAGTCCGGCGACGTGAACCTTTATGTCCCCTCCTACGAATACGGCTTCGTCGAGGTTGCCCATACGGCCCTGCTCCACGCAGTGCTGGACCTGACCATGGGATGGACCCCGGAAAACGGCCTTTGGGAAAACAAAAAATGAGCGACAAAAAAATCTGGAACGTTTTAGTCACCGGCGGCGCTGGCTATGTGGGATCGTCCCTGGTCCCCAAACTCTTGGAAGAAGGCCACGGCGTCACCGTCTTGGATCTCTATCTCTACGGCGACGACATATTCAAAGACCATCGGGATAATCCGAGGCTGCGCGAGGTCAAAGGCGACCTGCGCGATATTGAAACGGTGCGCGACGCGCTGAAAGGCTGCGATGCGGTCATTCATCTCGCCTGCATTTCCAACGACCCGTCCTACGACCTCAATCCGGATCTTGGAAAATCGATCAACTACGACGCCTTCCGGCCCTTGGTGAGAGCGTCCAAGGAGGCCGGGGTTAAGCGTTTCGTTTACGCGTCCTCATCGTCGGTCTACGGCATCAAAGACGAAGCCGCCGTCACCGAAGACCTGCCGCTGGAACCGCTTACCGACTACTCCAAGTTCAAGGCCTTGTGCGAAAAGGAATTGGAGGAAGAGCGCGAACCCGGTTTCACCACCTTGGTTATCCGCCCGTCGACCGTTTGCGGTTATGCGCCGCGTCTGCGCCTTGATCTAACGGTTAATATTCTAACCAACCACGCCATCAATAAAGGCCAGATCACGGTGTTCGGCGGTGCGCAGAAACGCCCCAACATCCATATCGACGACATGGTCGGGCTCTACCTGTTCATTCTGCAGCAGGATGACGAGAAGATTGACGGCAAGATTTTCAATGCCGGCTATGAAAACTTCACCGTGATGGAAATCGCCGAAATGGTGCGCGACGCGCTGGGCGGCGACATCGGCATTCAAGTCACCCCGACCGACGACAACCGGTCCTATCACGTGTCGTCGGACAAGATGAAAAACGAGCTGGGTTTCGTTCCCCAACATACCATTCTGGATGCGGTGAAGGACCTAAAGGCCGCCTTCGATACGGGCAAAGTCCCCAACTCCATGGACGATCCCATCTACTTCAACATCAAGCTCATGCAAGAGGTTGATCTCAAGTAAGAGGTATCCGTCGTTGCGCATCGGCATTGATTTCGACAACACCATCGCAGGCTACGACGCGGCTTTTTTAGCCGCGGCGCAGTCGGAAGGTTTGGTTGAGAGAACCTTTACCGGCGGCAAAACGGCGGTTAGGGAAGCCGTGCGCAATCTTGAGGACGGTGAACGAAAATGGCAGGCGCTCCAGGGACGGGTCTATGGCGCCCATATGGACCGGGCGGCTCTCATCCCGGGCGTTGCCGAGTTCCTCAAGCAGTGCGCCGACCAAGCCCATGACGTTTTTATCGTCAGCCACAAAACCGAATACGGCCATTTCGATCCCGACCGGATCAACCTTCGCAAGGCCGCCATGGCCTGGATGGAAAAACAAGGTTTTTTCAGCAACGACGGAAGTGGTCTTTCGCCGGACCAGGTCTTTTTCGAAAGCACCCGGGCGGAGAAAATCGCCCGTATCAAGGCTTTGTCTCTCGACATCTTTATCGACGACCTTCCCGAAGTCCTCTCGGACCCGGCATTTCCAACCGGGCCGCAGCGGGTTTTATTCGATCCTGGCGGATTGGCCGGTCTGGTGCCTTACGATACCGCGACCCAATGGACGGAGATCACCAAGGGGGTGCTTCATGGCGCCGCGTGAATTTTCCCATCACACGGTTCGTGAAATCGGCGAAGCCCTGACCGGCCTCCCGCTGATCGACGTTGTGCCCACCCGTCCGGGCGGCAACAACCGGATTTTCAAGCTGATCGGCGAAGACGACTGCTTTGCGCTCAAGTTCTATCCATTGCAAAAGGAAGACCCGAGAGACCGGCTCGGCAACGAGTACGCCTTCCTTTCTTTCCTGGCGGAGCAAGGGCTGCACAACATCCCCGTCCCGATCATCCGGGACGACACCAACGGCTGCGCCCTTTATAGCTGGCTCGATGGTGAGCCTGTTGGCAATCCAGAAAATAAGGATGTGGAGGCCCTGGCGTGGTTTCTCACCGGCCTGCAGGCCTTGAAACGCCAACCCGACGCCCAATCCCTCAGCCCGGCCTCCGCCGCTTGTCCGGCCCCTAGCGACGCTTTCGACCAATTGAACGCCCGTCTTGAACGCTTGGAAGAGGCCAGCGGCGAGCATCCCGGACTTCGCCAGTTCCTTGAAGCCTCCTTCAAACCGAAAAAGAATGCCGTGCTGGCCCAGGCGTTAGACGCCCTTACTGCAGCCGGCATCAATCCCTCAAAACCGCTGCCCTTCGAAAAAATGGCCATCAGCCCATCGGATTTCGGCTTTCACAACGCGTTGCGCAACCAGGCCGGAGGCTTGACGTTTCTCGACTTCGAATACGCCGGTTGGGACGATCCGGTCAAAGCGGTAGCCGACGCGATGCTCCATCCGGGCGGCGGTATGAGCGAAGAACACGGACAGCTCTTCCTCAAAAAGATGACCCCGGTATTTTCGGTCGACGCCAAGTTTACCGCGCGCTTCAATGCGCTCTACCCGGTCTACGCCTTAATTTGGTGCCTAATCATTCTCAACGAATTCTTGCCGGAACGTTGGACCCGACGCCGCCTTGCCGGACAGGAAGGCGACCAGCAAACCGTGCAATCGGGACAGCTGGATAAGGCCGCAACCATGCTCACGAGGATCGACCATGCCTAAAGACACTCCCCCATCGGGACCGGCCCCTCTTGCCGTCCCCCTTGATGAGCGCTCAAAACATTTGAGGCGGATGGCGCTCGGCTCCATGCTGTCGGCCGGACGGGGGCATTTGGGTCCGGCCATGAGCCTGATCGAAATCCTGCGGGTCCTCTACGACGATATCCTGACCTACAAATCCGACCAACCCGATTGGCCGGAGCGCGACCGGTGCATTCTTTCAAAGGGTCACGGCTGTCTGGCGCTCTACGCCATCCTGGCCGACAAGGGCTTTTTCCCGAAAAGCGAGCTTGATCGGTTCTGCGCCTTCGACGGCCTGCTTGGCGGCCACCCGGAAGTTTTGGCCCCCGGCGTCGAAGCCAGCACCGGCGCATTGGGACACGGCCTATCCATTGGCGTCGGCATGGCATTGGCCAACCGGATAAAGAAACGCGACGGCAAGGTGGTGGTCGTCATGGGCGATGGCGAAATCAACGAAGGATCGGTATGGGAGGCCGCCATGGCGGCGGCCAAGCACGGGCTCAAGAACCTTACCGCCATCATCGATTACAACAAAATTCAGTCCTACGGCCCGGTCAACGGTGTGCAACCCTTAGAACCTTTGGCCGATAAATGGCGGGCCTTCGGCTTCGCGGTTGAAGAGGTCAACGGTCATGATGTCGAGGCGCTCCACAGCGTCTTGAAGCGCCTGCCCTTCGCCGGGGACCGGCCAAGCGCCGTAATCTGCCACACGGTTAAGGGCAAGGGCATTCCGCCCGCCGAGAACAATCCCGGCTGGCACCATAAAAACAAACTCACGGATGAGGAACTGGCTCCCATCCGCGAAGCGCTTGGGGAGGGCTAAAGCGATGCGGAAAACAGCTCTCAACATGGTCCATGAATTGGCCAAGCGCGACGAGCGCGTGGTTTACATCGGCTCCGACCCCGGTCCCGGCACACTCGATGAAATGCGCGAGGAGTTTCCCGACCGCTTCTTCATCGAAGGAATCGCCGAAGCCAACGTCATCGGCATGGCGGCGGGATTGGCCATGGAAGGCTATGTACCCTACGTCAACACCATCGCCACCTTCCTCACCCGGCGCTGCTACGAGCAGCTGGCCGTCGACCTGTGTTTGCATAAACTACCGGTCCGGCTGATCGGCAACGGCGGCGGTTTGGTCTACGCACCTTTGGGGCCGACCCACCAGGCCATCGAAGACATCGCCATCATGCGGGCGCTGCCCCACATGACGGTGATCGCCCCTGCCGATGCCGACGAAATGCGCCGGATGGTGCCGCAAACCCTCGACGTGGAAGGGCCGGTCTACATTCGGCTTGCCAAAGGACACGACGATATCGTTAGCCAAGAAGAACACGGCAACACCTTGGGTAAGGCGATTGTGCATAAAGAACCGGGCGAGGCGCTGATCGTCACCACGGGGATCATGCTCCAGCGGGCTCTAAAAGCGGTCGACCAACTGGCGGCAGAAGGGATCGAGTGCGGCCTACTACATTGCCACACCGTCAAACCTTTGGACGCCGAAACCCTCACTCACATGGCACGGCGCGCCAAGGTGGTCGTTACGGCGGAAGAGCACTTGACCACCGGTGGACTGGGCGGTGCGGTTTTGGAAACCCTATCGGAAACCATGCCCGGCTCAATGCCGCCGATCATCCGTAAAGGCATTCCCGATAAGTTCACCCACCATTACGGCTCCCAGGACTTGCTTTTGGAACACTACGGCCTGCAAGGTCCGGGGCTCGCCCAAACCGTCAAAGACGCGCTTTCAAAATAGGAACTCGAGAACATGGTCGACAGCGTCCGTTACTCTTACCTGCCCCAGCAATTCGCCGATATCGACGACCTTTGGGAACAACTGAAAGCCTTCGTCCCGACAGGCGATTTCACCCTCGGCAAGCCGCTCACCGAGTTCGAACAGCGCTTCGCCAAACTGATCGGCTCCAAGCACGCCATCGGCGTCAACTCCGGCACCGACGCCATCAAATTGGGATTGAAAGCGTTGGGCGTTGGGTTCGGCGACGAGGTGATCACCACCGCCAACACCTTCATCGCCACCGTGGGCGCCATCGCCGAAATCGGGGCGGTCCCGGTTTTCGTCGATTGCGACGACACCTTCTGCATGAACGTCGGCCAGGTGGAAGCGGCGATCACCGAAAAGACCAAGGCCATCGTCCCGGTTCATTTCACCGGCTACATGACCGACATGCGTAAATTAATACCGATTGCCCAGAAGCATGGCCTGCCGATCGTCGAAGACGCCTGCCAGGGGATCTTGGCGGCCATCGACGGCAAGAACGCCGGCACCTGGGGCGACACCGGGGCTTTTTCGCTGCACCCGCTTAAAAACCTCAACGTCTGGTCCGACGGCGGCGTCATCATTACCGACGACGACGAGTTGGACCGGAAACTCCGGCTTTTACGCAATCACGGCATGCGTAACCGCGACGAAATCGAGTTGCTGGGCTATAACTCACGCCTCGACACCATTCAGGCGGTGGTCGGCAACTGGTTGATCCCGCAAACCGAAGACATCGCCGCCAAACGCATCGCCAATGCGGCCTATTACGACGAAGCCCTAGGGAAACTCTCGCAAATCCGCATCCCCCCGCGTCCCGCCGACATGCGGTTGGTGTATCACCTCTATATCGTCTTCGCCGAAGACCGCGACGGTCTGCTGGAACACTGCCTGAAAAAAGACATCGAAGCCAAAGTCCATTATCCCATTCCGCTCTATCAGCAGGACGGTCTGAAGCACCTCGGCTACAAGCCGGGCGACTTCCCGGTTACCGACCGGCATACCCGGGAGATCATCACCTTCCCGGTCGATCAGCACATTTCAAAAGAAGAAATGGACTACGTGATCGCCGCCGTTAAAGAATATTACGGGGGGTAGAGGAGATGACTGAAGTCTCGCAAATAATACCCCTCCTAGCCTCCCCTAAAAGGGGAGGGATTCCGGACCTTGCCCTCCCCCTTCTAGGGGGAGTTGGAAGGGGTATAGCGCCATGACCTTTAAAATCCCTTACGTCAATTTCAAGGCCCAGTACGAGGCCGAAAAGGAAGACCTCGCCCGCATAACCGACGAGGTCTTCGCCTCGGGCTGGCTGATCGGCGGCGAACAGGTCGAGGCCCTGGAGGAAGAACTGGCGACCTACTGCGGCGTCAAACACGTGGTTGCCCTGAATTCCGGAACCGACGCGCTGATCCTCGGCATGAAAGCCCTGGGGATTGGCCCGGGCGACGAGGTCATCACCCCGCCCAACTCTTTCGTCGCCTCGACGGCGGCCATCGTGGCGCTTGGCGCGGCCCCGGTATTCGCCGATGTCGGCGACGGCATTAATATTGACCCCGTTAAGGTTAAAGAAGCTGTCACGCCAAGGACCAAGGCCATCATGCCGGTCCATCTGTCGGGACGGATCGCCGATATGGACGCGATCAACAGGATCGCCAAAGACCACGGCTTGTTCGTCATTGAAGATGCCGCCCAATCCATCGGCTCGACCTACAAAGGCAAAAAGAGCGGCAACCTCGGCACCATCGGCTGCTTCTCGGCCCATCCTCTGAAGAATCTCAATGCGGCAGGCGATGCCGGATTTCTCACCACCAACAACGACGACGTGGCCAACCGGGTCCGGTTGCTGCGCAATCACGGCCTCAAGGACCGCAACACCGTGGTCAAGTGGGGCACGGTGTCGCGGCTCGATAGTCTGCAAGCCGCCATTTTACGCTACCGGCTTTCCAACCTGGAAAGCGCCATCCGGGCGCGCCGGACCAACGCCCAACGCTACCGCGACACCTTGAACGGCCAAGGGCTTGAACTGCCGCTTGGTAAGGACCACGAATTCAACACCTTCCATACCTTCATCATCCACGCCGACCGGCGCGACGAATTGCAGGCGTATCTTTTGGAACAAGGGGTCGAAACGGCCATCCATTATCCGATCCCCATTCACCTGCAACCGGCAGCCAAAGACCTGGGCTACGCCGAAGGCGATTTTCCGGTCTGCGAAGCACAAGCCAAACGGATATTGTCGCTGCCGATCCACCAATATTTAAGCCGCAGCGATGTGGAATACGTAGCCGAAGCCGTTAACCGTTTTTTTGACTAGAGAGACTCATGGCGAAGAAAATTCTACTTCTCGGATACACCGGAAAACTCGGACGCGCACTTCACAAGGCGCTTGCCGGAGAGTTCGAGGTGACGGCCAAAAACAGCGCAGACTTCGACGCCATGGACTTCACCAGCGCCGACAGGCTGATCGACGCGGCGAAGCCGGATATTATCGTCAACCCGGTGGCCTACCTCGGCATCGACGCCTGCGAGCAAAACCCTTACCCGACATCGGTCATCAATACGCTGTTTCCGCAACACCTTGCCCGGCGTTGCGCTGAAACCGGGGCGACGATGGTGCAGTTTTCAACCGAGTCGGTTTTTTCCGGTAAGCTGAAGCGGCCGGTGACCGAAGACGACATTCCCGACCCGATCAACAATTACGGTTTCACCAAATACATGTCGGAAGTTGTGGTGAAGGACGCTTTGGCCGAGCACTACATTTTCCGGCTGCCGGTCCTGTTCGGCGAAAACCCGCGGCGCAATCAGTTCGTCGAAAAAATGCTCGACATGGCGCGGACTGGGAAAAGTTTAAGAATCGCCGACGACATCATCACCGCGCCATCTTACGCCAAGGATATCGCCGAACGGATCGTGGCGATGCTCAAAGAAGAAACTCCCTTCGGCCTTTATCATCTCGCCAACGAAGGTCAAGGCACGCTCTACGACTTGATGACGGAAGCTGCTAAATGCCTGAACATCGACGTACAAATCGACCGGGCTTCACTCAACGACTTTCCCGGCGTCGGAAACAAGAACACCGTAACGCCGCTGAAAATGACGAAAACGCCGCCTCTTCGTCCGTGGAAAGAGGCTGTCGCGGCTTATTGCCGGGACTTTGAAGATTAGACGATCAGCGAACCAATCCCATCGACGCGGCCCATTCTGAAATCTGACTGTAGGTTCCGTGGCTGTCTTCGATAGGTTTGCCGGTAAGTCGGCAGGCCAAACGGGCACATTTTTCGTCTTCTCCGTAAAGACTGAGAACCCATAGCGTATTAGCGATCAAAACCGGGTCGTCACCGATTGTATCGAAGAGGCGGTCAAACAAATCTTTAGCGGTTTCCCAATTTCCAGTGAGGTGATGCAAAATGCCTTTTTGCAAAATCGGAACCGGAAGAAAATCCATGGACGTGCTGCGTCCAACATAGTCTAATGCGGCTTCCAAATGATCCTTATCAATTGGCGCCGCTCTTAAGGTCGGCAGGACAAAATCAAAATACTTTTCTTCCAGAAAACGCCTCGATAACTCACCAAGGCTGGCGCTTCTCTCCCCCCCCCATTTGGCCTCAAGGGTTTCCCTCTCCTTTTCTGTGTAGAAGTTTGAAAAACCTCCACCTAAAACACTGCTAAGCTGTTCTGCGGGTAGCTTAAAATCCCGATTAACAATATAGTATAAGAAGGCGTCTGCTCGATCTTCTGTCCTATTGGTAGGTTTGGAAAACACCTCAAGCCCTAATGTCTTTTCCAAAAGCTCATCAATCCTACCAATCCACTTTTCCATTATGTAGACCAGCCAAACAATTTGCCCTTTCCGGTAGACTTGATACCCCGCTTCTTTATCAAATCCTTCCTTGTAGACATTAATCCCAACTACCGGCTTCACCTGTTCGTCAAACCAGGAAAAAATTCTTGGTTTTTTTTCAGCCTCAATCGTAAACACCTGGTTGAGGCGCTCCTTCAGTCTATTGAAATAGTCACACGGTTCTTTCAAGAACTCATCTACGTCTTCAGCTTGACTATAGCGCCGCGTTTCAAAGAACTGCGAAAGCTTCCACGAAACAGGTTCCCGAACGCCCGTAATAATGACGATTTCCCGCTGCTTATTCTCCGCTGTTTGGATTTTCCTCAGAACCTCCACACCTGTTTTCAAAGCCTCCAAACGAGCCTTAAAGACATCTTCACCCCCTTGCTTCGGGTCGAGAAGAATTTGAAGCTGTTCCTGCAGACTTTCAGGCGACAAATTGTGGAGATGATACGCCTCGGTTTCAGGCTTCTCCATAAGGGCGGTATGAATTGTTTGTGATCCGGTCTTGCCAATCGACCAATTCAAATAGATTCGTTCCACTGCCGCCCCCAATTACCCAGCACGCTTTTTGTAGTAATCAAGCAACACCTTCAGTTCCTCGTTTCGCTTAAACGTTTTTCGAATTTTCTCCCAATGCGGAACAGCCGCTTGACCATTGCCAGAACCGACATCAAAGAAGAGTTTTGCTTCGGAAAGAAAGTCGTCCAGTCCGTCATCTGTGTCGCTCATTGCGGCAACCACGGATGAAATAATGAAATCGACAAAATCACCACTTACGTGTCGCTGATCTTCCTGCCAAACGTATTTTCGCTCGGAAAGAGTGGCCATTTCGTAAGATGGAATGTAGTCAACTTCTTCATGGGCGAATGCAAAGGCTTCCGACGCCGCCCGCTGGACGGACTTTGAGTAGGTATTGGCAATTAATACATCCCTGCCTGAAAAAGTTGAGTAAAGTGGCACCGGCGACGTTGAGATCAATATTCGAAAGCTCTCTCCATTTTTCTCCTGGCGAATAAGCTGGTAAATCTCCTCCAGTCCCTTTGAAATTTCTTCATAGGACAGAACGTGAAGTTCAAAGCGCTCCGGCGTCTTTTTTATTGCGTAAGGCGAAGGAGCAACATTCAAATAGCGACTGAATTCAACATCATACCAAGCCTCGGCCATCCCCAAGGTAAACACGAAGACGCTGCATTCGGGAAACCTCTTATACCGCTCATGCAGGTACGCTCGGCGCTCCATAACAGCAGATTCGCTAGTCAATCCATCAACCCATTCACCCTCATCATTGAGAAGCGCATTTCCACCCTGTGTATCGTGAAAGGTCGAGCTATTGAACGGCAATATGCTCTTTGCACTTTCTTCCAAGCCATTCTCATCAAGCGCCCAACGCAGTTCGTTTAGAATTGAAAAAACATTGTACTTGTTTTGCGATTGGCCGAGTTTCGGATCAGCTGTTATGACGTCAAGGTTTCGGGCATTAAGTTCAACTTCAAGATTGCGGGCAAAACATGATCCGCAACAAAAAAAGCGGTCGCTTTCGCTAAGCCTATAGGGCGTGTCGATTGCAGGGCGTGCAATAGGTGAAAGACGCGTTGTTTGAAATTCATGCGACGGCCAACGTCGCAAACGATTTCCTCCAAAAAAAGCTTCTTCTGACGGAACTTTCTTGATCGGCATTTCCGAACTCCTTCAAACCTGCCGCATTCACTTTAAGTTGCAATACCGGATTTGATGATCTCTCCTTATTACCTAAGATACTCCTAATTACTGTTAAGCTTTCTTGAGGCATTTCATGGCTTAATGGTGCCCCAACAGCAAAGCTATGGACCATGACGACAAAAGAACCGATTGCCATCATTGGCTTTACAGATCCGATCGCGGGCCAAGTCGAAAAGTGGGTTGGCGCGTTCACCGACTACGAGATCGCGTTTTTTGCCTCAACCATCCCCCTGCCTGATCTCGATATCGAGGCGGAACACGCCAAGCGCCCCAATCGCAAGACGGAGTTCATCCAGAACGACTATATTTACGGCAAGCCAATCTACAGCGATACCGATCCCGTCGCGCTACTCAAAAAACACAGCATCGGAAAGGCCTTTGTGCTGGAAGACGACATGGCGGGACGTCAACGGACATTTGAAGCCCTAAGGGGAAACGGCGTCGATATTTTGTCTTTTGTCCACCCTAGCGCCACACTAGCCGGCTTCAACGATATCGGCGACGGAGCCATCATTTTTCCAAACTGCTATGTCGGATATAAAAGCGATGTAGAGGTGGGCGTAATCATGCAAGCCAATTGCGCCATCGAACACCACAACGTTGTCGGCGCTTTTTCAAACATCAACCCCAACTTCAGAACAGGCGGCTTTACGAAGGTTGAAGAACGCGTAGAGGTCAATATTTCAGTCGATACGATTAATCGCATCACTATCGGACATGACGCTAGGGTTGGCGCGGGATCGCTTGTGTTAGAGGACTTAGCGCCTAGTGGACTTTATTTTGGCAGACCAGCCAAATTCAAACGGAAGAATACTCCCGGCTAGTTTCAATAGAAGACTGATTGAGCCATCTCTTTAAGCTTTTTTTGAGAGTTTTTGTGCCCATATAGAAAGCTGCCTTAGTTTTCGGCGGCCAAAACAGATTGTCCGTAGGGAGAACGGTGGGAACAGAATATCCCAACCAAGAGGGCGATCGGCCCAATCGAGATCATTTTACGACAACGATTAAGCCGTGAATCGCCCTCTAAATTGAAAAGCGAGCAGATTTACGTTTTTACGAACAATCTGCTCTTGCGTGACCAGGAGTAACAGAATGTCTCACATCACGGCGGAACAGGTTCGCGACGCGCTTAAAAGCATTACCGACCCTGACAGCGGCACCGACATCGTCAGCCGCGGCATGATTTCGGAAATCGCCATTCACGGCCGCAAGGTCAGCTTCGCCATCATGATCGACGCCGATGGCGGCGAGCGGATGGAGCCGGTCCGCAAAATGGCCGAGGACATCGTTTCCAAGATTTCCGGCGTCGCTCAGGCCCACGTCGCCCTCACGGCGGAACGTGCGCCAACCATGCCCAATGCGGACGCCCGCAAACTCGATAAATACAAAATGGACGGCAACAAGATGCTCTGGCATATGGAGCGCGTCCAGGCCTGGAAAAACGGTGAGCGCGTCGCCCCGCTGCACATCGATGCGGGCCTCTCCAAAGGCTGCAACATCCGCTGCCAATACTGCTACGGCGTAACCCAGGGCAACTTCTTTAAAAAAGGCTCGGAGCGGGTTTTCCCGCGTGACGCTTTGTTGCAATACATGCAGGATTGCGGCGACCTCGGCGTGCGTTCTATTGCGCTGATCGGCGAGGCCGAGCCGACCCTGAACCCAGCCGTTTACGAGGCCATCGCGACGGGCAAGAAAGCCGGGGTCGACATGTCCATGGGCACCAACGGCGTCCTGTTCGATACGACCAAAGTCGGCGAGGAAGCGCTGGAGCACCTGACGTGGTTGCGCTTCAACATTTCCGCCGGCTCCGACTACGCCTACCGGCGGGTCCACGCCTCCAAGGAATTCAACACGGTGGTCGAGAAAATCCGCTTTGCGGTTGAAACCAAGCGCAAGCTCAACCTGGACACCACGGTTGGCCTGCAAATGGTCTTAACGCCGCAAAACGTCGATCAAGCGGTTCCGCTGGCCCAGTTGGGCGCCGAGTTGGAAGTCGATTACCTAGTGATCAAACAATGCTCCGACACCCAGGAAGGCGACATCGGCGTCTACGATCAACTGGAGGTCTATCACGACTTCGGCGAAACCCTGCATCAGGCCGAGACCTTCTCCAACCCCAATTACAACGTCATCGTCAAGTGGGACAAGATCACCAACGAAGGCCATCGGGAGTACGACAACTGCCTGGGCGCGCCCTTCCTGCTCTATTCCTCGGGCGACGGCAAACTTTACCCTTGCGGCCAGTGGTTCGATCACCGGGAAGAGGAGTTCCGCCTAGCCGACCTCACTAAGATGACCTTCAAGCAGGCCATTGAGAGCGACGCCTATTGGGACATGATCAATAAGCAGGCTTGTCACGTGGATGTGCACAAGGAGTGCTACTCCAACTGCCGCACCCACTCGATCAACGATTTCCTGTGGAACTTCAGCCACCCGCCACAGCACGTGAATTTCGTTTAGAAGGCGGCATTTGATTAAGACGGCAACGCCTGGATCAATGGGGTATCTATGGTCGATTCAGTCCTCATAAACACTCCGGTTTCGAGTCCGTTGCATGCGCAATTGAACTTGCCTCTCCTGAAATCCTATTTGGAGGGGAACGGATTCAGCGCCAAAGTATTCGACACAAACATCGTATTTTTCAGAGAGTTTCTCGGCGATGAAGCCCGTGTGTTTTCGCGCAAAGAGTACGACGAAAACCCTATTCGCCTGCTAGACTATTATAACCACCTGGAAGAAAGCCTCTTCGAACGCTCAAAAGCCTACGATGGACTGCATGTTGGACTGCGGTCGTTGGCGATGAAACACGACCGGTTGTTCTTCAGCTCTGTATTGAAAGCTGTTGACGACCGGCGGGCCAACCCGTTCATCGATTTCTACGAGCGATTTGTCGATCGCGAAATCACCCGACAGCACCCAAAGATTGTCGGCATCGCTCTGACGTTTCAAGATCAGATCATCCCTGCCTTTACCCTGGCAGCAGTTTTAAGAAAAAAAATGCCGGAAGCGGTCATCATATTTGGTGGGCAGATGATTACCCGCTGTTACGATTCAATCCTGCAAAGCCAAGAAATCTGCCGCTATATTGATTACTTGGCGCTTTGGGACGGAGAAGTCCCAATGCTTAATCTTCACAAGAACCTCATCAATAAAGAAGCCATCGACCGGACAAACCTGCTGGACGTGACCTCAAAAGTTCATAAGATCGACCGTTCTGGCGGAGCAATCCCCAATGGAGATATACCCAAAGCCGATTATTCGGATATCCCTTTTGCCGACTATCTATTTCCGGAGTTTCTTATACCCCTCCAAACCACCCGAGGGTGTTATGCCAATTGTGCTTTCTGCGCCATACCCTACGGCTCAAACAAATACCAAGTTCGGCAAGCAGAAAAAGTTGTTGAGGAAATTCTTGAAATCCAGGCGATCACTCAAACCTTCGGGCATAAGGCGACATACTTTAAGTTCATGGAAGACACCTCGTCTCCTTCGCTGCTCTTGCAGATATCCAGGCTCATTAAAGAACGTAACATCGACGCAAAATGGGAGACCTTCGCCCGTTTTGAAGACGCTTTCGCCAAACCCGGCGTCATGCGCGAACTCTACGAAGGAGGATGCCGGAAAATCCACTGGGGGCTCGAAACCAACGACCCTGACGTCCTTGAGGGAATGAACAAGAACGCCTCAAAATCTCACACCAACGACATTCTGAGGTTAACCGCCGAAGCCGGCATCATGAACTTTTGCTTTGTATTGGTCGGCTTTCCCGGCGAAACAGTTGCGGCAAGAGAAAACTTAGGCCGCTACATCATCAACACCCCGGACATTCATACACTGACCATCTCGACTTTCGATTTAACCAGAAAGTCGCCGATGGAACGCAACTTTATTGATAACAATCCGTTCGGTCTTGACCGCCAGGAAGCCGCGGATTTTCAGGTCCGCCTTCCCTACACGGTTAATGGCGAAGACTGGAAACGGCAAATCGTTCCCGCCGCACACAAACTGATGATCGATATCGTCCGCGAACGGCCGGATATTGGCTTTGTCACCCTTTTCCCCGACCAAGTACGGGCCATGTTGACCGATAAACACGGCCCACATTGGGGACGCCTTTTCGTCAAACGCTACGGAGAGGGAAATGTACAGGAAATGCTTATCAACACCGAAAAGTATGTTGCTGCATACGAAGACAAGGAAGAAATCGATATTCAATCCCTTCCGGAGCCGCTGAAACGCGAGCACTTCAGAACCAAGGAAGATATGGCTCTGCTGGCACAGGCGGTACTACGCCGCCGCGCCTACGAAAAACGACGCATCGAACAGGTTTAGGCAAGAAAAGCGTAAGGACTCCCGTGGCAAAATAGTTGGGCGGCAAGGAAAAAACATGAGTAACCAAGCGATGCAGAACAGTCTGGATAATAAATTCTCAGATGATTTTCGCGGCAACGCCGAATTGATCGAAATGTCACGTTACATCGACTTGGAAATTTACCATGCTGTGGAACGCAGCCATCCCTACTACGTCGAAATGGTTGGGGAAATCCGCACCAGGATTGAAACTTTGGCGGCGAAAAAAAAATGCAGCGTACTGGAATTTGGCGCTGGAACGGGCCTTGCCACGGATGAAGTCCTCGACATTCCCAACTTGGACGTGGTGGCGCTAGAGTTAGACGCCGAATGCGCGGCAATTCTGGCGCGGGAAGTTATGGGGAAGGCCCAGGTCGTGACCGATAACATTCTTACCTATCAGGCGCATGAACCTTTTGACGCTATTTTCTCAGTTTTTGCCCACGACCACATACACCACGATGATGCACCTAGATTAGTGGCGAATCTCCGCAGAAATCTCAAACGTGGCGGCCTCTATCTCATGGGAGGAGAGATTTTGCCCTTCTACGAAAACAACGAAGGACGGACTGAGGCTCTCTACCGGTACCATGGGTTTATTATCGAAAAAGCGCTTCGTGACGGCCACTTTGAGCTGGCACAAATTGAAATCAGCGCTTTGAAGTCCGGCATTCAGAAAATCGGCGATTTCAAACGGCATGAAGCCTTGTTCGAAACGGAAATGCTTGCCGGTGATTTCCGCCTATTAGAAAAAATAAAACTTGGCCCCGAACATCTCGATGACGTTGGCGGTGTTTACACTTATGTTTTTGAAGCAATTTGAAGGCTACCTTCGCCCCTAAGAAAACTCCTTGAAGAGCAGCCAAACCAAGAAAGTTTCGCCTATGTCGATGTTTTCCCGTTATCTCGACGACCTCGACCAATCCCTTTCCGACGACAAAAATCAGTCCCAATGGAGGGCCGAACTCGACCAAAAAGTTTCACTCGGTCGGTCCCTGATTGACGGAGCAGACGAAGGCCGCCTTGCATTGCGCCGAGCGGTCATGCGGAATTGGACAAGAACTGAAGAGCTTAAGGCTTGGTACGGCGCTCCGGACGGGAGTGAACTTTTTCAGGGTACCTCCGTAACATCGATTACCATTCCGGCCGAGTTACCCAATCCCTTGGACCTCAATAGTATTGAAGATTTGGAAGATGCCATCGCCGAGCATTTCATCACCCTTCACGACAAGCACAAAAAAGCGGTTGACCAAGCCATACTAGAAAATACCGACAAATGGCTCTCAGAAGGTCTTTTCTTCGGTATTGCTTTGGGCTCGAAAATGCTATCGCAGGCCTTTGGACTAACGGTGGATGCCGATTCGGTCGTATTCGATATCGACGGCGTAACGGTTGATCCTCATGAAATCACCTCCTATTCACCCGAGATTCGCAAGGCGTATTTCAAGCAGGCAACGCAAGCGATTGATTGCTTCGATGGGGTTGAAAACCTTTCTCAAACAGAATTTGAAACCAGCCTCGTTCTGGCTGATATTTCCAAGCCGCGTATTGACCGATACAAAAACAGCCTGATGCTCGCCCCCATCCGGTGTAATGAATTGGCGGCCAACCTCTCTCGCCGCGTAACAAAGTTGATTGCGGAAAAAACGGAAGGACGGATTGCCCCTCGGTCTTTGATGGTGACGATTTACGACACCGACACCCCTTACACCTATGACCAGATCAGCGGGTATTTTGGCCGAATGGACGCCCCCTCCCTTCCCGGTCTGACGGTGTTGGGCACCAGCGGGTCGATTGATGCCTTCAGGTGGCTGTACGCCTACCGATGTTCTCTGGTGGCCCAAAAAATAATGAAAAGCTCCCTATATTCTGAGACCGAACGTCGATTTATCCCCTTCGTTTTCTTTGGCGTCCTTGTCGAACGGGATGCTGAGATTCTTCTCGACCTGGACCGCCTGAGTCTGTTGCGGTACAGGGGAAATTTGTCTCCCCTGATCGAGTACGCCTATCTCGTTCCCAAAATTGAGGCCTTCCTTAACGCGACAAAAAACTTGCGTTTCGAAGAAGATTGGAAAGGGCGTTTAGCTTAACTGGGACAATGTGCACAGTTTTTTACCTTCAAGAATTCGGACTGCTTTCGAAAAACCGCGACAAAGAACTCCCGACGGAGGAGGAAGTCGTGGTCGACGGAAACTTAAAAGCCGTGCGCACCAAAGGTGCCGACTACTTCAGCTGTGCCGTGAATTCCAGCGGCTGCGCTTTCGTCAGCACGGCGGTTAACGGGCCAGCCTGGACTCAGGCGGTTGAAAGTGGTGACCAGGAATTGGCCAAACGCCTTTGCAAGGAAGAGCGCGAAGGTTTGGAAGGGCCAACCCGCATCGTTTCCGAGATGATCGGCTCGGCAAAATCCATTGATAAGATAATTGCCAGACTGACGTCTCAAGGAACCCGTTGGTACGGATACAACGTCATTTTGGTCGATCACTCCCGCGCGGTCGTTGTTGAAATGCGGGATCAACGTAGCGCCGTGCGCCCACTGAACGCCAAGGACTGCGTTACCAACCACTTCCATGAACTCAAGGGACACGGCCCGCAAACCCCGACTGATTATCCCAACAGTTACGCTCGCTTTGACTACGCGCAAAATAGACTTGAAGCGATCAACGGCCGCGATGACCTGTTCGAAGCAGCCAACCCTCATGACCCCGAACTTTCAAAAGCCATCTGGCGTCAGGGCATTTTTCATACGGTTTCCAGCACAGTGCTTTCCATAAACGACTTTTCGTTGTTTTACTCAACGAGCTGGGGAGCAACCTTTGAGCACTATTGACATAAAGAGCTTTTACAAAAAACTGCTGACCATTTTTGAAAGCAGCAAACGCCCTGTCTATGTCTATGGCAAAGAGCGCTACACCTACCAAGAAATGCTGAAGGTGATGGAACGCCTGAACAGCGTATTGTCACATTCACCAAAACGGCGGGTCGCCGTATATGCCGACAAATGCTATGAAGCCTATGCCGCAATTTTCGCGGTTATGCTATCGGATAACTGCTGGGTTCCCTTTAATCCTGATCTGCCGGCCGATAGGGCGGCAGCGATGATTAAACTGGCGGAGATTGATCTTATTTTAACGGACCGTCCGCTTCCCAAAGCTCTCGACGAGTTAGATATTCCTTCAAAAAACCTCAAGACGCTTATTCACAAAGCATCACCGAAACCATTTAGCTCTACCTTGAATTCTCAGACGTCATTCGACGCCGAGGATATCGCCTACATCATGTTTACCTCGGGCTCCACAGGCACGCCGAAAGGCGTTCCGATGACCCATCTCAATTACATTCACTTCATCAAGATCACTTTAGAAATTCTTCCCTTCAGGCAGGGAATAGAGGTCTTTTCCGATTACCACGACTTTGGTTTCGACATTTCGATCGTCTATCTGTTTTGCGCTCCGTTTGTCGAGGGAGCCTTTGCTCCTGGCCTCACGGAACAAGAGCGTCTTATGCCATTGGCTCATATGCGCAAAAACGGCGTCACCGTTCTGTCTTCTGTTCCCTCTTTGCTTTCCCGCATACGCATGTTGAAAAAAGACGGGGTTAAAGACATCCCGCTCCACATTCTCTTCATGTGCGGCGAGCCGTTCAGACTGGACCTGCTGGCCTACGCGTTTGAAAAAATGAGTGCAGAGCACATTTTCAATTTTTACGGCTTGACCGAGACCGGTGTTGAAAATTTCCACCATAAATGCACCCCAGAGGACATTGAACGCTTTAAAGAACAAGGCTATGTGCCTATCGGCGTCCCTTTACCCGGCAACCCGATTCGACTGACCGATGAGGATGAGCTACTCCTTAGCGGTTGCCAATTGACGCCTGGATACCTAGGCGGTGTAGAGAAGGAAAGGTTCCGACAAATCGACGGACTTCGGTGGTACGCTACCGGCGATAAAGTCGTTGAACATGACGGATTTTATTTCTGCAAAGGCCGTTTGGACAACCAAGTAAAAATCAGTGGTTACCGGGTCGAACTGATGGATATCGAAGCCCACTTGCGCCTCCTTGATGAAGTCGACGAAGCCGTATGCTTTGTAGTGGAAGCCGGCGGGCGCAGATTTATCGCGGCGGCCTATGTAGGCAGCGGAGAACTAACCGCCGCGAGTTGCAAAGCACGGCTCAAAGAAAAGCTACCGGAATACATGGCCCCATCGACGGTTTGGCGTCTTGAATCCTTACCTCTCAACAAAAGTGGAAAAGTCGACCGGCCCGCCCTCATACGTCTTTACGATGAAAAGAAGGGGGCTGCATGACCCGCGAAGAAGCTCAAAACATCGTGTTTCATGGCCTGGATAACGTCAATGCCGACCTCCCCACCGAGATGCACCTCAAAAAGCAAGAGGCGACTATTTTACTGGGCGAAGGGGCTCAAATAGATTCTCTTGGCCTCTTCATCCTCCTTTCAGCCATCGATGATGTCTTGAACGAGCAGTTTGGAATTTCAGATATTCTGAGCGATGATGTGATTGCGGCTTCTGATAGCCCTTTAAAAACCGTGGAAACGCTCATCAATCACATTACCGAGGCGTCATAATGAAACCGCTCGTTATCATGGGCGCGACCGCCGTCCCGGAAATGATCGATTTGATCATGGCGATCAACAACCACACCCCCTCCTTCACCCCAACGGCTATTCTCGACGACAACGCTTCTCTTCATGGAAGTAGCGTTGAAGATATCCCCGTGACGGGGACTTTGAGCAGCCACACCGAACATCCGGAAGCGCAGTTTTTATTCACGATTGGGAATCATGAAAGCAGGTTCACCCGCAAGACCGTCCTAGAGCGTCTTGCATTGCCTGATGATCGTTATGCAACCCTTATTCATCCTGCATCCAACCTCTACCGCTCTGCATCCATCGGCTCCGGCAGCATTATTCATTTCGGCGCAGTCATCGCCAATGGAGCCAAACTCGGGCGTTGGGTAGAAGTGCTTTGGAATAGCGTTGTCGGCGCAAATTCGACCATTGAAGACGGCGTAAAAATCGCTTCAAACGTCACCATCAACAGCGGTATTCTGGCGAAGCGTTTTTCCTATCTGGGCGCTGCCAGCGCCATTGCCGAGGACGTGACGATAGGGTCCGGAGCAGTCATCGGAATGGGATCGGTCGTCACAAGAGACGTGGCTGACGGCGCGTTTGTCTTTGGCAATCCACCGCGCACGCTCAAGAAAGACGAATTGCCAGAGGGCTTTTAGATATGCAGTTCTTCCGCTTAACTCAGCGTGACAGTTTGTGTTGACGGGCCTTTTCATAGGAGCCTTCGTCCTCGTAGGTTCGACATCCCACACATCGCTCAATCTCATTCTTCCGTCCTGTCGCATGTAGTAAGCGCATGTGCTGCATGATCTTGCCTTGCCAGACTTCCGACATCGATTGTTTCGAGACATCGCCTATGCAGTCGTTGGCGTCGACGTCATCGGTGCAGAGCGCGACCTTGCCGCTCGTTGTAATTTGCAATGACGCCCACAACGTTGTGCAGGGATGATAAGTTGGTTCATAGCTTGGGATATTATCTTCCCACCACATTTCATTCCCCCAACTGTGTGGCTCACGCATATAAATTCTATCCTGTGGCTTACGAAAGGGTTCCCAAAATGCTTCCCATTCATTCAGTGAATTTTTGACATCTGGTTTGCCGGGCTTCGTGAAAAGAACTCCTCTTACCCGAACCGCCGTCTCGGGGCGTATACGGTCACGCAAGGCAAAGAACGTCCGAATGTTGTCGAGAACCGTTTCATAATCGAGGCCAACTCTCAAAGCCTCGTAACTTTCCTTATCAACGGAGTCGATTGAGATCATCAACTCGTCTAGGCCAGCCTCCAATAGCTCCTTGGCTTTTGCTTCCGTAAGTAACGAGGCATTGGTGCTCATTGTCACCATGCGGATTCCGGCATCTTTGACCCTTTTAATCCAAGATGGCAACCGCTTGTCGAGGAGAGGTTCTCCGGCTCTTTGGATATTTACCCAGCGCACGGTCTCCGTGTAGTCAGCCAATTCATCAACTATCTTTGTGAAGAGATCATCAGACATCCGGGGCACTGACATGTCCCATTGGTCCACCGCGCAAAATGGACATTTGGCATTGCAATGCCGGATTGTCTCAATTTGCACGAACCGAGGAAATCGAATGGCTTGTTCCACAGAGGCATATCCCAGCTTCTGTGCAATCTTATCTAATTCATGGGCTAGGTTTTCTTCCGTTGCGTCTTTCGCACTACGAATCACAAAATCTAGACTCCCAAATTTCCAACAGTTTGACTCGAGGTCTTCTAGTAAACCAACTTAGGCATGAGATTTTGGTTAACCGATTCCAAACACTCCGGTTTTAGAGTTCA
>Ga0070727_10000505_pt1 | contig 47042 bp, 34 predicted proteins | sample tdAd472_FD_66722 | JGI IMG/M metagenome (GOLD analysis project Ga0070727, IMG submission 66722) | Marine sediment microbial communities from the Atlantic coast under amendment with organic carbon and nitrate - tdAd47.2 | ecosystem: Environmental > Aquatic > Marine > Coastal > Sediment | place... | reverse complement strand
ACGCTTGAGCCCGACCTCCTCCAGCTCCTCGGTGGTGGGCTCGTACTCGCTGCGGCACTCGGGGCAGATCACGCGGATCAGACGCTGGGCGATCACGGCGATCACCGACGAGGCCACGAGGTAGGGCTCGATCCCAATGTCCAGCAGGCGCGTGACCGAGCTCGCGGCGTCGTTGGTGTGCAGCGTGGAGAACACCAGGTGACCGGTGAGCGCTGCCTGGATCGCGATCCGCGCGGTCTCGAGGTCGCGGATCTCACCGACCATCATCACGTCCGGGTCCTGACGCAAGAGCGCGCGCAGCCCGGAGTCGAAGGTCAGCCCAGCCTTCTCGTTGACCTGGATCTGGCTGATCCCTTGCAGCTGGTACTCGATCGGATCCTCGATGGTGATGCAGTTGATCGCGTTCGAGTTGATCTTGGAGAGCCCGGCGTAGAGCGTGGTCGTCTTGCCCGAGCCGGTCGGCCCGGTGACCAGAATGATCCCGTGCTGGTAGTGAATGATCCGGTCGACGAGGCGGTAGTCGGCGGGGGAGAGCCCGATGTCCTCGAGGCGGAACACCTTCGAGGTCTTGTCCAGCAGCCGGAGCACGATCCGCTCGCCGTAGGCCGTGGGCACCGAGTTGAAGCGAATGTCGATCTCGGTGTCGCCGATCTGGCAACTGGCGCGGCCGTCCTGGGCGCGCCGCCGCTCGGCGATGTCCATGCTCGACATGACCTTCAAGCGCGAGAGCACGGCGTCCTGCAAGCGGCGGGGGATCTGGTCCTTGTCGTAGAGGATGCCGTCGATGCGGAAGCGCACCAGGAGGTGGTCCTCGAAGGGCTGGAAGTGAATGTCCGAGGCGCGTGAGCGGAATCCGTTGCGAATGATCCCGTTGACCGCGCGAATGACCGGGCCCTTGTCCTGGTCGTTGAGCAGATCTTCGGCGCCTTCGTCGTCGTCGAAGTTGATCTGCAGCTCGTCGTCGGCTTCGATCGCGGCGATCGCCGCGTCCATGTCCTGGCCGCGGCCCTGGTAGGCGCGGTTGAGCAGATCGGTGATCTCCGCGCGGGTGGCGAGCACCGGCTGGACCTCGGTCTCGAGCTGCGTCGCGATCAGGTCCATGGAGTGGTAGTTGAACGGCTCGCAGGTCGCGATCCGATACACGCCCTCGTCGTCGACGCCGAGGGCCACGAGGTTGTGCTGGCGTGCGAGGGAAAGCTCGACGTTCTCGACGAACTCCTTGGGCACGGCGTAGCTGGCCAGCGAGCGCTCGAAGGGCCAGAGCGTCTTGCGGTGGATCACCGTGAGCAACTTCTCTTCGGTGACCCAGCCCTTGTCGCGAATGATGTGGTCGAAGCTCTGGCCGGTCTCGGTCTCCAACTGCAGGGCCGCCTCGACCTGCTCCTCGCTGAGGGCGCCTTCACGCACCAGTGCCTTGAGAATCCGCCGTCGCATGTCCTGCCGTCTCCGCCTCTCGGCGGCTTAGGATACCTTCTAAGCCGCGTGAGGGCCTGACGTTCCGTGAGACGAATTCCCGGCCAGATGGTTTAGTCGCCAACGAACTTCGTGCTCCCAAATCTCGGCGTTCGTCGCGGGGGCGGCCCGCAGGTGGTGCGCTGCGGCCGCACGAACGGTGCATAACCCCTGATTCACCGTGCAGCGAGCGTCGGCCCGCGGTTCGCAAAGGTGTCCGCTGAGAGATTAGAGAAAAAAGGAGAGCACGAACCGGAATCGAGTGAGATCGAATGCTTCGTCTGCCCCTCCTTGCCGCCGCCTTGTTGGCGCTCGTCGGCACCGCCTCCGCCCAATCCGTCTCCAGTCAACAGATCTCCACGATCCTCACCCGCGGTCTGCAAGAGCAGAACCTGGTGCGGATCCTGCGCGACCTGCCCGCCCTCGGTGACCGCTTCACCGTCAGCGGCGACACCGTGCGCCGCGCATTCGAGCAGGCAAACGTCCAGGAACCCTTCGTGGCCGCGCTCTTCGGCGACGTGGACAGCATCGAGATCGACGGCGACCGCGTCACCTTCCGCCTCGGCAGCGAGAAGCACCTCGCCATGCAAAAGCCCGGCGCGAGCAAGCCCGACGGCTGGCTGCACCTCAGCCGCACGATCAAGCTCCGCGTCTCGAGCGACGGACGCAAGATCGACAAGCTCAAGGGCGTCAAGGCCTCCAGCTCGCGCCACGGGGTCTCCCTCGCGGTCTACAGGCTCGAGATCGAGTCCAACAGCCTGACCGTCACCGCGGGCAAGTTCGGGGTCGCCGCCTTCAAGCGCACCTACCCCATCCGCCTCGGCGGCAGCGGGGCCGGCCTCGCCAGCTCGCTCAACTAGTCGAGGACCTTGGCCGTCCCCTCCCAGTAGGCCTTGTACTCGCTGAAGCAGTCGGGGGCCATTTTGCGCCCCAGGGCGAGCCCGTCGTCGTTGTCGCAGCGAATGTGATACCCACCCAACAGGCGCGACTCGGCCGCCATGGTCGAGGTGGCCGAGAAGGTGGGGAGCGCGAGGCGGACCTCCTTCGAGGCCGGCACGTCCTCGGCGGCGACCCCGTCGACGGCCTGCATTTCGTAGGAGGTGCAGTCGGCCTCGGTCAGCTCACCAGCGACGCGCTCGGCGACGAACTCGAAGCGATCGCTGCCGCTGAACAGCTCGAGGAGCTTGGCGCAGGCGCCGCTGACCGTCGCGTGGCCAGAGGGATAGCCCGGGAAGGGCGGCGTCACGAAGCTCGCAGGCGAGTAGGGGTGCCACTCCTCGGCGGGGACATGCTTGAACCCCTCGCAGGGGCCGGCGTAGCCGAGCACCTCCTGCCCAGCGTAGAAGTAGCGCACGTACCAGTAGGGCCGCGAGGAGTCGTGGCGGTACTTCTCCTCCCAGCACATGACGAACGCGTCGTGAGCCATGCAGCCCACGGCGAAGAACAGCTTGACGTCCGTGTCCAGGTCGTAGCCTTCGCGGCGTGAGAGGTCCATTGCGAAGCGCAGCCAGTGGCCGGACTGGCCCGTCGAGCGGGGACCGTCGCGCATCAGCTCGACCAGGGCCTTCTGCTCGAGGGAGAGGGTCGCGTTGGCCTCGATGCACTCGTCCACCTGCCTCCGCAGCTCGGGGTCGTCGGCCTTGGGGGGCCCGGGGGTCCGATACGGCTCCGGGTCGGTGTAGCCGACGGTCTTCACGCTCCCCCACTGCGGGGTCAGCGGATCCGGATAGAAGTAGCCCGGGGTCCCGTCGGGGTAGGCGAAGGGAATGTTCTTCCAGCGATCGGGGTCTTGCTCCTCGTCGGGACCGCGGGTGGGGGCGTAGCCGGTGTAGTCGGAGTAGGCGCTCCCGTCGCTCCCCTCCCGGTCGCCGAGCTGGTTGGCGCCGTCGGCGTGTCGGTAGGCGAGCAGGGTTGCCGCGACGGTGTTCCCGATCCCGGCGGGGGTCGCGGGGTCGGTGGTCGTCTCGGCGGGGTCGATCCCCTGCTGCGCCGCCAGCTGGTGGACCCACTCCAAGTCCTCGGGGAACAGGTCCTCCAGGCAGCGCAGGGCCGCGTAGCCCATCGCGATCTCCTTGTTCTCCCGGGTGCGCTCGGCCTCGGGGCGGCGCAGCTTGCCGCCGAGCCGGGTGCCGACGGCCTTGGCGTCGTAGCAGGCCCAGGCGTCGAACATTGCGGTCAGCGGGATCATCATTTCCCGCGCGATCGGGGTCGGCTTGGCGCCGATCCGGTCGACCCGCCGTGCGGAGGTCTCGAGGATCCCCTCCAGCCACACGTAAGCGACGGACGGCTTCTCCGCGGGCCGGGCGTGAATCGGCCACTCCGCGGTCTCCGCGGTCGCAGGTGTGTAGAGCTCGAAGCCCGTGGTGGGCCTTTCGGGTTCGGGGCTGGAGCAGCCGAAGCCGAAGAGCAAGCTCGCGGAGAGCGCCCCCAAGAGAGTGAGCGGTCGCATGTTCATGAATCCCTCCCAAGGTTGGCCGTGGGACAGGATTCTAACGACCTGCATGGTGACGTGCCCCCCGCGCGCGCTCGCCTATCCGCGGAGCTCGTTCACGTGGAGGAAGTCGACCCCGCCCGCGGCGGCGAGGGCGGCATCGGTCTCGGTGTCGCCGATCAAGAGCGTGCGGTGCCCGGACCAGTGCTCGCGGAGGAGGTCCAGGTAGCGCCGATCCGGCTTGGAGACCCCGGCCCGGTCGCGCGAGACGAAGGGCACGGGCTCCACCCCGCTCGAGGCGAAGAAGCGCTGCACCGCGGGCTCGGTGTTGTTGGTCACGATCGCGCTGCGGGCCCGGTGTCGCTTCAAGAGCGCGACGCTACCCGGCAGGAGCTGCGGGTCCTCGTCGAGGGCCTTGACCTCCTGGACCGCGATCCAAGCCAGGGCCTCGTCCCAGCGTCCGCGCTCGCGCGCGACCTCGAGCACCTCGGCCAGCGAGCGCGCTGCGGGCGGCGCGCCCAGCCGCTGGCGGAGCTCGACCTTGAGCCCGGGCCAATCGACGCCTAGCCTGCAGAGGGTCCCGTCGAGGTCCCACAGCAGGCGCTCGTAGCTCGCGAGGGGGTCGGCTGGGTTCGCGGCGGGGTCGTGCATGCAGGCAGCTTACTCGGCGCCACCCATGGGATCCGCGCTCCCGGTGCCGAAGACCTCCAGCGCCTCGTCGACCAGGCTGCGCCCGGGGTCACCCAACCGCGAGTCGGGGATCAGGGCCGGGAGCCAGGTGTCGCGCTTGGCCATGGCGTGCACCTCGCGGCGGGCGCGGGCGGCGAAGTCGATCTCGTCGGCGAACTCGGGGTCGGCCAGGATCGTGGGGCGCACGAACACGTAGAGCCGGCGCGAGTCGCGCGAACGCGACCAGGTCTTGAACAGGTGGCCCAGGATCGGAATGTCGCCGAGGAAGGGCACCTTACGCTCCTCGATCGACTCGCTCTCCTGGGTCAAACCTCCGTAGACCACGTAGCGGTTGTTGGGCACGGTCACGATCCCGGTATAGTTGCGGCTCGACTTGGGCGGGGGCAACCCGCCGCCGCCTCCGCCGGTGAAGGCCGAGAGCTGGAGCTCGATCTTCAGCGTGAGGGTGTCGTTGGCGTTGACCTGGGGCGTGACCTTGAGGCTGCTGCTCGCGTCGACGAACTCGACCCCGGTGGCCTGACCGCTGCCCTGGACGAAGTTGGTCACCTGGTAGGGGATCTGGTCGGAGAAGTCGAAGCTGACCGGGGTGTTGTCGTTGGTCAGCGCGAAGGGGCGGTTGATCAGGCGCGTCTCGGAGTGGGTCGCCAGCGCGCGGGTGACCAGCGGGATCTTGTCGAAGCTGTCCTTGGTCAGCGCGGCGACGAGGCCGAAGTTGCTCCCCCCGGAGAGCTCGTTGGGCAAGCGCGTGATCCCCGTGCCCTCGGAGTTGGGCGCGACGATCGAGCCGCCGAAGCCCGTGGCGACCAGCGGGCGGATCGAGCCCTCGTGGGCGTCGGTGAGCCCGGTCAGCTCCACGCCCAGGGTCAGGGTGTCGGGCTCACTGACCTCCCAGATCTGGACCTCGACCTGGACCCGGAGCGGGTTGCGGTCGAGCTGGGCGAGCAGCGAGCGGATCCGCTTCATGCGCTCCTCGGGCGCCTGGATCATGAGCACGTTGCGCCGCTCGTCGGCCACGATCCGCGTCTCGGAGAAGCTGAAGCGGGTCTCGTCTTCGATCACGACCTGGCTCGGCCCCTGGGGCAGGTCTTGCCCGCCCTCGGCGGGCGGCGGCGCTTGCTGGGCGCCGCCGCCGGGGGCGAGCAGCTGCTCGAGCTTGGCGGCGAGGTAGGTCGCGTCGGCGGCGCGCGGCTCGTAGACCTCGAGGTTGTCCAGCGGGTCGGGGACCGCCTTGTCGATGCGCTCGATCAGCGCCTGCACGAGCTGCATGTCTCCCGCGTTGGCGACCACGATCAGCTGGTTCGTGCGGGCCTCGCTGACCACCTGCGGCTGACCCGTCGCCCCCGGCTGCACGCCCGCGCCGTGCTGGGCGGCGCCGAAGGCGCCGAGCACACTCCCGATCGCGGTGGCGGCGTCGGCGGCCGGCGCGTAGATCAGGTCGAACACGCGCATGTCGAGGCGCGGCCCGGGGACGTCGAGCTGGGCGATCAGGCGCTTGTAGTAGCGCACCCGACTGGCGAGGTCGGTGATCACGATCAGCTCGGAGATCGGCACGTAGAACGAGCCGTTGTTGCCAAAGGCGCGGTCGCGGCTGGCGAGGTTGCGCAGGGTGCTGAAGATCGCCTGCCCGCCGCCGTGCTCGATCTGGAACACCGCGGTCACGACCGCGTCGTGGGAGGGGAGCTCGCCGCCCTGGCCCACGTAGCGATACGGCGGGGGTTCGCTCGTAGCGACCACATTCGTCAGGTTCGCGTGGACCATCCAGGACCCGTTCGGCGGGCGGGTCTCGACCACGGTCACACCGTAGGTGGCCAGGATCTGCTTGGCCTCGGTCCAACTCAGCTCGGCCTCGAGCCCAGTCAGGAAGCGCATGCGCACCGGCGAGCTGCGCAGCTCGGGGGAGTCGAACACCAGTGCGCCCAGCGCCCGCCCCCACAACGCGAGGAACTCGACCGGGTGCACGTCCTGATTCGCCGCGTAGTTGAAGCGGTAGCGCTTGGTGTCCAGCGAGTCCGCCGGGCCCGCGGGCGCTTCGGCCTCTGAGTCCTGGGCCGAGGCCAGTGGCGCGTAGAGCGCGAGCAGACACAAGGCGAGAGCAAGGGAGCCGCGCACACGAACCTCCGGGCGGAGTGGCCTCTGCCCCTCCAACGCGCCGTCGGGGCGCAGGTTCAGCGCTGGTTCGTGGCGTGCGGGGTCCTCCACCGCGAGTCGTCCTCAGCCCGACGCGAGCGCTCTGGCTCGCGCCAGGTATGAGCTGCATACGCGTGAAGGCTACGCCCCGAAACTACGCGTCGACCTCGACGCAGTCACGGCCGGCGCCCTTGGCGCGGTAGAGCGCGGCGTCGGCGCGGGCGATCAGCGCCGTCGCGTCCTCGTCGGCGCGGAGCGCGGCGACGCCCACGCTGACCGTCACCGGAATCGTGTGCCCCTCGGCGCCGAAGGGCGTGGCCGCCACCGCCGCGCGCAGGCGCTCGGCGACCTCGCGGGCCTGGTCGAGGGGAGCCCCGGGGAGGAGGAACAGGAACTCCTCCCCGCCGTAGCGCGCGAGCAAGTCGCCCCCGCCGCGCAGCGCGCCCGACATGCGCTTGGCTGCGATCCGGAGCACCTCGTCGCCAACCGGGTGACCGAAGGCGTCGTTGACCAACTTGAAGCGGTCGAGGTCGGCCATGCCGACGCTCAACGGTTCGCCGCGCGCGCGCGCGCGGGCGGCCTGCTGGGCGAGGTTGACGCTCACCGCGCGGCGGTTGTGCAGCCCGGTCAGCGGGTCGCGAGTCGCGCGCAGCTGGTAGCGACGGGTCTGGCTCTTCTGCGACTCGAGCTCGTGCTCGAGCTCCTCGACCGCGGTCACGTGGTAGGCGTGCACGACCAGTGCCATGTCGAAGGCCGTGATCCGCGCCGCGCAGTCGACTAGCTCGCGCGCCTCCTCGAGGCTGAACCCGTTGCCCAGGATCCGGTCCACGATCAGGCCCTGGAAGAAGTGGTGGGCCATGGAGTAGTCGCTGAGCGGGATCGACCAGTGCACGTGGGCCGCACCGATCCGCATCCGGGCCGCGAGGTAGCTGTCGCTGTCGAAGCCCTCGCCGAAGGTCAGCAGGTAGTCGGCCTGGCGCTGGCGGAGCACGTCGCGGTCGAAGGCGGGCAGCTCGGCGTAGAGCGGCGCGAGGAACTCGCGGAACGCGTCGACCAACGCGTCGAGCTTGGGCGCGATCACCTCGGTCCGCAGGCGACGAGTGAGCTCGTGGTCACGGCGGGTAAGCCCCAGCATGCGCCGGCGCAAGTGCCAGTACTCGTGGTCGGGGGAGGCCGTGGTCCGCGGGTCCATGGCGCGATCCTATCGCCCGGGGGCGCGGACTACTCGTCGTCGTCGAGGCCGACGCCCCAGGTGGCCTGGGCGCGCACCGGGTCGGCGCTGCCAGTGCCGAACACCTCCAGCGCCTCGTCCTGCAGCTCGAAGCCCGGGGCGCGCAGGTAGCTGTCGGGGACCACAGGCGGCAGCCACTCGTCGCGGCGGGCGTCGATATGCACCACCTGACGCAGGGTGTCGGCCAGGCGGGTCTCCGAGGAGAAGTTCGCCTCGTTGAAGATCGTGGGCCGAATGAAGATATAGAGCTTGGCCTTGTTCGAGTTGACCGACCAGTTCTTGAACAGGTGCCCCAGGATCGGAATGTCGCCGAGGAACGGGACCTTCGACTCCTGAATGTTCTCGGTCTCGCGCTCCAGCCCGCCGAACACCATGTAGCGGTTGTTGGGCATGGTGACCTCGCCCTCGTAGGTCCGGCTGTTGGTCCCCGGGGGGAGCCCGCCGACGGCGTCGCCGAAGGAGGTCAGCTCGAGGGTCACCTTGAGGGTCAGGTTGTCGGCGGAGTTGACCTGAGGCTCGATGTTCAGCTGGCTGCGCGCCTCGACGAACTCGACGCCGGTGGTCGTGTTCACGTTGTTGAACGACTGGGTCTGGTAGGGCACGCGGTCGACGATCGAGAACGTCGCCGGGGTGTTGTCGTTGGTGATCGTGAACGGGCGCGTAATCAGGCGGGTCTCGGAGTGGGTCGCGAGCGCGCTGGCGATGATCGGCAGCTGGTCGAAGGTGTCCTTGGTCAGCACCGCGAGCACACCGAAGGTCCCGCCGCCGCCGGTGGCGACCTGGTTCGGCACGCGCCCGAGGCCGATCGTGTCGCCGGCGGCGTTGGTGACCGGCTGGAAGGCCGAGCCGCCGAAGCCGGTCGCGGCGGAGGGGCGCAGCGAGCCGTCGTGGGCGTTGGTCAACGAGGCGAGCTCGAAGCCGATGGAGAGGCTGTCGGGCTCACTGACCTCCCACACCTGGGCCTCGATCAGCACGCGCCGGCGCTTCTTGTCCAGCTGGGAGAGCACGGCGAGGATCTCTTCGTAGGCGCGCTCTTCGGCCTGGATCAGGAGCGAGTTCGTGCGCTCGTCGGCCACGATCCGGGTGTCGACGTCGCCCACCCCGGCGGCCTCGGAGAGGGTCGCCACGCCGGCGCCCCCACCGCCGGTCGAGACCGAGGCACCGGGGGTGCGGACCGAGGTCCCGCCGCCGCCGGAGGTGGAGCTGGGGCGCGCGGCCGCCTGGCCGGTGAACAGCTCCTGGATCTTGCCGGCGAGATACTCCGCGTCGGCGTCCTTGCACTTGTAGACGTGGAAGCGACCGGTGGGCGGCGCCACGCGCACGTCGAGCTCGCTCTTGACCAGCTCGACCAGGCGCAGGTCGTCGGGAAATGCGGCGACGATCAGGCGGTTCGAGCGGGGGTCGGCGATCACGGTCGGCGCGGCGCCTTGGCCACCCTGTCCACCCTGGGGCTGGATCTGAACGCCCTGCCCCCCGCCGGCGCCGCTGCCCGCCAACGCCTGAAGCACCGCGGTCAGGATCTGCGCGAGCTCTTCGACCGGCGCGTGCTCGATCTGGTAGATCTTCATTTCCTTGCGCGGACCCTGCACGTCGAGGGCCTCGACCACCCGGGCGTAGTAGCGCACGCGGCTAGCCAGGTCGGAAATGATGATCACCTCGGGGCCGGGCACGTAGAGGCTGTTGCTGACCCGGCTGGTGTCGCGGGTCGCGAGGCCGCGGATCGTGGCGAAGATCGCGTTGCCGGCCCCGTACTTGATCTTGAACACCGCGGTCACGATCTCGTCGTGGTCGGGGATGTCGTTGGAGTCGATGTCGACGTAGCGCCAGGGCGGGGGCTCTTTCTGCCCAATGTTGCGCTTCGAGTGGGCGCGGATCACCCAGGGGCCGTTGGGGGTCGGCTGGTCCTCGACGACCATCACGTCGTAGAAGTCGAGGATCTTCTTGGTCGCACCCCAGCTGAGCTCGGTCTGCACGCCGGTGACGAACTTGATCTTGGCCTGGCCGACCTGCTGGTCTTCGATCACGAGCGCGTTGAAGGTCTTCCCCCAGGCCGCGAGCAGCTCCGAGGCGTTGATCTCGCTGTCGGGGTTGAAGAAGAACTTCCGGGTGGCGTCGTCGCGCGGCTTGTCCTGACCCCAAGCGGGCAGCGCAGCGGCGGCGAGGACGGCGACGAACAGCAGGCGGTGGTGTCGTCTCACAGCTCGAATCTCCCCAATGACTTAGGACAGTTAGGCGGGCATTCTACCGATCAATAGAGAGGGACGACACAGGATCCCTGAGGTTCATCCCTCATTTCCAATAGTCCGCGGGCAAAAGACTTATGGATTTTTCCCCAAATTCCTCAAGGTCGGGGTGGGCGGTGCCGAAAAGTGGGGCGGGACAACCTACAAGGTGTCGGAAGTAACCAAGCTGTCTTACGTGCAACGCGGCTGGCTTCCAGATGGCACGGGTTCCCCCTGCAATGGCGCAGGAAAACGACTCGAGAGGAATTCACATGTCGAACATTAGCGATTTCAACGGTTCTGATTCTGGTCTCTTTCTCCTCGATCCCGAGGAGCGGGCTTTGCTGCGTGCCTGCGCAGAGGAAGCCGAGAAGCGAGAGAAGGAAGAGGAATCCCACCAACAGTTTCTGAAGCTCGCCCGTGAGCTTCCCGCCGTCCGCCTGGAGAAGGTCCTGCGGATCCGCCGCATGATCGCGGACGGCACCTACGTGACGTCTGAGCGACTCAACGCTGCAGCGGCGCGTCTCACCGAGGCATTGGCTCACTAGAGCCAGACCCTCCGAGACAGTCCTGCGCAATTTCAGGGAGACGGCGGGCTCGGAGCCTGCCTTCTCTCATTTGGGGACCTCTCCGGCCCCCTCAGATCACGACGTAGAGCCGCGTCGTCGAGGCGACCAACGCCAGGGTCGCCACCGTCGCGGCCGCGCACACCAGCGCGCTGAGCGCGGCCCCCGCGTAGCGCGCGGCCCGATACCGTCGCCCCAGCATGAGCGCGACGAAGCCGCCGCCGGCCAGCAGCAGGGCCAGGGTCCGCCCAAACCAGCCCCGCCGGTCGTAGATCGCCCGCGCGAGCCGGGGGGCCACGTTGCGGCGCAAGATCAACCCCAGCGCCACGCAGCCCCCAGCCCCAACGAACAGCCAACCGGGCGCGATCCCCAGTCGAGCGAGCAGGTCCTGCTCGGGTCAAGAGCCCAGAGTAGGAACAGGAGGTCGCCAGGGCCAGGAGCAGGGCCACGGTGCCCAGGCCCCCGGCCCCCCACGCCAGCGCCAGTCGCGCCCGGGGAGGGTGACCCGGCTCGCTCGTTCGGGGCTCAGTTCGTGTTCGGATGCTGTTCGTGTTCCTTGACAATAGTCAGCTCAAGCAGCTTCTGCGTAGGGTGTTAGGCGCATCTCGGCTGCGGTGTGTTCGGTAAATCTTAGCGTTCTGTCCCTGGGCTTTGTTAGGTTAGGGCGAAGTTAGGAGGCACCATGCGTCACTCGATCCAAGCCCAGAGCACCCACCACCTCGGCGTTCGGGACGAGGGCAAGATCGCGCCCGCCCCCGAACAGGTCCGCGCCGACGGCAGCCCCGAGCCCGTCCGCTGGGACCGGGTGCGCGCCGCCCGCCGCGCAGTCCAACGCGGCGACTACAGCGATCCCCGCACCCTGGAGCAGGCTCTCGAGGCCATGCTCGACCGCCTGGGGGCCTAGCCTAGGCATGATCAACGGCCTGCGAATCGTCGACTTCGCCGCACTGGGCGAGCTCGAACTGGAGCTCGCTCCGGGGCTCAACGTTCTCTCAGGGGCCTCGGGTCAAGGCAAGTCCACCGTGCTCGAAGCGCTGCGCTTCGTGTGCGGTCTCGGGCGCACCAAGGGCCTTGGCCGCCTGGTGCGGCGCGGGGCCAAGCAGGCCCAGGTCGAGCTCCGCGTGAGCCTCGATCCCAAGCGCCTGCGAGGGCTCGACCCTCGTTGGGGGACCTGGGCAGACGCGGGCCAGCTGCGCTTCGTGCGCACCGTCGACGCCCGTGGCCGCAGCCGCGCTCAGGCGGGCGGCGAGGGCCACGAGCTCGAGGCCGTATCCCTCGCCGAGCTGCGCGAGGTCGGCCAGCGCCTGGCCGAGGTCTACGGCCAAGGCAGCGCTCCGCGGCTGGTGGACGAGGCCGTCCAGCGTGAGCTGCTCGACGGCGCCAGTCGGTTGAAGACGGCCCGCGAGCGCTTCGCCGAGGCCCGCCGCGCGCTGTTGGAGCTTGCCGCCGAGCGCGACGTCCTGGCGGAGGAGCTCGAGCGGCGGGTCGCCGAGGAGGAGGCGGAGTTCGACACCCGCGAAGTCCTCGAAGCCCTCGACCCCACCCCGGGCGAACACGACGCGCTGATCGCGCGAGAGGACGCTCTCGGCGACGTCTCCGCCTGGTGCGAGGGGCTGGCCGAGCTGGGCGCGCTGTTCCGCGGCCCCGGCGCAGAGTGGACCCAACGGCTCGAGCGCGTGGCGGGCCGGCTCGAGGCCGACCCCGACGACCCCGTGCTGGGGCCGCTGACCGAGGCGCTCAACCTGCTCGAGCTCAGCCAGGGCGCCCTCAGCGAGCGCCTGGAGGCGCTCGCCGACCAGCGGGTGGAGCTGCAGCAGATCCTCGCCCGCCTCGGGGCCTACCGCTCCGCCGCCCGTCGCTTGGGCGGAACGCCTGGTGAGCTCGCCGCGCGCTGGGCCACCTTGCAGGACGCACCGAGCGTCACCGAGCTGAGCGCGCGCCTGCGACGCCTGGACCGCCAGCTCGCCGAGGCCTGGACGGTCGCCCTCGCCGCCGGCACCAAGCTCAGCGCCGGCCGCGCCCGCGCTGCGCGCAAGCTCGGGAAGGCGGTCGCCCCCCGACTGGACGACCTCGGGCTCGGGCGCGGTCGCTTCCGGATTCGGGTCGAGGCCAGCGAGGCCGCGGCCCCCCCCTGGACACACTTTCCCCCCCAGTCCGTGCACCCCCAAGGGGCTCCTGCCCTGCGGGGAGCGGTGGCGGAGGTCGAGCAGCACCTCCCCACCGCGCACGGCCTGGACCTTACAGCGTTCGAATTCTCCCCTGACCCCACCGTGGAGCTCGCCCCCCTCGCCCAGGCCTCGGGGGGCGAGCTCTCGCGCTTGTTCCTCGCCCTCGGCGAGCGGGCTGCGGGCGACGCGCCGGTGCTGGTCTTCGACGAGATCGATCAGAACCTGGGCGCCCGCCTGGGGAGCCAGGTCGGCGACTGCCTGGCCGACCTGGGGTCCGAACGCCAGGTGCTGGTCGTGACCCACCTCGCTCCCGTCGCCGCTCGCGCCCAGCTGCACCTTGGGATTCGCCGTCAGGGCGGCGTCGTCGTCGCCGAGCCCCTCGAGGGCGACGCCCGGATCGAAGAGCTCGCGCTCATGATCCGCGGCGAGCCGGTGACGCCCGCCGCCCGCCGCCAGGCCCAGGAACTCCTGCGCGAGGTCCGGGCCCCGGTCGCCCAGCCCCAGCGCCGCCGGGGCCGCCGAGCCAAGTCCGCCTGAGCCCGAGCGGGTGATCCCCCTTCCGACAATCGAACTCGGACGGTCCCACTCGTGTGGTTAGACTGAAGCCTCAGCCTGGAGGCTCCATGAGCGCCAAGCGCGCCCCGTTCCAAATCGCGGTGTCGGGCAAAGCGGTCTACGTCCGTATCCACGGGTTGGGCAGTATGCACACCGCGCCCACGATCGAGGGCTTCGCAAAGCGGGTGATCAAAGGCGGCGCCCGACAGTTCGTGTTCGACCTCGCCAACTGCACCGGCGTCGACAGCACCTTCATGGGCATGCTGCTCGGGCTCTCGAAGCGAGTCACCAAGCCCGACGACGGCAAGGCCCGGGGCTGCGTGCTGATCAACGTCGACGACCACGCCAACAAGCAGCTGAGTTCCGTGGGGGTCGACGCCTTCGTCTCGATCAAGGAAGGCGACACCGAGCTGCCCAAGGGGCTCAGGCTGACCGAGCTCGACGTGGTCGAGGCCTCGGACCAGGAGCGCATGAAGCTCATGGTCCGCGCCCACAAGGACCTGATCGCGGCCAACGAAAAGAACCGGGCCAAGTTCGGCCCGTTCCTCAAGGCGATCGTCGCCGAGCTCTCGTGACCCTCGCCCCGTTTCGCACAGCCCCGCGGTTCGTGACCAAGCCCTGGGGCGGCGGCCCCGGGCTGGCGGAATGCCTCGGCCGTGACGTCGCCCCCTCCACTGGCGAGGTGTGGCTGGTCTCCGACGTCGCCGGCGCTGAGAGCGAGGTCCTCGACGGAACCTACGCCGGCCGGTCCCTGCGCGAGGTGATCGAGGGCCAGGGGAGCGCGCTGCTCGGCAAAGGCCACCGCTTCCCTTTGCTGGTCAAGCTGCTCGAGATCCGCGGGCGGCTCTCGGTGCAGGTCCACCCCGACGCAGCAGTGGCCATGGCCCTGGGCGACGGCGCCCACGGCAAGAGCGAAGCCTGGTATCTGGTCGAGGTCGGTGAGCAGGCGCGGGTGTGGCAAGGCTTCGCTCAGCCAGTGCAACCAGGCGAGCTGGCGGGGCTGAGCACGTCGGGCGAGATCGCCGACCGCCTGAACAGCTTCGTGCCGGAGGTGGGGGAGGCCGTCGAGATCCTGCCCGGGACCTTTCATACCGCCGAGGACGTGCTCGTGCTGGAGGTCCAGGAGACCAGCGACGTGACCTACCGCGTCTTCGACTGGGGCCGCACCGACCGCACCCTGCACTTGGAGCAAGCGGCGAAGGTGCTGGAGGAGCTCCCCGCCGAGCCCACCCAGCGGCGGAAGCACCGGGGCGAGGCCACGTGGTCCGTTGCCCCCCGCTCGCCGTTCACCTTCGAGGTGTGGCAGCTGCAGCCCGACGAGGAGCGCGCGCTCCCGGCCCCCGGCTGCGCGGCCACCCTGGTCGTGCTCTCGGGCGAGCTGCGCCTGCGTGGCGGCGGTCCCCATGAGTTGCGCCGGGGCGACGCGCTGGTGGTCCCGGCCACCGCCAGCGCGCTCTCGGTGCACAGCGTGGGCGAGGTGCGCCTGGCCTACGCTTGCGCTCAGCCCCCAGGCACCCGCCGTCTGCGACGCCCGGAGTAGTCGGCCCCGCCCACGTCGTGAGCCTTACCCGCTCCTAGCGGGTCTGGCTGGGCGTGCGCCCCGAGACCGAGCTGCCGGCGAGGAACGGGCTCGAGGCCCAGGGATCCAGCGCCTCCTCGACCTCGGCCACCAGCGGCAGCTCGATCTCGAAGTGGGCCCCGCGCCGTTTGCGGCGCGCCTCGATCGAGCCGCCGTGCTTCTCGACGATACCCAGACAGATCGCGAGGCCGAGGCCCGTGCCCTTGCCCTGCTCTTTGGTGGTGAAGAAGGGCTCGAAGACCTTGGTCAAGTGCTCCTTGGGGATCCCGGGCCCGTTGTCCTCGTAGGCGATCTGAATCCGCTCTTCGCCCTTCTTGCGCTTGGCCACGATCTTGACCTTGCCCGTGGTCCCCGGTGCCAGGGCCTGGCCGCTGTTGGTCAGCAAGTTGACGAACACCTGGGTCAGCAGGCTGGGAAACGCCTTGAGCTCGAAGGTCGCGTCGTCCTCGGGGCCCAGGTCGAGGGTCACCTCGAGGGACTCGCCGGGTCGCTCGCGGGCCTGGGTCTCGACCGCCTCCTCGAGCACGGTCCGCAGGTCCGTCTCGACGAGGTCCGCGGTACCCAGCTTCGAGAACGCGCCGAGGTCGTGGACGATATTGATCGCGCGCTTGACCGAGCGCGTGATCACCTCGACCGCGGCTTCGATATCACCGAGGTCCTCGCGGAGCACCGGGTCGAGGTCGGGCTCGGCGGCCTGCTCCCCCGCTCGAAGGCGCGCCTCGGAGGACCCTTGCTTGGCGTCCTGCTCGGCGCTCCCGCCCGCGGACTCCTCGGCGTCGGGATCCCCGTCCTTGGCGGGCTCCTCAGCGTCGGCCTCCCCGCCCTTAGCAGACTCCTCAGCGTCGGTCTCCTCGCCGTCGGTGGACTCCTCGGCGTCGGGATCCGAGCTGTTGCCGGCTTCGGCGGCGCGCTCTCCCGCAGCGACTGCCTCGGCCGCGACCGCCTCGAGCTCGACGGCCCGGATCCCGGAGGTCGAGCCCGTGCTCGAGCCCGACTGCAGGAGCGCAGCGCTGTGCTCGAGGGCCTCGTCGACGGCCGGCCCGGGGAGGCGCTGCAGGTGCTCGCGCAGGTTGTCCAGGGCCGCGGCCAGGGGCGGGATCATGTTCTGCGCGGCGGAGAGCGGGTTGTTGAGCTCGTGGTTCAGCCCGTGCACCAGGCGCCCGATCGAGGCGTGCTTCTCGGTGACGATCAGCTGCTCCTGGGCGGCCTGCAGCTGTTGGTGCGCCTCGTGCAGGCGGGTGTGCGCCTCGGCCAGCCGGTTGGCTTCTTCCAGGCGCTTCTGCAGCGAGTCGCGCTCGACGAGGACACCGATCAGGTCGTTGAAGCTGTTGGTCAGGGTCGCCAGCTCGTCCTGGGTCGGCGTCGCCACCCTCGCGCCGAGGTCGCCCTTGCGCACGCGAGCGATACCCTCGGAGAGCTCGACGATCGGGGTCAGGATCTGCCCGCTGAGCATCTTGTAGAGCAGGAACCACAGCCCCGCGACGATCACCAACGAGAGCAGGATCAGGAGCGAAATGCTGCGCGCGAAGCTGAGGGTCGGCGGGCGCCGCACGAGGGAGAGCAGGAGCGCGCCCTTGAGGTCGCCTTCGCCGCTCTGGATCGGGACGACGAACTCGAGCAGGTCCTCTCCGTTCGGCCCGGTGCGCCCGAGCCGGTCGCCGCTGAGGGTCAAGACCTCCGCGGGCACGTCGGGGTCGCGCTCGGCGGTCAGCACCTCGTTCAAGAGCGCGGTCTCGGCGCTCGAGCCCGACTCCCGTGAGGTCGCGCCCACGCGCTGCACGACGTGCCCGTCGGCGTCGTAGACCACGGCGCTCACCAGGCGATCGTCGTCGTACGAGGTCAGCAGGTAGAGCAGCTCGTCGGTGGTCCCCCGGGTCTCGAACTCGGTGAACCCCAGCGCGCAGCCGCGCGAGAGGTTGCGCGCCATGCTCTGACCCAGCGCCTCGACCTCCTGATTGTGGACCCGGCGCAGCTCCCACCACCCCGTGGCGCCCACGATCAAGAACGAGAGCGCGGCGCAGGTCCCGATCGTGGCGTGAAGCTGAGTCTTGAGGCGCACCGGCGTCGTTCCCTTGGCTGGATCGTAGCCGAAACTACGGCGCGAGCGCGCTGCGCGACCGATAGGAGCGGCGGGGTTCGAACCCGCACTGGGAGGATTTTAAGTCCTCTGCCTCTGCCAATTGGGCTACGCTCCCGCGAGATGACTCGCGGGGCCATTGTGTCATGTCGCCCCGCCCTGGCCGACTAGGTGACGGCGACGAGCAACGCGAGCAGGGCGAGGAACGCGCTGGCGAGGATCGCGACCCCGACCCAAAATGGGGTCTCCTCCCGCCCGCTGTGCCCACGGAAGCCGCGCGCCGAGGGAGCCGCGCCCCGGAGGAAGCGATCGAGGTCCTCCGCCAGTTGTGCCGGGTTCTCGTAGCGCGCCCCGCGCTTGACCGCGAGGGCCTTGAGGCAGATCGCCTCCAGATCGGGGACCACCTCGCGCCCCAGCGCGGAGGGCGAGGCGACCTCCCCCCCCTCCAACGAGCTCGGCTGCTCACCGGTGAGGGCCTGGTAGAGCAGGATCCCCAGCGCGTAGACGTCGGCGGTGGGGTCGGCGACCGCGAGCTCGCCGCTGCGCTGCTCCGGCGGCAGGTAGCGCCCGCTGGCTCCCTGCTGGGCGCGCTCGGGCAGCCTCCGCGCGGCGACCTGCCGCATGCAGGCCAGGCCCAGGTCGACCACGCAGCCCTGCCCCCGCTCGTCGATCCACACGCTCCCTGGGCGCAGCCAGCCGTGGCCGACGCCCTGGGACTGGGCAAAGGACAGCGCGCGGGCCGCATCGCGCACGACCCGCGCCGCGTCACCGTCCTCGAGGGGTCGCTCGCCGCGGACCTGAGCGAAGAGCGTGCGCAGGCTCGCCCCAGGAATGTAGGCGCTCACCAGGTAGAGCTGCTCGTCGTGGACGCCGCTGTCGTAGAGCGGGGCCAGGTGCGGGTGGTGCAGCTCTGCGACCTGCGTCAGCGCGCGCTTGTAGACGGGGCCCAGGCTCCGCACGCCGCGCATGAGGTGGATCGCCACCTGCTCGCGGCGATGCGGACAGTAGGCGCGGTAGACGATGCTCTTGCTCCGCTCTTCGAGCACCGAGAGCAAGAGGTAGCCCGAGACCTGACGCGCGGGGTCGGCCTGGGCGTGGGCGACCTCCTCCGCGAGGAGCTGCTCCTCCTCGTCGGGCGCGGCCTCGTCGGGCGCCGCCGCGGCCGGACGTGGCTGGCTGCGGGTGCTCGAGCCGCTCGCGCCGCCGAGGCAGCGGGGCACCCGCGACCCCAGCGCCTCGGGGGAGAGCCCGGCCGCGACCCGGTCGAGGTCGGCGATCAGCGCCTCGGCCGAGGTGTAGCGCTCGCGACGGTCCCAGGCCAGCATGCGCGCCAGCACCCCGTGCACGGGTTCGCTCACGTTGGGGTTCAGCTCGCGCAGTGGCTTCAGCCGGGCCTTGCCGAAGATCACGTGGTGGATCGGGTAGCCCTCGAAGGGAGGCCGCCCGGCGAGCAGCGCGTAGAGGGTCAGCCCCAGGCTGTAGACGTCGGCCCGGCCGTCGACGGTCTCGGTGCGCCCGATCTCGGGCGCCATGTAGAGCGGCGTGCCCACCCGTGCGCCAGGTGCGGTCAGGTTCAGCTCGTTCTGCAGGTCCTTGGCCAGGCCGAAGTCGATCAGGCGTACCTCGTCGCGGGGGGTGATCACCACGTTCTCGGGCTTGATGTCCCGGTGGATCACCCCGGCCGCGTGCATGGCCGACATGGCCTCGGCCACGGCGCGCACGATCTTCAGCGCCTGGTGCTGGCTAAAGGGGCCACGCCGGCGCAGCCGCTCGAAGAGGTTCTCGCCCTCGAGATACTGCATCAGGATGAAGTGCAGGCCGTTGACGTTGGTGCCCACGTCCTGGATCGCGATCACGTTGGGGTGGTCGACGCGCGCCGCCGCGCGCGCCTCCTGGAAGAAGCGCTTCACCCGCCGCTCGCTCTTGGCGTAGCCTGGCTTGAGCACCTTGACGACCATGTCCTTGTGCAGCACCGGGTGGTGGGCGAGGTAGACCGCGCCCATGCCGCCCTCACCGATCTTGGTGTGGATCCGGCAGGGTCCGACGACCTGGCCGATCACGGGATCGCGCGGGTCCTGGTTGAGGCCGTCGCTCGACCCCCAGGGCTGCACGGTGAGGTCCGAGCCCAGGCGCACCTCCACCGGCAGCGGGGAGGGCGACGGCGGGGGGCTGGCGACCTGCTCCGCGAGCACTCGCGAAAAGGCGAGGTCCGCGACCTCGGCCTCGTCCACGTCGTCGGGGTCGGGGGCTCGTCCCCCCAACCGCGTGCGCCGGGCCTCCTCGGCGTCGGGGGCCGACCCCGTGGCGCCCCGTACGGGCTCGCCGGGAACCTCGATCTCCTCGACCGCGGTCAGCTCGGGCCGAGGCAACCAACGCTCGGAGGCGCCGGAGAAGCGCACGGCGAGCTCGCTCACGCGCCGCAAGCCGCTCATGACCCCACGTCCGGCCACGTCGCCCGTGAGCTGGCGGTCGAGGGGCACCTGGGGCAGCGCGCTGCGCCCCAGCGCCCGGGTCCAGGGCTCGGCCCCAGGCTCGTCGCACCACAGCGCGACGGTGGGCACCTTCGCCCCCCGCTGCCCGAGGACGTCACCCAGCCGCTGCCACGACTCGCGGGTCGAGGTCGAGTCGAGGAGGTCGGGGAGGAAGAGCACGGCGTGCGCGTCGCCAGCGACCTCGGCCGCGGCGCTGGGCAGGGGGGAGCGATCGGGTAGCGCCCACAGCTGAAGCAGGGTCGGCGTGCCGTCGACCTCCCCCAGCTCGAGCCCCAGTCCGCGGCCGCCGCCCTCGAGCAGCGGGAGATCGGTGCAGCGGTCGTCGGGGGTCTTACGCGCGATCACGTCCATGAGCGTTCCGCGCAGGGTGGCGCGGGGACCCCAGAGCACGATGGTGCACGTCCTGCGCTCGGTTGAAGTCGGTGGCATTGCGTTGGCCTCGTTGCTGGATGAACGTGCAAACGCTGCGCCGCGCCCCAAGCGCTACAGGCTGGGTGAATGCCGGTAAGTTTTCCCGACACCGGCGGGAAGCGGGCCTTACAGCTCGCGCCTGCGTCGTCGGGCACTGCACCCCAACGTCGGGCGTCGCGTGACGACGCGGTCTATCCTCGATCCATGCCCGAAGCGTTGAACCAAGTCCCGTTCATCGCCCGCTTGCTGGCCCTACTCGTAGTCCTTGGACTGCTGGCGGCGTTGGACGCGTGGCGCTCCCCCGAGCCGCGCCGCGCGGGCGAGTACGGCTTCCTCCTCGCCTGCGGCGCGCTGGCGGGTGCCTTCGGCGCGGGGGTCGACGTGGGCACCGTGCGCCTCTCCCCCGACTACTTCGTGCTGGGCAAGGGGCTCGAGGCAGGCCCGAGCCTGACCTGGCGCGGTCCCTGGCTCGGGTTCCAGGCGGGCTTCCCCGCCGGGCTGATAGCGGGGGGCCTGCTGCTGCTGGTCAACCAGCCGCGCCCCCAACGCCCGCCGCTCCCCTACCGGCAGCTGGCCCGCGCCCCGGGCTGGCTCCTCGGCTGCGCGCTGCTCTTGATCCCCGCCGGCGCGGCGATCGGCCGCTGGCTGGATCCCCTCGACCTGACGACCCAAACCCGGGGTCTGCTCGACGGACCCGAGCTCGTGGCGTTTCGCACGGTATGGGGGATCCACGCCGGGGTCTACGCCGGAGCGCTGCTCGGCCTCGGGCTGGCCCTCTGGCGCGTGCACCGGTCCCGCCTACGAGCCGCCCCCCTCATGCCACCTGAGGCCGGGGTCAGCCGGCCGAAGGAACCACGGTAAAGTGCGCCCGATCGAATCCAGCGCCTGGGTGCTGCGTTATCGACCAGGAGGAAACCAAATGCGAATCACACCGATCGCCGGCCTGTTCGCCGGCCTGCTGCTCGCCGTAGGGACCGCGAGCGCCGAACCTGGCTGGGACAAGCTGGGCGAGCGCGCGGTCAACTTCGGCGCGGACCGCGACACGATCATGGTCACCGCCGCCGAGGGCCGCTTCCGCAAGATCCGCCTGCACGTGCGCGATCGCGCGATCACGATCGCCGACCTCAAGGTGCACTTCGGCAACGGCGAGGTCCAGGACGTCTCGCTGCGCGCCGTGATCCAGAAGGGCGGCAACACCCGCGCGATCGACCTCGACGGCGGCGCACGCGTGATCAAGAAGGTCGTGTTCGTCTACAGCACCGCCGGCGCTCCGCGCCCCGGGCGGCGCAAGGGGCGGGCCGCTGGCCGCGCCCACGTGGCGTTGTGGGGCATGCGCGCAGGCGTGGACCCCACCCCCGATACGCCGGCCCAGCCGGCCCAGCCCGCCCAACCGACCGAGCCCGCCCAACCGACCGAGCCCGCCCAACCCGCTCAACCGGTCACGGAGTGGGAGCTCCTCGGCGAGAAGGCGGTGGGCTTCGCCGTCGACCGCGACCACATCGTCGTGACCGCTGCCGAAGGCCGCTTCAACCGAATCCGGGTCCACGTCGCGGAGAACGACGTGATCTTCGACTGGATCAAGATCACCTTCGGCAACGGAGAGGTCTACCAGATCAACCCCGCCAAGCCGATCCACGTGGGCAAGGGGACGAACTCGCGCGCGCTGGATCTGCCCGGCGCCTTGCGGGTGATCCGTCGGATCGACATGAAATACCGCACCCCGCTCAAGAAGTTGCTCAAGGGCCGCGCGACGGTGCGCGTGTTCGGTAAGCACTTCAACGCAGCCGCTCAGCCGGCCCAGCCCGCCCAACCGGCTCAGCCCGCTCAGCCGGCTCAGCCCGCTCAGCCGGCCCAGCCCGCTCAGCCCGCTGGCGACCGGGGCTGGACCCGCCTCGGCACGCGTCAGGTCGGCTTCGCCGTCGACCGCGACCACATCGCCGTGACCGCCCTCGAGGGCCGCTTCAAGCGGCTGCGCTTCCACGTCGGTGGCAACGCGCTGATCCTCGACTGGGTCAAGGTCACCTTCGGCAACGGCGAGACCTGGGAATACAACCCCAAGGTCCCCATGCGCGTGGGCCAGGGGAGCAACTCTGCGCCGATCGACCTGCCCGGTGCAGCCCGGGTGATCAAGCGGATCGACATGAAATACCGCACCCCGCTGAAGAAGATCCGCAAGGGCAAGGCGACGGTGACCGCCTTCGGCTTCCGGGCCGGGGTCGACCCCACGCCCAACAACGGACGCTGAGCCCGGACGCCCACGAGTGACGCGCGCGGCGCCTCTCAGCGCCGCGCGCGCTCGTGTACGAGACGCTCGAGGTTCCCGGCCAGGCACCGCCAAACCGCCCCGGGGCGCTATGGTTGGACCCCGTTGGAGGAGGAGCGCATGATTCTCGAGCAGATCTACCTCGGCTGCCTTTCGCAGGCCGCCTACCTCGTGGGCGACGCCGAAGCGGGGATCGCAGCGGTGGTCGACCCCCGACGCGACACCCAGGCCTACCTCGATCGTGCCGAGGCGTTGGGGGTCAAGATCGAGCACGTGCTCCTGACCCACTTCCACGCGGACTTCCTCGCCGGGCACCTCGAGTTGGCGGCGCAAGGAGCCACGATCCACCTCGGCGCGCGGGGGAAGGCCGAGTTCGAGCACCACCCGCTAGCCGACGGCGACGAGCTGCGCCTGGGCTCGGTGCGGATCCGCGCGCTGGAGACCCCCGGGCACACCCCCGAGGGGTTGTGCTTCCTCGTGTTCGAAGGCGACGCCGTCGAGCCCCACGCAGTGCTCAGCGGGGACACGCTGTTCGTCGGCGACGTGGGCCGGCCCGACCTGATGGCCTCGGTGGGGGTCACCAAGGAAGAGCTGGCCAACCAACTCTACGACAGCGTGCACGAGAAGCTGCTGACCCTCCCCGACGCGACCCTGCTCTACCCGGGCCACGGCGCTGGCTCGGCCTGCGGCAAGGCCCTCTCCGACGAGACGCACTCCACCATTGGGACGCAGAAGGCGCTGAACCCGCTGCTGCGCGCCAGCCGCGAGGACTTCGTCGCCCAGGTCACCGACCAGGGCACGCCCCCGGCCTACTTCGGCTACACCGCCGGGCTCAACCGCACGCCGCACCCCCTGCTCGACGACGCGATCCAGCGCGGGCGCACGCCGCTGAGCTACGCCGACGTCGCCGCCGACGTCGCCGCCGGGCGCACCCAGCTCCTCGACGTCCGCGCCCCTGACGCCTTCGCCGAGACCCACGCCCCAGGGAGCATCAACGTGTGGCTCGACGGGCGCTTCGCCGGCTGGGCCGGCGCGGTGCTCGATCCCCACCGCCCGATCGCCGTGATCAGCGACGACGCCCACGCCGACGAGGCGCTCACCCGCCTGGCGCGGATCGGCTTCGAGGCCGTGGGGATCGTCGACCCCTCCACGATCACCCAGCCCGTCGCCACCCCGCGGGTCGAGGCCGACGAGGCCCGCGAAGGGATCGCCAAGGAAGGCTGGCGACTGCTCGACGTGCGGTCGTGCGGCGAGCGCGACCGGGGCTACGTCGCGGGCAGCCTCCACGTGCCGCTGGCCGAGCTCCCCGCTCGACTCGCGGAGATCCCCCGCGACAAGCCCCTCGTCGTGCAATGCGGGAGCGGCTACCGCTCCTCGATCGCGGCCAGCCTCCTGCGCCGCGCCGGCCCCGGCGACGTCCTGGACCAGCGCGGCGGCTTCCAGGCCTGGAGCGGGTGGTAGCCCGCTAGCGAAGACCGGCGAGGCGACCGCTCAGAATCGTGAACGCCCGTTTAGGCCTTGGCGAACTCGGCCATGAACGCCACCAGCGCGTCGACGCCCTCGTCGGGCATCGCGTTGTAGATCGAGGCCCGGATCCCGCCTACGCTGCGGTGGCCCTTGAGCCCCAGCAGCCGGCGCTCGGCAGCCTGCTCGAGGAACGCGGACTCGCGCTCGGGCTCGGCGAGGTTGAAGGTCACGTTCATGTGCGAGCGATCCTCGACCTGGGCGTGGCCCTGGTAGAGGTCGTGGGCGTCGATCGCAGCGTAGAGCTTGGCCGCCTGGGCGGCGTTCCTTTGCTCCATGGCAGCCAGCCCGCCGTTGTCCTCGATCCACTTGGCGACCAGCCCGACCATGTAGATCGGGAAGGTCGGCGGGGTGTTGTAGGCCGAGTCCTTCTTGGCGTGGGTCCGGTAGTCCAGCATGGTCGGCAACGTGTCGGAGCAGCGCTCGAGCAGCGCCTTGCGCACCAGGACCAGGGTCACCCCGGCGGGGCCGAGGTTCTTCTGCGCGCCGGCGTAGATCAAGCCGTAGCGCTCCAGCTTCAGCGGCCGCGAGAGAATGTCCGAGCTCGCGTCGCACACGAGCGGCGCGTCGGTCTGGGGCGCCTCGCGGAACTGGGTGCCGAAGATCGTGTTGTTCGACGTGATGTGCACGTAGGACGCGCCGTCAGTGAGCTGCAGCCGCTTGGGGATCCTGTCGAAGTTGGTGTCAGCGCTCGTCGCCGCGACCTTGCCCTCGCCCAGCTTGTTCGCCTCGTCCAGGGCCTTCTCGCTCCAGGTCCCGGTGACCACGTAGTCGGCGGGCTTGGCGCCGAGGTTCATGGGCACCATGTAGAACTGGCTGGACGCCCCGCCGGTGAGGAACAGCAGCTCCCACTCGTCCCCCGCGCCGAGCAGGGCGCGGATTCGCGCCGAGGCGGCCTCGTGCAGCTCGACGTAGGGCTTGCCGCGGTGGCTCATTTCCATGACGCCGAGCCCGGTGCCCTGGTAGTCGAGCAGGTTCTCCTTGGCCTCGCTGACCACCGCCTCTGGCATCACCGCCGGCCCCGCCCCGAAGTTGAATGCTCGCGTCATGACTGACCTCCGGCCGCCGATTGTGCCGTGTGGCGGGCCGCGATCAACCGCAATCGGGGCTGACTACTCGGCGCGCACGCGGAGCAGGACCTCGGTCGCCGCCGGCCCGAACTGGCCGAGCATCAGCGCCCCGTTGTTGCGCGGGAGCAGGCTGTAGATCCCCTGCGAGACCGGCACGGCGTCCTCCTCGAACTCGGGGTCGAACTTGCCCACGTCGTCGGGGTCGGGGTCCGGATCGGGGGTCAGGTAGAGCAACCGCCCGCTGAGGGTCCCCACGTAGACGGTCGCTTCGTGGTGAGCCAGGCTGAGGGGCACGTCGCCGTCCTTGAGGCGATCGCCCAGCCGGTCGAACTCGGGGTCGCGCTCGCCCAGGTCGCAGGCGAGGAGCTCGCCCCCGTCGGGTTGGCGGCTGTCGACCTCGGTGTAGGCGACGGCCAGGAACAGGTTTCCCTCGACCACCTCCAGGGCGGTAGCGCGGACGAGCTCGTTGCCGCTGGGGTTGCCGGCGTCTTCGATCTCGACCGGCCCCCAACCCGCGCCGCGTCCGACGTAGAAGCTGAGCTCGAGGCCCGGTTCACTGGGCGCGCAGGCCACCCACAGCGCCCCGGCGTAGACCACGGCGTGGGTCGGGCGCTCGGGGCCGAGGGTGGCCACCCGCAGCCAGCTCCCGCTCGGGTCCACGGCGGGCTCCACCGCCAGGCGGTAGACCTCGGCAACGCTGCCCTCGCGCCAACAGATCGCGTAGAGCTCGCGCCCCAGGCGCGCGGTCAGCGCGTGGTCGCCCTCCCCGTCGAAGCTCAGCTCCCAGCGCCCCTCGAGGGTTCGGCGGTAGACGTCCCCGGCGCCGGAGCCCTGAGGACCGCTGGTGCCGACGTAGGCGTTGCCGCCCCCCACCGCCACGCTGGAGACGTCAGCCGGCAGCTCCACCTCGCCGCGAACCTGGTCGGGAAGCAGCCAGTCGACCTCGCGGCCCCGTCCGGAGAACACCACGCCCCCGAAGGGCACCAGCTGGGCCGAGGCTGCGCTGCCCACGGTCTGCTGCAAGGGGACCGCGCGGTAGGCGGGGCCTCGACCATCGAGGCTCAGCACCTCGTCGTAGGGTCGACTCACGGACGGGGCGGGCTGTCCCTGCTCCCAGGCCAGCAGGGCCTGGGCCACCGCGTCGGGCTCACCGGGAGCGTCGGCCGCGGGGGGGGCGAGGGCGTCGACGTAGGCCAGGGGAGGTCCCAGCCCCGGGAGGGGATCGTCGTCGGCCCGCTCGGCGCTGCCCCTGCGGGCCCGGCGGGCGCTGACCTCCGGCGCCACGGAGCTTGCCGTGGGCTCACGCACCAGGCCCACGAGGACGCCCTCGCGAGCGCTGTCGGACACCAGCGCGACCGCGACCTGAGGCGAGAGGTCGCGCAGCGACTCCAGCGACCCCGGTCGAGCGCCCTCCCCCCGATCGCCCGCGTGCGACCGGGGGGCGTCGGGTCGGATCCGCTCGGGGCTCGGCGGCTGAAGCTCCACGCGCCCCGCGGGGCCGGCTTTGCGCAGCTGCCCGGGGACCCGCTCCGGCTCGGGCTCGGCCCCGGCGACGGTGCTACGCGGCGCGCCCCGGCGCCGCAAGCGCTGACGTTCGCTGACCGCGGCGCGTTGCCCGCTGGGCGTCGCGCCCCCTGGCTCCAGCGCGCGCGCGCCCAGTTGCCGATCGCGGTCGCCGCCCTCGCGCGCCGCGAGCATGCCCGCGAGGGGCAAGACGGCGCAGGCCGCCAACAGGGCCGCAGCCGCCGGGAGCAAGGCGCCACGGCGAACGACGCGAGCGCCGGCAGGCAGTCGCCGCTCGCGGCCGTAGAAGAAGGTGGAGTCGGCTGGGTTCAAGCTCGAGCTGACCCACGACACCTCGGGCATGGGGCTGGACGCGTAGCGAGCGAGGGCCTCCGCCACGGCTTCGGCGGTGCGGTAGCGCCGCGCGGGGTCCTTGGCCATGCAGCGGAGCACGATCGCCTCCAGCCGGGGGTCGACCTCGACCTGGTCCGACGGGCGCGGGGGCTCGGCGTTGACCACCTGCTCGAGGACCTCGAGGGTCGTGCCGTCGTAGGGATGCCGACCGGTGAGCGCGCGGTAGAGGGTCACCCCCAACCCGTAGACGTCGGTGCGCGAATCGATGGTCCTGCCGCCGACCACCTGCTCGGGCGCCATGTAGGGCGGGGTGCCGAGCACGGCGCCGTTCTGGGTGATCGGCTGCGACGAGGTGTGCATGAGCTCCTTGGCGAGGCCGAAGTCGACGAGCAGCGGATCCCCGATCCGAGGGAGGAGCACGTTGGCGGGCTTGAGGTCGCGGTGGACCACCCCCCGGCAGTGCGCGTAGTGCACGGCGCGGGCGATGGGCTCCAGGAGCGCGGCTGCCTCGGGGCCCTCGAGCCGGCCCACACGCTCGAGGCGTTCGCGGAGCGATTCGCCGTCGATGTAGTCGAGGACGAGGAACCAGCGACCGGCGTCGCGCCCGAGGGCGTAGACGCGCACGATCCCCGGGTGACGCAGGCGCGCGATCACCCGCGCTTCGTGGCGGAAGCGCGCCTCGTCGTCGGGGGCGCTCCACGGGTGCAGGACCTTGAGCGCGACCGATTGGTCGAGGTCAGGGTCGTAGGCTTCGAAGACGATCCCCATGCCGCCGCGCGCGATCTCGCGCTGGAGCTGAAAGCGGCCGATCCGCTTGCTGTGGGGGGACTCACTCGAAACCGGCCCGCAACGCTGCGTCCGGCTGTCGAGGAACGTGCCCATTGGACCTCCTGGCGCTCACTCTCCAACCCTGGGCGCTCAACTGCAGTGCAAAGCGCGTTCCTCTGTCACGAGAAAGTACACATGCCTTATTCCACGCGACTTGTAGTGACTGCAAGCAGGGTCTAGCGGCTCAGGCGGCGAACAAAGTGCTCGGTCGTCCCCGAACGAAGTTCTCGAATCCGAACCACGGGCGAATACGCTCACGGCCTCTGTGCCGCACGTTCGGGGACGCGGAGCACGACCTCGCTTGACGCTGGCGCGAACTGCCCGAGCAAGAGCGCCCCGTTGGCGCGAGGGAGCAGGCTGTGGATCCCCAACGATCCGGGCACGGAGTCTTCCCCAAACTTCGGCTTGAAGTCCTTCTTCGGGTTGCCCTTCTTGCCCTTCTTGGCCTTCCCCTTCTTCCCCTTGGGGTCGGGGATCAGGTGCAACAAGCGACCCGAGCGCGTGCCGACGTAGAGGGTCCGCTCGTTGTGGGCGAGGCTCAGCGGCACGTCGTTCCCGCGCAGGGCCTTGGCGAGGCGCTGGAACTCGAGGGTGCCTGCGCCGAGCTCGCACGCGAGGAGCTCGCCCCCGTCCGGGAGGCCGGTGCGGGCGTCGGTGTAGCCGACCGTCATGAACACGTTCCCGCGGTGGGCGAGCAAGGCGGTGACCTGGGAGATCTGGTGCCGCTTGGGCTTGCCCGCGCCCTTGATCGTGGCCCGCGACCACTCGCCCTCGCTGCCGACGTAGAGCGCGACCTCAGCGCCCGCGGCGGCAGGCGAGCAGGCGACCCACACCGCGGCGCGGTGGACGACCGCGCGGGTTGGTCGCTCGGGGCCGAGGGTCGCGACGCGCTCCCAGCCCAGCTCCGGCGCCTGGGGGTCGCGCTGGCCGTAGACCTCGGTCCCCATGCCCGCCGCCCAGCTGAACACGTAGGGCCGCCCGCGAGGACCCGCGGCCAGCGCGTGGTCCCCCGGGCCGTCGAAGCTCAGCTCCCAGCGACCCTCCAGCGTTCGCCGGTAGACGTCACCCCCGCCCGCGCCGGTCGGACTCGAGGTCGCGACGAAGGCGTTGCCCCCGCCGACCGCCACGCTGGAGATCGCGTAGGGGAGCTCAGCCTCCGGATAGACCTCGTCTTCGAACAGCCAATCCACGGTGCGCCCGTGGGCGGAGAACACCACGCCGCCGAAGGGCTGCAGCAGCGCCGACTGGGCGTCACCCAGCGACCGCCGCAGCGGCACGTCGGTGTAGGCCTCGGCGCGCCCGTCGAGGGTCAACAGCTCGGGAAACGGAACGCTCGCCCCCCCGCCAGCTGGCATGCCCTCGAAGGCCAACAGCGCCTGGGCGACCGCGTCGGCCTTCTGAGCCTCGGGATCGTTCCACTCCTCCAACGCGAGCTCGGGTGCGAACTCGCCCTCGAGCGTGAGCTCGCCGACGGCCTCGCCCACCTGGGGGTCCGACCCGAGCTGGCCCGGCGTGCGCGCGCTGACCTCCGGCGCCACCGAGCTGGAGCTGGACTCACGCAGGACCCCGAACACGAACGGGCTGGACCCCTGGGCCACCGCCGCCAGGCGAGGCGAGACGTCCGCCAGCGGCTGCACCGCCGCTGAGGGGAAGCGACTCCCAGGCAGCAGGCGTGGCCGGATCCGCGGCTCGTCCCCCTCGGCCTGGGGGTCCACACGCTGGTGCTCCCCGCGTTCGCGCAGCGGACCGCGAGGGTTGGCGGGGTCCAACGACTCGTCCTGCTCCTCGAGGAGCGCGGGCGCGGGGCGCGCGGCGTCGGCCCAGCGAGACTCCACCGCCGAGCGGTCGAGGCGAGCGCTGCGCACCCCCCTGCGCCGCGAGTCGGCCTCCCTCTCGCCAGACACCAACAGCCTGCCGAGGGGCACCACCGCGCAGGCCCCAACGAGCGCGGCGATCCCTGGCGCCCACACCCGCCGCCGTGAACAGCGCCGCGCGACGGGCGCCCGCGGCGCCTCGAGGCTCACGGACGGCGCCACCTCGAGGCTCGCGCTGAGCTCCTCCAGCTCGACGTGGGGGATGGCGAGGTAGCCCGCGAGGGCCTCGGCGAGCGCCGCTGCGCTGCGGAAGCGCTGCGCCGGGTCCTTGGCCAGGCAGCGGCGCACGATCGAGTCGAGCAGCGGGTCGACCTCCACGTGCGCGGAGGGAGCCGGCACGGGCCCGCTGACCACCTGCTCGAGGACCTCGAGCATGCTCCCCTCGTAGGGGTGCATACCGGTCAGCATGCGGTAGAGCGTCGCCCCCAGACCGTAGACGTCGGTCCGCGGATCGATCCCCCCCTCGCCCAGGGCCTGCTCCGGCGCCATGTAGGCCGGGGTTCCCAAGAGCGCGCCGTGCTCGGTCAGCGGCTGGGCGGCGCTGCGGGTGAGGTCCTTGGCGAGGCCGAAGTCGACGAGGGTCGGCGGGCCGACCCGCGGGAGGAGCACGTTGCCAGGCTTGATGTCACGGTGCACGACGCCGCGGGAGTGGGCGTAGTCCACGGCGCGCGCCAGCGACTCGAGGATCTCCGCGGCCTGGATCCCGTCGAGGCGCCTCACCTGCTCCAGGTGCTGCCGCAGCGAGGGCCCGTCGACGTAGTCGAGCACGAGGAACGTCCTCCCCGCGGCGCGCCCCAACGCGTGGACCCGGACGATACTCGGGTGCTGCAGGCGAGCGATCACACGGGCCTCGACGCGGAACCGCGCTTCGTCCTCGGGGTCGCTCCAGGGGTGGAGGACCTTGATCGCGACCGGCAGCTCGAGGTCCGGATCGAAGGCCTCGAACACGACCCCCATGCCGCCGCGCGCGATCTCGCGTTTCAGCAGGAATCGGCCTACCCGCTGGGATCGCGAAGACTCACCACCGAGCGAACGCCGCAGCGTCCGACTCTCCTGGACGGCACCCATGCTCAAACCTCTCAGCCATCCAACCCTGATCTGCCCAGGCCACCGCAAGCCGCGTTCCTCTGTCACGGAAACGTACGCGCACGACGACGCCAGGTCTTGGACGGCTGAGCCCGTGCCCAACTTGCGCCCCCCCCGAACCTCGTTCTCGAATCTGCGAGACGCAGCCGCCACGAACGGGCGAGTTCGCCCGCCCGCGGGCGGTCACCTGAGCTAGAGCAGGTAGCGCCGCGGAACCCGGACCTCTGTCTGCAGGCGACGCATGAGCTCAGCGGCGCGATCGCGTGAGTCGCGGGTCGTCGCCTGGTTCCAGGCGGCGAAGGCGTGCTGGTAGGCCTCCACCGGTCGCCCGGCCTGAGCGAGGGCGTAGCCGGCCTCGAGCAGGGCCTCGAACCGACCCTCCGCGCCGGCCTCGCCGGAGGGGTCCCGCGGCACGAGCCAAGCGAGACCCAACCCCGCGACGAACCCACCCAGGTGCGCGCCATACGACACCCCGCCCTCGCCCGCGGCGATCAGGGCCGGGAGCAGGTTCTGCACGAGCACGTAGAAGCCGAGGACCAGGCGCGCGCGGAGCTCCCACACGTCGAGCACGAAGGGGAAGAGGAACACCGCTACCCGGACCACGTTTCCGGGGAACAGCAGGTAGTAGGCGCCGAGCACGCCGCTGATCGCCCCCGAGGCGCCGACCGCCGGCAAGGGCGACCCCATGCGCAAGACCGCGTCGCCGAGGGCCGCCAGCACACCGGCCAGCAGGTAGCCGGCGAGGAACCAGCCTGGCCCGGCGCGCGCCTCGACGTTGTTGCCAAAGATCCAGAGGAAGAGCATGTTCCCCAGCAGATGGATCATGCCGCCGTGGAGGAACATCGAGGCGAACAAGTCGAGCAGCTCCGGGGCCTGGGGCTTGAACCCGTGCTCGAACACGATCAGGTCGTAGACCGTGACCTGCGCCGCCACCTGCAGGGCGAGCTCGCGCCCGTAGACCTCGTCGAGGGTCCGCACGTAGTGCGCGACCCGGGGGTCGCTGGGCAGCGGCCGCTTGCCGGTGGCGGGCAGCAGGCCCACGTAGACGAACACGTTGAGCGCGATCAGGCCCCAGGTGACCCAGGGGACTCCGCGCGGGTTGGGCGCGTCGCCGATCGGGAGGAACACGCCGCGAGGCTGCTAGCCGTCTTGCAGCAGCCGCAGCAGGTGCTGGCCGTAGGCGTTCTTGGCGAAGGCCTCGCCCTGCTCCTGGAGCTGAGCGTCGTCGATCCAGCGGTTGCGCCAGGCGATCTCCTCCGGGCAGGAGATCAAGAGCCCTTGGCGCTTCTGGATCGCAGCGACGAAGCCGGAGGCCTCGAGCAGGCTGTCGTGGGTCCCGGTGTCGAGCCAGGCCGTGCCGCGTCCGAGGGTCAGCACCCGCAGCTCGCCGCGGTCGAGGTAGTGCCGGTTGACGTCAGTGATCTCGTATTCCCCGCGAGCCGAGGGCTTCAGCGACGCGGCGATCTCGGTCACCTGCTCGTCGTAGAAGTAGAGCCCGGGCACCGCGTAACGGCTCTTGGGCCGCTCGGGCTTCTCCTCCAGGGAGAGCACCTTGCCCGTCTCGTCGAACTCGACCACGCCATATCGCTTGGGGTCGTGCACGGGGTAGGCGAAGACCATGGCCCCCGACTCGAGCTGAGCCGCCTGGCGCAGGGTGGTCCCCAGCCCGTGGCCGTAGAACACGTTGTCGCCGAGCACGAGGCAAGAGGGGCCGCCCTTGACGAACTCGGCGCCGAGCACGAAGGCCTGGGCGAGCCCGTCCGGACTCGGCTGCACCTTGTAGCTGAACTGCATGCCCCACTGCGAGCCGTCCCCGAGCAGGTCGCGGAAGCGCGGCAGGTCCGTGGGGGTGCTGATCACCAGCACCTCACTAATCCCGGCGAGCATCAGCACCGAGAGCGGGTAGTAGATCATCGGCTTGTCGTAGATCGGCATCAGCTGCTTGCTGATCGCGAGGGTCAGCGGGTGCAGCCGGGTGCCCGAGCCGCCGGCGAGGATGATCCCGCGCACGACTAGAAGCCCTTCTCGAAGTGCTTGTGGTCGCGCTGCTTCTCCCGGGTGACCCAGTAGCTCTCGCCCGCGGGCAGCTTGGCCCGCCGCAGGCGGTCCTTGCCGAAGAGCTTGATCACCAGCGCCATGGGGGTCACCACGAGGAAGTAGACGATCCCCAGGATCAGCCGCGTGTTCACGAAGCCCAGGGGTGCAGTCACGAACTTCATCCAGAAGCGGTAGAAGGGCAGCAGCACCACCGGCACCAGCAGACCCAGCGCGCCCAGGATCCCACCGGCGTAGAGCAGGCAGTGGGTGGGGAACAGCCCCATCAGCTCGGCCGTGTGCCAGGCGTGGAGGTAGCCCACGCGCACCGGCCGCTCACGCGCCAGCTCCTCCTTGGGCGGGAGGGCGTTGCCGAACAGCACCAGCTTGGTCGGGGTGACCCCGCTCTTCTTGGGCGCCGTCAGCGCGGTCCAGTCTTCGTTGACCCGGACCCACACCACGGTGGCGTCCTCGGCGGGCTCCTCGTCCTGAGGGACGATCGAGACCGGCGAGCGCGACCCGTCGCTCCACTCCAGGTTGAAGTGGCCGGCGTCGCCCAGGCGCGCGCCGCGCGCCTCCTCGCGGTCGCCGGTGGGCTCCTCTTCCTCGGGGTAGAACACGCCCTCCACGGGCTTCTCGATCCCCTTCCAGGCGGTGGCGAAGGGGTAGAGCGCGCCGTTGATCCAGAACGAGATCGAGCTCAGGATCGCGAAGAACACGAGGAAACCCAGCCCGAGCACCCGGGCCTGGCCGGCCTCGGCCTTGCGCTGGGCGGCTGGGTCCTGGGCCTTGCGGTAGAGGTCCTTGTGCTGGGCGGCGCCGGTGACGGTGTTCTCCGTCTCGGGCAGCCCAGCGCCCTGGGTGTAGGCGGACACGAACGCGTCGCTCGTGGACGATTGCTCAGCGGTCGTCATGGTTCAGTCCAACTCGAATTCGTCGCGCCAGTTGCCCTCGTCCTTGAACTCGGGCTGCGCTTTCTTGTCCAGGATCAGGTTCTCGACTACGAGGTAGTCCATTTCGGTGCGCATGAAGCAGCGGTAGGCGTCCTCGGCGGTGGCCACGATCGGCTCCCCGCGCACGTTGAACGAGGTGTTCACGATCACCGGGCAGCCGGTCTTCTCTTTGAACGCGGCGATGATCGCGTGGTAGACCGGGTTGGTCTCCTTGTGCACCGTCTGGATCCGCGCCGAGTAGTCGACGTGGGTCACCGCCGGGATCGACGAGCGGGGCACGTTGAGCTTCTCGATCCCGAACAGCTTCTTCTGCTCTTCGGTCATCGGGATCCGGTGCTTCTCGAGCACGTCGGCGACCAGCAGCATGTAGGGCGACTCGGTCTCCTGCTCGAACCACTCGCTGACGTCCTCGGCGAGCACCGAGGGGGCGAAGGGGCGGAACGACTCGCGATACTTGATCTTGAGGTTCATGGTCTTCTGCATGGACTGCGAGCGCGCGTCGCCCATGATCGAGCGCCCGCCCAGGGCGCGCGGACCGAACTCCATCCGGCCCTGGCAGAGCCCGACCACGTTCTCCCCAGCGAGCAGCTCCGCGACCTCGTTCGCCAGCTCGTCGGGGGCGACCTCCTTGTAGGGAGCGTTCATTTTGGCGAAGTAGGCCTTCGCCAGCTCGACGTCGGGCTTGGGCCCGAGGTAGCTCCCGCTCTGCAGGTCCTTGCCGCCGCCGGGCACCTTGCGCGGCTGCTGGAGGTAGGTGTGCCACACCGAGAGCGCGACGCCCAGGGCACCGCCCGCGTCGCCGGCCGCGGGCTGGATCCAAATGTTGTCGAAGATCTTCTCGCGCAGGAGCTTGCCGTTGGAGACGCAGTTCAGCGCCACGCCGCCGGCGAGGCAGAGGTTCGGTTTGCCCGTCTTCTCGCGCACGAACCTGGCCATCTTCAGCATGGCCATTTCGGTCACGACCTGGACCGAGGCCGCGAGGTCCATTTCGCGCTGGGTGAGCGTGCTCTCCGGCTGGCGTGGCGGACCGCCGAACACGGCGTCGAAGCGCTTGGAGGTCATGCGCAGCCCGTGGAGGAAGTCGAAGTGCTCCATCTTGAGCTGGAACGAACCGTCCTCGCGCAGCTCGCAAATGTGCTCGAGGATCGCGTCGACGTATTTCGGGTCGCCGTAGGGGGCCAGGCCCATGACCTTGTACTCGCCGGAGTTGACCTTGAACCCGGTGTAGTAGGTGAAGGCGCTGTAGAGCATGCCGATCGAGTGCGGGAAGCTGATCTCGCCCAGCAGCTCGAGCTTGTTGCCCTCGCCGACGCCGTAGGTCGTGGTCGCCCACTCGCCCACGCCGTCGATGGTCAGCACCGCCGCCTCCTCGAAGGGCGAGGGGTAAAACGCCGAGGCCGCGTGGGACTCGTGGTGCTCGCCGAAGAGGATCTTGCGCTTGTACCCCGGGAACTCCTTGCGGATCATGGAGCCCGTGTCGAGCTTCTCGCGCAGCCACACCGGCATCGCCTTGATGAACTGGCCCAGCCCCTTGGGGGCCACCCCGAGGTAGGTCTGCAGGATCCGCTCGAACTTGAGGATCGGCTTGTCGTAGAACGCCACCGCGCCGAGGTCCGCCGGGGTGATCCCGGCCTCGCGCAGGCAGTAGTCCACGGCGTTACGCGGGAAGCGGGCGTCGTGCTTCTTGCGGGTGAAGCGCTCCTCCTGGGCGGCGGCGAAGATCTCGCCGTCGCGCAGCAGCGCGGCCGCGCTGTCGTGGTAGTACGCGCTGACGCCGAGCACGTAGGTGGGCTTGCTCACGGGTGGAAACGCCTCTTGGTCTTATCTGCGGTGCAAAGTAGGAGGGACAGGGTATCGCCTAGTTCGGACGCCAAATCGCCCACAGCCGAGGGCCGTTGTGGGCCTCGCTCAACAACGGCAGCACGCCGCCCCGCTGTGCGGGGACCACGTCGCTCTCGGCGTTGCCGGCGAGCACGTCGGCGAGGGTGGGGGGGCCCTTGTATTCGATCAGCCGGGGGTCGGTGACCCCGGCCAGCTGGGCCAGGACGTCGACAGCGTCGTCGCGGTAGCCGATCTCGTCGACCAGCTTCAGCTCCACGGCCCGGGCAGGGGTGTAGATCCGCCCGTCGGCGAAGCCGCGCACGTCCTCCACCGCGAGCCCTCGCCCGTCGGCGACGATCTGGGTGAAGCGCGCGTAGGCGTCGTCGACGGTCTCCTGAAGGATCTCCAGGTGCGAGTCCTGGACCTCGCCCGTCGAGCTCAAGAGCGCCTTGTTCGGTCCGGAGGTGATCGTGACGTCCTTGACGCCGTGCTCGGTGAGCAGCTCGTTGAAGTTCAGCCCGCCGAGGATCACGCCAATGCTGCCCGTGATCGTCGTCGGCTCGCAGAGGATCTTGTCGCCCGAAGCCGCGATGTAGTAGCCGCCCGACGCGCAGAGCGCGCCCATGTGGATCACGACCGTCTTGCCCGTGTCGGCCTTGAAGTCCTGGACGGCCTTCCAGATCCGATCGCTGGCGGTGACGGTCCCGCCGGGGCTGTCGATCGCCAGCAGCACGCCCTTGACCTCGTCGTCCTTGGCCGCCTGGTCCAGCTGGCGCTGGATCCCCTCGACCATGTCGACGGTGCTCATGGTGAACAGCCCGCCGCTGGCGACGGTCTGTTGGATCACCCCGTTGATCTCGATCAGGACCAGCTTGTCGCCCTTGCCCTTGTTCAGCGAGCGCTCACCGAGGGCCCGGGCGCCGCCGCCACCGCCGCCCGCAGCTGCGAGGAGCATGAAGCCGAAGCACATCGTGCCGAACACCAGGACCAGCGCGATCAACAGCCACAGCCACCACAGCGACCGTCGAGGGGCGCGGGGGCGGGGAGCCGGGTAGGGGCGGGCCTGGGCCTGAGGCCCCGGGTCGCGGGAGGGCGGCGGCCCCGCGAGAGGCGAGCCCACCGCTTCGGCGGCAGGGGTCGGCTCGGAACCCGCACCCTCGGCGGCGGGGGTCGGCTCGGAGCCGGGCTCAGGGGTCTCGGACGTCATGCAAACCTCGGCGAAGCGCAGAGGCTAACACGGGCTCCAACCCCCGTCACGCCTGGTCTTTAGGCGATTTGCCGAGTTGACATTTCTTTGGATCTCGCCCCCTCAGCGGGGCGCCAGCAGCCTGCGGAACCCAGGCTCCTCCCGCAGCAGCGCGAATGCCGCCTCGGTGGGCGGGGAAGCTCCGCAATCGCCCGGGAGCGAACCAAGCGAAACGGGCCAGGTCTCACGACCTGGCCCGTCGACTCGGTTACGAGAAGTGAATGGAGAAGAAGCTTACTTCTCCTCCTCCTTCTTCTCCTCGCCGCCGCCGTCCCACTTGAGCCCGCTCTTGGCGTCGCCGCCGACAGCGCTCAGCTCCATGGAGACCTTGCCCTGGTACATCGACTTCAGGAGGAAGCCGGTGTCCTTGACCATCCAGGTCTTCGAGTCGCCACTCTCGACCCAGTGCGCGTTCCACTTCTTACCCGCGAGCTCGACGGTCTCGTCGCCCTCGGTGTAGTCGGGAGCCTCGCCGGCCTCGCCCTTCTCGTAGACGGGGACCTCCATCACCTTGCGCTCAATGGCTTCCTTGCCCTTGATGCCGATCCAGGCCATGCTCACGTTGTGAGCGACCTTCTCGCCCTCGTTGGGGACGGCGGTCAGGTCGACCGAGGGGTCCACCAGCCAGGCGTTGACGAGGGTCGTCTCGCCCATGGCCATCTCTTGCTCGACGATCAGCTTGTCGTCCTTGGCCGCGGTGATCGCGTACTTCATCTTGCTGCCGGAAGCCGAGTGCTCCCACCACATCCCGACCTTGGGGTTGGGGGGCAGCGAAACGGTGTAGGTGGTCGGCGTGTCCTTTTGGCTGTCCAGCATGGCCTGGCTCTGGTCGGCGCCGCCGCCGCCACCACCGTTGTCACCGGGCTTGTTGCCCAGGAGGCCGCAGCCCACGAAGAGGCCGAAAGTCGAGGCGACGAGCGCCGAACGGAGAAGCATGTTCATTGGATTCCTCAGTCTGTCTCGGGCTCGGGATCCTTCCCCAAAACCCCGCGTCTCTCGACCCCCAAATAGCCGGTCCGGGTGTACCCGGGCCGGGCCGACACGCGTCGGCTGAGGGCCGAAGTGCGGAACCATACGACAGGTCGGCGCCCACCGCCAGCGCACCTTGCCCGGAAAGTCCGGCCCCCCCCGATCGACCCCAGCCTGGCTCCTGGACCCCAATCTGGGGATCCGCCAGGCCTGGCTCAGCGCGGCCCCTCGCCCAGCTCCTCGGCGCCGAGGGGCTCGACGGTGGTCTTCGAGCTGAGGTTGACCGTCCCTGGGTTGCCCCCCAGGTCTTGCTCGACCTCCACCGAGAGCGCCTGGGCCTCGGTGGCCCGCACGACCCCGTCCTCGAGGTCGACGTAGATCGCGTAGGGCTCGCTGGAGGCCACCACCTTGCGCAGCGCGTTGGGGCCAGGGTTGGCGTTGAGCTGCGGCGAGAGGGTGAACTGGCCCAGGAGCTTGGCGCACTTGACCCCGCTGTGCTCGGCCACCCCGAGGTAGACGTAGGTCTGGACACCGCTGTAGGTCTGCCCGGGGCCGGTCTGCATCGAGCGCTCGACCGCCCAGCGCTCGCCGCTCTTGAGCTCGCCGGGGGCGAACTCGACGAAGAACGCCTGCAGCTCCTGGGCGGTGCGCGTGCCGTTGATCACCTCCTTGAAGTTCAAGTCCTCGTAGACGGTCTTGGCCTTCAGGCGCTCGTGGAGCTGCTCCAGGTCGACGATCTCCTGCACCCGCCCCTCGGCGCTGAGCTTGACCCGGAACGGCTCGCCGACCATTTCGGCGAAGGCGTCGAGCCCCGGGTTCCCCGCCAGGGTGCCGCTGCGGCTGTCGCTGGTGAGGGTCATGCCCCCCGTCGAGAGGGTCAGCACCATTTCCGTGGCGGTGGCCTCGACCAGCACGTGAGACTCGCTGACCTCCAGGACCTTCAAGCGATAGCCCTGAGCGCTGGTCATGTCCACCGGGTCCACCGCTGCGTCCTCGGTGCCGTAGTCCTGCACGAGCTGCATGGTCGTGCTCGCCCGGTAGCCGAAGACCTGCCCCACCTTGGGCGCCCAGCCCAGGGTGCTCGCCTCGCGCTGAACCCCCTTCCAGGCCGAGGCCGGAACCTCGAAGCTCGCCGGGAGCGGCCCCTTCGCCTCCTGGGGCTTGGACGGAGGCTCCTGCGCGCCCACCAGGGCAGCGCAGCACAAGAGCAGGGTCGTGATCCGCGTGGCCATGGGACCTCCTGGGGTCGGCATGCTAGCCGAAGACGGGTAGGGACGGGCCCCGCATTCAGCCCAGCACGATCGCCCCCCCGATCCTCGCGCCCGTCGCCTATGATCTCTCCCCGAGGAGGGTCGCATGACGACACCACCGGAGCCGGGAGGAGTCTCCCGCCGCGCCATGCTCAAGGGGGCCGGAGCCGCTGCCTTCGCGGGCGTGCTCGGACGCCGAGCCCTGGGGCAGGACGCCGAGGAGGAGCAGCAGCCGCAAGAGGCCGGGATCAGCACCCTCGGCCCGGACGCGGTCGAGGTCAGCTTCACCCTCAACGGGAAGCCGACGACGCTCCAGGTCGAGCCCCGGGTGACCCTGCTCGACGCGCTCCGCGACCGGGTCGGCGCCACGGGCACCAAGCGGGTGTGCGACCGCGGCGCGTGCGGCGCCTGCACCGTGTGGCTCGACGGGGCCACGGTCAACGCCTGCCTGGTGTTGGCGGTCGACGTCGCCGGCGCCGAGGTCACCACCGTCGAGGGCCTGGGCGACGAGGCCAAGCTGGCCCCGATCCAGGACGCCTTCGTCCAGTGCGACGCCATGCAGTGCGGGTTCTGCACTTCGGGCATGCTCATGAGCTGCGCCGCGCTGTTGCGTGACGTCAAGCGGCCGACCCTCGACCAAACCAAGCACGCGGTGGTCGGGAACCTCTGCCGCTGCGGGACCTACCCCCACGTGTTCCAGGCCGTGCAGGAGGCGTCCCAATGAGCCACGAGCAACTGCGCCTGGGCTTCGACGGGTTCGAGCTCAAGGCCGAGGCCAACGTCCCCGACACCGCGCCGCGCCCCTGGGACCTGGACACCAAGCTCAGCGTCGTGGGCAAGGACCACCCGCGGATCGACGGCGTCGACAAGGTCACGGGCCGCGCCCGCTACAGCTACGACGTGCGCTTCCCCAACCTGGCCTACGCCGGGATCCTCGGCGCCCCCCACGCCCGGGCGCGGATCAAGGGGATCGACACCCAGGCCGCCGAGAAGCTCCCGGGCGTGCTGCACGTGCAGGTGCTCGCCGACCAGGTGTTCTACGCCGGCCAACCCGTGGTCGGGATCGCCGCCGCCAGCGAGGAGCAGCTGGACGACGCGCTGGCCGCGGTGAAGGTCGACTTCGAGGTCTTGCCCCACGTGGTCGACGTCGACTCCGCCCGCCAGCCGAACGCACCGCAGGCCGTTCCCCACCGGGGCAAGGGCAACGTGATCCAGCGCGGCCGCGACAAGCAGGGGAACGCCAAGCAGGTCGCCCAGGCCCACGCCTCGGCCGACGTGAAGCTCGAGCGCGAATACCGCACCCAGGTCCAGACCCACAGCTGCCTGGAGACCCACGGCTCGGTGTGCCACTGGGAGGGCGACGCGCTCACCTGCTACGCCTCGACCCAGGCGACCTTCGCCTTCCAGAACACCCTCGCCCAGGCGCTCGAGATCAAGCCCGCGAAGGTGACGGTGATCACCGAGCACATGGGCGGCGGCTTCGGCTCGAAGTTCGGCGCCGACGCCTGGGACGTCTACTGCGCGCGGGCGGCCAAGGCGATCGGGCGGCCGTGCCGGCTGATGCTCAGCCGCAAGGCCGAGCACCTGATCGCGGGCAACCGCCCCGACTCGATCCAGCGGTGCACGTTCTCGGCGAGCAAGGACGGCAAGCTGCTCGGCGCCGAGGTGCACACCTGGGGCACCGGCGGCGTGGCCCCCAACGCCTCGGTCACCAACCCCGCGGTCTACGCGTTCAAGGCGACCCACAGCGACCAGCACCACGTGCTGACCAACGCCGGCGCCGGCCGCGCGTTCCGCGCTCCCTCGCACCCCCAGGGCTTCTTCGCCCTGGAGGGCATGCTCGACGAGCTCGCGGCCGAGCTGGGCATGGACCCCCTCGAGCTGCGGCGCAAGAACGACCCGCACCCGGTGCGCCAGAAGCAGTACGAGATCGGCGCCGAGGCGATCGGCTGGGACCGGCGCAAGGCAGACGGCGCGAACCCCGGCCCGCTCAAGCGCGGGTTGGGCGTGGCCGCCGCGCGCTGGAAGCACAACGGGCGCCCCGGCTGCTCGGTCCGCTGTCGGATCGGCAAGGACGGGAGCGTGTTCGTCGCGTCGGGCGCGCAGGACATTGGGACCGGGACGCGGACCGTGCTCGCGCTGATGGTCGCCGAGGAGCTGGGCCTGAAGCCGAGCGAGATCGAGGTCCGGATCGGCCACACCACCGACCCCTACGGCCACGGCAGCGGGGGCTCGGTCACGGCGCCCTCCATTGGCCCGGTCGCGCGGCAGGCGGCCTACGAGGCCAAGACCCAGCTGCTGCGGGCGGTCGCCGAGCGGCTGGAGCAGAAGCCCGAAGCCCTCGAGCTGAAGGGCGGCCAGCTGATCGGCGGCGACAAGCCCCTGAGCTTCGCCAAGGCCTGCGCGCTGCTCCCAGTCGACGCGGTCGAGGCCACCGGGGTCGGGACCCGCGAGCTGTTCAGCATGCCGCGCTTCGCCCCCGAGGTCGCCGGCGTGCAGTTCGCCGAGGTCGAGGTCGACGTCGAGACCGGCCTCGTGCGCGTGCTGAAGGTCGTCGCCGTCCAGGACTGCGGCCTGGTCGCCGACCCGCTGTTGGCCCGCAGCCAGATCAACGGGGCCGTGATCCAGGGGGTCAGCTACGCGCTGTTCGAGCAGCGGCACCTGGACCCCAAGACCGGGGCCATGCTCAACCCCAACCTGCTCGACTACAAGATCGTGGGCGCGCTGGACGTGCCCGAGATCGTCTCGATCCCGTTCACCGTCGCCAACGGGATCTCGACCACGAGCATGTCCAGCCTCGGCGAGCCGCCGGCGGTGCCCACCGCGGGCGCGATCGGCAACGCCGTGGCCAACGCGATCGGGGCGCGGGTGCGCTCGCTCCCGATCACCCCCGACAAGGTCCTCGCGGCCCTGGGAGAGGTCTAAGCATGCACCGCTTCAGCTACCACACCGCCGAGAGCTACGCCGCGGCCGCTCAGGCGCTGAAGAAGCGCCCTCAGGCCTGGGCCAAGGGCGCGGGCGTGGACCTGCTCGACCTGCTCAAGGAGCGCCTGATCGAGCCCAGCGACCTGGTCAGCCTGCACAAGGTGAAGACCGGGGCGGGCAAGGGCCTCCTGCCGGCGCACACCACCCTCGCCCAGCTCGGCGCCGACGCGGGGCTGGCCAAGGACTTCCCTGCGCTGCAGCAGGCAGCGGCCGAGGCGGCCACGCCGCAGATCCGCAACCGCGCGACCCTCGGCGGAAACCTCGCGCAGTTCACCCGCTGCCCCTACTTCCGCGGGAGCGACTTCGAGTGCTTCAAGCGCGGCGCGAAGTTCTGCGCGGCCCAGGAGAACGGGGCCTTCAACCGCTACCACGCGATCTTCCCCACGAGCTGCGCCAGCGCGCACCCCTCGAACCTCGCCCCGGCGCTGATCGCGGGCGACGCGGTCGCCACCGTCGTCTCGACCGAGGGCAGCCGCGAGCTGCCGGTGGCCGAGCTCTACGGCGCCCCCGAGCGGGGCAAGTGGAGCGACACGACCCTCGCCCACGGCGAGCTGATCGAGTCGGTCAAGTTCGCGCCGACCCCGCTGACCCGCAACAGCGTCTACCTCGAGCTGCGCGAACGGCAGAGCTTCGACTTCGCCCTCGCCTCGGTGGTCGCAGCCCTCGACGTCCGCGAGGGCAAGGTGCACGCGGCTCGGATCGTGTGCGGCGCCGTGGCGCCGACGCCTCACCGCGCCGCGGACGCCGAGGCCCTGCTCGTGGGCAAGGAGCCCAGCGAGGAGCAGTTCAAGGCCGCCGCCGCGGCCACCGTGGCCAACGCGACGCCGCTGGCCATGAACAAGCACAAGGTCGTGATCCTCCAGCGCCTCGTCGAGCGTGCGCTGAGGAAGGTGAGCCAATGAAGCCCCCGCACTACTGCCGCTTCCTGACCAACAAGGCCTTCTTCTTCCCCCCGCCGGTCGACGACCGCCCGGAGGAGGAGCTGCGCACGCCTTGCCGCTGCAACCACACCCAGGAGCCCCTCGGCCCCGACGGCTGCCTGGTCAGCGTCGCCGAGTGCAGCGGCCCTGGCCGCACCTGCTACGTCGCCGACGTGGAGCTCTAGCGCGGCGCCGGGAACCCTGGCACCTCAGCCAGGCGCTGCTCGACCCCGGCCGCGAACAGGGCGTAGCCCTCGGGCTTGAAGTGCCGGTCGAGGGGCCAAAAGTGGTCGTCGACCCGAGCCTCGGGGATCGCAGCACGGAGGAACGGGCGGAGGTCGTAGCTCTCGACGCCGGCGGCCCGCAGCCGACCCGCGAGGTCGAGCTCCCACAGCCTCAGGGTGTCGCCCGCGTGGGGGTAGATCTGGTAGCGGAGGGGCATGATCACGACCAGCACACGGTGCCCGCCGAGGGCCTGCAGCCGCTGGGCCGCCTCGACCATGAGCCCCAGGGCCTCCTCGTCGCGCGCCTCGCGCTCGGCCGGACGGAGCACGTAGTGGTCGTAGCCGAAGTGGTGCATGAGCATGCCGCGCAGCAGGTGGCTGCTCGCGAACACGCGCTCCATGGCCGGGGGGTCGCGAAACGCGACGCCGCCCTCGGGCAGGAAGCGCTCGAAGCCCCCGCGCGCGATCAAGTCGCCGAGGTCGTCCTCGTTGACCACCAGCAGCACCAGGTCGGGGTCGTACTTCAGCAGCCGCTCCTCGAACAGGCGCACGCAGTAGACGGGGTCGCTGCCGGCGACGCCGCCGCTGATCACACGCACGCGCTTGCTGCGCGCGGTGGCGGCCAGCGAGCGCTCCAGCACCTGGAGCCAGGTCTGCTCGAAGGGCGCGCCCTGGCCCATGGTGAACGAGTCCCCCAGCGCCACCACGCGATACTCGTCGGCGGGCTTCTCGAGCGGATGCGCGTCGTCCCACAGCCCCTCGGCGTTGGTCCGCACCTCGTAGTCGAACTCGGGCTGTTCGAACGCCGTGACCGCGTTGGGCTCGAGAGCCAACACCTCCTCGGCGTCCTCGTCGGCGTAGGGCGAAACGTAGCCGCGGCCGTTGACCTCCATCCAGGTCGCGTAGCGGTGCGTGATCCGCAACCCGACCTCGGAGGTCAAGAGCCCCACGACCCCCACCGCGAGCAGGGTCCCCAGCCGCAGGCGCTGGCGGAGGGAGGCGCGCCGACGCTCAGCAGGCGGAGCCTCGGCGGACGGGCCCGGCGCGCGGGCGACACACACCAGCCCCCAGAGGTAGACCAGGGCCAGGTCGTAGCCGAGCCAGAGGAAGTGGTCGGTCAGCTGCCCCTCGAGCCCCAGCGGCCGGGCAAAGCGCGAGTGAGCCAACACCGCCGCGCCGTTCAACAGCCCGAACGCGACGAGGAACGGCGCGTGGTATCGCAGGAGCGCGCCCGCGCGAGACGCAGCGCCCGGAGGAGCAGGAGAGTCGTCCATGGCGAGCCGAGCTTAGCAGCCCGCGCGGGCGCTACCGTGCGCGGCGGGGCGGGGCGCGGCGGCTGGAGACCTTCGGCCGTCCGAGGCGCCGGGTCTCGGCCTCGACCTCGGCCCGTGGGCGCTCGCTGCCGCCGCGGGTGCGGCTGGACCAGCGGTTGAGCCGCGCGGTGGCGGCGTTGGGCAGCCGGGGCTCGAGGGCGGAGCGCATGGCCACGAGGAACTGGGGCGGGGTCGCCTGACGGTCGAAGGCCACGCCGACCTCGAGCATGTCGGGGTCGTCGTCGAGCCGACGCACGCGGCGCACGTCGCCCTTGATCGCGATCGGCTCCGGGTGAGCCGGCAGGCGCAGGGTGCAGGCGAGCATGTCGCGCTCGGCGACCCGGGGGCGCCTGCGCCGCAGCAGCCGATTGCGCCGAGGGCTAGGCACGCGCAGCAGCATGCCGCCCTGGCTCCAGTTCAGGATCTGGATCCCGGACGTCGGCGAGCCCCGGCCGACCACGTTGGTGATCTCTCCGGAGACGCCTTGCACGGGGTATCGCGGATAGGCACGCCGTTCGGCACCACCCATTTTCTCGTCCTCCGCTGGCCTCTACGCCCCCTATTGCGCAAACGGGACTCCGTGTAACAGGTCACCTGCAGGAGATTTCTCCAACCCATGAAGACGCGCCGCGTCATCCGCACCTCCAGCCGACGGAGCTCGTTGTCAGCAAAGCGCTTGCAGGTGACGTCAGGGAGGAGCGACGCAACGCACTGCAATTGCTCGGGGTGCGTCCCCTCGCCGACGATTTCCGAACTTGGAAACCCCAAGTGAGCGCGTTGTTCACGGTCGACCGTTTCGTCGGGGCGGAACGGGGCCGGGTATAGTCCTCGCGTGACCGACCCCGAGCCCACTCTCGCCGCCGAGACCGACTCCCCGAGCCCGGCTGGCGGCGAGCCCGCCCGGCGACCGTGGCTGGTGTGGGCGGTGGCGACGGCCTACCTCGGCGTGCTGCTCACCTCCCTCGATACACCGCTGTGGCTCGACGAGGCGTGGGTGGTGGAGGACCTGCTGGGCACCCCGCTGCTCCTCCCCGGTCAGTCGGTGCGCGAGGCCGCCTACGAATGGTTGCTGCAGAGCTGGATGCTCGTCGCGGGAGCGTCGATCGCGAGCTTACGGTTGCTGATGATCGGCTTCAGCATGGCGACGGTGTGGGCCCTGGCGCGCGCGGCGCGCCCTGCCCAGTCGTGCCCGGGCGCCACGCTCCTGGTCTTCACGTCGTTCCCCGTGATCGTGCACTTCGCGGTCGAGATCAACCGCTACGCCGAGCTGGCCCTGGGTGCGACGCTCTGCGTGTGGGCCTGCCTCGAGCTCGCCCGGCGCCCACGGGTCTGGCCCTGCGTGGGGCTCGTCGTCGCGGGCGCGGCGTCCTTCCATATCCACAACACCGCGGCGGTGACCCTCCTGGCGGTGACCGGTGGGGTCCTGGCGCTGCACGCGCTGGTCGCCCCCGCCGAGGAGCGCCGGGCGCGGGTCGCGGTGTGCCTGGGCGTCCCCCTGGCGCAGCTGCTCCTCGTGCTCCCCGGCGTCCCCGCGCTCCTGGGGCGCGCGGAGGTGTTCGGCCAGGGGCAAAAGGACTACCTCGCCCACGTCTACTCCGGGCTGACGCCGAGCAGCCTGGCGCGCGTCCTGCGCGAGGTCGGCGCGGGCGGGACGACCCTGCCCCCGGCGATCGGCTGGGCGGGAGTCCTGGTGTTGCTGGCGCTGGTGATCGCGGGGCTGCGCCGCCCAGGGCGCGCGCGCTTGACCCTCGCGGCCTTCGCCTGCGGCCCACCTCTGGCGGCGGCGCTGGCGTCCTTCGCCCAGCCCATGTTCGTGGCCCGGGTCTTGATCCCAGCGCTCCCGGCCACGGCGCTGCTCGCGGCTCGCGGCCTCCCCCAGCGACCTGCGCTCCTGAGGGGGATCGCCCTCGCGCTCGCGTTGACCACCTGGGCCGGCTTCCTCCTCCAGCCATGGCCCGGCAACGTACGCCCGGTGCTGCAGACCCTCAGTCAGCGCGCCCAGCTCTACGACGGGCTGGTGGTCCAGCCGCCCTTCGCGCGGGTCGTGCTCCGCGGCAACCTGCGCGTCTCGAAGGTGCGGATCCCACAGCTGACCGAGCTCGACTTCGACGCCCCCACGCGCATGCAGGCGGCGCGCCTGCACTACGGCGACAGCCCTCAGCGGACCTGGGTCGTGCTCCACAGTTTCCGCGACTACGCCCAACCCCTGGCCGACGAGCTGCCCCTGCGCTTCGCCAAGGTCAGCCACCTGACCCGCTCCACCGGCTACACGCTGCTCCTCTGCGAGGGGCCGCTGCCCCCGGAGCAGCTCCTCCAGCGCTGCCGGGAGCCGGAGGTCCAGGCGCGCTCCCCCGCCCTGGCAGCCTTCCGCGAGGGGAGCGTGCTCCTGCACACCGGGCGGGTGGACGAGGCCCTCGCCTGCTTCGCCCGCGCACGGGACGCCATGCCCACCGGCCTGGCTCACGACGAGCGCGAGGCCAAGGACGACCGCGCCCAGCTCGCCTGGGCGACCGCCTGGGCGTCCCACCGCGCGGGGAAACACCAGCAGGCCCGGGTGGCGCTGGCGGAGGCCGAGGAGCTGGGCACCACGGTGCCCCCGGCGGTGCGCGAGGCGATCCTCGGTCGCTGAGGGATCGCTCTGCTACGCTACACGCACATGTCCGCCGAGGCCGATGCCGACACCAGCGAGAGCAGCCCGGAAGTTGGGGGTCTTTCCAAGACCCCCTCGCCCTCGCAGCAGAGCTGCGAGGCCTCACCCCCAACGGGCAGCGGGCGCCTCGATTCAGGGGGTCTTTCCAAGACCCCCTCGCCCTCGCAGCAGAGC
>Ga0070727_10000504_pt1 | contig 47073 bp, 54 predicted proteins | sample tdAd472_FD_66722 | JGI IMG/M metagenome (GOLD analysis project Ga0070727, IMG submission 66722) | Marine sediment microbial communities from the Atlantic coast under amendment with organic carbon and nitrate - tdAd47.2 | ecosystem: Environmental > Aquatic > Marine > Coastal > Sediment | place... | reverse complement strand
TTAATCCGCAGCCCTGCCCAATACGCCAGAAACGCATAAGCATCGGAATATTCCTCGATCACCTTGTCCGTCGGCTTGCCAGAGCCATGACCAGCGCGGGTCTCGATGCGGATGAGATGTGGCTTTTTGCCAATATCGGCCGCTTGCAGGGCCGCCGCATATTTGAAGCTGTGCCCCGGCACCACGCGGTCATCCGTATCGGCTGTCGTCACCATGATCGCCGGATAATCCACACCCGCTCGAATATTATGATAGGGCGAATAAGACCGCAGGATTCTGAAATCCGCTTCCCTGTCCGGATAGCCATAATCATCGACCCAATAGCGCCCGGCGGTAAACTGGTCGAAGCGTAGCATGTCCATCACCCCGACAGACGGCAGCGCCGCTGCAAACAGGTCTGGCCGCTGGTTGACGACTGCCCCCACGAGCAAACCGCCATTGGAACGCCCCTCAATCGCCAGCTGGCCTTTGCCGGTATAGCCATTGTCGATCAGATATTCGCCAGCGGCAATAAAATCATCGAACACATTCTGCTTGTTCGCGCGGCGGCCTGCATCATGCCATTCCTTGCCAAACTCACCGCCGCCGCGCAGGTTCGCAATCGCGATGACCCCGCCCTGCTCCAGCCATGCAAGCCGCGTCGCCGAGAAGCCGGGCAACAGCGAAATATTAAACCCCCCATAGCCATAGAGCAATGTCGGTGCGGCTGTGCGGGTGCGCGCCAGTGCCTTCTTGCGCACGATAAACATCGGCACTTTGGTGCCATCTTTCGATGCGTAGAAAAGCTGCTCTTCTTCATAGGCATCAGGATCGAACGCCATTTGCGGGCGGGCGAACTCCTCAATCGCGCGTGTATCCGTGTTGAAGCGATAGATAGTGCCCGGCGTCGTGAAACCGGAAAAATGGAAGAACGTCTCCGGGTCTCCCGCCTTGCCGCCAAAGCCAGCCGCCGTGCCTATGCCGGGAAGCGGAACATCACCCAAAGGCGCGCCTTCCAGATCAACCAGCTCAGCCACAGACTGCGCATTGCTCATATAGGCAAGGATGATGCGAGACCCGACCATCGAAGCGCCCGCGAGCGGGTCAGCGCGCTCCGCCACAATCTCAACCGGCTTCTGATTGCTGCGCTTCTTCGCGTCGAGCCTTACCAGACGCGAGCGCGGCGCGCCCTGATCCGTTACAAACCATAATTGGTTGCTTATGCTCCCGACCAGTTGCCAGTCATGGTCCAGCCCACGCACCAGTCGACGCGGCTTCCATTCTGGCTCCGCCAGATCAATGACGACCAGCGCATAGCGCGGGTCCGTGCCTTGCGATGTCGTGATGACCAGCCATGCACCATCATCGGTCACTTGCGCCGTGTGCCGCCGTTCCGGGCGTTTGGGTGTCTCATATACCAGACGGTCCTGTGTCTGCGGCGTGCCAAGCCGGTGATAATAGACCTGAGAATTATGATCGGTGGATTGATATTCCTGCCCTTCTTCGGGTGCAGGAAAACGCGAGTAGAAGAAACCCTTGCCCGCGCCGTCCCATTCAATCCGTGAGAATTTCACCCATTCCACCCGGTCAGGCAATGTCTTGCCGCTGGCGACATCCAGCACATGAAGCGTGCGCCAGTCGCTGCCGCCATCCTGCACCGCATAGGCAAGATGGTGGCCATCGGGTGAAGGCATCCATTCGGCCAGAGCTGTTGCGCCATCTTTGGAAAAGCCATTGGGGTCGATCAACATGCGCACCGTGCCGTCCCGGCCTTCGCGCACAAAAAGCGGAGACTGGTTTTGCAGGCCGCTATTATGGCTGAAGAAATAATGCTGCCCGGCTTTGCGCGGGATGGAGTAGCGCTCATAATCCATGAGGGTGCGCATCCGCTCCTTCAGGATATCACGCCCTGCAAGTTGGTCGAGATAGGCGTCCGTCACTGTGTTTTGCGCTTCCACCCAATTTTCCACCTGAGCATCGGAACGCACATCATTTTCGAGCCAGCGATAGGGGTCCGCGACTGTCTCCCCAAATTTCTCTTCGACAAGATCAAGTGCGCGCGTAGCCGGGTAGGCAAAAGGCTTCATGCTGCGGGATTCCGAAATAAGCGATGTATTGATGGGGCTGGATATAGTGATCCGCGATGCGCCGGGTTCAGCGGGCGTGCTGCCTTGTGCAAAAAGCAGGGTAGTATTGGCGATCAGCACCAAGCCTGCCCATAATTGAATGATGATGCGTACGGACACCCTCAGCTCGAACCTTTTTCTGTTCTTATGTCTTTCCTATACTGTAGTTTGCAGCAGAGGCTTTGCAAGTTGCAGCGCAGTCTGACTTTACCTTCACCCCAACCGAAAAAGGCCCCGCATCACTGCGAGGCCTTTCGATATTCGGGAAGCACGGAAATCAGGCTTCTTCCAGCTCTGCCTCGTCAGCACCCTGTACCGGACCGCTGTCCTGACCCTTGGCGCTTTCATCACGATCAACCAGCTCGATAACGGCCAGCGCTGCGGCGTCAGAAGCGCGATAGCCCGCCTTGATCACGCGGGTATAGCCGCCATTGCGGTCCTTGTAGCGTTCAGCAAGCACGTCGAACAGCTTGGTGAGCTGCGCGTCATCCAGCAAGCGGCTATGCGCGAGGCGACGATTGGACAGGCCGCCTTTTTTCGCCAGCGTAATCAGCTTCTCGACATAGGGGCGCAGTTCTTTTGCCTTGGCAACACCGGTGGTGATCTGCTCATGCTTGATGAGTGATGCCGCGAGGTTGCGCAGCAGGGCGTTACGGTGGCCCGTGGCGCGCTGAAGCTTACGATATCCCATTTTATGACGCATAATATTTCCTTCGTTCGTTAAGGGTCCGTATCAGGTAACCCAGACCAGGCGGTATTTTCGTCAGGCCACCGCCATTTGCCTGTTTTTTCTGCCGCCTTGCGGCGGAGAGGGCTTGTACCGCGCGAGGGATTGGCGCAGCCAATCCCGATCAACGCATTATCCCAGAAGCTCTTGCTCAAGCTTCTTGGCCATCTCTTCAATATTCTCAGGCGGCCAGCCCGGAATATCCATGCCGAGACGCAGACCCATGCTGGAGAGCACTTCCTTGATCTCATTCAGCGACTTGCGGCCAAAGTTCGGCGTACGCAGCATTTCTGCTTCGGTCTTCTGCACCAGATCGCCAATATAAATGATATTGTCGTTCTTGAGGCAATTGGCCGAGCGGACAGAAAGCTCCAGCTCGTCAACCTTCTTGAGCAGATAACGGTTGATGACATTGGCGTTATTATCCGCATCGCCAGCACCAGCCTGTGGCGCAGCGGCAGCCGGAGCGGCCAGTGCTTCGTCAAAGTGCACGAAGAGCTGCAACTGGTCCTGCAGGATGCGCGCTGAATAGGCGATTGCATCTTCAGGTGTCACTGTGCCATCTGTCTCAATAGTGAGCGACAGCTTGTCGAGGTCCAGATCCTGGCCAACGCGGGTATTGTCTACCTTGTAAGCCACCTGACGCACCGGCGAATAGAGCGCATCGACCGGAATAAGGCCGATCGGCGCATCTGCCGGACGGTTGGCAACAGCAGGGACATACCCCTTGCCCGTGTCAGCGGTCAGCTCCATGTTCAACGAAGCGCCTTCATCGAGGTGACAGATAACCAGATCCGGGTTCATCACTTCGATATCACCGGAAACAGCAATGTCACCAGCCTTCACTTCAGCCGGACCGGTCACGGAAAGCTGGAGCCGCTTGGGGCCTTCGCCTTCCATTTTGAGTGCGATCTGCTTTACGTTAAGGACAATGTCGGTCACATCTTCTCGCACACCGGCAAGCGATGAGAATTCATGCAGAACATTCTCGATCTTTATCGAGGTGACAGCAGCGCCTTGAAGCGAAGAAAGGAGAACCCGACGCAGGGCGTTGCCCAATGTCAGTCCAAAACCGCGCTCCAGCGGCTCTGCAACGAACGTAGCCTTGCGCTGTTCGCTGCCACTAACCTTGATCTCAAGATTAGTGGGTTTTCTCAATTCCTGCCAGTTCTTCATGTTGACAGTCATGTATTTCCCCTGGGAATGTGGCGGGAGCGCTCTGCCTTGCTAAGAAGAGAACCCCGGCCGATGCTAAAGCCAAAGCGACGCGTCCGCCGCTTCGAACGGGATTCTTGTTTAAACGCGACGCCGTTTGGACGGACGCACACCATTATGCGGGATCGGTGTCACATCACGAATGGATGTGATGGTGAAACCAACCGCTTGCAACGCACGAAGCGCTGACTCACGACCTGACCCCGGACCTTTAACCTCTACTTCAAGGGTACGCACGCCATGGTCGGCAGCCTTGCGGCCTGCGTCTTCCGCACAGACCTGCGCCGCATAAGGCGTGGATTTGCGCGAACCCTTAAAGCCCATCATACCCGCCGAGGACCAGCTGATAGCATTGCCCTGAGCGTCGGTGATGGTGATCATGGTATTGTTGAAGCTGGCGTTCACATGTGCAACGCCGGCCGAGATATTTTTGCGCTCACGCCTTTTAACGCGTTGAGGTTCCCGTGCCATATCCTAATATCCTACTTCGAAACTTGTGTTGCTACCGGAGGGCCCAAACTAGAGCATCATCCGGCGGAGAAGAAATGGAAGATAGTCCCCCGGACTATATTCTTATTTCTTCTTGCCAGCGATCGGCTTCGCCTTACCCTTGCGGGTGCGCGCATTGGTATGTGTGCGCTGGCCACGAACCGGCAGACCCTTGCGATGACGAAGGCCGCGATAGCAGGCCAGATCCATCAGGCGCTTGATGTTCATCGCAGTGGTACGGCGCAGATCGCCTTCGACGCTATAGCCTGCATCGATCGTTTCGCGAATCTGAAGTACCTCCGCATCGGAGAGATCTTGCACACGACGGCTGTGGTCAATGCCCAGCTTGTCGGCAATATCTACCGCGGCCTTGCGGCCAATGCCGTGAATATAGGTAAGCGCTATGATAACGCGCTTGTTGGTCGGGATATTAACGCCCGCAATACGTGCCATAAATAAACTACTCCTGCTCCACAGGGCGCTTGGCTGGCGTCCCATCTCAAAGCGTCAAGCCGCAATCCTGACCTTCGTTGCAAAGGGGGGTTGCGGCGCTAATCCGGATCACAGAAAACACAAGAATCGCCAAAGAAGGCGCAGCTTTATGCCTAATGTTCCGGAGAGGGCGGTCCATATCGATTCGCCTCCCCCCTGTCAAGCCAGACTCATGAGTCTCCGGACATTAGATTCACTACCCATTAACCAAATTATCGCAATGTACCCATGTTGCTCCGTTATATAGGACATAGCGCGGAGTAACGGAGATTTGGATGCAATATACCACAATATTAGTTGTCGATGATTCTGTTACAATTCGCGCGATGCTCGAGGTACTGCTTGAGCGTGACCCTTCCTTGCGCATTGTAGGCATCGCTTCTAATGCTGAAGAAACTTTCCCCCTTATCGCCGAGACCGATCCCGACGTCATAACGCTCGATATTGCCATGCCGGGCATGGGTGGCATGGACGTTCTGGAAAAAATTATGAAAAAGGAACCGCGCCCTGTAATCATGCTTTCTTCGCTCATGCGTGAAGGCTCCGAACTACGCATCGAAGCCGTAGAAAAAGGCGCTGCAGGCTGCTTCAACAAATCACGCATGGTCGCGCAAGCAGATGAACTCATCGAAATGATCAAGAGCGTTGCCTATCAGCGCGGCAACCGCAAGGAAATTCCCCGTGTCCCAATCTCCGTCATCCGCGCCTGATCAGGCGGCGCCGGACGCATCTTCCATATCGCTCTTGTGTCGCGTCGCCTTATAATATTTCCACTTCGCTGATATCCAGCGGGAAGCGGGCAACTCAATATATTCGTGCAACAGCCATGCCAGCACCGTCACCACAACCAATGCAACGGCAAAGCCGACCCATGGGTTGATATGCTGATCTGCGGCTTTGAGCATGATCACGAAGCCAATATTCTCATGTACCAGATAGAGCGGATAGCTGATTGCCCCGACCCACAATACAGGCTTAACGCACAAGAGGCGCAACGCACCGGCTAATGTTGCTGCAAAAATAATGCTGAGAACACAGCCAGCCAGAAAAAACTCAGGCCTTTCGGTAAACCATAATGTCGCCAATACAGCCGCAAAATAGGGCAATTGCTGATGCCAGCGTCGCTGTTCTGACCATATGCGATAAAAAAGCATACCGATGATGAAGAACGGCAAAAACTCAAGCACCAGCAGCATGGTCAGCCGATAGGGCATGCCGTCCCAATAGAACATGAGCCATTTCAGTGCGAGCCAGAGGATCAGCATCGGCTCCAATCGTGCCATGCCTTTGTCCAGCGCCAGCCATAAACCCAGCATACTCGTATAAAAACCCAGCTCAATTGGCAGGGTCCAATACACCCCATCGACATCAGGCACATAGAAAAAGCCCTGCAGCATGGTGAAATTGATCAATATACTCGTCGGCTCGATTTTGAGGACATCGATATCACCGCCATACACGAAAGCCAGCGTCAGCAGAATAGCAACCCAATAGGCTGGAAACAGACGCGAAAACCGGTTCATGATAAAATCTGCGACCGATGATATCCGCTCCAGCGAGAAGAAAATCGCAAAGCCCGAGATCACAAAAAAGAGCAATACCCGATATTCGCCTTCCCAAAAATTGAAAGGCACATGATCAGCATCAGGAAACATTTGCGGGAACCGCATAGTGAGATGAAAAAGGACAACGCCAATAGCCCCGATGCCACGCAAGGCATCAAGCTCGATTAAACGACCTTTGGAACGGTTCGGATACGAATCGCTAGGACGCAGCTTGACTGTCATCATGGTCCAATAAGCGATTTTCAGGTTCGTGCGTGTAAATTTTCACGGCCAATCTCCCTGACTTGTCTCTTTTTGGTCTCATCAAACCGACATCAAACCTTCATTGCCCCGTCACATGTTTAATCTAGCCGCAAAAGATCAGGCAGATTTTGGGGAGACACCGGATGATCAATTCCAGCCATAGCGCGCAAACGGCCAAGGCCGTTGCCCGGGCCGTTTCACAAAATGACAATCTCAGCCGCAAAGGGCTGATGGAGCGCGCCTTCACCTTCGCCTTTCGTGGTCTCGTCTATGCGCAAATCTGGGAAGACCCGCTCATCGACATGGAAGCCATGGCGCTTGGACCGCATAATGACATTGTCACCATTGCCAGTGGTGGCTGCAACATGCTCTCCTATCTTACAGCCGGTCCGCGCTCGCTCCACGCCGTTGATCTCAACACCGCCCATGTTGCGCTGGGCAAGCTGAAGCTGACTGCGGCGCGGCACCTCCCCGACCATGCGGCCTTTCACCGCTTCTTTGCGCAGTCAGGCCAAAGCGCCAATATTGACGCCTACAAGCGCCATGTCCGGCCCCATCTTGATGATGTAACGATCCGTTATTGGGAAAGCCGCGATCTGGCAGGCCGCAAACGGATCCATGCCTTCACCAAAAATGTCTATACGCGTGGCCTGCTCGGGCAATTCATCTCCACGGCCCATATCATTGCGAGGCTCTATCGCATCGATCCGCGTGAGCTGCTGGAAGCACGGTCTGTCGAGGAGCAGCGCGCCATATTCGAACACCGGTTCGCGCCCTTGTTCGAGCGCAAATTCATCCGCTGGCTTACCCAGCAACCTGCCTCCCTTTTTGGCCTGGGCATACCTCCTGCCCAATATGAATCATTATGTGCGGGGGAGGCGCAAGACATGGCCGGTGTATTGCGACAGCGTCTCGAAAAGCTGGCCTGTGATTTTGATATCCGTGACAATTATTTTGCGCAACAAGCCTTCGGACGTGGATATGCGCACGAAGCCGGTGCTTCCCTTCCTCCCTATCTCGAAGCCCGGCAATATGAGGCTCTGCGCAGTCATCTTGATCGTGCCGGCATCCATCATTGCAATTTCGTTGATTATCTCAACCGCCACGAAGCGGGCAGCTTCGACCGTTATGTACTGCTCGATGCGCAGGACTGGATGACCGACGCACAGCTCAATGCTCTGTGGAGCGAGATCAGTCGCACTGCCCGCCCCGGCGCGCGCGTCATCTTCCGCACCGCCGCAGCGCCCAGCCTGTTGCCGGGGCGTGTTGCCGACGACACGCTCACCCTCTGGCATTATGAAGAGCAACGCTCGCTTAATTATACCAGGCGTGATCGTTCGGCTATTTATGGCGGCTTCCATCTTTATATTCGCAAAGGTGGATAATGAGCGCGGTTGCCACCAATGACCATGCCAGGCATATGGACTCTGTTTACAGGATCCAGCGCCATTTCTATGATCTCACCCGCAAATATTATCTGCTCGGGCGAGACCAGCTTATCGCCGGACTGAGCGCCGGGCCGGATACACAAGTACTCGAAATTGGCTGCGGTACCGGGCGCAACCTGATTGCCGCAGCATATCAATGGCCAGATGCGCATTTTACCGGCCTCGACATCAGCGCTGCAATGCTGGATACGGCGCGAACATCCATAGCGCGCAAAAATCTCAGCCGCACTGTCAAGCTGATCGAAGCCGATGCCTGTCATATCGCACGCACACCGCAATTGTCTGGCAAGCGCTATGATCGCATCTTCATGTCCTATACGCTCTCGATGATCCCCGACTGGGAGCGCGCGACAGCAGAAGCCCTCGCCATGCTCGCACCAAAGGGCCGGCTGCATATTGTTGATTTCGGCCAGCAGGAACAGCTGCCCCGCTGGTTTCGGGCAGCACTGTACACATGGCTGTCAAAATTTCATGTCACGCCCCGTGCCAACCTGCCGAATATATTGGAGCAGCTTGCCATACGACATGGACGCACTCTTGGTTTTCGTCAGCTCTATCGCGGCTATGCCTGGGAAGCGGTCGTTTCATCACCAGTTTGAATATCCAGCCTGAACGCCCCTGCCCAACATGCCAGTGACACTCCAACAGCGCACCATAAAGCCATAGTATCAAAGCGCGTCTGCATCGCTGCCCCGGCAACCGCACCAGCGACCAACGCCAGCCACAGCATCGCGTGCGGCATCCATGCGCGCGGGTCTTCGCCCATAAGTGCACCGGCGATGCGTTGCCCGGCCTTGACGAAAGTGCCGGTCATATAGGTCAGCCCGACCAATACTTCACCATCGCGCTCGAAGGTCGCATTTTCGGCACCCATCGCAAAAGCGAGCGCCAGTGCAGACGCCATAGCCCATCCCCATTGCGCCCCTGCAGCGCCTAATATCAGGGCCACCGACACCAGCGCGAGAACGGCGCTATGGCGCCTGCGCGATACACGCCCTGTCAACGACCCACAAACCACGCCTATAAAGAAGCTTGCGATCAAGCCTGCCGCCTTGATCCAGTCCGGCGCGGCATCGAACATGCCAACCGCAAGGCGTGTGCTGTTGCCGCTCATGAAGGACACGAAAAAGCCACCGACCTGAATAAAGCCGATGGCGTCAACATAACCAGCGAGCACGGCAAGGCTCAAAGCCAATATTCGTGCGCGCCGGTCAAGTTGGATCATAATATCTTTATAGCGTCAGACAACGCCATATGCGAGCATCGCGTCGGCCACTTTCTTGAAGCCCGCAATATTCGCGCCCTTCACATAGTCGACATAATCATCAGACACACGGCCATAAGTCAGGCAGCTGTCATGAATGCCTTCCATGATGTCGAGCAGCAATTGTTGCAGCTCAGCCTCTTTCCAGCTGCGCCGCTCGCTGTTCTGGCTCATCTCAAGGCCGGAAACGGCCACGCCGCCAGCATTGGCCGCCTTGCCCGGCGCGAAGAATATCTGTGCGTCCTTGAAGACATGCACACCCTCAAGGTTGGTCGGCATGTTCGCACCTTCCGAAACGGCGATACAACCATTGGCAACAAGCATTTTGGCGTCATCGCCGAGCAGCTCATTTTGCGTTGCGCAAGGCAAAGCAACATCGCAGGGCACGCCCCATGGCGTCTTGCCCTCATGGAAGGTCGCGCCTTTAAATTCCTCGACATATTCGGAGATACGGCCACGGCGACGCGTCTTGTGCGCTTTCACCCAGTCGATCTTCTCCTGACTGATGCCATCGGGGTCATGAATATAGCCCTGACTGTCAGAAAGCGTGAGCACCTTGCCGCCCAGCTGCGTTACCTTTTCCGCCGCATGTGTCGCCACATTGCCCGAGCCGGAAATCACGGCTGTTTTACCGTGCAAATCCTGTCCTTTGGTCTTGAGCATATTCGCAAGAAAATACACCGCGCCATAGCCGGTCGCTTCAGGGCGGATCAGCGAGCCGCCATATTCCAGCGCCTTGCCGGTCAGCACGCCGGTAAACTGGTTGGTGATGCGTTTATACTGGCCAAACATATAGCCAATCTCGCGACCACCCACGCCGATATCACCCGCAGGAACGTCAACATCCGCGCCAACATGACGATACAGCTCCGTCATGAAGCTCTGGCAGAAGCGCATCACTTCATGGTCGCTCTTGCCCTTGGGGTTGAAGTTCGCACCGCCCTTGCCGCCGCCCATGGGCAGGCCAGTCAGTGCGTTTTTAAAGGTCTGCTCGAAAGCGAGGAACTTCAGCACGCTCTCGGTTACGCTGGGGTGAAACCGTATGCCACCCTTATAGGGGCCAATCGAATTGTTGTTCTGCACCCGCCAGCCACGGTTCACGCGGATATTATTATTGTCATCTTCCCAACAGACGCGGAAGCTGATGATCCGATCCGGCTCAGCGATACGGCGCAATATCTGATAATGATGATATTCTTCCTTGTCGGCGATGAACTCGTAAATATCTTCAGCGACTTCCTGCACCGCCTGAACAAACTCTGTCTGCCCCGGATTGCGCTTTTTTACGCCTTCAATAAATGTCGGCAAGTCAACATGATCTGATACGGCCATTAGCATTTCCCCTGATTAGAATATTAATGTGCGTCCCGAAAACCAGTCGCTCGAATCAGCTGGTATTAGCGAGCAGCCTATCTGCAAATCGAAGAGAAGTCGTGTTCCTAGTCACCAAAACATATAGATATCAAACAATAAATATGCTTTTCAGGTACCAAGACAGCCATATCTCAGCAATGTGAGAGTCCAGAAATATAAACGGGCCACCTGGGCCAAACGCAGCCTTCAACAATAACGCTTCATCAGCTCTGATCGATGTGCGAACACAGCCTCATCATTCATGTCATACCCGTCTCGCGCCGCATTGGGAATAAGCGCGGCCAAACGCTCACGATCATGTGCCAAGGCAACAAGCTCGCCCGCCAACGCTTTGGGGTCCATCGCGGTCAATATACCGCCATTATGGCCACAGATAAGATCTTCGGAATAGGAAGAACTATACCCCACAAGCGGCGTGCCAGACACCAGCGCTTCAATGAGGCAACGCGGCGATTCCGGTGTCAGGTGACAAAACAGCATAAGATGGGCACCACGCAGAGCTTCCAGTAATTGGGGTCTCTCCGTCACAGGACCAGGAAAATACACACAATCACTTAAGCCAAGGCTGTCAACCTGTGCACATGCCTCGTCCAGTTGTGGGCCACTGCCGTACCAGCGCGCACGAAAGGCGACACCCTGTTTCCTGACGATATGCAGCGTTTCGATCCAGTCCATTACGCCTTTGTCAGGATGAACACGCCCCACATAAATGAGGTCCAGCGCCTCATTAGCGCGGGCACTCTCAACCTTGGCCAGAAGCTGGTCGGAAGAAATGCGATCTACAGGCTTAAGGTGAATGTTATGAACAAGATGTGGATTGGGGCTGTATGACCGGTAGGTATCAAACGTGTCTTTACCATGGAACAGGCCCAACGCCGAACGGCGGATGACACGGCGCTCAAGAAGAAAGGCGACCCGGCTATCCACCCATCGAACAAGGCGTCGCACACCGCGGGAACGACCCGCATTGAGCCGCATGACTTCCGATTCCACGCGATCGGTCCACACGGAAGCCTTGCGGCCACGTTGTGCAGCCATTAGCGCACCAACGGCACCCCAGTCGCCCCATGCGCCGCCAATAGCAAATTGCAGATAGTCATGCTGCTCAATCAGTTTGGCAAACAGGCGGCGCATTGCAGGCAGTGCTTTCAGAAAAGCAAGCGGCCTCGGCGCCAGAGGTAATATGACGACATTAAGGCGCTGATCCAGCCCAAGCTGATCAATCGCCACAGTGTCAGCGGGCGGCACCTGATTATCAATAACCTTAACAGCCAGCGTCATGCTGCTAAAATGCTGCAACCACTGGTGCAAGCCATTGGCGGCTTGGGCATCTATAAAGAGTTTGTGCTCTTTCCGGAAAACGGGAAGTGGCAGGACAAGCAGGAGGGATGCTACGGGCCGATCTATTGTCTGCTCATCCATACAACTAGGCCAAAACCGCTCCGATTGCTGCCGAAACCTGTTTCATGTCCGCCATGCCATCTACCCGGCTAACAATAGCACGTGCTTCATAAATTGGCAGAATGGGTGCAGTCTTGGCGCGATATTCCGCCATGCGGGTACGCACTGTTTCCTCATTATCATCAGCGCGGCGCTTGAATTCGCTGCTGCCGCATTTGTCGCAGGTGCCTTCTTTAGCGGGCTGTTTGAAACTGTCGTGATACCCCTCACCGCAGCTTGCGCAGGTAAAGCGACCGGTAATACGCTCGACGAGCGCATCTTCGTCCACTTCCAGCTCAATCACATGGTCCAATGAACGCCCGCGCGCCGACAACAGTTCATCAAGGCTGTGAGCCTGTGCCTCTGTGCGCGGATAACCATCAAATATCACGCCCGTTTCAGGGGAAAGCGCATCAAGGGCTTCGCCGATAATACCAGAGACGATATCATCCGAGACCAGACCGCCCGCTTCCATCACCGCCTTGGCCTGTAGCCCAACAGGTGTTGCTGCTTTCACCGCAGCACGCAGCATGTCACCTGTAGAAAGCTGCACCATGCCCCGGCTGTCCACCAGGAGGCTCGCCTGTGTGCCTTTGCCCGCACCCGGCGGTCCCAACAAGATAATATTCATTTCTGTCCCCTGTTAAAGCGCGTCCCGGGTGCAGCAGGTTAGCGCATACGTCCTTTGAGCTTGGCCTTCTTGATCAGATCGCCATATTGATGAGCGAGCAGATGGCTCTGAATCTGGGTCACGGTATCAACCGTAACATTGACAACAATGAGCAGGCTGGTGCCGCCCAGATAAAAAGGAATGCCCGCCTGCGAAATCGCATATTCCGGAATGAGACAGATCAGCGCCAGATAGGCCGCCCCGATAACGGTGATGCGCGTCAGCACATAATCGAGATAATTCTCAGTGTTCTTGCCGGGGCGAATGCCAGGAATGAAACCGCCGTTTTTCTTCAGATTGTCAGCCGTTTCTTCCGGGTTGAATACAAGGGCTGTGTAAAAGAAACAGAAGAAGATAATGCCGAAGCCATAGAGCCCCATATAAACCGGGCTGCCATGGCTGAGATACTGATTCAGCGTCAGCACAAAATCGCCCCATGCGCTCTCTCCGGCGACCCTGTCACCAGCGAAACGTGATACCGTAAGCGGCATCAACAGCAGTGAACTGGCGAAGATGGGTGGGATAACGCCTGCGGTATTGACCTTGAGCGGCAAATGGCTGCGATCCGCCTGCATCAAGCCCTGTTTGGTCTGGCGCTTGGGATATTGGATCAGCACGCGACGTTGCGCACGTTCCATGAAACAAATAAATGCGATCAGGCCAAGCGCCATGATCATAATGCCAACAATGAGCAGACCCGAAATCGAGCCTTCGCGGCCAGACTGGAACAGATTGCTGAGCGTAACGGGAAGCTGCGCGACAATACCCGCCATGATGATCAGCGAAACGCCATTGCCGATACCACGCGAGGTGATTTGCTCACCCAGCCACATCAGGAACATGGTACCGCCGATCAGTGAGACCACTGCTGCAATACGGAACAGCATGCCCGGCTCGACAACCGCCTGCATCCCCTGCGACGCCCCAAAGCTCTCCAGCCCTACCGCGATGAAATAGCCCTGAACGGCCGTGAGGCCCACCGTGCCATAACGCGTATACTGGTTAAGCTTCTTGCGCCCGCTCTCGCCTTCTTTCTTGATAGCCGCAAGCGTAGGAGAAAGCGCCGCAGCAAGCTGCACGACGATGGATGCCGTAATATACGGCATGACACCAAGCGCAATGAGGCTCATGCGTTCAAGCGAGCCACCCGAGAATGTATTAAAAATATCGAGCACACCGCCCTGTGTCTGCGCATAAAGCGCGCGCAATACCGTAGGGTCAACACCAGGCAGTGGTACAAAGCTCAGGAAACGGAATATGACAAGAGCGCCAAGCGTAAACCAAAGGCGCTTTTTCAGCTCGGTGGCCTGCGCAAATTTGGCGAGGCTGATATTCGATGCAAGCTGGTCAGCTCTGGATGCCATTGCTGTATAATACCTTCAAAATCCGACCGCCTCAATGCGGCGCAAAAAATGTCCCTAGCGGTTTATCACGCCTCTGTGAACCAAAGACGAGTCCTCACTTTGATCAGTTGGCGATTTGTGTGCGATAACGCAAGAGGGAAGCAATCAATATGACAAGCTAACTATGTGTCAATTCCGTATCGGCTATCAATATAAAACCCCGCCACCCCTCTTCGGGCAGCGGGGCTGTATATTCAATCACCTATGATGTTCAGCCCTTGGCTGCAGCCTTTTTCGCGCTGCCCTTTTTGGCTTTCGCTTTGTCAGCAGCGCTGACGACTGCGATCACGTCTACCTTGCCACCAGCTTTTTCGACCGCTTCGATCGCACCCTTGGAGGCTCCAGCAACCGAGAAACTCAGCTTGGCTTTGATCTCGCCCTTGCCGAGCAGACGCACGCCGTCCTTGCCACCACGAGCCAGGCCGGCAGCCTTGAGCGTCGCATGATCGATTGTCGCTTTGGCATCGAGCTTGCCGGCATCAATCACCTTCTGGATCGCACCGAGGTTAACCTCTGCAAAGTCCTTGGCGAAGATATTGTTGAAGCCGCGCTTCGGGATGCGCATGTGGAGTGGCATCTGGCCACCCTCAAAGCCATTGATGGCAACACCAGAGCGCGACTTCGCGCCCTTCTGGCCACGGCCTGCGGTCTTGCCCTTGCCAGAACCGATACCACGGCCCACACGCATGCGGCCCTTGCGGGCGCCTTCATTATCCTTGAGTTCGTTCAGTTTCATAATATGCACTCGCTTTCGCTGTGTTCGCGCTTGATTTGGATGAAGCGCGCGCCTTAGCCGCTGAAACCCGCCTTGTCACCCCCTTTGCTCAAAAATTATGCCTCACGCTCTCTGGACAGCGCTATACGCGCCCGATAGAGGAGCCGACTATACAGTTTCAGGACGTGTCATGAGCAGAGAAACCACCGACGCGCTGCTCCAGCGCTATTATACCGCATTCAACACCCGGGACTATCCCGCAATGCTCGGTTGCATCGCCGATAATGTTGCGCATGATATCAATCAGGGCGAACGCGAACAGGGCAAAGAGGCTTTTACAGCGTTTCTCCGGCAAATGGACACCGCCTATAGCGAAGAACTGCGTGATATCATGATCATGACAAACCATGATGGAACCCGCGCCGCAGCCGAATTTATCGTGCATGGAACATATAAGCAGGGCGAGGAAGGCTTTCCTCCTGCACAGGGGCAAGGCTATGTTCTCCCGGCCGGTGCCTTCTTCGAAATCGAGGATGAACTGATCTCGCGAATTTCCGTCTATTATAATCTGGCAGACTGGATCGCACAGGTATCATGAAACCCCGTATCCGCACGCTGACCGATCCTGTCGAGCGCGCCGATATTCTTCCCGAGCTGGCGCGGCTGCGTATCTCCGTCTTTCGCGAATGGCCTTATCTTTATGATGGGACAGAAGAATATGAAGCCAGCTACCTGCGTGAATTTATTGTCGAGCCAGGGTCCGTGCTGGTCATTGCCGAAGTGGCAGACGGCATTGTCGGGGCGGCGACGGCCTCTCCCATGACTGGTCAAAAACCTGAATTTCGTATCCCTTTTACTAATCAAACGACAGATATTGAAGCGCTGTTTTACTTTGGCGAGTCCGTACTCGACATGCGCTATCGCGGCCTTGGCATCGGCCACAGTTTTTTCGATGCGCGGGAAGAGGCCGCACGACAGGCAGGGGCAACCGCCTGCTGTTTCTGCGCCGTCATCCGGCCGGAAGATCATCCTCTGCGCCCCGTCAAAGCGCGGAACCTGCACCCCTTCTGGCGTGCGCGCGGTTATGCACCCGCAAAAGGAGTGACCGGTTCGCTGAGCTGGAAAGATATCGACCAGCCTCAGGAAACCCCGCATGATATGCAATTCTGGTTACGGCCCCTGGAAAGCTGAAACAAAAAGCCCGCCAGACCATCGTCCAGCGGGCTTTTGTTGTTGAATATAGAAGTAGTGAATCAGCCTTCGATCACCTGCACCATATGCGGCAGTTTTGCGATCGCGCCACGTACTTCAGGCGTATCCTGAAGCTCCACCTCACGGTGCATTTTGCCGAGACCCAGACCGATCAATATCTTCTTCTGGGCTTCGGGGCGACGGATTGGTGACCCAATCTGCTTGATCTTGATGGTTTTCTTGGCAGCTTTCGCCATCATATTTACTCCGCAATCGCTTCAGCATCGGCCTGGGCGACTTCATCAGAAGCACCACCGCGACGCAGCAGATCAGCCACCTTCTTGCCGCGACGCTGCGCGACAGACTTGGGGCTGGTCTGCTCACCGAGCGCCTCAAAGGTCGCCCGGATCATGTTATAGGGATTTGATGTGCCATTTGACTTGGTCACAACATCTGCAACTCCAAGGCTCTCGAACACGGCGCGCATCGGACCACCAGCGATGATACCGGTACCGGCAGGTGCCGAGCGAACGGTTACATTGCCTGCACCAAAATGACCACGGCCATCATGATGCAATGTGCGGCCTTCCTTGAGCGCAACGCGAACCATCTTCTTTTTCGCAGCAGCAGTCGCCTTGCTGATCGCCTCAGGCACTTCGCGCGCCTTGCCATGGCCAAAGCCGACGCGGCCCTTGCCATCGCCAACAACAACAAGTGCAGCGAAACCGAAGCGCTTACCGCCTTTGACGGTTTTGGAAACACGGTTGATATGGACCAGCTTTTCGATCAGCTCTTCACCCTGATCTTCATCGCGATTGCCACGACGATCATCACGGCGGCCCCGACCACCACGACCGCCATCACGGCCACCACCACCGCCACGTCCACGACGCGGAGCGCGGGTCTCAGCAGCGGGTGCTTCAGTCGCAGGTGCGGCAGCTGCGGCAGGCGCTGCAGCAGCTGTTTCAGCTTCGTTCTTCACTTCATCAGCCATATCAGAACTCCAGCCCGCCTTCACGGGCAGCATCGGCCAGCGCCTTCACGCGGCCATGGAACAGGAAACCACCGCGATCAAACACGACGCTGGTGACGCCCGCCTTGGTGGCGGCAGCGGCGATACGCTTGCCAACATCAGCGGCGGCAGCGGAGTTGGACCCCGCTTTGCCACGCACATCCTTGTCCAATGTAGAGGCAGCAGCAACCGTGCGCCCCTGAGCATCATCAATGACCTGCGCATAAATATGCTTGCCAGAGCGGTGAACGGAAAGACGCGGACGCAAAGCGCCACGAGCCTTGAGAGCGGTGCGAACGCGACGACGGCGCCGTTCGAAGAGAGAGAGTTTCGCCATGGCTTACTTCTTCTTGCCTTCTTTGCGGAAGATATACTCACCGCGATATTTGATACCCTTGCCTTTATAAGGCTCCGGCTTGCGCCAGCGACGGATTTCTGCAGCGACCTGACCGACCAGCTGCTTGTTGATGCCATTGATCTCAACCGTGGTGTTATCCGGAGTCTTGATCTCAATGCCTTCTGGCACCGCAAAATCGACATCATGGCTGAAGCCAAGCTGCAGCTTCAGATTTTTGCCCTGAGCCTGCGCACGATAGCCAACGCCGTTGATTTCCAAAACCTTGGTATATCCTTCGGTTACACCAGTGATCAGATTTTGTACCAATGTGCGCTGCATGCCCCAGAAGGACCGTGCACGCTTGGTGTCATTAGCAGGCGTTACGGAGACACTGTCTCCTTCGACTGCATAGCTCACTTCATCAACCAGCGCCATAGCGAGAGTGCCCTTGGGCCCCTTCACCGAAAGCTGGCCGTTGTCGATCGTAGCGGTAACACCGCTCGGGATCGCAACAGGTTTCTTGCCAATACGTGACATGGTTAGAATACCTCCGCCAGTACTTCGCCACCGACATTCTGATCGCGCGCTTCGCCGTCAGAAAGAACACCCTGTGGCGTCGATACGATGGTGATACCCAGACCATTGCGAACTATCGGCAGCTCTTTACTACCGGAATATACGCGACGGCCAGGCTTGGAGACACGCGCGACATGTTGGATCGCGGGCTGTCCTTCAAAATATTTCAGTTCGATGCGAATGCCCGGGTGTTTACCCAGCGCTTCTTCACTGTAGCCACGAATATAGCCTTCACGCTGCAACACGTCGAGAACGCGAATGCGCAGCTTGGAGGCCGGGGTGGTGACGCTGTCCTTGCGCGCCGACTGCCCGTTGCGGATACGGGTGAGCATATCACCCAGAGGATCTGTCAAAGCCATATTGCTATCCTTACCAGCTCGACTTGGTGACGCCCGGGATCAGACCTTTATTGGCCAGATCACGCAGTTGAATACGGCAGAGCCGGAACTTGCGGTAATATGCGCGGGGACGACCGGTCATTTCGCAACGATTGCGAACACGGGTCGGATTACCGTTGCGCGGAATTTCAGCCATCTGCAGGCGTGCGATCAGACGCTCGGTATCATCGAGAGACTTGTCAGCTGCAATAGCCTTCAGCTTCGCATATTTGCCGGCATATTTCTTCACCAGCTTCTTGCGACGCTCATTCTTGTTGATGGAACTCAGTTTCGCCATGACTTAAGTTCTCTTCCTTCCTTCATGCAGACAGCTCACGCGGCCTGCTGTTCCTCTTCAACCGGGAAAGGGAAACCGAATAGACGCAGCAGTTCACGCGCTTCTTCGTCCGTTTTCGCGGTCGTTGTGATGATGATGTCCATGCCACGCACCTGATCAATGCGGTCATAGTTGATTTCGGGGAAAATAATCTGTTCCTTGATCCCGAAAGCGTAGTTACCGCGGCCATCGAATGATTTCGGGTTCAGGCCACGGAAATCGCGAATACGGGGCATTGCGATAGTGACCATACGATCCAGAAACTCATACATGCGCTCACGACGCAAGGTCACCTTCGTACCAATTGGCATGCCTTCACGCAGCTTGAACTGCGCAATCGACTTTTTCGCCTTGGTGATGACCGGCTTCTGGCCAGCGATCAGTTCCATTTCCTCAGCCGCCTGAGCGACCTTCTTTTTGTCCTGGGTCGCTTCGCCCACACCCATGTTGAGCGTGATCTTTTCGATCCGGGGAACTTCCATATGATTTTTGTAACCGAATTTTTCGGTCATAGCCTTCGCGATCGTCTCGTCAAAGACAGTCTTGAGGCGCGGGATATATTTGTCAGCCATCAGATGACCTCCCCGGACTTCACGGCCACACGGACCTTCTTGCCGTCCTGTACTTCAAAGCGGACACGGGTGGCTTTGCCATCCTTGCCTGCGACAGCAACGTTGGAAATATGCAGCGGAGCCGGCTTGCGGTCGATACCACCCTGCGGGTTCATCTGGTCCGGCTTGCGATGGCGGGCATGCACATTGATACCATCAACGAGCACCTTGTCTTCCTTCGGGAGAACCTGAAGAACAGCGCCGCTACGGCCCTTGTCCTTGCCAGCGAGCACGACAACCGTGTCACCCTTCTTGATACGTGCAGCGCTCATTACAGCACCTCCGGAGCAAGCGAAATGATCTTCATATGGCCTTTGCCACGCAGCTCGCGCACAACAGGGCCAAAGATACGAGTGCCGATCGGCTCTTCGCTCTTGTTGACCAGCACAGCAGCATTGCCGTCAAAGCGGATAACGCTGCCGTCAGGGCGGCGTACATCCTTGCGGGTGCGCACGATGACGGCACGATGCACATCACCTTTTTTCACACGGCCTTTAGGCTGCGCTTCCTTGACGGAGACGACGATAATGTCGCCCACGCCCGCTACACGCCGCTTTGAGCCGCCCAGCACCTTGATGCACTGAACGCGCTTGGCACCGCTGTTATCGGCGACCTCAAGATTGGATTGCATCTGGATCATGGATCCGGTTCCTTCTTACCTGGCTTGCCGGAAATTTCCGGTAGTTCCTAAATATTAGCGGTTCAGGCCGCAGCTTCGGGTGACTTGTGCGTATCCACCCGCTCGATGACCTTCCAGGTCTTGAGCTTCGAGATCGGCGCAGTCTCTTCGATGCGGACCGTCTCACCCTCAGAATAGGCATTCGCCTCATCATGAGCATGATATTTCTTCGAACGACGGATGATCTTGCCGTAGAGCGGGTGCTTCACCTTACGCTCGACACGGACCACTATCGTTTTATCACCCTTGTCGGAAACCACTGTTCCCGTCAGCACGCGCTTGGGCATGAGAAGCTTCCTTTCTTACTTCGCTGCACGGGCGCGTTCGCCCTGCAACGTTTTGATCTGGGCAATAGCGCGACGTACTTCGCGCACACGGCTTGGCTTTTCGAGCTGGTTCGTCGCTGACTGAAAACGCAGGTTGAACTGCTCTTTCTTCAGATTGGTCAGCTCGCCAGTCAGCTCATCATCAGACTTGGTTTTGAGATCGGTGATCTTTGCCATGCCCTTATCCTTCCAGATGCGAGGTGTCACCCAGACGGGCCACAACCTTGGTCTTGATCGGCAGCTTCATAGCCGCGCGAGAGAATGCTTCAGCAGCGAGCGGACCGGGTACACCGTCCAGTTCAAACAGGATGCGGCCTGGCTTAACCCGCGCTGCCCAATATTCGACGCTGCCCTTGCCTTTACCCTGACGAACTTCAGCGGGCTTTTTCGACACAGGAACATCGGGAAACACGCGGATCCACAAACGGCCCTGACGGCGAATGTGACGGGTGATCGCACGACGCGCCGCTTCGATCTGGCGTGCGGTGATCCGTTCCGGCTCAAGAGCCTTCAGACCATAAGAGCCGAAATTCAACGCGCTACCACCCTTGGCATCGCCCTTGATCCGACCCTTGAAGGTCTTACGGAACTTCATTTTCTTCGGTTGCAGCATGATGCTTTACCTTGCCTTTATCAATGCGCCGGACGGACGCCGGAGGTTTGAGCCTCCATCATCAGCCGGTCGGTGGCCATCGGGTCGTGGCCCAATATTTCGCCCTTGAAGATCCAACACTTAATGCCGCACACGCCATAGGCTGTATGTGCACTTGCTTCGGCATAATCGACATTACCGCGCAGCGTGTGCAACGGAACGCGACCTTCGCGATACCATTCAACACGAGCGATCTCGGCGCCGCCAAGACGGCCGCCGCATGTGATCTTAATGCCTTCTGCGCCAAGACGCAGAGCAGATTGCACCGCACGCTTCATCGCACGACGGAACGCGATACGGCGTTCGAGCTGATCTGCGACACCTTGCGCTACGAGCTTGGCATCGACTTCCGGCTTGCGGATTTCTACGATGTTCAAACTCACGTCAGACGATGTCATATCAGCCAGCTTGCGGCGCAGCTTCTCAATGTCCGCACCCTTCTTGCCGATGATCACGCCGGGGCGCGCAGCATAGATGTTGACGCGGCACAGCTTGGCCGGGCGCTCAATAACCACCTTTGAGATCGCAGCCTGTGGCACGGTCTTCATGATGAATTCGCGGATCTTGATATCTTCCATAAGAAGACGGCCATAGTCCTGCCCTTCAGCGAACCAGCGACTGTCCCAGGTACGGTTGATCTGAAGACGCAGACCGATCGGATTACTCTTATGACCCATTTGCTTACGCCTCCGCTTCGGTCTGTTCGCGTACCACGATCCGAACCCGGCTAAACGGCTTCAGGATACGGGTCGACTTGCCACGGCCACGCGTATGGAAACGCTTCATGACCAGGCCCTTGCCTACCGATGCCTCGGCAACGACCAGCGAGTCCACGTCGAGATTATGGTTGTTCTCGGCATTGGCGATTGCCGACGAGAGCACTGTGCTCACATCAACAGCCATTGCCTTCTTGGAGAAAGCAAGAATGTTCAGCGCGTCTTCAACCTTGCGGCCACGGATGAGCGTCGCAACAAGATTCAGCTTCTGTGCCGAACCGCGGATCGACTTGCCGACTGCCAGCGCTTCATTGTCACCAACGCGGCGGGGTGCTTTTGCCTTACCCATTAGCGCTTACCCTTCTTGTCGGCCGCATGACCGGGGAAGAAACGCGTTGGCGCGAACTCACCCAGCTTGTGACCCACCATATCCTCGTTCACCGAGACGGGAACATGCTTACGGCCATTATAGACGTTGAACGTCAGGCCTACGAATTGCGGCAAGATGGTCGAGCGGCGCGACCAGGTCTTGATCGGGCCAGACTTGGAGCCAGCTTCCTGCGCGGATTCTGCCTTTTTCAGCAGATGAAGGTCCACAAACGGACCCTTCCAGACGGAACGAGCCATCGCTTACCTCTTCTTCTTGGCGTGACGCGACCGGATAATCATGCGGTCGGTCTGTTTATTGTTGCGGGTGCGCGCACCCTTGGTCGGCTTGCCCCATGGAGTCACCGGATGGCGACCACCAGAGGTCCGGCCTTCACCACCACCATGGGGATGGTCGACCGGGTTCTTCGCAACGCCGCGTGTCAACGGGCGCTTGCCAAGCCAGCGATTGCGGCCAGCCTTGGCGAGATTGGTGTTGGCATTATCGGGGTTTGAAACAGCACCGACAGTGCCCATGCAATCCGAACGAATGTAACGCTGCTCACCCGAGTTCAGGCGAACGATCACCATCCCACGGTCACGACCGACAAGCTGAACATAGGTGCCTGCGCTACGAGCGATCTGACCGCCCTTGTTCGGCTTCATTTCGATATTGTGGCAAATGGTACCAATGGGCATCTGCCCCAGTTCCATCGCATTGCCGGGCTTCACATCCGCTTTCTTTGCGGCGATCACCTTGTCCCCTTCAGCAATACGCTGGGGTGCAATGATATACGCCTGCTCACCATCATCATATTTGATGAGCGCAATGAACGCTGTACGGTTCGGGTCATATTCGAGACGCTCAACCGTGCCTTCAACGTCCCATTTGCGACGCTTGAAATCAACGATACGATAGCGCTGCTTGTGACCACCGGCAATACCGCGTGAGGTCACATGACCTTTGTTGTTACGACCGCCCGTCTTGCGCTTGCCCTCGGTCAGAGCCTTGACCGGCTTGCCCTTGTGCAGGTGCGAGCGATCAACAAGGATCAAACCACGCTGGCCGGGGCTGGTCGGATTATAGTGCTTAAGTGCCATTACCCTATCCGCCTCAGATCGTGCTGGTCACGTCAATCGACTGACCTTCGGCCAGCGTGACGATCGCTTTTTTGAAATCACTGCGCTTGTAAGGCTTACCCTTCCAACGCTTCACCTTGCCCTTCTGGACAATGGTGTTCACGCCTTTCACGGATACGCCGAACAACGCCTCTACCGCCGCCTTGATTTCCGGCTTGGTCGCATCACCTGCCACCTTGAAAACCACAGCGTTGTTTTCGCTCAGGAGCGTCGACTTCTCGGTAATGTGCGGTGCGACAATCACGTCATAATGACGGATATCGACAGCTTCTTGCTTTTTAGCCATTGAAACGCGCCTCTAGCTTTTCCACGGCAGCACGGGTCAGGACCAGTGCATCAGCGCGGAGGATGTCGTATACATTGGCACCGACCGCCGGCAGAACATTAATGCCTACCAGATTGGACGAAGCCTTGGCGAAACTGATGTTAATCGCATCACCATCAATGAAGAGAGCCTTCGAAAAGCCCAGCTTTTCGAGCTGACCTGCAAGAACCTTCGTCTTGCCGTCTTTCACATCAAGATTATCAACTACAAACAGATTGCCGTCTTTTACCTTGGTCGAAAGCGCCATCTTCAAGCCGATCGTACGGATCTTCTTGTTGAGACTATGGCCGAAAGTACGGGTACGCTGACCATGCGCCTTACCGCCACCAACAAAGATGGGAGCACGACGATCACCGTGACGGGCAACACCGCCACCTTTTTGGCGACCGAACTTCTTGCCTGTACGCGCTACGTCGCTGCGCTCACGCGTGCCACTGGCAGGTGCACGACGCTTTTCGAGCTGCCAGGTAACAACGCGGTGCAATATGTCCGCGCGTGGCTCGACACCGAAAACGGCTTCGTTCAATTCGACATCGCCGCTCTTTTTGGCGTCCAGGGTTTTGACATCAACCTTCATGGCTTAGCCCTCCTCGCCTTCGGTGACTTCGGGCGCTGCAACTTCCTCGGCGGGAGTGTCAGCAGCCTGCGGAGCCACATCATTGGAATTTGCCGCCTGCTTGATGCTTGCGGGATAAGGCACATCAGCCGGACGAGCGACCTTGACCGCGTCTTTCACGACGAGCCAGGTGCCTTTCGAGCCGGGGACACTGCCTTTTACGAACAGCAAACCACGCTCAACATCCGTGCGGACGATCTCGAGATTTTGCTGCGTGCGCTGGCGATCACCCATATGACCTGCCATCTTCTTGTTTTTGAAGACACGGCCCGGATCCTGACGGTTACCAGTCGAACCGTGCGAACGGTGAGAGAGTGAAACGCCATGGGTAGCACGAAGACCACCGAAGCCCCAACGCTTCATGGCACCGGCAAAGCCTTTACCCTGCGTGTGACCCGTTACATCAACAAGCTGGCCATCGATAAAGTGATCAGCAGAAATTTCTGCGCCCACATCAAGCAGCGCGTCTTCAGCAACGCGGAACTCGGCAACGCGCGCCTTTGGCTCTACTTCCGCCTTGGCAAACTGCTCACGCTGCGGCTTGGCAACATTCTTCGCCTTCGCAACGCCAGCACCAAGCTGAACAGCAACATAGCCGTCTTTTTCAATCTCGCGGCGGGAAATAACCTGATTGCCTTCCAGAGCAAGAACGGTAACCGGCACATGCCGACCGTCCTCCTGGAACAAGCGGGTCATCCCGACTTTTTTCGCGATCACGCCAGTGCGCATGATCCATACTCCCAATAGAGGCCCACAGCACGATACTGCGGGCGTATCCAACGAAAAAACCGCCAGCGGAAATCCGCAAGCGGTCAACCCAAATTCTCGATCACCCCGTCCGGGTTGCATGCCCTCAAGCAAATGAGAGCGACGGGGGACCAGGACCACGTTCATTGCTTCCAATGGAAGCGCCGTGCGGTATCCCTTGTGCGTTCAGCCCTTAAGCGAGCTTAATCTCGACGTTCACGCCGGCAGCCAGATCGAGCTTCATCAGCGCGTCGACCGTTTGGGGCGTTGGCTGCACAATGTCAAGCATACGCTTGTATGTACGAACCTCGAACTGCTCCCGCGACTTCTTGTCGATGTGCGGGCCACGGTTTACCGTGAATTTCTCAATACGCGTCGGCAGCGGAATGGGGCCACGAATAAGAGCGCCCGTGCGGCGCGCCGTGTCGGCGATATCGCCAGTCGCCTGATCAAGCACACGGTGATCAAAGGCCTTGAGGCGAATGCGAATATTCTGCGTTTCCATGTCCAACTATACCGATGCGAAAGAGCCAAAAACTAAACCGCCCCACTTCTCTTGCGAGAAACCCGAAATCCACTTTCTTAAAAAGCAGTCTACGGGCTGAGGCGGCTAAAAAATCAGACCGCGCGAATCACAAGACCCGCGCGGTTCGATGCCTATATTACTTTGAGATCGTCGCGACAACCCCTGAACCGACAGTACGGCCACCTTCGCGGATAGCGAAGCGAAGACCCGGGTCCATAGCGATAGGTGCAATCAGCTTAACGCCAATTTTCACGTTGTCGCCGGGCATAACCATCTCTGTGCCTTCGGGCAGAACCACTTCACCGGTAACGTCGGTCGTGCGGAAGTAGAACTGCGGGCGATAGTTAGCGAAGAATGGTGTGTGACGGCCACCTTCGTCCTTGGACAGAACATAAACTTCTGCTTCGAACTCGGTGTGCGGAGTGATCGAGCCGGGCTTACAAAGAACCTGACCACGCTCAACATCTTCACGGCCAACGCCACGGATAAGAGCACCGATGTTATCGCCAGCTTCACCCTGATCGAGCAGCTTGCGGAACATTTCAACGCCAGTGACGGTCGTCTTCTGGGTGTCCTTGATGCCGACGATTTCGACTTCTTCACCAACCTTGACGATACCGGTCTCAACACGGCCAGTAACAACCGTACCACGACCAGAGATCGAGAACACGTCCTCAATCGGCATCAGGAAGGGCTTGTCAACCGGACGAGCGGGCTGCGGGATCGCGTCATCAACGGCTTTCATCAGCTCAAGAATCTTTTCCTTGCCGATGGCGTCGTCGCGGCCTTCAAGTGCAGCCAGAGCCGAACCAGCAACGATAGGAATATCGTCACCCGGGAAGTCATAGCTGGAAAGCAGTTCGCGGATTTCCATTTCGACGAGCTCAAGAAGCTCTTCGTCGTCGACCTGATCAACCTTGTTCATGAACACAACAAGAGCAGGAACGCCAACCTGACGTGCCAGCAGGATGTGCTCGCGTGTCTGTGGCATTGGGCCGTCAGCAGCGTTCACAACGAGGATAGCGCCATCCATCTGCGCAGCACCAGTGATCATGTTCTTCACATAGTCAGCGTGACCCGGGCAATCGACATGTGCATAGTGACGTGCGTCGGTTTCATATTCAACGTGCGCCGTTGAAATGGTAATGCCGCGCTCGCGCTCTTCAGGAGCCTTGTCGATGTTAGCGAAATCAACAGCTGTACCGCCGCTGGTCTCAGCAAGCACCTTGGTGATCGCTGCGGTCAATGTGGTCTTGCCATGGTCAACATGACCAATGGTGCCGATGTTACAGTGCGGCTTGTTCCGCTCAAATTTAGCCTTAGCCATTTTCTACCTCTTCTTGTCCAAATCAGCTTCGACCGCCTGGGGCGCCTCGCGAAGTGGCGCTCATAGCAGTAAATTTCGATAATGCCAGCCCGTTTTGCAGCTTTTTAGGGGAATGACCTTGTCAGCCCCCTAAATAATGCATCAGGCCATCTTAGCTTTAACCTCATCCGCAACATTCTGCGGTACTTCTTCATAGTGCGAGAACTGCATACTGTACTGTGCACGCCCCTGCGTGAAGGAGCGAAGCTCATTCACATAGCCGAACATATTGGCCAGAGGAACCATCGCATCGACAGACTGTGCATTGCCGCGCGTGTCCGTACCCTGAATCTGACCCCGACGGCTGTTCATGTCGCCAATCACATCGCCCAGATATTCTTCCGGAGTAATGACCTCCACCTTCATGACCGGCTCAAGCAGCTTGATACCTGCTTTTTGCGCGACTTCACGCATGGCACCACGGCCTGCAATTTCGAACGCCAGCGCCGAAGAGTCGACGTCATGATAGGCGCCGTCCGTCAGACGGATTTCGAAATCGATGATCGGGAAGCCGATGAGCGAACCACCCTCAGCGGTTTCACGCATGCCTTTCTCGATGGACGGAATATATTCGCGTGGAATGTTACCGCCCTTAATCTCGTCAATCCAGGTGATGCCGCTACCGCGCTCACCCGGCGTAACCGTAAGCTTGACGCGACCGAACTGACCCGAACCACCCGACTGTTTCTTATGGGTGTAATCAACGTCAACCGTCTTGGCGAGCGATTCGCGATATGCCACTTGCGGCGCACCAACATTGGCTTCAACCTTGAATTCGCGCTTCATGCGGTCCACGAGAATGTCGAGGTGAAGCTCGCCCATGCCCTTGATGATCGTCTGACCCGATTCATGGTCGGTTGACACACGGAAAGAGGGATCCTCGGCCGCGAGACGATTAAGCGCAATGCCCATCTTTTCCTGGTCGGCCTTGGTCTTGGGTTCAACGCTAAGCTCAATAACCGGATCCGGGAACTCCATCCGCTCCAATATGATCGGTGCACTCGATGCGCACAGCGTGTCGCCCGTGGTTGTTTCCTTGAGGCCCGCAATAGCAACGATGTCACCGGCATAGGCTTCTTCAATATCTTCACGGCTGTTCGCATGCATAAGCAGCATACGACCGATTTTTTCCTTCTTGTCCTTCACCGAGTTCAGATAGCTGCCCTTTTCGAGCTTGCCTGAATAAATACGGGCGAAGGTGAGCGAACCAACGAACGGATCGTTCATGATCTTGAACGCCAGAGCGGAGAATGGCGCTTCATCGCTGGATGGGCGACTGTCTTCGGTCTCGCCATCAAGCTTGACACCTTTAATGGCAGGAACGTCGAGTGGCGAAGGCAGATAATCGACAACGGCGTCGAGCAAGGGCTGTACCCCCTTGTTCTTGAACGCCGAGCCACAGCATACCGGCACAAAGCTCTGATTGAGCGTGCCCTTACGGATCAGCGCCTTCAGCGTAGCAACATCCGGCTCATTGCCTTCGAGATAGGCTTCCATCGCGTCATCGTCCTGCTCAACGGCAAGCTCAATCAGCTGCTCACGATATTCAGCCGCCTTGTCCGCAAGATCTGCCGGAATGTCCTCGTAAAAGAACTCCGCGCCCAGCGCTTCATCTTTCCAGACAATCGCACGGTTTTCGACCAGATCAACCAGGCCTTTGAGATCAGCCTCAATGCCGATCGGAAAATAAAGCACAGCAGGCTTCGCACCCAGACGATCAATGATCGACTGTACGCAATATTCGAAATTCGCACCGGTGCGGTCGAGCTTGTTGATGAAGCACATGCGTGGCACGCCGTACTTATCCGCCTGACGCCATACTGTTTCAGACTGTGGCTCAACGCCAGCAACGCCATCGAAACAGGCAACCGCACCATCGAGTACGCGCAGCGAACGCTCAACTTCAATCGTGAAGTCAACATGGCCCGGTGTATCAATGATGTTGATGCGGTGATCATTCCAGAAACAGGTCGTCGCAGCAGACGTGATCGTAATGCCGCGCTCTTGCTCCTGCTCCATCCAGTCCATCGTCGCTGCGCCATCATGCACTTCGCCGATCTTGTACGACTTGCCCGTATAATAAAGAATACGCTCAGTCGTCGTGGTCTTGCCGGCGTCAATATGCGCCATGATACCGATATTGCGGTATTTTTCGAGCGGATGGCTGCGGGCCATGATCTATACTCCATTGCCAGTCGGCATCATGCCATAGGCGGTTGCTTTAAAGGAAAGAAAGCGGCCGGAGCACACTGCCCCGGCCACGATATTCATATTACCAGCGGTAATGCGAGAAAGCGCGGTTGGCTTCTGCCATCCGGTGCGTATCTTCACGCTTCTTGACCGCATTGCCGCGGTTGTTGGCCGCATCCATCAGCTCACCCGAGAGACGGGCAGCCATAGTGGTTTCGCTGCGACCGCGCGCTGCGGAGATCAGCCAGCGAATAGCAAGGGCCTGAGCGCGCTCGGGGCGCACCTCAACCGGCACCTGATAGGTTGCACCACCAACACGGCGGCTGCGCACTTCAATGCCCGGCTTCACATTGTTGAGCGCATCATGGAACATGGCGACCGGGTCTTTTTTGGCCTTGGCCTCAACCTGATCGAGTGCACCATAGACAATCTGCTCAGCAACGGCTTTTTTGCCATCAAGCATGACGCTGTTCATGAATTTGGAAAGGACCTGATCCTTGAACTTGGGATCCGGCAGGATGATGCGCTTTTCCGGGCGACGACGACGTGACATATCTTGGGTCTCCCTTACTTAGGACGCTTGGCGCCGTATTTCGAACGGCTCTGCTTACGGTCTTTGACGCCCTGTGTATCGAGAACGCCGCGCAGCACGTGATAACGCACACCGGGAAGATCGCGAACACGACCGCCACGGATCAGCACCACACTATGCTCCTGAAGATTATGACCTTCACCGGGAATATAAGTGATGACCTCGCGCTGGTTGGTCAGGCGAACCTTGGCAACCTTACGCAGAGCCGAGTTCGGCTTCTTTGGGGTCGTCGTATAAACACGTGTACAAACGCCGCGCTTCTGCGGGTTCGCATCCATTGCAGGGACCTTTGACTTGGCCTTCTGCAGCACACGGCCCTTGCGGACCAATTGATTAATCGTTGGCATTGAAGTCCTTCACCTTAATGCTAAGTTACTTTACTGGCTCACCTTGCTCAGCGATTGTTTTCACAACAGGAACGGCCCCGGTGGTCAAACGACCCCTGGACCAGCAAGACAAACCGGCAATGTTCAAGCTCTACATACACCCGCATCGAGCATCTTGAGAATCACCGGCATTCCGAGAAATGCGTCGATTCATAGCTACTGCCCGCAAGGCAGGGCGGCCTATAGCTGTGCGCCTATAAATGGTCAAGCGAATCTGGCCATGTTATCCCCTCTGCTATCTGACAGCGATGAAAATTATGCGTACAGAACCACAAGCCCAGGCTTCTTCCTATAATTAACCCAAACGGTAAAGCGGGAAGACACGCATAATGACCATTCGCAATCTCATTCGCTATGGCGCGGCGGCGCTGCTGCTACTTATCGCATTTGGCGGGGCGCTCGCCTTTTATGATGTCAATAAAATACGTATCGGCGGGCCACTGGAAACAAGCAATCGCCAGACGGCCGATCTGATGGCAGATATTCTGCCACCACCAGCCTTTGTCATTGAAGCTTATCTTGAAGCCACGCTGGCGATTGAGGAACCCAAGCGCCTCGGCAAGCATCTCGATCGTCTTGCCGAGCTGGAGAAAGAATATCAGGAACGCCGCGATTTATGGCTGAACGGAAACCTTCCTGAAAATATTAAAGATGAGCTTCGTGTCGCCTTCAACCATGCCAATGCGATGTGGCACGAAACCGACACAAAGCTGATCCCTATTCTCAGGCGCGGCGAGCGTGATCGCGCCGTTCGCATCAAAGACCAGTATATCACCCCGCTTTATCGCGAGCACCGCAAAGCGATCGACAAAGCCGTCAAGCACATATCCGCCTATCAAGCAGAGCTTGTTGTCAATTCCGACAGGTCAACACGTTCTATCGTTATAGTACTCAGCATATTGGCGGTCCTCCTTCTGGCTGGCGTCGGCGCCTTTTGCTGGACCATGCTGAGCCGCGTGGCAAAGCCGCTTTCGCAAACAGCAGCAACGATGCGCTCCATGGCCAATGGCGATCTCTCCGTGACAATTGCCGGTGATGGCCGCTCCGATGAAATGGGCGATGTCGCCCGCGCGCTCGTCGCCTTCCGCCAGGCCGAGATCGACAAGCGCGCGTTGGAAGAGGTCAGCAAAAAACAACAAATCGAGCGCAACAAGATCATCGAATCCCTCAGCATTGCCTTGCGCCATCTGGCCAATGGCAATGTCAGCTATCGGATCGAAGACCAGTTTGCAGGCCAGTATGAGGAATTACGCATGGACTTCAACTCAGCGCTTACCGCTGTGGGCAGTGCGCTCCGCGCAGTGGCAGAAGCGTCCGATGCGATCCAGATTGGCACGGGTGAAATCGCACAGGCGTCCAATGACCTGTCGATCCGCACCGAACAGCAGGCGGCAGCGCTGGAACAAACATCAGCTTCCATGACAACAGCCACATCCTCCGTGCGCGAAACGGCTGATGCTGCCAAAAATGCCAATCAGGCAGTGCGTGAAACCCATGATGCTGCTGCCAAAGGCGGAGAGATTGTACATGACGCCATCTCGGCAATGGACGAGATTGAAAACAGCTCGAAGCAAATCAGTCAGATCATCGCGCTTATCGACAATGTTGCTTTCCAGACCAACTTGCTGGCGCTTAACGCCGCTGTCGAGGCCGCGCGCGCAGGCGAAGCGGGCGATGGTTTCGCAGTCGTGGCTGCCGAAGTCCGCGGCCTTGCGCAACGCACGGCTGATGCCGCCAATGATGTGAAAAAGCTCATCACCTCAAGCGCGTCGCAAGTCGAAAATGGTGTCCGCCTCGTAGGGCAAGCCGGTGAGACCCTCGATCATATTGTCGAGCGCGTCAGCGAGATCACCCGGCTGATGACCGATATTGCCAGCTCGGTGGAGGAAGAATCTCTCGTCCTTGTGCAGGTCAACAGCGCTGTTGGCGAGATGGACCAGATGACACAGCAAAATGCCGCCATGGTTGAAGAGTCCACGGCATCTGCGCGCAATCTGGCCAATGAAGCCACTTCGCTCGCACATCTGGTTGGCAGTTTCCAGATCGATATGCCGGATAATGAGGTGAACATGAACGGACGCATGCAGCAGGCCGCAGCCGCTGCGATGATCGGGCAAAACAATGCTAGCGGTGGCACGGGGAGCAAAGGCTCTGCAAGCCCAAGCGATGGCGAAGAAAACTACGCTATCGCAAGTTGAAGCGCCCGTTTTCTATCCCCGTCATATCGCGCTTATACGTGTTTTACGAGGCACAGCACCTGAGGCGCCGGACATGCTCCGGCGCCACTTTTTACATGATTCGCTGGCCCATAGCCGTGCGCGGGATCACAAGAATAACATCCCTCAAATCGATTCATCGCACGTTCAGCTCGATTCGCCCCGCTTTTAACTATCGGATTCGATTCAATAATTTAGCTTTGTTAACAGCGTCCCTTCGGCCCGATGGCCGTGATAAAAGATGGGGTCGCATGCCAACGAGCAACCGGATGTCGTCCACTCCCTGGAGGGAACGGCTCAGCAAAATATTCGCCGAGAAGGAAATTTTTTTCCGGAGCCACGGGCGGGTCCGCTTTTTGCGGATCAGCACCCGGTTCCAGATTGCTATCGGCTGCCTGTTCGGCGCACTGCTCACCGGATGGCTGATCGCTACGCTCGGCATGCTCTCTAATCAGGCCTCCGTTGCCTATGACCGCGCCAAGGTAGAGGCTCAGGCCAAGACAGTCGCGGCCGAAGCCAGCAAGGTGAATGCCTACAAGCGCTCGGTAAACGAGATTGCCACCGATTTGGGTCAGCGCCAGGATATGCTCGATGATATGGTGCAAAGCCAGTTTGGCGCGATCAGTGGCGCGGAGCCTGCGGTCGTAGGCACGCCTGATCAAAAGATGCAAGATGCTGACAGCATACAAGGCACGCAAGACAAGGCCAGCGCGGACCAGAAGATTAGCACTGTCTCACCCACTGTTGAAAAACTGCGTGCAATCGAAGCGCGTCAAACGCGCTTTGCCAATAGCCTCGCCACATTAATCAACAAGCGTGCCGCCCGTGCAGAAGCAGCAATCCGCAGCTTTGGTCTCAAGCCCGAGCAAATTGCCACACGCGCTGCCCTGCAAGGGCAAGGTGGCCCCTATGTGCCATGGAGCAAAAGCGAAGATGCGCAGGATGATGCCCTGACAGCATTGGCCAATGCGCTGGCACGCCTGAATGCACTTGAACAAGGGCTGGTCGCCATTCCTTCCGGTCGTCCGACAACGGCGCCAATGCTCAGCAGCTCCTATGGCTATCGCCGAGACCCTTTTAATGGCCGCGCCGCCTTTCATTCCGGCATTGATTTTCGCGGGCATTATGGCCAGCCTATTTTAGCCGCGGCAGCAGGCCATATTGCTTATGTTGGCCGGAAACAGGGCTATGGCAAAGTAGTAGAGATCGACCATGGCCATGGCATCATGACCCGCTATGCGCATCTTTCCGGCTATGCGGTCAAGCCCGGTCAAAAGATCATGCGCGGTATCACTATCGGCCGTATGGGCTCCACTGGCCGCTCGACAGGCACCCATCTGCATTTCGAAGTACGCGTCAATGGCGCTGCTATTAATCCCCGCCGCTTTCTGGAGGTCAAGGAAGATGTTCTCAAAGTCCAGCAAATCGCAAAACAGCGCGTCACAAGGGTCCGCACCAAAGCCGTCGAAAGCGACAAGCGCGGGTAAGTCTACCTTTTCGGTATTGGGCGGCGATGTCAACATCACCGGCGACATCAAGGCGGCAGCGGATCTTCATATTGACGGGCAGGTTGATGGCGACATTGGATGCGCAGCGCTGATTCAGGGAAGCGACAGCCATATCAAAGGTCAGATCACAGCTCATACTGCGCGGCTGGCGGGCCGGGTGGACGGGTCTATCAATGTCGGCGAACTGATTATCGAGACCACGGCACATATTACCGGCGACGTTACCTATGAGAGCATCTCGGTCGCGCCGGGAAGCCAGGTCGATGGCCGGTTCAGCCATCGCAGCAATGCGGGCCAGCAGGCCAATACGGACCTCAAGCTGGTGAAGTCCGAAACCACAGCCGTCACTGGCGCATTAATCTAGACGACAATAGGAACGGCGGCGGCGGCGGCCCCTTACAGGAAGGGCCCCTCACCGACTAATATAGGGTCCGGGCCATATCTGTTCGGTCCATGCGTACCATGCACCAACATCAATATAAGCAACCAGATCGTGCCGATAATCGGGATGAAGGCCAACAGCATCCACCAGCCGCTCCGGTTGGTGTCATGCAAGCGACGCATAGAAACGGCGAGTGAGGGAAGGAGCGTTCCAAGCGCAAAAAAGCCGACCAGCGGCCCGCCTTCGGCCTTTTCCCACACGCCCATCTCCCAGCCGTTGCGATAGGCCCATTCACCAGCGGACTCGATACCCCACAAGCCTTCGATGATTCGCAGTCCAAGCATGCACAGCAAAAGGAATAGGGCAAACATCCAATATTCCCTGCGGCGCGACCGCCCGCTAAAGGTCATATACCGGCGCAACGGCAAGAGCATCCAGTCCATCCTGCTTCTCCTGTATCGCCAAGCCGTTATCCGGCTTGTGCACGACGACGATAGCTCAAAGCCTCGGCAATATGAAGCCGTCCAATATCGGATGCGCCTGCAAGGTCCGCAATAGTCCGCGCCACCCGCAAAACGCGGGTATAGCCACGCGCCGACAGCGACATCGCAGCTGCCGCTTCCGCCAGCAATATCCGCCCGGGCTCATCAGGCGTTGCCACAGCCTCTAACAACATGCCATCCACCTCAGCATTGGTGCGTGCATCATGGTCGGCATAGCGCCGGGTCTGCCGCTCTCGCGCCGCCGCGACCCTTGCTGCAACCTCAGCGCTCCCCTCCGCTGATGGTGGTAAAGTCAGGTCAACTGCGCTTACCGCACCCACCTCGACATGCAGGTCGATACGGTCCAGCAAGGGACCAGAGAGCTTGTTCTGATAATCAGCGGCGCAGCGCGGCGCACGCGAACAAGCGAGCGACGCATCGCCCAAATGGCCACAACGACACGGGTTCATCGCCGCAATGAGCTGCACCCGCGCCGGGAAAGTCACATGACTGTTGGCGCGCGCGATACTGATTTCACCTGTTTCCAGCGGTTGGCGCAGTGAATCCAACACAGCGCGCTGAAACTCCGGCATTTCATCGAGGAATAATATCCCCAGATGCGCAAGGCTGACCTCGCCGGGCTTCACCCGCAAACCACCGCCCACCAGCGCAGCCATGGAAGCACTGTGATGCGGGCTGCGAAACGGCCGCGCGCGGGTCATGCGCCCGCCTTCCAAAGCCCCGGCTACACTCGCGACCATCGACACTTCCAGCGCTTCGGCAGGTGTCAATTCCGGCATAATAGTCGGCAAGCAGCGCGCCATCAGCGATTTGCCCGCGCCCGGCGGTCCCATCATCAGCATATTATGCCCGCCAGCCGCCGCAATTTCCAAAGCCCGTTTGGCCGTCTCTTGCCCCTTCACCTGCTTGAGGTCCGGCCCTGACGGCAATGCTTCCACCACACCCGGTTCAGGTGGTGCGAGTATGCCCTTGCCTTTCAAATGATTGAGTATGCCGGTGATGTTGGGCGCAGCGACCACCTCGACATTACCGGCCCATGCCGCCTCACTGCCTTGTGCCGCAGGACAAATTAGCCCTTTGTCTTCTGCTCCCGCATGCAGCGCAGCGAGCAATACACCCGGGCTGGGGGCGATGCGGCCGTCCAGCCCCAGCTCACCCACCACAACATAGTGCGAGAGTGTTTCAGCGTCGGTCATCCCCATCGCGCCCAATACCGCAAGCGCTATCGGCAAGTCATAATGCGACCCTTCCTTGGGGAGGTCAGCAGGTGACAGATTGACCGTGATACGCTTGGGCGGCAGCGCAAGGCCGATAGCCGCAAGTGCATTACGCACCCGCTCCTTGCTCTCTGACACGGCTTTATCCGCCAACCCGACGACAATGAAATTGGGCAGGCCCGCCACCAGCTGGCATTGCACCTCAACGCTGCGCGCCTCCAGGCCGAGATAGGCGACCGTCGATATAGTGGCGATCATATCATCAGTGCCGCTAAATTGTGCATGGTTTGTTCTATATTCACAGCAACACTGAAAAGGCTAGTCTTTGCGATGCTTTCCAATCCGTTTTGGATGATCTTATTGCAATGCTGTGTATGCATTGCGCATCATTTCACTTCGGGAATAAAAGCCTTTGCCAGCCCATAATAAAGGCGTTCCTTGCACAGCAATTGCGCCGAAGCGTCCGCAACAAGGGCCGCTCCGAGCAAGGGCAGCATAAACCCACGCGCGCCAGTTGTTTCGGTAATGATGATGACAGCCGTGAGCGGCGCACGCACCACACCGGTAAAATAGGCCGCCATACCCATAAGGACGATCGCGCTGGCCGGTTCACCGGGAAATATCCAGCGCAGCGCTTGGCCAAAGCCCGCACCGGTCGCCAGTGATGGCGCGAAAATGCCGCCCGGTATGCCCGATATAGTAGTCGCCAATGTCGCAACAAATTTGGCCGGCGCAAACCAGTAAGGCAGCGTTTCGCCTTCAATCAGTGCCTTTGCAGGCTCATAACCTGTGCCCCATGTCAGGCCCGATGCAACACCAATCAAAGCCACGAACAAGCCGCATAATGCTGCGAAACCAACGGGGTAGCGTTTGCGCGCATTGGTGAAGCGATTGCTGACCCGCGCGGCGGCAAGTGTCCAGCGTGCGAAAAGCCCACCGGAAAGCCCGCCCAACAAGCCCCCCACCAAAGCAACCGGAATGGCCGAACGCACACTCAAATGCACATCAATGCCGCCCCCGAAATAGATATAATTGCCCGCAAGACCGAGCGACACCATGCCCGAAACGATCACCGCCGTAATCACCAGCAAGGCCATGCGCTGCTCATAGGCGGCGGCCAGTTCTTCAATCGCAAAAGTAATTCCGGCCAGCGGCGTGTTAAAAGCGGCGGCCACACCAGCCGCACCACCAGCAATCATCACCGTAAGGCGCATCGGCACCTGCAACAGGCGGTGTGTCCAGCCGAGCAAGGCCGCGCTAATCTGTACTGTCGGCCCTTCACGCCCCACCGAAGCGCCAACCAGAAGCGCGCCAGCCGTCAGCACAGATTTGAGCACAGCGGTCGGCATATCGACAAGGCGCATATGCGCAGCACTGGTGCCACGGCTCGCGGCGATCACCTGTGGGATACCCGACCCGGCGGCAAGCGGCGCAAACCGTCGCGTGATCCAGACGATAAGCGCAAAGCCCAGCGGCGTGATGACGAACGGCGCATAGGGATAACGTGCGATGAGCCGCTCAAACATATGCCCGGCGCCATCGGCCAGCCATGCGAACATCAGCGCAACCAGCCCGACAATCACCGCACCACCGATCAACGCCACACGGCGGCGAAAAATCAGCGAGGTCGGCCCGCTATGCCTGAGAAGTGCGCGAAATCTGCGGTTGGTCCAGCGCTGTTTCATACACCGTCGAGCAGATGCTCCTTGGCAATCTTGTCACGCCAGACCAGCGGCGCAAGATGGTGGACATTATTGCCCTCGCTATCGACGGCAACCGTCACCGGCATATCCTTTACCTCAAACTCGTAGATGGCTTCCATGCCAAGCTCTTCAAATGCGACGACCTTCGCGCCCTTGATGGCCCGCGCCACCAGATAGGCCGCGCCGCCAACCGCCATCAGATAGGTCACCTTATGCTGCTTGATGACATCGACAGCACCCTGCCCGCGTTCGGCCTTGCCCACCATAGTGAGCAAGCCGAGGTCAAGCATCATATCGGTGAACTTGTCCATCCGCGTGGCGGTTGTCGGGCCAGCCGGACCAACCACTTCGCCTGCGACAGGATCAACCGGCCCGACATAATAAATCGCGCGTCCCTTGAAATCGACCGGCAGTTCTTCACCCTTGGCGAGCATATCCTGAATGCGCTTGTGCGCGGCATCCCGCCCGGTGAGCATCTTTCCGTTGAGCAACAGACGGTCGCCCTGCTTCCAGCCCTGAACGATTTCCGGCGTCAGATTATCGAGATCAACCTTGATTGCCGCCTTGTCCGGCTCCCAATTGACGTCAGGCCATTCATCAAGATTGGGCGGATCGATATAAGAAGGCCCGGAACCATCAAGCGTGAAATGCGCATGGCGCGTGGCAGCACAATTCGGGATCATCGCCACCGGCTTGCCTGCGGCATGGCAGGGATAATCATAGATTTTCACGTCGAGAATGGTCGAAAGGCCGCCCAGCCCTTGCGCGCCGATGCCCAGTGCATTCACCTTGTCAAAAATCTCGATACGCATGCGCTCAATATCATTCTGTGGCCCGCGCGCCTTCAATTGCCCCATATCGATGGGTTCCATCAGGCTTTCCTTGGCGAGCAGCACCGCCTTTTCCGCTGTGCCACCAATGCCTATGCCCAGCATGCCGGGCGGGCACCAGCCAGCGCCCATTTGCGGGATCATATCGAGCACCCATTCCACGATATCATCGCTGGGGTTCATCATCTTGAACTTGGATTTATTCTCAGAACCACCGCCCTTGGCCGCGACATCGACGCTGATCATATCACCCGGCACCATCTCGACGTTCAGCACGCAAGGCGTGTTGTCCTTCGTGTTCTGGCGCGAAAAAGCAGGGTCTTTCAGGATCGAGGCGCGCAGACGGTTTTCCGGGTTCAAATACGCACGGCGCACACCTTCATCGACGACGTCCTGAAGCGACTTGTCGCTTTCAAGGCGGCAGTTCTGCCCCCATTTGATGAACACATTGACGATGCCTGTGTCCTGACAGATCGGGCGATGCCCTTCCGCGCACATCCGGCTGTTGGTCAATATCTGCGCGATCGCATCCTTGGCGGCCGGGCCTTGCTCGGCTTCATAGGCCTTACCCAGTGCCTTGATATAATCCATCGGATGATAATAGCTGATATATTGGAGTGCGTCGGCGACGCTCTCGATCAGATCGGCTTCCTTGATGACAGTCATGACGGTCCCTTGGATATAGGCTGTTTCAGATACTGCCGTCGCTATGTCGGTTTTGGTCAAGGCTGTCTAGGCTGATCAAATTCATCCCCAGATATTTATTTTTCTTCATGCTCTGTTCCCTTGCATTTTTCAGACCCTAGGGAAGTCCATGCGTCGCTGCGTTGCACCGCCCCCGCCTATCGGTGAACGGAATCGCAGAAGCGACGAACCGAGATGTAAATTAACCATTTCCCCCTTGCATCATAAAATGGCTGTGGCACTATCCCTTGTGTCGGGAATGACGGGGGTCACCCAACAGGTTGTGGTTATAAAGTGCCGCCAGATTTCGAGGCATAGCGGTGATTCGTTCTTTTAAACCACATGCCGGGTAAAAACCGTCACCCATTGGGGTCAAAACAGGCTATACAGGACTCTTCCTTTCGTGGCCCTTGACCGAATCGAACAGATAGTGAACATTTAGAGGTCGGCGGAAATGGATTTCAGAGACAATCAGGAAGTGGATGCAGGCGACGTGGCAGTAATGACAGAAGACCGACCCGCTTCAGAGGAGGCCAGTACGAAACCAGATGTACAAAAGGCATCAAAAGCCAACGCCCAGCAAGCCAACGCCCAGCAAGCCAGCGTTCCAAAAGATGCTGCGGAGTCTGCGCCCGATTCTACGCAGGATGCTCAAGGTCAAGACATTCAGGACAATGCCGGATCTGATACCGAATCCGGAACGAAAATCGATTCCAAGACTGTCGTCAAGCGTCGTTTCAACGTAGTCACCGATGCTTCGCGCGATGCCCTGCTGACTGAGTTCGGCAAGGAGACGTTGCAAGACCGCTACCTCCTGCCCGACGAAAGCTATCAAGATCTTTTCGCCCGCGTCGCTTCGGCTTATGCCGATGATCAGGACCATGCCCAGCGCCTGTATGACTATATCTCGCGCCTGTGGTTCATGCCCGCAACGCCCGTGCTCTCCAACGGCGGCACCGGTCGCGGCCTGCCCATCAGCTGTTATCTCAACAGCGTTGATGACAGCCTTGAGGGCATCGTCAACACATGGAACGAGAATGTCTGGCTCGCAAGCCGGGGTGGTGGCATCGGCACCTATTGGGGCAGTGTACGCGGCATCGGCGAGCCGGTCGGCCTCAATGGCAAGACCAGCGGTATCATTCCGTTCGTCCGTGTGATGGACAGCCTCACTCTCGCCATCAGTCAGGGTTCGCTGCGTCGCGGTTCTGCCGCCTGCTATATTGATGTCAATCACCCGGAGATCGAAGAGTTCCTCGAAATCCGCAAGCCATCGGGCGACTTCAACCGCAAAGCGCTCAACCTCCATCATGGCGTGTTGCTGACCGACGAATTCATGGAAGCGGTGCGCGATGGCGCGGAATTCGCGTTGAAATCGCCCAAGGACGGCAGCGTCCGCAGCACAGTGGATGCGCGCGCATTGTTCCAGAAGCTGGTCGAAACACGTCTGGCGACCGGCGAACCCTATATTGTCTTCTCCGATCAGGTAAACCGGATGATGCCCAAGCATCACCGCGATCTTGGCCTCAAGGTTTCAACCTCGAACCTCTGCTCGGAAATCACCCTGCCCACGGGTCGCGACCATCTGGGCAATGACCGCACGGCGGTCTGTTGCCTCAGCTCGATGAATCTTGAGACATGGGACGAATGGAAGGATGATCGCGTCTTCGTGGAAGACGTAATGCGCTTCCTCGACAATGTGTTGCAGGATTATATTGATCGCGCGCCCGACGAAATGGCGCGCGCCAAATATAGCGCCGAGCGCGAGCGCTCCGTTGGCTTGGGCGTCATGGGCTTTCACAGCTTCCTGCAAGCCCGGCTCATCCCGTTTGAAAGCGCGATGGCCAAGAGCTGGAACCTCAAGATATTCAAGCACATCAATGCCAAGGTGAACGAGGCCTCGATGATGCTGGCGCAGGAACGCGGCCCCTGCCCGGACGCCGCAGACATGGGCGTGATGGAGCGTTTCTCCTGCAAGATGGCGATCGCGCCGACCGCCTCGATCAGCATCATCTGCGGTGGCACCTCGGCCTGCATCGAGCCGATCCCGGCGAACATCTATACGCACAAGACGCTCTCGGGCAGCTTTGTCGTGAAGAACCCCTATCTGGAAAAGCTGCTGATCGAGAAATCCAAGGACAGCACCAATATATGGAACAGCATCCTTGAACGCGGCGGCTCGGTCCAGCATCTCGACTTCCTCAGCCAGGAAGAAAAAGACGCATTCAAGACCAGCTTCGAAATCGACCAGCGCTGGCTGCTCGAACTCGCCGCCGACCGCACACCCTATATCGATCAGGCGCAGTCGCTTAACCTGTTCATTCCGGCCGATGTCGAGAAATGGGACCTGCTGATGCTGCACTTCCGTGCATGGGAGCTGGGCATCAAGTCACTCTATTATCTCCGCTCCAAATCCGTGCAACGCGCAGGCTTTGCCGGCGGTGTCGAGGCAGACAACACAGCGCAGGCACCCAAGTTCGAGATCGGCGAAACCACCGATTATGACGAATGTCTGGCGTGTCAGTAGTTTCGATCAAAGTATTACTTTGATCGAGGATTGGAGAAACCAGTGGAAGTTATAAAAACACGACCAGAATGGGAAAAGCAATTGGCTGGTGGCTTTGCTTACATGACCGCTCCATTTGCGGAACATCCTAGTGATCAAAAAAGAGCGAAAAAAGCGATAGAGCTGGCACGTGAGGCCGGTATTACTCATGATGAGTTTTGTGATGCCGCTCGGAAATATATTGAGACAGCAAAAGGTTGGCCGACTGACATTGATCAGCAGATGGTCAGAGTTAACAGCTTTGTTCAGGGTAAGCTCTGAACTTACATAGCTGTACAGTACGAATTTAAATCAGGAATTTATCATGTCTCTTCTTCAAGCATCCAAAGTCTACAAACCCTTCGAATATCCCTGGGCCTATGAATTTTGGAAACGCCAGCAGCAGGTGCACTGGATGCCCGAGGAAGTACCTCTGGGCGAGGATTGCCGCGACTGGGCGCAGAAGCTTTCCGAGCATGAGCGTAACCTGCTCACGCAAATCTTCCGCTTCTTCACACAGGCTGATGTCGAGGTGCAGGATTGCTATCACGACAAATATGGCCGCGTATTCAAGCCGACCGAAGTCAAGATGATGCTGACCGCTTTCTCCAACATGGAGACGATCCACATCGCGGCCTACTCGCATCTGCTCGACACCATCGGCATGCCCGAGAGTGAGTACAGCATGTTCCTCGAATATGAGGAAATGCGTGCCAAGCATGATTATATGCAGCAGTTCGGCGTCGATAATGACGAGGATATCGCGCGCACGCTCGCCATGTTCGGCGGCTTTACCGAGGGCATGCAGCTCTTCGCCAGCTTCGCGATGCTGATGAACTTCCCGCGCTTCAACAAGATGAAGGGCATGGGGCAGATCGTCACATGGTCCGTGCGCGACGAAAGCCTGCACTGCGAAGGCATTATCCAGCTGTTCCACGCCTTCTGCAAGGAGCGCGGCTGCCTCACCAAGGCGGTGAAAGAGGATATTATCGATTGCTGCCAGAAGACGGTGCGCCTCGAAGACGCGTTCATCGATCTCGCCTTTGAAATGGGGCCGGTGCCGGGCATGACGGCCAAGGAAATCAAGAAATATATCCGCTACATCGCCGACTGGCGCCTCGGCCAGCTCGGTTTTCAGCCGATCTACATGATCGACGAACACCCGCTGCCATGGCTCGCCCCGCTATTGAACGGCGTCGAGCACGCCAACTTCTTCGAAACCCGCGCGACGGAATATTCAAAGGGCGCAACACGCGGCAGCTGGAACGACGTCTGGGACAGCTTCGACAGCCGCAAAAAGATCAAAGCAAACGACGATACTGCGCCGGAAGACGATGGCGATGATATGTTCACGCAGGCTGGCGTGGCTGCGGAGTAGAATGTGAAAGTCGCGGTCGAAATTTACCAAGAGCCATATGAAGAGAGCGGCCCTGTCAGGGAAGGGTTGGTTTTATCATGTACCAGATGTGATCGACAGGCTGCGGTTCCCGGTACTGGATCGAATTCAACCAAGTATGGAGCAACGCTTTTGAAAGAGCGCTGCGCCACAGGAGAGGATAACTTTTACGATGTAGATTGGTGGCACGGATAATTTGAAATGCCGACAATGTCCATCTTCTTAGGCATCACATAACGAAATTACGGTGACAGGTGGCTGGTGGCTGGTAACAGTACATTAAACACCCCCACTCCCTTCTGTCTCGCTCGCTCATATGCCGCTTCCCCTATCATAGAAATCCGTCCCGTTTTCTGCTATGTTGTTCTTCCATAAACACAAAAAGGAGAGAGCATCATGCAACCCGTAACGATCGACGATCGCAAAAAAGAATTGCGCACTTTGCTGGACGCGGTACGCGCACGACCATCTCATGACTGGAGCCATGCGCGCCAACGCATTGTTGTTTTGAAACAGATGATTGCAGAACACCGCAAAGCGGCCTGACCGTTGCAATAATGTCCGTGAGGACGCGACGCTGTCGTTTCCTCACTCCACTTCGTCATTCCCCGCGAGCGCATGAATCCAGCTCGATGCCGGTAGTGCGTTTGGCGCTCTGCGTGCTGCTATTCTACGCGCCTAGAGCAGGATGATTTTTTGACAAAAACCGGTTTCGACTTTTTGTCATCACACTCTAATTAACGTCATAGCCTATGCCTCCCTCAGCATCATCCGCTATAGCCGCGCCCCTTATCATGCAGTGTTGTGGTAGTGGTATGTGGCAAAGGTTGATCGGCCTCGCTCCCATGTCCCACCAGCACGGTCATCATCGCTATCACGGCGTCTCGTTCCCGGTCAGAAAGCTGACTGAACAATTCTTCGCGTTCCGACAAATGAAACCCTGCCTCGCCGTCGTTGTGCCGGCCAGTCAGCACATAGCCAATATCCACACCCGATGCTTCCAGGCCAAATAAATAGGCGGCCGTAGCCGGTGTATTGCCCGCTTCATATTGTTGCTGTGTAGTAATTCCTACGCCACCAATCTTACCAAAGTCCTTTTGGTTCAATGACATAGAGACACGAATTTCACGAATTCTTCGTCCCATCGAGCGTAACTTGGCTTCTACATCCATATTACGCTTGCCCTGAACGGAATTCAATGCAATACACATAATTCCGTTTATCTTTGAAACTGGTACCGAAAGTGCTGATCGAGAGCTTGCACAAGGAAGATATCAAGGCGGCTATCCGCAAGAGATATGGCTCGCTCGCAGCATTCGAGCGTGCGCATAAGCTTGGGAAATCCTCTGTTTCCGAGATATTGCGCGGCAGTACCAACCAGCGCACAGCAAAGGCTGTGGAGCAATTCCTGCAGGAAGAGCAGGAGGATAATGACAAGACACGCCGACACATGATTTCGTGTAATAGCGAAGGATCATCAGTTGCGCACCGTCAAAATGAAGGAACGCGATAGATATGGCGCTCTTTCTCCATGCTGGGCGACCCTCTCCTCCTGAAGGCAGAGGCCTGAGCCAATGATACATGACGACCGGGAGATCAGTGCTATCTTGCTGTGGGGACAAAAGACACAAGACGAGGCGGTGCATGATGACCGCTGCGCTGTGCTTTTGCAGCACGCAGACCCCGGTCGTCATGTACCGCCGGTTGCCGATGTCTATTGGCTATGCGATATGGACCAACGCCACCGTACCCAGTTGCATCAGTTTGTACGTCGCTGGTTTGATGACTAAATGACGATCAATTCAATGCTGCGGTTCCCGCACAGGCGATAATCCAGCGGAGGCAGGAGGCAGGCCCCCGGTTCAAGGCTCGAGATACCGGATCAAGTCCGGGATGACATTCGGGATATGGCCTCCGCGTCTTCGCGCCTCCCTCCGCGCGTACCCGGTTTCGTCACATCGCAAGCCTTATCCTCCTGCCCTCCAGCCCTCCTGCTCTGCGCCCCATAGAGCACTGCGCCGCGCTCCTCCACCATCTCCGCAATTAACAACTCCTTAAGCAATTTCCGGCATGCCAAAGACTGCGCAAAAACCGCAGGACTTGGGGAAAACATCATGTCGCTAGGCGACCACACGACCGACATTGCCATTATTGGCGCAGGGCCAGCGGGACTGACTGCCGCTTACCTCCTTTCAAAAAGCGGTTACCGCGTTACCGTGATCGAGAAAGACCCGCATTATGTCGGTGGCATCAGCCGCACGGTGGAGCATGACGGCTATCGCTTCGATATCGGCGGCCACCGCTTCTTCTCCAAATCGCAGGAAGTGGTCGATCTGTGGAATGAAATCCTCCCCCATGATTTCATCCAGCGCCCGCGCATGAGCCGCATTTATTATGAAGGCAAATTCTACAGCTACCCGCTGCGCGCGTTCGAAGCACTGCGCAACCTCGGCATCATCCGCTCGACCCTGTGCATGGCGAGCTTCGCCAAAGCCAAGATGTTTCCTAACCGCAATGTCCGCTCCTTTCAGGACTGGACGGTCAACCAATTCGGTCACAAGCTGTTCTCGATCTTCTTCAAGACATACACCGAGAAGGTCTGGGGCATGCCATGCGATGAGATGTCCGCCGACTGGGCGGCCCAACGCATCAAGGGCCTGTCGCTTGGCGCTGCCGTACTCGATGGCTTGAAGCGTTCGCTTGGCCTCAACAAAAAACCCAATGACGGCATGGGTGCCAAGACCCTGCTGGAAACCTTCCGCTACCCGCGCCTCGGCCCCGGCATGATGTGGGAAGCCGCGCGCGATCATGTAGTCGATGCGGGCAATCATGTCATGATGGGCCACAGCCTCAAGCAGCTCACGCTCGATCAGATCGGCAAACGCTGGCGCCTGCAGGCACGGCGCGAAGACGGCGCCGTCATCTCGATCAACGCTTCGCATGTCATCAGCTCCGCCCCTATGCGCGAACTGGCCGGACGCATTCACCCGCTGCCCAACAGCATGGGGCAAGCGCTCAATCTCAAATATCGGGACTTCCTGACGGTTGCGCTGATGATCAAATCCGACGATCTGTTCCCCGACAACTGGATATATATCCACGACGACAAGGTGCAGGTCGGCCGTGTGCAGAATTTCCGCAGCTGGTCGCCCGAAATGGTGCCGGATGAGAACATTGCCTGTGTCGGCCTGGAATATTTTTGCTTTGAGGATGATGGCCTGTGGTCCTCATCAGACGAAGACCTGATCGCGCTGGCCAAAAAAGAAATGGCGATCCTAGGCCTGTGCAAGCCCGAGGATGTGGTCGGCGGATCAGTAGTGCGCCAGGAAAAAGCCTATCCGGTCTATGATGACAGCTATGCCGCCAATGTCGAGGAAATGCGCAAAGAGCTGGAAGAGAAATATCCAACGCTCCATCTGGTCGGACGCAACGGCATGCACCGTTATAATAATCAGGACCATGCAATGATGACCGCAATGCTCACCGCGCGTAATATCGAGGCGGGCAAGCGCATCTATGACACATGGGCGGTCAACGAAGACGCCGAATATCATGAAGCAGGCGATGAAGGCGCGCACCGTAATATGGGCCTGAGCAAGGACCAACTCGCAGCATTGCAAAGCATCCGCGATGTGCCTGAGCGGATCGCCGCTGACACTGAAGACGCCCCAGAAGACAAGTCCGCAACGCGGCGCAACAAGGCCGCCTGATCGCCATGATTGCACGTGCGGCCTCCCTGATCTGGCGCATTACCTATGCGCGCTACATCATGGCCAGCGTGTTTGCGCTGAGCGCCGATCTCGCGCTGTTCATGCTGCTGCTCACTATAGATAGCGCGCCTGTGCCCGCCTCTATGGCCGGCTATAGTCTGGGG
>Ga0070727_10000495_pt1 | contig 47413 bp, 44 predicted proteins | sample tdAd472_FD_66722 | JGI IMG/M metagenome (GOLD analysis project Ga0070727, IMG submission 66722) | Marine sediment microbial communities from the Atlantic coast under amendment with organic carbon and nitrate - tdAd47.2 | ecosystem: Environmental > Aquatic > Marine > Coastal > Sediment | place... | reverse complement strand
GAAATAGGCGGAAATGTCGTGAATGTCTTCATCGGGCAGTTCACGCTCTTCGGTAAAGGGAATCATGGGAATATTGACCCGCTCCCTTGTCCGGAACATCTTCAATTGTTCGACCATATATTCGTAAGGCAGACCGGCAATTCTCGGGTACACCCCTTCCTTACCGCCTTGCCCGTTTTCGCCATGGCAGGCGGCGCAGATCATATTGATGTCTTCCGCGTTATACTTATCGAAATCGTTCGGATCGAATTTCGGTTCTTCGGCCGCCCAAACAGGCAGCGTGAAAAACATGGCCACGGCCAAACAACTCAACCAGCGCATTTTTTAGTTCCCCCCACAGAAACGAAAAATGCGCCTAGACGAAGCCGCGCCGTTGACGGGCTTCTAGAAATTCATCCTTTTCCGCCTTACGGGCCGCCATGATTTCACCTCTAAGACCGCCTAAGTTTTTAATAGCGAAATTGTAAAGGACCAACACCACCACCGGGCCGAAGAACAGCATCGGGGCGATATAAAACCATACGGGAAAGCCGGAATCATTCATTGTTCTTGCCTAGAAATTCTTAATGATCGATCTGAGAGATTGTCTAGCCTTTAGTGGCTATAAAGGGCGTTGACCTTGGTCAATTCACCAGTTGCCGACACCGGGTCTCGCGGACCATAGATGCCGCTACGAAGGCGCCGATACCGGCAATCGGCAACGACAGAAACGCCCAAGAATAAGCTTGCGTGTCGTATACTCTCGCACCGTCCAACACCGTCCCGTCCCAAAACAAATCCAGCAACAGCCCAATCAATGGTTGGAAGATTGCGCCCGAGGCCATCACCAGCATGTTCACCAAGCCCAAAGCAGCTCCCCCAGCTTGCGGTTTGTTGTGCTCGCGCGCGGCGGCAAAGCCTACAACCATTCCGCCCGCGGCAATTCCGTTGACGAGCAATAAGCCTCTTAGTATCCAGACAGGAATTCCGGGGACATATATCGTTGCCGAAATCGTCAACAAGGCAATCAATGCGCCCCCCATCATGATCGGCTTGCGAGATTCCAGACGGTCTGAGAGCCATCCGGAAACCGGCGCGCCAATCGCCCAGCCGACCAGCATGGTCGAGGCCAGTAATCCAGCATCCGCCCGTCCTAGTTGGTGGCTTGCCATTAAATAGGGCACCCCCCAAAGACCGCCAAACGACAACATCGGGGCCGCCATAAACAAACCGAATGCGCCGATAAACCAAGTCTGCGGTCTTGCCAGGGCGCTTTTCAGGCCATCTAAAATCCCAGATTGTCCAGGCTGAGGGCCTTCGCCATGATCGCCCGGCCCATCCCTGACAACGGCATAAATAGCAATCGCCAAAGCTCCGGCCAGTACAGCGGCGAACATCATGGATTCACGCCAGCCGACCATCTCAACGAAAGCCGCCAAGGGTGCCTGACCGCCGATCCCGCCCCCCATCCCCAACATGAGAGTCATGCCGGAAACCATGGCAAACCGGTTCGCCGGAAACCAAACCGAGACCAGCTTCAGCGCCCCAACCCAGGTAAAAGCGGCGCCCAAGCCGACCAAAAGACGGCCCAAGTAAGCGATTTCAATATTTGCCGCCATGCCGAACAGCGCGCTCCCGGCTCCACAGGCCAATGCGGCAAGAGCTAGAACCCGGCGCGCGCCGAACCGGTCGACCAACACGCCGACCGGCAGCTGGACGCTGGCGTAAGCGTAAAAATAAAAAGCGGAAAGGTTACCCAGGACGGCAGCCGATACCGAAAAGTCCCGCATCAAATCGCCCACCATGACACTGGGGGCAACACGCTGAAAGAAACCGTAGCAATAAAAAAGAGCCGCTAACCCCCAGAAGAGCCAAGGGATATATCCGGCTACCTTTTTCGTTTCTGCATTCACCCGGCCACGCCGTCTTCTATTTCATCACTCTGGCGCTGTTTTTCCGCTTCGTAGCGTTTCAACACACTTTCAAGATGGGACGACATCGCTTTCGCCGCAACATCCGGGTTGCGGGTTTTGATCGCTTCAAGGACAGACCTGTGCTGCTCGGTCAAAATTTGATCGGCAATGAATTCACGGACTGGCCGATACTTATGATACTCAAGCGTTGAGGTCAGGGTATCGCGGATGACATCGAAGATATGAACATAGACAACACTGCCCGTGGCTCGCGCCAGCGCATAGTGGAAGTTGATATCTTCCACCGCCTTGTCGGTTCCGCGGGCTTTCTCCATAGCCAGAATTACGGTCTCCAGCCTTTTGATATCTTCGTCAGTGGCGTTCAACGCCGCTTTCCGTGCCGCCCAGACCTCTAAGTCTCCCCTGATTTCGGCGAGATCGTGTAGGTTCTCGGCGTTGGTCCGCAAGAGCGCGGTCAACGGAGAATCCATATCTCCAGCGGAGGAAATAACCCGCGTTCCACCGCCTTGAACGGCTTCGAGGAATCCTTGAGCTTTTAATTTCTGCAAAGCGGCGCGCACCGAAACGCGGCTAACCCCCAAGGATTCAGCCAATTGGCGTTCCCCCGGCAAGCGCTGTCCCGGCGTCAGGTCACCGTTGGAAATTTGGTCCAGAATGAGACCGGCAACCCGCTCCGAAACTTTCTGGCCTTTTTCGGTATTTTGTTTTTCTTCGTCATTCATAAGCTTGGATTCCGGACCCCTAGATAACGCGGAAATGCCAGTAAAAACGATCAGACAACCTATGGACGGCGGGGTCCCGCGTCAAGCGCGCTTTAGCTTCCCCGCTTCGCCAAGAATATCCCCACAAGTATAACCGCTCCGCCCATCGCTTGCATCACTCCCATTGCCTCGGCGAAAAGCAACCAAGCGAGACCGGCGGCGGCAGCCGGTTGAAGCAACAGCCCGACGGATGAAAAGGCCGTCGGCAGATGCGCCAGCGCATAAGCGATCATTCCCTGGCCGCCGATATGAGAGACAAGCGCCAAGCCCAATAAAATGGACCAGCCATAAACGCTTTCAACCACCAGGCTTTCACCGGTGAGCACCGTCACCGGCAGCAGCACAACGGCGGTCGCAACACTGCTCCAGGTCATGATTGTGATGGTCGAAAACCGGCTCCGCAGTTTGCCGACAGCAATGAGATACCCCGCGTAAAAAACCGCTGTTATGACGCCTAAAATGTCCCCCACGACACGCTCGGGACGAAAAACCAAACTATCGCCCATCAAAAGGCAAGCCCCCGTGATGGCTAAAACCATGCCGAGCAGGAAGGTCCGGGAAAATCTTTCCTTGAACAAAAAGTACCCGGCCAGAGTGACAAATACCGGGGCGAAATTGGCCAACAACGTCGCATTGGCCACCGAGGTCTTTACAATCGACCAATGCCAGACGGCCAAATCACCAGCAAAAAACAAACCGGCCACCGACAATTTGGCGTAATCCGCCCAGCCATTGGGGCGGTCGTGCTTACCCTCACGTTTACCTTCAAAGCGGTTCCAGACCATCAAAATGGGCAGAGCGAGCAGTATGCGGTAGAAGGCGGAAGCAACCGGCCCGGCCTCGCTCAGCCGCACGAAAATCGGAGCAAAAGCAATGCCCAGCGCTCCGAGAAACAACGCAGGTAATGCCAACTCCATGCCGGATTTTAGTTTTACCGCTTCGGCCATAAATTCGTGAAACCCGTTTCGATTTTCCTGCCAAGAGGTTAGCAACCCAATCGTTTTTTGCGCTATATTTTAATGAGTATCATCAAATACCGCGGAATGTCAGGATGACCACAGCCGATCCCCTGCCAAATGGGTGGGAGAGATTACTCGATCAAGACGAAAAGGCCGTTTTCGAACGGTTCAATCCAGATGGCGAAACGCCGCTGGTGCTGATTTGCGATCATGCAAGCAACAAGGTGCCCCGGTCTCTGAATGGGCTCGGACTGTCAAAAGACTTACTTGAAGACCACATTGCTTGGGATATCGGCGCGGCGGCCGTCACCCGCATTGTCGCCAAACGTCTCGATTGTCCGGCGTTTCTCACCTGTTTTTCCCGCTTGGTTATCGACGTCAACCGGGCGCCCGGCGACCCCGCATCCATCCCGGAAATGAGCGACGGCAATTTGGTTCCCGGCAACCAAGGACTGAGCGAAACCGAGCAAATTGCCCGGGCCGAGGTCTTTGCCCACCCCTACCACCAAGCGATCAGCAATGGTATCGCCCATATCATGCGAACGGCGGGGCCCCCGGCTCTGTTTTCCATTCACAGCTTTACACCCGTGATGATGGGCCAGGCCCGCCCTTGGGACGCCGGCATTTTATGGAATAGAGATCCCCGGATGGCGTTACCGATGCTTGACCATCTTCGAAGCCATCCCGATTTACATATCGGCGACAACGAACCCTATGACGGCAAGCAATTGGCCTATTCAATCGACCGCCACGGTGCGGCGGCAGGATTACCGAACGCGGCCATTGAAATACGCCAAGATTTAATCGCCGACAAAACGGGCGTTGAACGGTGGGCCGGACTTTTAGGAGACGCGTTAAGCGCGACCTTAGCACGCGAAGGCCTTCACCATGTGGAGCATTTCTAGATGATTTCGGTCTACAAAGAACCGCCCTGGACCGTGGGTATCGAAGAAGAATATCTCCTGGTCGACAAGGAAACCCGCGATCTCTGCGACCCCCCGGAAGAGATGCTCAAGGAATTCGAAACGGCGATGCCGGAGCACATCCGCCCCGAGTTCCTGCGGTCGCAAGTCGAGGTCGGCACATCCGTTTGCCGAACCGTCAGCGAAGCGAAGAGCGAGTTGCGCGATCTCCGAAAAGCCGTCGCGAAAATCGCCGGAAAATATGGGCTTGCTCCAATCGCATCATCGACCCATCCTTTCGCCCAATGGGAAGATCTCAAGCATACGGACAAAGCGCGTTATCATACTTTGGCGCAAAACCTTCAGGCTGTCGCCCGGCGGCTGGTGATTTCGGGCATGCACGTCCACGTCGGCATTGAAAACGAGGAACTTCGGATCGACCTGATGAGCCAGGTGGCCTATTTCCTGCCCCACCTTCTGGCGTTATCCACATCTTCGCCATTTTGGCGCGGCGAGGATACGGGTCTTAAGTCGTACCGGTTGGCGATCTTCAGCGAGCTACCGCGCACCGGCCTCCCTGAAAACTTTGCGTCTTACCAGGAATACCGGCGGCATGTAGAGGTTTTGGAACACGCCAACCTGATTGAAGACGCCAGCATGATTTGGTGGGACGTCCGCCCCAGCGTCAAATTTCCAACCCTCGAAATGCGCATTACCGACGTCTGCACCCGGCTCGATCACGCCGGAGCGCTGGCAGCGCTCTACGTCTGTATTCTGCGCATGCTTTTTCGGCTGCGCCGGTCGAACCAACGGTGGCGGCTCTACGCCCGTATGTTGATCGAAGAAAACCGGTGGCGCGCCCAACGCTATGGCATGGACGAAGGCTTGGTCGACTTCGGCAAAGGTGAAATCATATCCTGCCGGGATTTGCTGGACGAGCTTTTAGACATGGTGAAAGAAGATGCTGAGGCGCTTAATTGCGTCGATGAAATCATGGCCGCGAGGCATATTGTCGAAAACGGAACCAGCGCCCACCTTCAGCTGAAAAAATACGCTTCCGTTAGAAAAAAAGGCGGGAGCCACGAAGACGCGCTCAAAGGCGTCGTCGATTGTCTGGCCTTTCAAACACTCGATGGATTGTAAGGGTTAAAGAGTGACACCAAGGCCCTCAATGGTCTGCCATAACTCTGTATACCGGACGGGCTTGTGGAGCACCACGACATCACTCTCATTCAAATGCTTTAAGGTTTCAGGAGTGGTATCACCGGACAACAGGACACCAGGAACGCTTTCTTTGAACATCGTCCTGACGGACTCGATGACTTCCAGACCGTTTTCGCCTTTTCCAAGCCAATAATCACTGACAATAACGGCCGGCTTCGAAGTGTGATGTCTCAATTCCTCGAGCGCCGCCTCGCCATCGGACGCGGAGACGATGCAATACCCCCGCCCTTTAAACGACAAAACGACCGCATCACGGATTTCAGCCTCATCCTCGATAAGCAGAATATAGGACGCGCCGTTTTCTTGTGAACATTCGGTCGTATGCAAAACACTCTCCGCATTTCTAGAATATAGAGAGCTTACACAACCTTACGTATATTTTCAATCCTTACGAGAAAATACCCATAGAATACCCGGAACTATTCGACTGCAGAATCAACCGACCTTCGAGTTTTTCTCGATTGCTTCTTGAATACCGGCCAAAAGCTCTTTGCCAATCGCACCACCATCGCCTGAAATCCGTTCCCGAATCACCACCCGCATGGTGTCGATATGGGCTTTGACGATTTCGACGGCGCTGTCGTCCTCGCGGCAATGCTCGTGGGTAATATCGTAAAGCATTTTAGCCACTCGGGTAATCAACGGATAACCAAAGGTCCCGCCTTGACCGCGCAATTCGTGGGCGAGCAAATGAATTTTCTCGAAATGCGCCGCACGCCTGCCCGGCTTTATCAGGGCATCGGCGCACAAATTGGACAATTCGGAAAGATATTTAAGAGCCCAATCGGCAAAATCGAGTTTCTTGCGCTCGAGCTTTTCCTCGGCCTGCTCAAGAAGCGCCATAGGCATTTCACCGCCGCCTTTAGAACCCATTCCGCCCGCTTTTCCTTTCAACGCATTGGGCAATCTAAAGCACCAAACATCCGACGCTTTAGCCGGTTTCGTCGTTTTTTTCTCTGAATAAACGATCGTAATGTCTTTATCGGTATTTTTGCGGCGATCGGCCTGCGCGTCGTAGGAACCATGCCTCCGCCGTCTATCCGGGCCGAAATAAGTGTGGGTCGCAATGATTTGGCGGGGGTAATCAATCACCTCTAATAGACGTTTATAGACATTTTCCGCAGAAAACGGTTTGGCGAGAAATTCGGAAGCTCCTAGATCGCGGGCGGCGGTGACGTACTCATCGTCGGCCGCGCCACTCAACAAAACCACCGGCATAAACCTGTTGGGTGAGTCTTTGGAGTTTCTAATCCATCGAGTCAAAAGCAGACCGTTGATCGGGCTCATAATCAAATCAGCAAGAACAATATCGATGCCCAAACCCGGAGCTCCGGCAATTGCCGAAGTACTCAAAATTTCGATAGCTTCCTGTCCATGCTGGGCTGTTATGATTTTGCCAAACTCGAAATGCCGCAGCAGGTCTTCAAGTGTATGGCGGATATATTGATTATCCTCCACCAACAAAATGGAAAGTCGGCTGAAATCGTAAACGGTCACCTAGGCCCCACCAATTTGCCCCAAAACATCAACTCGTTCTTACCGGTGCAGCAGGTCTCTTGCGCCTTCTTGGTTCACCGGCTATCTTCCGCCAAGGAAAGAACTATCGAGCACTTTAGCCCTAGAATTCAAGGATTTGGTTAATGACTGACGTCGGCGGCATTGCATCTGACCGTTTAAAATCTTTCGTAGAGCGCATTGAGCGCCTGGAAGAAGAGAAAAAGGGCATCGCGGACGACATTAAAGATGTCTACGCCGAAGCCAAAAGCGCCGGCTTCGACGTTAAAGTGATGCGCCAGGTCGTCCGCTTGAGAAAGCTGGATGCGGCGGATAGAGCCGAGCAGGAAGAGATCCTCGATCTCTACAAACACGCGTTGGATATGATCTAAACCAAATGCCTTTCGGCATAGCTTAGCCATTCTTTTCCGTAGGGCACCAGGATTCGAACTTGGTGCCCATCGTTTTTCAAACTTTCGGCCAGTCCATTACCAAGACCGTAAGGTAACTCGAACTCATAGCTGCCGTATTCCCAATCGTCCCGGTCGAGGTGCTCCTCGACGACAGCAACAGAAGCCTCATCAACCACCTGAAACACCGGGAAAACCCCGTTGATCAAAGATTCTTCCGACAACAGGGTTTGGACCAGAACCTCGTAGTTGCCCGGAATCGTATCGGCGGCATAAACCTCGGCATCCTTATGCTCAATTGTCGTCATACAGAGACGAACGTTGGCCCGCTCGGAAATCAGGGCCATCAAATCCTGTTCCGAGCTTTCCATGGCGGCGTAAACCGACGCTACAACGGAAACGGCATTTCGCGCCAAATAGCTGTGAAGACCGAACAATCCTCTGATCACCCCCATGTCCTCCGCCTCAAGCACCAAATGGTGCCGCCGAGCACCCAGGGATTCGGGGTCGACCTCACTTCGCTTGCGCGCCAAGCTGAGACGCATTTCGTAGTTAGCTGTCTGATCGCTCGCCTCTCTCATCAGGCGATCGGCGATGGTCGTCAGGTTTCTCTTAGCCACGTCCTGAAAAGCGCCAAACCCAAGCTGCCGGATTCCCTCATAAATAACGATATCGAGCCCAGCTTCATTGAGCATATTCATGGAAGAAATAACCTGGGCCCGGCTATCACCAATGGCGTTGCTGTCCGTCACGTCATCACAGAGATGCAACAAGCCTGCCCGGTATCCATCGCCGCACAGATCGACTGCCACCTGAACGGCTTCCTCTGCGGTTTCAGCCGGGATGAATTTCTTACGTAACCGCCGCATACCAAAAGCGCCGCCAAGCAGTTTCCCCACCCCCGGAAGCTCTGCCATTTTCAATAACTTAGGCGGTACGCCCGTCATTCATCCCCTCCATCGCTTCGTTTTCAAATAGTGCTGTGTCAGGAACAATCCCTCAAGAAAAAACCGCCGATAGGAGGTTATTCCAGCCCAGGCGGAACGGGACCGCCCGTCGCCCAATCCAGCAACTCGACGGTATGAACAACCGGCACCTCCATCATTTTACCGAGATGTTCCAAGCATCCGATATTTCCCGTCGCCACCACGGCTCCTTTGCAACGGCTCAGGCATTTGGCTTTTCGTTCTCCCAGCCGATTGGAAATATCTGACTGTAAAACGCTATAGGTTCCCGCCGAACCGCAGCAAAGATGCTCTTCAACGGGTCGTCGCACATCGTAGCCGGCCTGCTTCAAAAGCACTGCGGGGAGGTCCTTAATGCCTTGCCCATGTTGGAGCGAACAGGCCGCATGGTAGGTAACGTTGATTTTTCTAGAGCGTGGTTCGTCCGGCAACCCCAACTGATCAATAACCTCCGTCACATCTTTGCTCAGGCTGGCTATTTCCCGGGCATCCGCCTCGCCCGGTTCGTCCCGCAGCAGAAACTCATAATCCTTAACGACAAAGCCGCAGCCCGACGCATTCGATACGACCGCGTCGAGCGGCCCGTCATCCTGGAGCTTTTTCCAAGCCGATATATTTTTCCAAGCCGCCGATTTTGCCTCTTCCTCTCGCCCCAAATGATGCGCCAATGCGCCGCAGCATCCGCTCTTTTCAGCGATGACGACCTCGGCTCCCAACCGGGTCAACAACCGAATTGTCGCCTCGTTGATCGACGGTCTTATCACCTTTTGCGCGCAACCGGTCAGTAGAGCCACCCTCACTTTCCGCTTTTTGGACGGTAAGTAAGTGCCCGGACCGTCCCCCACCGAGCCTTTGGGAAGATTGGCAGGCGCCATCTCGACCATGCCCCGTAATGGATCCGGTAAGAGGCGTCTCAATGGATGAAAGACGGACGCCGCCTGAAGGGCCGCCTTAAACCGCTTCGGGTAAGGCAAAATCATTGCCAAAAGCCGACGGGCAAACTGTTCGGCCGCCCCACGCCCATGCCCCGTCTCCATTCGGTGACGGGCAATATCGGCGAGTCGGCGGTAGTTCACTCCGGACGGACAGGTCGTCATGCAGGACAAACAGGTGAGGCAACGGTCAAGATGGGTGACGAGATTTTTCGACGGCGCACCGCCGCTCTCGAGATAGTCCTTGATCAAATAGATCCGCCCGCGCGGACTGTCCGCTTCATCTCCCAACAAGGTGAAGGTCGGGCAGGTCGCGGTACAAAATCCGCAATGGACGCATTTGCGTAGAATATCGTCGGCCAAGGCGATATCCGGATCATTGAGCTGTTCTGGGGAAAACGCCGTTTGCATTTATGCCTCCCCATACATCCGGCCGGGCGAGAGGATGAAACTTGGGTCGAAAGCCGCCTTGATTCTTTTTGACAAAGCGGCGACCGGTTTTGGTTGAGGGTGAAAGACATCGATGGTTGACCGCACCTCTTCCGCCGCCCGAATTAAGGTCGCATGGCCGCCGCCCGGGCCAATGGCTGCACGAACAAGCTCCTGGTCGGCCTGACGTCGGGGCGGTATCGCCAGCCAAATCAATCCACCGGCACGATCCCAAAACCACTCCGCGTTTAATTCCTCGGGGAGCCGACTAACGACAGCCGCGGCATTGGCGGGCGGAACCGAAAGACGCCAAATCTGCTTCTCTCGGTCATTTGCAAAAACCGCGACATCCCTGATGGATTGCCAAAAATCTCCGCTTTCATCCTGATCGATAGAGCGCACCTCGCCAAACGCCCCGAGCAGGCAGCGTAAAGCCGTTGTCTTGGCGTCAACGGACGGCCCGGGCCCTTCAAATCTTAGTGCGACCAGTGAGCGAGAATGCCCGATGCGTGCGGCGATTGATGCCGGAAGGTATGCTGCGCCACTCATTTCAAACGGCCCCCTCATGGCGAGATTGAGCGCCTCCTCCGCCTCGCCGACGCCCGCGCCGCGCAATAAGACCGTCCGCTCCCGTTCGCCCTTGGGTAAAACCTTGAAGGCAACCTCCGTAATTGCCCCAAGCGTGCCAAAGGACCCGGCCAATAATTTCGGAAGATCAAAACCGGTCACGTTCTTGACCACCCTGCCGCCCGATTTGACCAGCTCACCCCGTCCGTTGACCAGGGAAACGCCCAAAATATGATCGCGCGCCGCGCCGCCCCATACCCTCCGCGGTCCCGAGAGGTTGCAGGCAAAAATTCCGCCGATGGTTCCACTGTCATTTGAGCCGAAAAGGGCAGCAAGATTTGGCGGCTCAAATGCCAGCCGCTGCCCCTTTTCCGCCAAAGCGGTTTCTATTTCGGCCAAAGGCGTCCCCGCCATCGCCTTCATGACCAACTCTTCGGGCTCATAAAGCGTAATGCCGCTTAATCCTGATAAGCAGAGCATATGGTCCGTAGTGACCGGCCGCCCCAAACCGCTCTTCGTCCCCAGGCCCTGCAAATTAAGAGGCGTCGCCGTCTCAAAAGCCCATTGCACGGCGTCTTGAACCTGATCGGGGGTATTGGGCACCAAGGTTTTCATCAACTAAAATCGCGGCATGTTGGGGAATTTCGCTTCAATCTGGCGGGCATCCAAGCTCTTCAGTTCGCCACAGCCCTTCAATTGGGGGAACACCTTCCCTGGGTTCAGGATCGCTGCCGGGTCAAACGCACATTTCACCCGCTCCTGCTGGTCCAAATCTGTTTGATTGAACATTACGGGCATGAGATCCCGTTTTTCCACGCCGACGCCGTGTTCACCGGTCAACACACCGCCCACTTCAACACAAAGCTTCAGGATGTCAGAACCGAAAGCCTCAGCCGCTTCCAACTGCCCCGGTTGATTGGCGTCATACAGGATAAGTGGGTGCAGGTTACCGTCACCGGCATGGAAAACGTTGGCGACGGCCAATCCATGGGTTCCGGACAACTCTTTCATTGCGTTTAGAACCTTCGGGAGCCGATGCCTGGGTATCGTCCCATCCATGCAGAGATAGTCGGGAGAAATACGTCCAATGGCGGGGAACGCCGCTTTACGCCCGGCCCAAAAGCGGTTTCGTTCCGCTTCATCCTGGCTGACCCGGTGGCTGATTGCACCATTGCGTTGGGCAATTTCGACAACCCGGCCGATCAGATGGTCCACCTCCGCTTTCGGGCCATCCAACTCGACAATTAACAACGATTCCACGTCCAACGGGTAGCCGGCCTGAACGAAATCTTCGGCGGCCCGAATCGCGGCTTTGTCCATCATCTCCATACCGCCGGGGATAATTCCAGCCCCGATGACGTCCGCCACGCATTGACCCGCAGCCTCATTTGATGGGAACCCGACCAAAACCACCCGCGCCGTCTCCGGTCGCGGCAGGATTCGCACGGTCACCTCCGTGACGACTCCCAGCAAACCTTCCGAGCCGGTCACCAGACCCAACAGGTCGTACCCCGAGGCATCCGAATGTTTACCGCCCAACGACAGAATCTCACCTTCGACGGTGACTAGTTTGACCCCAAGAAGGTTGTTCGTCGTCAATCCGTATTTGAGACAATGCACACCACCGGCATTTTCCGCCACATTCCCCCCGATCGAACAGGCGATTTGGCTCGACGGATCGGGCGCATAGTAAAACCCTTCCGCTTCCACAGCCTGCGACAAGGCAAGGTTGGTCACACCCGGTTGCGTAACGATACACCGGTTGCCGTAATCAATTTCCAGGATACGATTGAACTTCATCATCCCGAGCGTTATGGCGTCCGCCAAGGGAATCGCCCCACCGGACAACGACGTGCCAGCCCCCCTTGGGACGATTTTCACCCGGTTCTCATGACAGTATTTGAGAATGGAGGCGACCTGCTCGGTCGTCTGCGGCAACACGACGACAAGCGGAAGCTGCTTAAGCGCCGTCAGTCCATCGCATTCATAGACTGCCATTGCCCGCTCATCGGCGATAACGCCGCCGGGCTCTGGCACGATGGCGCGCATGCGTTCAATAATTTCCGCACGGCGTGTCAATATGGACGAATCGGGTTCCGGCAAAAACATGCCGGAAAGTATCTGTTTTTAGAGTGTTTCCGGCAAGCTTTACCGCCCCACGGAACGACAAAAACCGCGTTCGATCTTCGAACGCGGTTCCCAACGGCCGGTTAAAAAATCGGCAAACCTTCCCGGTCTTAGCCCTGGCGAGCTTTAAAACGCGGGTTACGTTTATTAATCACGTAGACGCGGCCACGGCGACGGACCACGATGCAGTTCTTGTCGCGCGTCTTCGCGGATTTGAGAGAGTTCCGGACTTTCATCGCTCTGGTCCTTAACGTCTAAAAATTCCACATAAAACCAATTGGACTGCCCCAGGGCAGCCCGAGGCCGGGAACATACGGACAACCGGGCTCCCTGTCAACGCTCCAGAGCGTTTATTTTCACCTAAAATTTGGGCTTGTCGGGCAGCTTGATCGCGTGAAACCGTTGATAGCGGATTCCGCCGCTGTCCAACGCCTTGACTCGACGCGCCCAGAACGCGCACTCGCCCAAGACATCGTCACACTTTTCCATCAGGATTTCTTTATTCAGCTTGCCTAGATATTTCACCCACCCCTCGATGATCATTTTTCGATGGTCGGCGGTAATATTTTCGGAAATTCGAATTTCGAAACCTGTAGCCTTCATGATGTCGACCATCTCGGTCGGGGTCGTCAAAAAAACCGGATAGGGTTCGTCATCCATCCACTTTTCAACATCGACCGGCAAATCACCCTCCGTCCCTTTGACGATATCGGAAAACACCAAATGTCCGTTGGGCCGGAGCGATTTATGGATCTCGGAGAAAAGATGCTGTTTATCCTTAATCGTATAGAACGTCTCAAGCGACGCTGCGGCATCGTACTTACGCTCTTTTAAGTTAAAGGTTTCCGGATCATAGAGTTTGATATTGGCCTTTTTACCTAGTCCTTCCCGAGCTGACCGGCCTGCGGCGTTTTTAGCAAAGGATTCATTGCGCTCTAGCGCATCGACCCACACGCCGTAGGCACGGGTCCAAGCACGGGCGACGCCACCTAGTTCACCACCGATTTGCAACAACGAATTGGCATCGGTTAAGCCGAGGACTTTTATCAGATAGAGAGCGTAATCATACCCACCGGGAGTGAGAATTCCTTCATCCCAAAGAGCTTCGGCCACATCAAGGCGCGACGCCGAGAAATAGTTGAAGCCTTGTTTTTGTTTGGCCCGCTCGGCCTCCAACGCTTCTTCATCAAGGCGCTCAGCTTCACTCACCTCGGCTTTTTTGGGCGCAGCCTTCCTTTTGGCCGGCTTCTTCGCTTTCTTGCCGCCTTTCTTGCCAAAAACAGATTTTATTGCAGCGCCTACAGCCATAAATGCCCAGGTCCTCTGTCGCTAGGCGAATACCAGACGACACCCCTAAAATACACAGTCCCACCTAACACTAGACACTGGAACTACTTAAATATCCTTAAACGGGCAGTTGGTATGTGTGGACCAAAGAAACTAATAGATATGCCTGTTATTTAGGAAACGGCCGTATTTCATATCTTCCGACAAGATATGCTTGATCAGCCAATCACCGAAAAAGCTCTTAAACTGACTTTCGGTTAAAACATTCCCTTTTAAAAAGGCGTTTCGCACCTTCTCGACATCGCTAAGTAATTTTTGGTGGGCCTTTTGATGACCCTTTAGCCCAGGGTAGTGATATTGTTCAAGCAACGTCTCTTCGTCGGCAAAATGGTGATGAGCGTATTCGACAAGAGCATTCATCGCCTTGGCTAAATCCTTCGGCTCCTCTTTCGATACGATGCCGACAAGAACCGCCTGCCCTAACTGAAAGAACACCTTGTGTTGGGCGTCCATTTCCTGAACCGAAACGCCATAGGCTTTTCGCCAAACCAGAGATCCGTCGTCTTTGTTGCTGCGGTTTAAGACAAGTCGGCGGCGGCGGTCGAAAACCTCTTGAAGTTTCCACCTGACGACAGGGATGCTGCGCAGTTTTTCCCCCGGCAATGTATAGACTTCCGTATCCTCAATCACTTCAACAGAGAAAATGCTCGGCGTTTTAAAAACGGCTGTTTCTTCCCCGAAGAAGTCGTATGCCCCCAGGGTTTCAAAGACCTCACCATCAACGACGCGGATCAAACAGCCGCTTTTAATCAGGTAAATTTCCTCCATATCGTTGACGTGAAGGACCGACCCTTTCTTAAGCGTTTTTGTTCCGAACGTTCGCGCCAACTCGGTAAAGGTGGTCTGAGGAATACCTTCGTCCAGCAATGGGAAGTTATTGAGCATCGCCTGGCGTTCACGGCTTTTGGTCAGTTCTTCGAAAAGTTCGTTGGCCCGGACGAACTCCAGATACTGCACCCCTGGAATTCTAAGCGCCTGAGCGAAACTCGTCGACCGGTAGGTGCGGTCGGAAGCGGCGCCCCGCAAGAAATCCTTCTCCCCCAAAAGTGCGCCGGAGGAAATCTGCGTAATGGAAACCCGGCCTTGAGAAATCGCCTCGAGAGTTCCGGTTATGACCAGATAGAGCGCATCAAGCTGCTCTCCTTCGCGTAGCAGAATCTCTTCCGGATTAACGACAACAATTTGATTGTTGATCAGGCTGCGCAGATGCTCGGGATCAACGGAAGGGAAGTAGCTTCGAAGATAATGGTAGGCGTTACGCCAAATGAAATTTTGGTAGGAGGGAACCAACTCGTCTACGGTACCAAACGGCGCGCCCGAGCCGATTTCTTTTTCGCTCTCGTCGAATTCACACGCCCGGTGCGACAAAATGATCTTCTCGGAATGGTCTTCCCTGAAGTCTTCCGGCTCCCCATGGATCATCCCGCCACCGGCATCGATTTTTTTCAAAGACGCCGGCGTCAGATAGATTTCCTTAGTACGCTCGAAATACTCTTTGGTAATGCCTGGAGCGTCGTTATCCTCCGTCACCATGTTTTGAAGGACGTTAAACGAGGTGATGTCTGCCAGGTGGGAGTAGGTCCGATACCCCTGAGGCCCCAGGACACGGAAGGTAAAAACGTTGTTTTCAACCGGATGGGGCGAATATTGGGGCTTAACCTCAAGGCCGCCGATTTGGTTCCAGACGTTGGGCTCCAAATCGCAAATCTCAAAGAACTCCGAGAAGTCCCTCTCCTCAAGCGACAAAAGACCGCAAAGTTTTTTGGTCACCGACGCCCGGACAAGCGGCGTCGCATAGTATTTCAATCGGCGGCCGCCGCGAATCAGCGAGGTGATGCCGGCAAAATGGTCGTCATGGCTATGGGTATGGAAAATACCCTCGATTTCATTGATCCCGATGCCGAGGCACTTAAGCCCGTCTTCCACGTTGGGACTGGCGTCGACCAAATAGATCGCACCCTGAAAAATAACGATCGAGGACATACAGGGCTTGTTGATATCCCAGCCGTCGCCATTGCCAGAATGAACGACTGAGAAAAAGGGTCGGCCGACTTGGTGGAAACCAATCGTATAAGGCGACTCATACCCTCCATCCGAGCCTAGATTGAGGTCAACCTCGACCACTTCGCCGCCAAACGAAATCTCGAACACATTCAAGCTCGTGCGGCGTATAACAACTCCCCCCGGCAATTCGGCAGGTTCATCTCGCACGACGCAGGAATCGAGAAATTCTTCCGAGCTTTTAATTGAGCCGAAGGCAAATTTCAGCTTCATGCGCATGAGTTCCTTGGCTTCCGCCTCGGATAATCCCGCCGCCATGATTTCCTCTTCGGAAACCAAGCCGTAATTACCTCGATAGATGTAATTCATCTGCGCATCGATCTGATCGCGATGGCCGATCAGTAAAGGTCTGGCCCCGGTATTGTTGGGATGGTTCGGCAAGGCCATCCCTTGGCGGTAAAGCATTTGTAAAACCGGAAACTCCGCCAAATTGGAGAACGCACCGTTTTGCAGAGCCAAATCCGAAAGAAGGATGGCATTCGGTCCGCTTTCGCAGGGGACCCCCTCGACTTCGGTGGGAACGATCAAACCGCGACGCATGAGGTGTTTAACCGTATCGGCAGGCGCGCCGCAAAGAATGCGTAAGTCGGCGTCCGGAATTTCAACCCAGAAAATTCCATTCGCGACGGAAATCTTTTTAATCAGCGCCATCGGCTAGTGCGTCTTCCTTGTTTAACGGTTTTGGCCGCAGCTTCTTATTGAGTGCTGACCCCCGCCTGTGAACTCCGCTTCCCCACCCGGTGATTACATATACCTGCTAGCATGAAAACATTTTTCCCCAATATCGAGCAACGAAAGTGTCTTATTCGTTCAATTTTTCGCGAACTCAAAGCCGACATCGAATTTAACATTCAAAAGGAAAGAAGCTTGGTATGCTGCACGTACTACGAGATGACAGTGGGCTTAAAGACACACCTAGTGGTGCGAACAAAACGGAAAAGTCCTTTCCGTTTTGTGTCTTGCGCACCACGACTCTTATAATCTCGTGGTTTTTGACCCCTGACGAATGGGAACCATTCGTCAGACTCAAACCACAAGGGGGCCTTTTAAAATGACTCAATCCATCGAAAAAATTCCCGGCGTTGGGGGAAGCACCGCCAAGCTTTTGAAAGCCGGCGGGTTCAAAACCGTTGAATCGATTGCTAAGGCGACACCGGAGGCGCTCAGTGCCGTGCGCGGTTTTGGTCCGATCCGGGCTCTGCGCGTGATCGAGGCGGCAACGGCCCTGGTCGGCGCCGGTTCCAAACCCAAAAAGGCCAGCAAACCAAGCAAGGCCCCGAAGCCGAAAAAGACCGATAAGAAAGACAAGAAAAAGGCCAAAACCAAGGCCAAGAAGGATAAAAAAGACAAAAAGCCAGCGAAGAAAAAAGCTAAAGACAAAAAGTCCGGAAAGAAAACCGGCAAAAAGAAAAAGAAGTAGCGTTTTCCTTCAGCGGCTCAGTCCGGGTTAGCCCAAAACCGCCAACAAAACACCGGCCGCAACGGCTGAGCCGATGACGCCTGCAACATTCGGCCCCATGGCATGCATAAGCAGAAAATTATGCTTATCGGCTTCGAGGCCGATTTTGTTGACCACACGCGCCGCCATAGGAACCGCCGATACGCCGGCAGCGCCAATCAATGGATTGATTTTACCACCCGACAACCGGTGCATCAGTTTTCCCATCAGAACGCCGGTGGCGGTCCCGATACAAAAGGCAATCAGCCCCAAGCATAGAATTCCGAGTGTTTCGGCCGACAAAAATTTATCGGCCGAAAGTTTGGTGCCGACGCCGAGCCCGAGGAAAATCGTCACGATATTGATCAGCTCATTTTGAGCGGTCTTGGAAAGCCGCTCAACCACGCCGCTTTCCTTGAGCAGGTTGCCGAATGTCAGACTACCGATTAGCGGGGCGGCGGAGGGCAGGAAAAGCGCGCACAGCAACAAAACCGTCAACGGAAACAAAATGCGCTCCAACTTCGATACGGGGCGGAGTTGTTGCATCACGACCTTGCGCTCTGCCTCGGTCGTCAAGGCCCGCATGATCGGCGGCTGAATAATCGGAACAAGCGCCATGTAGGAGTAGGCCGCCACAGCAATCGCCCCCATTAAGTCCTGGGACAACCGGCTGGACAAGAAAATAGCCGTCGGCCCGTCGGCCCCGCCGATAATTCCGATGGCAGCAGCATCCTTAAGGCTAAATTCGATACCGGGGATGACATTCATCGCCAACGCGCCGATCAACGAGACAAAAATCCCAAACTGCGCCGCCGCACCGAGGAAAATCGTACTGGGGCGGGCAATCAAAGGACCGAAATCCGTCAAAGCGCCTACGCCCATGAAAATAATCAGCGGAAAGACGCCGGAATGGATACCGATTTCATAGACGTAGTAGAGCATCCCCGCAGGCTGCATCGGATCGGCCGAAACCTCGGCGATTCCGGCAAAGGGAATGTTGCTCAAAATCGCTCCAAAGCCGATCGGCACCAGCAGCAGCGGTTCAAACTTTTTGGCGATGGCGAGATAGATCAGCAATCCACCGATGGCGACCATTACAACCTGGCCCCAGGTAAACCCGGCAAGCCCGGTGCTTTCCCAAAGCCTTATGAACAGAGCGATATCCATGGAAGTTTCTCTATCCTATGGAAAGCAAGGTATCGCCGGACTGGACGGCGTCGCCTTCACTGACCCCGACATCGACCACCGTCCCGGCGTTTGGCGTGCGCACTTCCGTTTCCATCTTCATCGCCTCCATGACGATAACGACCTCATCGGCGGCGACCGTCTGCCCCGGCTTGACCAGGACTTTGAAAATATTACCCGCCATGGGAGCCGCCAGGGGAGTACCACCGGAAGCGCCAGCCTGTTTAGCAGGCTGTGCGGTCGGCGCAGGCGTTGGCTGAGCCGATGTAACGGCGCCACCGGGACCGACCTCCACATCGTAGGCCGTTCCATTAACCACGACTTTGTAGGTTTCTACGCTATCAACGGTCGCAGCGGCTAGTTGCGCCGCTTTGGGTTTCGTCTCTTCACCGGTCGGCGCGGGCTCAAACGCGTCCGGGTTATTCCGATTTTCCAGGAATTTCAGCCCGACTTGCGGAAACAGCGCGTATGTCAGGACATCATCGATAACGTCATCCGCCAGCTTAATTCCCTTTTCGTCCGCCAGTTTTTCCAACTCAACGGTTAACCGATCGACTTCCGGTTCAAGGTGATCGGCGGGGCGGCAGGTCATCGGCGTTTCGTCTTCTGCCAAAACGCGGGCCTGCAATTCCGCATTGACTGGAGCGGGAGTCGCGCCGTATTCACCTCGCAGAACGCCTCGGGTTTCCTTGGAAATGGTTTTGTAGCGTTCGCCCATCAAAACGTTGAGCACCGCTTGGGTTCCAACGATTTGGGAGGTAGGCGTAACCAAAGCGATGAAGCCGAGGTCTTCGCGAACCCTTGGAATTTCAGCCAGCACGTCATCCATTCGGTCGAGCGCATTTTGCTCCCGTAATTGGTTTTCCATGTTGGACAACATTCCACCGGGCACCTGGGCCAGCAAAATACGGGAATCGACCCCTTTGAGGGTTCCTTCAAACTTCGCGTATTTCTTTCTGACCGGTCGGAAATAGGCGGCGATTTCTTCCAGCTTGACCAAGTCCAAACCGGTATCGCGCTCGGTGCCTTCCAAAATGGAAACGACGGACTCGGTTGCCGAGTGGCCGGTGGTCATCGACATGGATGAGATAGCGGCGTCAACCATGTCAACCCCGGCTTCAGCGGCCTTGGTGATTGTCGCCGTGCTTAAACCAGTGGTCGCATGGGCATGCAAGGCAATGGGGGGCGAAACCGTTTCCTTTAGGCGGGTAATAAGCTCTTCAGCGACGTAAGGCTTGAGCAGTCCGGCCATATCCTTAATGCAAATGGAATGCGCCCCCAGATCTTCGATCCGTTTGGCGAGGTCGAGCCAATAGGTCATGTCGTGGACCGGGCTCAGCGTGTAGGACAAACACCCTTGCGCGTGTTTTTCCACGGCAATCGTCGCCTTGATCGCAGTTTCCATATTCCGGATATCGTTCATGGCGTCAAAAATCCGGAAAACATCCATCCCGTTGACCGCCGAACGCTCAACGAATTTCTCCACCAGATCGTCGGCGTAGTGCCTATACCCCAAAATATTCTGACTGCGGAACAGCATTTGGGTTTTGGTTTTAGGAAGAGCCGCCTTGAGTTTTCTCAGTCTCTCCCACGGGTCTTCACCCAAGAACCGGATACAGGAATCAAACGTCGCGCCGCCCCAAACCTCCAACGACCAATACCCCATATCATCCAACTGGCTGCAGATGGGCAACATGTCCTCAATCCGCAAGCGGGTCGCAAACAACGACTGATGCGCATCGCGCAAGACGAGTTCCGTGATACCGAGAGGCTTAGGCATTGATAGACTTTCCCTTCAACGTCTTCCTGTTTCTCAAACGCGGTCTATCGGCGACGCGAAGCCCGATACCGGGCAACGGCAGCCGAAATTGCGGCAACATGGTCAGATGGAATTCCCTCTTCGGGCGCTACGGGCGGCGCAAAACGCGCTTCAATAGCCCCAGCCAGTTTGGACATCAGGGAGACCGAAATAACGGCAACGGACAAGAAGACAAAAACCGTCCCCATCCCGACAACCATCAGGGCAACCCCGTCATTAATCAGATCGGAATACACCGCCGTCCTCCCAGCTTCGCCATTTTATTTGGCAACCGGAACCTATGCGATTTTCTCGCTTCCGTAATCCCGGCCACTTATATGCCCCACTCGCCAATATACATGAGCTTTTTAAAATATAAAGAGAAAGCGCCAAAGCTTTTTAACTGTATTTTTTAGTTGTTTTATTTTTTTAACATTTTATATGCGTTTTACCTTGAAATCAAATCCCTGAGTTTTATCTAACCGGTGTCGGACGGGTTTCCGGCTTTTTGGCGGTCGCAATACCGCCAATTTTTTGTGACCCAACTGCAGGAAGATGAAGGTAATTTCATGTCGAACATACGCGAAGAGACGGTTCTGGAAGCAACCCATTGGACCGACAACCTGTTCACCATCAAAACAACCCGCGATCCAGGTTTTCGCTTCGACAGCGGGCAATTCGCCATGATCGGCCTGCATGTAGACGACCGGCCGCTTTTGCGCGCCTACAGTATGGCCAACGCCCATTACGACGATCACCTTGAATTTCTGTCGATCAAAGTCCCCAACGGGGCTCTTACCTCCCGGCTGAAAAACATCAAACAAGGCGACAAGATTTTGGTGAACATCAAAACCACCGGAACCCTGACCCTCGACAATCTGGCGCCGGGTAAGAACCTCTACCTTCTGGCAACGGGAACCGGCCTCGCCCCCTTTCTCAGCATCATCAAAGACCCAACCACTTACGAACGTTTCGAGAAGGTGGTCCTGGTTCACTGCTGCCGCTACGCTTCCGAGTTGGTCTATCAGAATTTGATTTTAAAAGACCTTCCGAAGAACGAGTTCTTCGGCGAAGAGGTTCAAGAAAAGCTCGTTTACTATCCAACGGTGACGCGTGAAGACTATCCCACCCAGGGAAGGATCACCCACCTCATCAAAAACGGCCGCCTGTTCTCCGACATCGGCTTGCCGCCCCTCACCAGCAAAGACGATAGGGTGATGATCTGCGGCAACCCGAACATGATGAACGAACTCACCAATACGCTAAAAGGCCGAGGGTTCAAACTCGGCACCAATAACGCACCGGGTGACTTTGTTATCGAAAAGGCTTTTGCCGAATCGTAAAGGCCTGCCCCGGCAATTTTTCAACCAGAAAAAGCGGCCAACACAAACGTATCCATAAGCGGATACAGGTGTTGGCCGTAGTCCTTTAATGGTTATCCCCAATTTATCTTCTCGGCCAACCGCCCTATTTATATGAGATATTTATCATATTAAATGGATCGGGTATTTGGGCATGCCCGGTCGCTACTCTCACACAAACAGGAGGGCCGGACATTGGATAATGCAATCGAAATCGACACCCCCACCGGCGAAGAGGGGTATCTGCTCGACCCTGCCGATTGGACGGAAGATATCGCGAAACGCTTTGCACACTCCGAGGGCCTGACGCTGACCGAGGACCATTGGGTGGTCATCCGGTTTGTCCGAAGCTGGTACGACGAGCATAAAGTGGCCCCCAGCGGTCGCGACGTCACCGCCTTCATGAAGCGCGAAGGATATTCTCGCAACCGCCTGTTTGAGCTGTTCCCCTACGGCTACGTTCAACAAACCTGCAAAATCGCCGGCATGCAAAAACCCCGCGCCTGGAGCACGGGGTAAGTCGGCGCTTCGTTTCTAAAAGCCGCACAAGGCACGTTTGATTTACGTGCTAATGCTCTTGCCTGAAAAGAACAAGACAGCCCCCAAAAGACGAAACCCCCAGGTTTCCCTAGGGGTTCCGATGGTGGGCGTGACAAGGATTGAACTTGTGACCCCTACGATGTCAACGTAGTGCTCTCCCGCTGAGCTACACGCCCTTTTTCAAAAAAGGTTCCTTCGCCATTGCGGCGTCGGGAGGCCGTTTTATAAACAATTATGCGCGGTTTGCAAGACCCCTGTTGCACATTCGGCATATAATCGTTGAAAGCCCCGTTTTCCAGGAGTATGCAACTGCCGGGCCCCGGCCAAAAAGATTGCTTGAGACAAAACAAACGGCGAAACTTATCCACATGGCTCCCATTGCCGCTTCCATTGAGGGACTGACCGAAAGACCCTACCGCCTTGCGACTCCGCCCCAACAGCGGGTTCCCTTGGTGTTCGCCTCGCCCCATAGCGGCGACGTCTACCCGGCAAGTTTTTTACAAGCGTCCCGACTCGATGCGGTTGCCATCCGGCGCTCGGAAGACGCCTTTGTCGATGAACTGTATACCGGAGCCTCCGAAGCGGGCGCGCCACTGATTGCCGCCCTGTTTCCCCGCGCCTACGTCGATCCGAACCGGGAGCCCTACGAGTTGGATCCGGCGATGTTTGAAACGCCTTTGCCGCAATTCGTCAACCAAAGCTCGCCTCGAATCACGGCCGGACTCGGCACGGTCGCCAAGGTCGTCACCAACGGCGAGGATATCTACCAGGGCAAACTGAGCGTCATAGAGGCGCTGAACCGGATCGAGAGACTTTACCGCCCCTATCACGGCGCGCTGCGCCGATTGATCGACCACACGCAGGTATTGTTCGGCCACTGCTTGTTGATCGATTGCCACTCCATGCCGTCGGTTGGCGGCCCCATGGACCGCGACCCCGGCAGCGACCGCGTCGATTTCGTTCTCGGCGATTGCCACGGCCATTCGGCAGCGCCGGAAATCACCGATTGGGTTGAAAACTACTTGAGCGGCCAAGGCTTCGTCGTCAAACGAAACGTCCCTTACGCCGGCGGCTATACGACGCGCCACTACGGACAACCCGAAACCGGGGTCCATGCCCTACAAATTGAAGTCAACCGGGCGCTCTACATGAACGAAGATACGATCACCCGCAATACCGGGTTCGTATCGCTTCAAAAAGCCATCACCGGTTTAATCCACCATTTGGCGGCTTTCAATTTTCAGTCTTTAGGGCGCGTTGAGCCCAACCGCGTGGTCATTCGGGACGCCGTCCCGGAGGATGTGGCGGAAATCGCCCATATCTATGGCCATTACGTTGCCAATACCGCGGCGACCTTTGAGGAAACCGTTCCCGATAAGGATGAAATCCATGATCGCTGGCAACGGCGGATTGAAGAGGGGTATCCCTATTTGGTCGCCGAACGGCGCGGCAAAATCGTCGGGTTTGCCTATGCGGCCCAATTCCGCCAACGCAGCGCCTTCCGGTTTATGGCCGAAAACTCCATTTATGTCGCCCCCGACTCCCACAAAAGCGGCATCGGCTCGGCGCTACTCGCCACGTTGATCGAGCGCTGCGCCGAACTCGGGTACCGCCAGATGGTCGCAGTGATCGGCGACGCGGCGAACCAAGGATCGCTTGCCCTGCATAAAAAGCACGGCTTCAAGGAAATTGGCCGCCTGCCGTCCGCCGGCTTCAAGTTCAAGCGCTGGTACGACGCGGTTTTCATGCAGCGCGCCTTGGGCGACGGTGCGGACACCCAACCCATCGATTAAAACTGGCATGGCCTTCGCATAGTTCTTCCCAAATCCGCAAAGGAACGAACGGGAAGAAATGGCAATGCATAGCAAAGCAAAACTTCTGATCGCGTTGACGGCACTGATGGCCTGCCTCGCCCCCACTTCTGCTGAAAGCATGCAACTCTTTGGAAACACAAAAAATTTCTGCGAGCAGGAGACCTTTCGCCATGAAAGAGCCATGGGAATTCCCCCCTATCTTCTCGGCGCAATTTCGCTTACCGAAAGCGGCCGTTGGAATCAACAAAACGGGGAAAAGTTTGCCTGGCCCTGGACGGTGACATCCGGTGGTGAGGGTAAATTTTACCGCACCAAAGACGAAGCCATCCGCGCCGTACGTCAACTGCAGGCCAACGGCGTACGAAACATCGACGTCGGCTGCATGCAGATCAACCTCTACTACCACCCCGAAGCCTTTTCGAGCCTCCAGGAAGCTTTCGACCCTTCATCAAACGTCGCCTACGCGGCAAAGTTTTTGACCCGCCTGTTCGACGACAACAAATCCTGGGTCCGCGCCACCAGCTTTTACCACTCGGGCGATCCGGAGCGCGGCAAAGCCTACTACGACCGAGTGACGAAAAACTGGCGGTCGCTCCAAGACGACAACCGGCCCGAAACCACGGAGCGGGCGGAAAACCAGGACCTCAATCGTTGGGGAGGCCGCCCGATTGACCCGGACCTGACCCGACGCATCAACGACCTCATGAAATCCCGCAAGGCGGTCGCACAAAACGCTGAACCCTCGGCCGCCGAGAAATTAGCGACTTTTGAAGCGCTTCAACAGTTGCAGGCGGCCCCCGTCGCTCAGATATTCCGCAACATGCCAAAACAGCGACAGCCAGGAAAAACACGCGGAAAGACTCTGGCTGACTACCGCTCATAACCAAGTTTAGAATTACTAAAAAATCAGTCTTTTCTGGCAGTTAGGGCTCCATACTGGTAGAAAACCCAATGCTAAAATAAACCGCCTGGACGAAACGGGGCTTTACTGGTGAGAAACGAAATTTTGCTTGCCGATATTGGTGGAACAAACGCGCGCTTTGCTTTGTGCGAAGAGGATGGAACGATTCGGGACGCAAAGGCTCTCAGGTGTGCGGCCTATAATTGCCCAACCGATGCTGCCTTGGACTACTTGTGGCAGGTCGGCGCCGCAGACGGCACGTCCCGAGCCGCTTTTTGCCTCGCAGGACCGGTCGAAGAGCAAGTCCTGAAAATGACCAATTTGGATTGGAAAATTTCCGTGGACGAGGCCAAAGGCCGGATCAACGCCGACGAATTGTTGCTGCTCAATGATTTTACCGCCATCGCCTTGGGCCTTCCGCACATTGAAGAGTCGCAACTCCGTCCTATCGGCGGTGGACGGGAAGCCGCCAATCGCACGAAAGCCGTCGTCGGCCCCGGCACCGGTTTGGGCGTTGCGTACCTAACGCCATCAGACAGCGGCTGGCAGGCCCACGCAGCGGAAGGCGGACACGTCACCATGGCGCCGCGCACCGACCGCGAAGACGCCGTCCTGGCCGATATGCGCAAACATGCGGATCATGTATCGATTGAGCGCGTTGTTTCAGGGGCTGGCCTCTTCAATATTTACCACGCCCTGTGCAGCCTCGAAGGCGCAACGCCTGAACAAATACCCCCGGCGGAAATCGCCAAACGCGGCGTTTCTTCCGATTGCGTTTTATGTTCGGAAGCGCTTGATCTGTTCGCCGATTTCTTCGGCACCGCAGTCTCTGACCTGGCCTTGACCTTGGGCGCTAAAGGCGGCGTTTACGTCGCAGGCGGCATGCTGAAAGCCATGGGGAAATCCTTCAGGGCCGAGCGCTTTAGAGCACGCTTTGAAGATAAAGGCCGTTTCAGCGAATACCTAAAAGAGATTCCCACCTCCATGGTTCTGCATCCGGAACCGGCGTTCCTCGGGTTGGCCCATGCAATGGGCATTAAAAAACCACGCTTTATTTAGTCGGCTGAACTCTTTTCCACACCAGCATCCACCGGTATTTTTCCTTCGCCAGCGCTTCACGAAATCGGTTCCCGGCTCGCCGCCAAACCGGGTCGGGATAAAAGGTTGCAGGAACGCAATACTCTTTCGCATCAATTTGGCAATGACCGAAACACCAGAGCGCGCGCTCCATGTGCCATGCATCGGTCACCACAAGAGCGGTTTTCATTCCGGATTCTTGCATAAGCGCTGCTGAGAACTCTGCATTTTCAAGGGTGTTCCGGGCTTGCGGCTCGATAAACAGCACCTCATCAGCCACGCCGTTTTCCCGCGCCAGATCGGCCATCGCAACGGCTTCCGGTGTCGGATGTTTCAAAGGACCGCCGCTAACGATCAGAACATCCGCCTTTCCCTCTTGGAGAGCCCGCACGCCTGTCAGCACCCGGCGCTTTAAGGCCAGGCTCGGCGTTCCGTCGGCTAAGACACTTGCTCCCAGGACGATGACGGCATCGGCCTTGCTAGTCAAAACTCACCGTCCCATCCATCGCCAATGCGCCCTCCTGGTCCAGCGCCCAAACACGGGCGGTTGAAGCATTTTCCATCGCCCCCTCAATCCCGTAAGGGCCTAAAGCGAAGACCGGGCGAACCGCACGGTAGGAAAAAGCCGTCATGGTTTTGCCCGGGTTGTTGCGGCGGGCAATATCCAACAGCAGCGTTGCCGTCAACGGGCCATGTACGACCAATCCGGGATATCCTTCTTTATCACGGCAATAGTCCAAATCGTAATGAATGCGATGACCGTTAAAGGTCAAGGCCGAGTAACGGAACAAAAGCGCTTCAGATGGATCAACCTCGGTTGTCCAGGCAGGTTCGAACGGTCGCCCTATCGGCTCCGGTTCCCGGCTTCCGGGCTTTGCCTCTTCCCGGTAGACGATGTCGTGTTCTTCACTGATACAAAGCCCACCGGGTCCGAATATTTCGTGCAGCACCACAACAAAAACCAACTCGCCCGTCCGTCCATTTTTTCGGATAACGTTTTTAATCGTCGAGCGTTTGCGTGCTTCATCACCCACTTTGAGCGGCGCATGAAAGTTCATTCGCCCCCCGGCCCACATGCGGCGCGGCAACGCGACCGGCGGGAGGAATCCGCCCCGCGCGGCATGACCGTCCGTCCCCAACTCCGACTGCTTTGCGGTTTCAAGAAAGTAGAGCCAATGGGCCGGCCAAGGGATTTCAGTTCCCGCCACCGGGTCCGGGTCTTGCCAGTCGAGGGTCGCACCAAGCGCTTTCAGCGGCCAAGCGGCAACGATATCAGTCTGCTCTTCCGTCTTACCGATCCATGCCGCCAAGTCGTCGTTTTTATGCGCCATCGCCTGCGAACTCCCGTCGAATGGCTTGCGAATGCTCGCCGATGCCCGGCACCGGCCCAAGGGATGGCTCTTGCCCTTTGGTTTTGACCGGCGGCGCGGGCATTTCGACCGGGCCGGTTTGCGTCTCCACGAGGATTCGCCGCAACGCCGGATGGGTAGAGAGTTCGGCGACCCCATTGACCTGCCCGAAGGCGATTTTGGCCTCGGTGAGTTTTTTCCGCAGTTCGGTTGTCGTGAGAGCGCTGAAAACCCGGCCGATTTCATCTTCCAACCGATCCCGGTTCGCCACGCGGCTCGCCGCATTCTTATAAGGCCCTTCCGCAGCCCAACCGGGCTGGTTGAGAACCTGTTCGGTCAACCGTCGCCACTCGCGTTCGTTTTGAATGGAGATGACGATGGTATCGCCGTCCTTAGTCTGAAACCCGGTGTAAGGGGCAATGGACGGATGACGCAAACCAACCCGCCCCGGCGCCTTGCCTCCGTAGTCGTAGTGCAAAAGCGGTACGGTCATCCAATCGGCCATACCGTCGAACAACGACACGGCAAGTCCCTTGCCTTTGCCGGTCACGCCGCGTTCCAAAAGCGCTTCCAAAATCGCTTGGTAGGCCGACATCCCGGCTGCGATATCACAGACGGAAACCCCGACCCGTCCCGGCGATTCCGGCGTTCCGGTAATCGACGCCAACCCCGTTTCCGCCTGAACCAACAAGTCGTAGGCTCGCATATCCCTGTATTCTCCGTCCTCTCCATAGCCGGAAACATCGCAGGTAATCAGCCTAGGGAACTGGTCTCTTAAGACGTCCGAACCGAAACCGGCTCGCTCAGCGGCACCCGGCGATAGGTTCTGAATAAACACATCGGCCTTGGAAAGAATTCTACGCAACAGAGCCTTGTCGTCGTCTTGTTTGATATCGAGCACCAGGGATTCTTTACCCCGATTGAGCCAGACGAAATAAGCGCTTTCCCCCTGCACGACGTGATCGTACTTACGGGCGAAATCGCCGTCGGCCCGCTCGATCTTGATCACCCGCGCCCCCGCATCGGCCAAACGGCTGGAACAGTATGGGGCGGCCACGGCCTGTTCCAGCGCAACCACCAAAAGACCTTCCAGGGGTTTAGTCATAGCGGTTTCCTGATGACAGCCTGGGTGACCACGGCTGGCCCGGCCGGTTTGTGCGGGCGCTGGGGCAGTTGCACGGTCACCTCATTGAGAACCTCGAAGGCCGCCTCGGGAAAATCGTCTTTCAACATCTGGGCGCTCACCAAATAGTCGATGTCTTTCGGCCCGCCGGTATCATGCGCCATCTGATCGGGGTGGAAAGCTTCGAAGATGATCACGCCACCCGGAGCCAAAGCACCGTACATCAGCTTGTTGAGCAAGGGCCGCTGAACCGGATTGAAATGGACGTGCATCGAAACGACCACATCGAACCCTTCCTGGGGCCAAACCCACTTGAACAGATCGACGGGCAAGGCGCCGATGGTCACGCCCCGCTCCTGAGCCAAGGCCTGGGCCTTTTTCAAGGCGACGTCCGATTGATCGATAGACAGCACAACCAATCCCTGCTCGGCCAACCAGACCGTGTTACGGCCTTCACCGCCGCCAACGTCGAGACAACGCTTCCCCTTTTTCAACAAGCTTTTTTGGCTGGCAAGAAACCGGTTGGGCTCGGTACCGAACAGATACTCCTTGCTGCTGTATTTTTCATTCCAATCGATATGGGTATTCATCAAAGCCTCGGGCTTGTTAGAACGATCTGGGCAGACCCAGGACGTGCTCTGCAATGTAGGAAAGAATGAGGTTGGTTGAAACAGGGGCGACCTGATAAAGCCGTGTTTCGCGGAATTTCCGCTCGATATCGTATTCCTCGGCAAAGCCGAAACCGCCGAACGTTTGAATGCAGACGTTTCCAGCTTCCCAAGAGGCTTCCGACGCCAGCATTTTAGCCATATTGGCTTCCGCGCCGCAGGTTTTGCCCGCATCGAACATCGCCGCCGCCTTTTCGACCATCAGCGCCGCCGCCTCGGCTTGAGCATAGGCCCGAGCAAGAGGGAACTGGACGCCCTGGTTTTGTCCGATGGGGCGGCCAAAAACTTCCCGTTCCCTGGCATAACCGGACGCCTTTTCGATAAACCAACGGGCATCGCCGATACATTCGGCACCGATCAAAATCCGTTCGGCGTTCATGCCGTCGAGAATGTATTTGAACCCTTTCCCTTCCTCACCAATGAGGTTGGCAGCCGGCACCTCCAACTCATCGAAAAAAATCTCGGTCGTATTGTGGTTCATCATCGTGCGGATCGGCCTGATCTCCATGCCCTTTCCCGCGGCATCGCGCATATCCACCAGGAAAACGGAAATCCCCTCGTGCCTCTTTCCATGCTCTTCTCTGGGACTGGTCCGCGCCAGCAGCAACATGAGATCGGAATGCTCGGCCCGCGACGTCCAGACTTTTTGACCGCTGACGATGTACTTGTCTCCGTCCTTGCGGGCGAAGGTTTTGATTCGGGTGGTATCGGTGCCGCTGGTCGGTTCGGTGACCCCGAAAGCCTGAAGCCGCAACTCCCCCGAAGCGATTTTAGGCAGATAGGCGGCTTTTTGCTCGTCGCTGCCATGCCTCAGGATCGTTCCCATGATATACATCTGGGCGTGACAAGCCGCACCGTTGCAGCCCGCCTTCTGGATTTCCTCCATAATCGCCGCTGCACCGGCCAACGGCAGCCCGGAGCCGCCGTAGTGTTCCGGTATCAAGGCGGCAAGAAAACCTGCCTCTGTGAGCGCTGTAACAAATTCCGTCGGATAGTCCCGCTGTTCATCAAGCTTGCGCCAATATTCTCCGGGAAACCCGTCACAAAGTGAACGTATGGAACGCCGAATGTCGCTGAAGGTCTGTTCGCTCATAATCTTCTTTCTGTATCAATCGATTAAAACAACCTAGCGCAACTGGCCGCCTAATCCATCCCTGAAGGTATGTAAGCATTTGCTAAAGCTAGTGTCAGGGGTATAACGCTGTGCGTGGAGGGAAAAACCAACGCCGAAAGGTCAAGCAAAATGGAAAAAAGACGCAACAGCGACGTTCTGAAGGAAAATCTCTCTCTTTCGGGCAAAAAAGTCCTCGATATCGGCTGCGGCGACGGCGCTTTGGTGCGCTCCATGGCGCAACAAGGAGCGAACGTCACAGGCCTTGAGCCGTCTACAGCCCAACTGGCTAAAGCCCACGCCGCGCCAAAGGTCGACAAGGCCGAGTACATCCAGGGCTCGGCTCTCGACCTCCCTTTCGACGACAGCCAGTTCGACTGCGTGGTTTTCTTCAACAGCCTGCACCACATCCCGGAAACCGGACGCTTTAAAGCGCTGGAAGAAGCCTCGCGCGTTTTAAAGTCCGGTGGGATTGTCTACATTTGCGAACCGGTCGCCCAGGGTCCTCATTTTGAGCTCATGCTACCGGTGGATGACGAAACGGAAGTTCGTGCCCACGCTTACGCCCAAATCAAACGGGCGGGCGAAGCGGGATTGCAGGAACTGGAAGAAATCACCTACGAACACACAGTCGTCAGGGCAAGCTACGAAGAGTTTCGCGATAAAATCATTGCGCCGGACCCACAACGAAAAGCCAAGTTCGATGCCCTCGATGGCGACCTAAGGCAATCGTTTGAACAGCTAGGCACTAAAGTCGAACAGGGGTTTGCGTTTATTCAGCCAATGCGGGTCAACGTTCTTAAAAAAGTCTAACTCGTTGCTTCAAGCACCGGCGGATCCATGATTTGCGCAATCTCAATCCGCGCGGCCTCACAGGCCCCGGCCAGGGCGTTCCCCGATTATTCTGGATCATACTGATGGCCGTTTCCCGAGTTGATCCACCAGGCGCGGAGAGCAGCTCGTAGCGGGGCTACGAGCAAGCTTCGCAACGCCGTGGGCAACAGGGAAAAGCCACCCCTTCGGGGCCATGCCTTTCTTAATTTTCATCGCACCGGACCAAAAAATTAATGGACGATGGTTGCCGAAGAACTGCCGCCAAAGCTCAATGCGATGTCCGTCTTAAAAGCCCGGACATCGGAGGCCAACTCCTGCCACCAAGCACTCATGGAACCGGGCACCCCTTCAAGTCGGCCCGTTTCCAATTGTCGCGCAATTTTTCTTGCAGCGAGACTATGCTTGCGCATGTAGTTTTTGCGTTTTTCGAGGGTGCAACTGGGGTGAAAATGAAACACCGACATGGCTTTACGCCCCCCCATGGAAGACGTAAATACCGCGACCTTGCCCGGCTTCAACCCATACTTTCGGCATATCATCGGGCTGGCCGACAGGCCGCGTTTCGTTACCTTGATTCCATCCCGATAATCTTGAACGAATTCGACGAGAGCTCTGTGTTCTTGTTTTTTCACTTCCGCGCCCCACTTGTTGGTTTTCTCGCGCACACGTCCTTTAGTGTGGTGATTTTGGACGCTCTTTTCTAGGGGCCAAAGGTATACTGGAACAATCCTAGGGTGCGACCGACTAAATCCGACCGAACCCTAAGGCGAATATTAGTGAACTGTTCGAGAAATAGGACGGCCGCTCTTGTCCCGCTGTCGGTCTTCCTTAAGAGCGATCACTTCGTCGTTTGACAAAGCGCCGTTTTCGTATCCGCGTTCCCAATGGGGAAGCGCCCCAGCCTTTGCAAAACTTTCCGGCAAGGCTCGACGCTGCTTTTCCACCAATGGCGGGCTGACGGGTTGAACCGTTGGGAGAGTTTCCTGTTTATCGTCAGGTACTCCTGCTGCGCATTCACGCACTTGCGCAGGTTTCTTGATCCGGACAGCCAACCGCGCCAAGCGGATCAACAGCTGCCAAACCTCATCCACAACCACCCAAGCCATTTTCCACCGGCTAGCCAGCGGCTGCACCCCCGCCCCCTCGTCTTGATCTTTCTTGGAGCGCACCTCTTCCAAAAGCGCAACGCCGTCGAGATGTTGTCGCATGTAGTCACGACGATTTTCCACCGGGAAACTCGGATGAAAATGAAACGCCGTTAGCGCCTGATTGTCCGCCAACCACGAGGTGAACGCGATCACCTCCTCTTCTCCCAGATCGTATTTCCGTTCGACCATCGGCGAAGCCTCCATACCACGCTTTATGACGCGGGCTCCGCCGTCGTAACCTTGAGTAAATTCAATGAAAGCTTCCACGTCCTTGTCGGCCATCTCAATCTCCTTGCCGGAAGAGCGTCATTGTGACTCGAAACCCACAGAGGCCGAAGAATGAATCCTAGGAAACTTCTCTAGCAATCGGATCAAAATCCAAAGGCAAAGCGAACAATCAGCCGAATCCCTGGCGTTCAAAAACAGCGATCCCCATAACAGGAAAATAAGCAGCTGTGGATAAAAATGACCGGCACGGCGATCTCCGCTTGCGCTGACGCCGTCCGCCGAATAGGCTCTGGCCGCTTGACGAATCACCAGCACTGCGGGCGTGGTGAAATTGGTAAACACAACGGACTTAAAACCGGAAAAACTCCATATAAGCCATTGTTTATATTGACTTTTAGTCGGTACAGCGCCTTACACAGTTTGCACAGTAAAGCCCGCTAGGCTTACCCAGTATACTTTTTGCGCCCACCCAAATAACCAATTGATATTATTTACTTATTTTGTTGGCATCATTTCTGCTGTGTTTACAGCAGCAGGCAGCGTGTCTGCTGCGTCTACCAATTTAGTCAGACACAACAAAACAACTAACTTGAGTTAGTCGAAAAAATTCGCATACTTCGGCGTTCCAAGATGCGGGCGTGGTGAAATTGGTATACACAGCAGACTTGGTGCATAAAACGAGTAACTTAAGTTACTCGTTTATATTGAGTGCCCTAGTGGAAACGCTGGGAGTAGAACTGCTCAAATTCGGGGAAACCTTAACAGTCCGGCTGATGGCAATCCCGAGCGAAGCCCGAGAGACCGGGAACGTGTAGAGACTTGACGGGCAGCACCTAAATCCTTCGGGACAAGGTGAAGAGAAAGTCCAGACCACAAACATACTCCCCTACTAAGGGAGTATGCGCGGTGAAAACCGTAGAGGGTAAGAAAATCTGCCGGCCGCAAGGCCTTGCCGGTTCAAGTCCGGCCGCCCGCACCAATGGACCTCAGTAAAAGGAATTCGGCTTGAAAACTTCTAGAAAAGAAATAGTCGAGTTACCTTATTCATTTGCGGCAAATAACTATTTTGCCCACAAATACAGGCGTGAACTTTATCCAATCTGGCCCAAAACACTGAGCCATTACACTGATGTTGATGGCCTCAAGGGCATACTTGAGACGGGATCACTCTGGGCAACCAACGTGGGGTTCCTGAACGATTCTTCTGAATTTCGCTACGGCGTCGAACTTTGTCAGGAGATATCTACTCGACTCATCTCTAAAGCAAAGAATGACATAGTAAAAAGTGCACTTGAGGCCACTCAGAGACAAATCGAATCAGTTCCGACACTTGAGGACTATGTCTGCTGTTTCTGTGAAGATGGAGACCTGATTGGACAATGGCGCGGTTATACCAATCGAGGGAAGGGCTACTCGATTTCATTCGACTTTAACCGCTTGAGTAGAAATCTTGCTCAAACAGCACTACTAAACAAAATCATCTACGATAGAAAAGTCCAACTCAATATACTTAAGGACGTTTTTAAAATTGTTATCGACCATATTGACTTTCGCCAGGCAAATGGACGGCCTTGTTCAGATTGGAATTTGAACAGTCTTTCAGAAAATATGCGAGATGCATTTCATTTCTGGATTTCGCGGTTTAAGCACCCATCTTACTCTGAAGAACGTGAGTGGAGACTCGTTCTTCACAGATACACGAACGATGATGATGAAAAGCGGTTTCCTCGTCCATGGGGTAACAATGATCTGGAATTCCGTGCCGTCGGCGCCAATCTCGCGCCCTATGACGTGATTCCATTTAACGAACCGAGAAACGTCCGTAAGGACTACTACCCCGTAAAGAAAATCATTATTGGGCCTACACACGACCGCCAATTGAGTGAAGAAGGATTGAAACGCTTTTTGGCTAAACTGAAAAGGAAGTCGATCTCAGTCGTACATTCAAAGATACCTCTGAGAGATATTTAAAGCGCAACTTCTTAGGCATGTGCTCTGCGTTCCAAAATACCATGCACAGTTTTAGCAGGAATCTTGCACAGTCGCCGCATAACCATTTGATACTAAACGATACATAAAGCACTTAAAATCCGTCGGCTTTACGGCCTTGCCGGTTCAAGTCCGGCCGCCCGCACCAGCTTTCCCAATCTCTTTGATTTCGTGAAATGGCCCGTGTGAAGGCATAGGTTAGGGCGTTTCGTTACCTCCCGCCCTTACATCATTTTTCTAATTTATGGTTCGCCATCCATCGCCGCTCCGTTATGGTATTCCCTAATGGCTTCGTTTATCGTGGGGCAGCAATATTTAAGCGTTACCGTGGGGTGGGGTGGGATGCGCAACAGCACAAAAGTTAAAAAAACCAAGTCTTCCGAGGCGCCGCCAAAATCCAGGAAGAACGCTGGCAAAAAAATTAAGGACGACGACCTCTTCGTTGTCGGCATCGGCGCGTCGGCTGGCGGCCTTGAATCTTTACGCCCATTGGTGAGTTGTCTGCCAGCCCTGACGAACATGGCCTATGTCGTCGTTCAACATTTATCCCCCCAGTACCGCAGTATGCTGGGTCAAATTTTGGGCCGCGACACCCAACTGACCATCACCGAAATCACCGACAATCTCGAAATCGAGCGCAACCACATCTATATCACCCCACCCAATAAGGATGTCGTGATTAGCAAGGGGCGCTTAAGGCTCCTCAAGCCTTCGGCTCCCGTCGGCCCAAAACCTTCGGTCGACGCCTTTCTGGTGTCACTAGCCGAAGACAAGGGCGAATACGCCATCGGCGTCATCCTTTCCGGCACCGGCACGGACGGTGCGCACGGCATGAGGGCCGTTAAAGCCCATTCCGGCTTCACCATCGTTCAAGACCCCGACACGGCCAAATACGACGGTATGCCGAAAGCCGCCATTCAGACCGGCTGTGTCGACCGGCTGATGCCGCCCGATAAAATCGGACAGGAACTGGCTTCGATTGCACAGTTTCCACGGCTTATCGCGCAGAAATCGGCGGCAACGGCCTCACACGATGCGTTAGACGAAATTCTGATCGCTCTCAGGCGGCGAACCGACATTGACTTCACCCAGTACAAGCAAAACACTTTGTGCCGTCGTTTGGAACGGCGCATGGCCGCCAACCGTATCGAGACCCTGGAAAAGTACCTGACCTATATCCAGGACGAGCAGCAAGAGCTGGATTATCTGTGCAAAGATATCTTGATATCCGTCACATCGTTTTTCCGCGACAAGCAGGCATTCCAGGAACTCGGAAAAATATTTGGCCGCATCTTTCAGGAAAAGCGCCCAGGCGACAGTATCCGCATATGGATTCCTGGCTGCGCAACGGGTGAGGAAGCCTACTCTTTAGCCATGATGCTCTGCGATCATTTTGGCAAAGCGATTAAGGACTACACAATCCAAATTTTTGCAACCGACATCGATATGGATGCGATGGCGCATGCACGCAAAGGACTTTATTCGGAAGAAACCGTCAAAAGCCTGGAGCGGGGATTTATAGATCGCTATTTCGACGCAATCGGGCAGAGTTTTCAGGTCAAGAAAACCATCCGGGAAATGGTCGTCTTCGCCCGTCAGGACCTGACAAAAGATCCGCCCTTCGTGCGTGTCGACCTGATCAGCTGCCGAAATGTACTCATCTATTTCAACGCAGAGCTTCAAAACCGTGTTTTAAGCGTTTTTCATTATGCGCTTAATCCTGGTGGTTTCCTGTTCCTTGGCAAGTCCGAATCAATCGGCGGTCACACAGATGCGTTTAAGGCGATCAATCAGCCGTCAAAAGTCTTCGCGAAACGGATGAATTTCGACTATTCAACGGCTCCCTCTTTCGGTCTGTTCCGTCCCAAATATTCACCGGAAAAGGTCACCAAACAAGTCGTAGCGAAAAAGAAATCGATTCAAGAATTGATGGGTGAGACGTTTATCGACGCCTATGCGCCGGATAGCGTTGTGGTGAACGATAATTTTGACGTTCTACATTTTCATGAAAATGTAGAAACATTCGTCAAATTGCCGCGTGGCACGCCGAACCTCAACCTTTCGAAACTGATCATTGACGACTTCCGCTCGGATTTGCGGGTCCTTCTTCACCGCGTTCGGAAAGAAGGAAATGCCGTCTACGGCTTAAAAAAACGTCTTGAAATGCAGGGACAACCAACTCTCGCTCGTCTGGTCGTCCGGCTCCTGCCAACCGTTTCTTCTCCTCCGGGCAAAGACGATGAGGTTCTCTATTTGGTTTCGTGCGAGACCGAGCCTCTCCATGGCGACGAAATCAATCATCCCCGCATGTCGGCGGAAGAAGACGCAGAACTTCGTATTTCGGAACTGGAACAGGAGCTGACCGCCACACGGGAGAACCTGCAGACGGTCGTCGAGGAATTGGAAACCTCAAACGAGGAACTCCAGGCTCTGAACGAAGAACTCCAAGCGGCCAACGAAGAACTCCAGTCTTCGAATGAGGAACTGGAAACTTCGAACGAAGAACTGCAATCAACGAACGAAGAGCTAACGACCGTCAACCAAGAGCTTCAAGTCCGTTCAGCGGAACTTATCGAGGCCAATACGGACTTGGAAAACATCCAGCATAACATCGGTTTCCCGATGATCGTCGTCGACAAGCATCTCCGGATTAGCCGCTATACACCTCAAGCTATTCGACTCTTTGGGATTGCCCCAACAGACATCGGTCAGGTCATCACTTCAGTTCCAACCTACGCCGACTTGGCCGAAATGAGGCAGCATCTGAACGAAGTCATTTTGAGCGGCAAGCCTTTTGAAGACGAGATCAGGTGTGAAGGATCGATTTTCAGGATGCGGATCGTCCCCTACCGGGATCAAGACAAACTCGTCGGCGGCGCCATCCTGACGTTTATCGACGAAACAGAAGTGCGGCATACCAAAGAGCTCCTGCAGCAGAACGAGCTTTGGGTCCGGCGGATCACCGATTCCATCCCGACGATGATCTACTATCTCGATTCAGACCAGAAAATCCGCTTCTGCAACCAACCGTTCGCCGACTTCTTCAAAACATCCATTGAAGAGGCTCTGGGCAAAACCATGAAGCAGGTCGTTGGCGTTAAGTCCTATAAAGTCTTGCAACCATACCTCGACCAAACCGAGAAAGGGGTCGGTAAGAAACTGGAGCATCAGGAAAAGAACGCCAGAGGCGAACCTGTCTTCCTGCAGACTCAACTGGAGCCCCATTTGGACGACCAAGGAAACCTTATCGGACAATTTATCATCGTCTCCGACATCAGCGATATGAAAATGACCGAAGCGGAACTGATGGCGGCCAAAGAGGCGGCTGAAAACGCCAACCAAGCAAAGTCCAACTTCCTTGCCTCTATGAGCCACGAACTGCGCACGCCTCTTAACGCAATTCTGGCCTTCAGCGAAATGATCGAATTGGAAAAATTCGGACCATTAGCTAACGATAAGTATAGGGAGTACGCGCAAGATATTCATGCCAGTGGCGGCCATCTCTTAAAAATGATCGGCGAAATCCTCGATCTTTCAAAGGTCGAGGCTCACATGGTAGAATTGGAAGAAAAAAATCTCGAAATCTCAGAAGTATTCAAATCATCCGCAAGATTTGTCTACGAGCGCGCAGAAACCGGCGACGTGAAACTGCGCTTGGATGCCCCTAAAGACATCCCTCGGATTCGGGCCGACGAAACCATGCTTAAGCGGATTATTCTCAATCTGTTGACCAACGCCGTGAAATTCACCCCCCCCGGTGGACAGGTTTCCGTTTCGGCCAACACCGACGGAGATACCTTCAACATTGTTGTCGTCGATACCGGCATCGGCATTCCACCAAAAGATATTGAACGGATACTCAAACCGTTTGAGCAGGTAAAACGGGCAACTCAAGCCGATAACCGGGAAGGCGTCGGCCTCGGCCTGTCGATCACCAAATCCTTAGTCGACTTGCATGGCGGCACACTGGACCTGAGCAGCGAATTGGGCAAAGGAACAATCGTTACCGTGAGTTTCCCTAAGGACAGAATAGCCTCTTAAAGGCGTCTCGTTTTACTCGGCAAATTTGATCTGACCGTCGGGTAACAGGTAGAACACCAAAGCACGGCTATCGGTAACGGTCGGGTGGTGGGCAGGCCCCGGCTTAAGGACCTTCCAGCCGTGACCATGGCCGCAGGATTTGGCTCCGGCATCGACATAGGTGGCATGATTAGGCAGATATGGTCAATCCAGCCTCCCTAGTTGGCGCCGCCATTTAAAATTTCATGTTTCATGCTATGGTGCATTGGATCAAAAAAGGGAGCAAGAGGTGTCGCTCCAAATTGGCGTGTCTTGACGGGAATAACGAAACAAAACCATGAACGACTTCAATTTTGGCGATCTCCGGTACCTCTTGGTCGATGGGAACCGCCACATGCGAACCCTTCTACGCTCCATCATAACGGCGGCGGGCGGACGCCGCTTCGCCGATGCGGACGACGGCAGCGAAGCGCTCAAAATTCTTTCCGAATTCAAAGCAGACATTATTTTCACTGAGTATAAAATGTCGCCGATGGACGGCTTTGAAATGATCTCGGCTCTTCGCTCCAGTCAGCTAGACAGCGTCAATCCTTTCACGCCGGTCGTCCTCATAACCGCCCATACCGAGTACGAAACCATCATCAAAGCGCGGGACGCCGGAGCAAACGAAATTCTTGCGAAACCGGTTTCGCAAGAGGCCTTGCTTAAACGGATTAAAGCCGTTGTGAAAAACCCGCGCGAATTCATCAGGGTCAAAGACTATGTTGGCCCGGACCGACGGCGAAAAACAGATGAAATGGGCGCACTAAACGCCCGCCGCGCCGCCGACCAGCAAGAGCCAACCCTCTCCGGCCCGCTCACTCAGGAGCAAATAGAAGCTTTGCTCAGCTAAATTGGATAGGTGTTAAGCTGTTAAAAAACCGGAGTTTTTGGAACCGTCTTGGCTATGTTCTGACCGCTGGCTGGATCGGTTTTGTCTTGCTCGCCACCAATGGCGATAGCAGCGTCCCTCTTTTCAATACGATCTTTCTCGTCCCATTGGGGCTTTGGCTGGTAATTCTTATCGTCAGGAGACGGTTTGAGGAACCCGAGCCACCGGTTCAATAGCGGCCCTACTCGTCCCGTTCCTCGCCCAGGCTCATGATGCCAACCCCCATGCCGATGCTGCCGAAGGTGACGAACAGTCCGAAGAACATCAAAATCATCCAAAGCCATCCATCGGGTGATTTATCGATCATTGAGCCAATTCCTCGAAAATCGAAGCGGATAATCATCCAACCGATGATAAAACCGACGACCGAACCATAAAAAAGGTGCGTCAGCAAAAAGTAGAGAGCGTGTTTTTCAAAGCTCTGCACAGCCCCTAAGTCCTCTCACCGTCAATCGGATCGCCGCCAAGCCCCCGGATAAGTTGGCGAACGGCCTCGACAGCTTCGGCCAGTTCGTTTTGCTTAGTACTGCGCACCACAATACTGACGCCGAATTTACCGCCTCGATAGTACGGATAGCTGCCGAAACTTAAGCTCGGATAGCGCTGCTGAACGCTCCCCAGGCCCGCCGCTAGGTCTCCCTCCATAACAAAGCTCGAAACCGTGTGCGAGAGAACCGGATCGCCTCCGCTCAACTCACCCTTAAATCCTTCGAACATCGCCTCGACGATCATCGGCACGCCGGCCATGACGAAGACATTCTCAACCCTAAAGCCAGGCGCCGCGCTCACCGGGTTGTCGATTAATGTCGCACCTTGAGGGACATGCGCCATTTTGAGCCGCGCCTCGTTGAGATGGCCCTCGCCATAACGGTCGACCAATCTCCGCCGAGCTTCCGGATCAAGCACCAAGGGCAGTTCGAACAGATCGGCAATCGCCTGAGCGGTGATATCGTCGTGCGTCGGGCCAATCCCACCCGTAGTAAAGACGTAGTCGTGTCTTTTGCGGCATTCGTCGACCACGGATTGGATGGTTGCGCTATCGTCGGGAATGACGCGGGCCTCACGCAATCGAACCCCGATTTCGGTCAACCCCTTAGCTAAGAAGTTGATATTAACGTCCTTGGTGCGACCCGAGAGAACCTCGTCGCCAATCACAATCACCGCTGCCGTGACGACCCGCTCGCTCATCGGCTAGCTTGCGAAGCGATAGAACAGTAAAACGACCAGCAGCGCCGTATTCACCACCAAAGCGGCAATAAGAATTTTATGCTTCAAAGGCATGGCAATCTTTATCTCTTAATGATCCGAGTGGTGAATAATCTTATCGCGCATTCCGGTCTGATATTCCAGCCCTGCAGCCGTTATAATGGCGGCAACCGGAAACTGCGACTTGATCAGGCCTTTGCGCTCCAGCGCTTTCCAAACCGCCTCATTCTTAAATCCCGAAGCGTCCGCAGCCATCACGACACCGGCACCGACGTGAAAGTGGTTGCCATGCGGCTGGGGCAGCCAAGAGATCAAGACTTCTCCCGTCTCATCGTTTTTCGTCGATGTGGAAGGCGACTTGGCCAACTCTTGAAACAAAACCAGCGTTTTGAGCTGCAGTTTATTGAGCTTAAGCGAATTAATTTTTGGCGGCATGGCACCTCTCACAACAGGAAATCACGCACCATAGCGGCGATGTGAACATCGGCTTTCGGCAAGTCCAGGTCGAGAATGCGTTCAGGACGAACCCATTTCAAAGCCTGGTTTTCCATGGGTTTTAACTCGCCTTTCCATATCCGGCAGGCGAATAACGGCATCAATAGATGGAACTCGTCGTAGGAATAGGAAGCGAACGTCAAGGGGGCAAGGCAGCTCTCGGTGATATCGATATCGAGCTCTTCCTTAAGCTCCCGGACCAGCGCCGCTTCGGGCGTTTCGCCGTCGTGGATTTTACCGCCGGGGAACTCCCACAGACCCGCCATCGACTTACCTTCCGGCCTTTGGGCCATCAAAATCCGCCCGTCGATATCGATAAGGCACACGGCGGAAACGAACACGAGTGGGAGCTTTCGCCCCGGCACCCGATTGTCGATGCTCATGCAGCCGCTATCAGGTCCGGTAATCGGCATTGATATCGATATATCTGTGGGTCAGATCGCAGGTCCAAACGGTGGCGCTCTCGTTTCCAACGCCGACATCGGCCTCGATTACGATATTTCGGCCCTTCATATGTTCTGCAACAGGGCTTTCATCATACCCGGCGACCACTTGGCCATTTTTAGCGACCTCTACCCCGCCGATGGAAATGGCAATTTTGTCGCGGTTGGCTTTTTGCCCGGCTTTGCCGATGGCCATAACCACGCGGCCCCAATTAGCGTCTTCACCGGCGATCGCCGTTTTAACCAACGGCGAATTGGCGACCGTCAAAGCAATCGTCCGAGCGGCCATCTGATTTTCGGCCCCGGTAATAGTGATGGTGACGAACTTCTCGGCCCCCTCCCCGTCTTTCGCCAATTGCTGCGCCAAGTCCATGCAGACGTCATTAAGCGCCCGCTTGAAGTCGCTAAGATCGGCATTCCGGTCGTTCTCGGCTTTGCCCGTGGCAAACAACAGGACCGTATCGCTCGTCGAGGTATCGCTATCGACCGTCACGCAATTAAACGACTGATCCGCCGCCTCGGACAGCAATGCCTGCAACGCCGACGCGGGAATGGCCGCATCGGTGAACAGGAAACCGAGCATGGTCGCCATGTCCGGTGCGATCATTCCCGAGCCCTTGGCGATACCGCAGATCGATACTTCGACGCCACCAATCTTTGCCTTGGCGGTCGCTCCCTTGGGAAAGGTATCGGTCGTCATAATCGCTTCGGCCGCACCGGTCCAATTTCCGGAGCTTAGAGCGGCCTTGGCCTTTGGCAAAGCGTCGGCGATCTTTCCATCGGCCAACGGCTCACCAATGACACCGGTCGAAGCCAAGTAAACGTCGCTCCGCTCGCAACCGAAAAGTTGAGCCGCCGCCTCGGCCGTCCGATTAACGGAGTCGACCCCCGCCGAGCCTGTGAAGGCGTTGGCGTTACCGGAATTAACGACCAATACTCTGGCCGTTCCTTTCGCCAAAACGTCACGGCACCAATCGACCGGCGCCGACGGACATAAGGACTTGGTGAAAACCCCGGCAACCGTCGTTCCTGGGTCCAGTTCGGCGACCAACAGATCGGTGCGACCGGAATACCTTATCCCAGCAGCAAGCGAAGCAGTTCGCACACCGTCAATCGGCGGCAGATCCGGGAAATTTTCAGGTGCCAATGGGGAGCGGACCGTCATGACCGCTATTCCTTCTCAAAGCGTATTTTAGGAAACTATTTCGCAGCTAGGGGTTTTCCGTCAGGACCGAAACGTTCGATGGATGCGGCGCCACGCAGTTCGTCGAGAAGTTTGGCACCGATATCACGGGCCAAGTCCGCTTCGATCTGGTCGCGAATTTCGCCCAGAGCCGGGGCCGTGGTTTTTCGCTTGTCTTCAACCTTGATGACATGCCAACCGAACTGGGTCTGGACGGGAGTTTTGGTAATTTCCCCCTTGCCAAGCGCAAAGGCCGCTTTGGAAAACGGCGGCACCATTGCGCCGTCGGTGAAGTAACCCAAGTCGCCGCCATTGGCGCCGCTCGGTCCTTTGGATTTGGATTTTGCGGTTTCGGCAAAATCCTTGCCCTTTTCGAGCTCGGAAATGACCTCTTGTGCTTGCTCTTCGGTTTCCAGCAAAATATGCCGCGCGTGAACCTCTTCCTCGCTTTTAAAGTCGTCTACATATTTTTTGTAGGACTCCATGACCTTTTCCTCGGTCACTTTTTCCTCAATGTATTTCCCAAGGAATGCACGCTGGATCAGTTGATCTTCAATCCGGGCCAACTGCTTTTTCACTTCTTCGTTGTCTTGAAGGCCTTTTTTCCGTCCCTCGACAGCCGTAAGCTTGCGATCGATAACGCTGTTCAACAGCAGACCATAGACGGCATCGAACGGCATTTGCCGGAACTGCGGCGGCAAAAGGTATTGAGCGTCCTGCACTTCGTCCAAGTAGATTTTATCGCCATTGACAACGGCAGCCACCACTTCGGTCGCCGGCTTGTCTTCCGCCCAAACGCTACCGGACATACCGAGAACCAGGGCACCGGCTACGGCCAAACGGATGAGACCTTTTTTCATAGCGAAAAATCCTTTCGTTGCTACCTGTCAGCATCGCCATTAAGACCGCCTGTAGCGGGGCGACAATCGTTGCCTACGGATAAACCACACAAGTTGCGCTCCGGCAAGAACGGTTTCGTTCAAAATACCGGTTTTTTCGTTGACGAAACCAGCCAGCCGCGTTGACAGAACCCCGCCACCGCTCTATCTCTTGCCGGGTTTCGACTCTCGCAAATTGGGGGGAGTCTGTTTTCATACAGATTTTGAAAGGGTGTGCCATGTTCGGCGCCATCGCCAAAAAGATTTTTGGCTCCGCAAATGACCGTTACGTCAAAGGCCTTTACAAGGAAGTCGAGGCGATCAATGCGTTGGAGCCTGAGCTGGAGGCCTTGAGCGACGAAGACCTGCGCGCCCGAACCGATTGGCTAAGAGAGCGGCGGGCAAACGGCGAAACCCTTGACGACCTATTGGTCGATGCCTTCGCTACCGTGAGGGAAGCGGCGAAACGAACTCTGGGCCAACGTCACTACGACGTTCAGTTGGTCGGCGGCATGGTCCTCCACCGGGGCATGATCTCCGAGATGAAAACCGGCGAAGGGAAGACCCTGGTCGCCACCCTCCCCGTTTACCTCAACGCTATCGGTGGCGGCGGCGTCCACGTCGTTACGGTCAACGACTATCTCGCCAGCCGCGACTCCGAATGGATGGGGCAGATCTACAATTTTCTCGGCCTGACCGTCGGCTGCATCAAACACGGCCTCACCGACGAAGAGCGGCAACAAGCCTACGCCGCCGACATCACCTACGGCACCAACAACGAGTTCGGTTTCGATTATCTGCGCGACAACATGAAGTTCGATCTGAACCAGATGGTTCAGCGGGAATTCAACTACGCCATCGTCGACGAGGTAGATAGCATCTTGGTCGACGAAGCGCGGACGCCGCTGATCATTTCAGGCCCGACCGAAGACAATTCGGAACTCTACACGGCCATTGACAAGATCATCCCTCACTTGGTCCAGGAAGATTACGAGAAAGATGAAAAATCCAAGCTCGTCACGCTGACCGAGCAAGGCAACGAGCATCTCGAAGAACTGCTCTTGCAGGCCGGGCTGATGCAGGAAGGCACAGGCCTCTACGACATCGGCAACGTCGCCTTGGTCCACCACGCCAACCAAGGCTTGCGCGCCCACACCATGTTCGAGCGCGATACGGATTACATCGTCAAGGACAACAAGGTCGTCATCATCGATGAATTTACCGGTCGTATGATGGAAGGCCGCCGCTATTCGGACGGCATGCATCAGGCCCTGGAAGCCAAAGAAGGCGTCGAAATCCAGAACGAAAACCAGACCCTGGCATCGATCACCTTCCAAAACTATTTCCGCCTGTATCCGAAACTCGCCGGGATGACCGGCACAGCGATGACGGAAGCAGGAGAATTTGCCGAAATCTACAATCTCGAAGTAATCGAAATCCCAACCAACGTCCCAGCCGTGCGGATTGACGACGACGATGAAATCTACCGGACGGCGGAAGAAAAAAATCAGGCGATTGCAGACCTGATCGCCGATTGTCAGGAACGCGGACAACCGGCATTGGTCGGCACGGTCAGCATCGAAAAATCGGAAACTCTTTCGGCCCTACTGAAAAAGCGTAAGATCAAGCACAATGTGCTGAACGCCCGTTTCCACGAACAAGAAGCGTTTATCGTCTCTCAGGCGGGCGTGCCGGGCGCGGTTACCATCGCCACCAACATGGCGGGCCGCGGCACCGACATTCAGTTGGGCGGCAACCTCGACATGCGGATCAAACAAGAGTGCGAAGGTCTTGAAGGCACCGCCTTAGACGACAAGATTGCCAAGATCACCGCCGAAGTCGCCGAGTTCAAAGAGAAGGCCCTTGCCGCCGGCGGTCTCTACGTCATCGGCACCGAGCGCCACGAAAGCCGCCGGATCGACAACCAGTTGCGCGGCCGGTCCGGCCGTCAGGGCGACCCCGGACACTCGAAGTTTTTCCTCAGCCTTGAAGACGACTTGATGCGTATTTTCGGCTCCGAGCGCATGGACGGCATGCTCCAGAAACTTGGGCTCGAAGAAGGCGAAGCCATCATCCACCCTTGGGTCAATAAAGCTTTGGAAAAAGCGCAGCAGAAAGTCGAAGCGCGCAACTTCGATATCCGTAAGAACCTGCTCAAGTACGACGACGTGATGAACGACCAACGCAAGGTCATCTACGAACAGCGCAAAGAGCTGATGTCAGCCGAGGACGTGGCTGACGCCATTAAAGATATGCGCGAAGAAGTCATTGAAGACATGGTGACCGCAAACATTCCTCCGAAAGCCTATCCGGAGCAATGGAACGTTACCACCCTGCACGAAGAGGTTCTGAGAATTTTCGGCCTCGACCTTCCCATTGCCGACTGGGCGAAGGAAGAAGGCATCGCCGACAGTGAAATCCTCGAAAGGATTTTAAATGCCGCCAATTCCAAAATGGCGGAAAAGGCAGCCAACGTCGGCCCGGAAACCATGCGGATGGTCGAAAAGAGCCTGCTTCTTCAGATCCTCGACCAGATTTGGAAAGAGCACCTCCTGACGCTCGACCATCTGCGTCAGGGCATCGGGCTCAGGGCCTACGCGCAAAAAGACCCGCTCAATGAATACAAACGGGAAGCGTTCAATCTGTTCGATCACATGTTGGTTCAACTCCGCGAACGGGTAACGATGCTCCTGGCCTACGTAGAAATTCGCGACAACCCGGAAACCGAAATGGAACGCCCGGAGCAAGAAATGCATGAAGGCCGGGTCGACCCCGCTTTCGAGCAGCCGCAGGCGGAACAGGGCGAAGGCCGCTTGACCAGTAACCCGGTTTTGGCCCGAAAGGGAGCGGACGAGCGCGACCCGAACAATCCGGAAACCTGGGGACGCGTTGGACGCAACGAACCCTGTCCCTGCGGATCCGGGAAAAAATTCAAGCAGTGCCACGGCAGGCTTTAGTCATTTGGCCGACAGACACTCTTAACATGCTCGCAAAACGCCGCCATTTTTGGCGGCGTTTACTGTTTTGCAGGCAAATTCGGGCACTATGGATAGCGTGTGGAATATCCAAAAGCTTAAAAAATGCCCGATCCTTTTGCCGGCCTTTTCGATTTAGCGGTTGAAACCTACAACAAACTGACAGAGCAGGTTGAAACGGAATCTCCCCCGGAAGATGCCTTCGCCTGCAAGGCGGGGTGTGAGCACTGCTGTTATCAACAACCAATCAGCGTCACACCGATTGAAGTGTTTCACATCGCAAATCATGTTCGGAAAACATTTAGCGATGCCGAATTCAATGCCTTGATGACCCGATTTGACCGTCCGATCCCATCGATAGAATTTGGCGGCTTAACCGCTTGCCCATTCCTTGTCGATCACAACTGTTCAATCCATGCCGACCGCCCTTTCGCCTGTCGAAGCGCCAATTCCTATAACGCGGAAGAATGTCGGCAGGCGGCGCGAAATGGCTTTAAAGGGAAGACTATATCAACCTATCAAGGCCACTACACGGCAACCCAGTATGTCCTTGATGCCCTTTACAAAGCGATTAGGGACAGCAAATTGGAAAACGGGATTTTCAATTTTAGATCGGCAGTGGCGATT
>Ga0070727_10000494_pt1 | contig 47480 bp, 26 predicted proteins | sample tdAd472_FD_66722 | JGI IMG/M metagenome (GOLD analysis project Ga0070727, IMG submission 66722) | Marine sediment microbial communities from the Atlantic coast under amendment with organic carbon and nitrate - tdAd47.2 | ecosystem: Environmental > Aquatic > Marine > Coastal > Sediment | place... | reverse complement strand
AGCTCGAAGCCTACGCGCGAGGCGACGCCCGCCCCCCCGGGGCCTACGTGCTCGACACCGAAACCGGGGTCGTGTTCCACGTCAGCGGGACGAGCAAGCCAACCCGGCTCGGGAGCGTCCTCAGCGCACGCTGATCCAACGCCCCAATCCGGCGCTCCCGAGCGCGTTGTCCGGTCTGTGTCTCCTGCGTATGCTGGAGGGAGCTTGCAGGAGAGGCACCTTGGCTACCAATTTCGACCTTGGATTCCTCCACTCCCTCGTCGAGCAGGGTGTTCTCCAACGCCCCCAAGCCAACCGGTGCGTCCAAACCATCGACGAGCGAACCGCCAAGGGTGCGCCCGTGCAAGCACCGCAGGTCGTCGCCGAGTTGGGGTTCGTCGACCCGGCGCGAGTGCCCGCCCTCGAAGCCCGCTTTCGTGCGCGCAGCAGCGGGCGCAACCCACGCCCTGCTCCCAGCGGGCGAATGCCTGCGGCGCGACGCCCAGGGCCACCTCCTCGCCGCCCCGGGCCTCCAGGACACCACCGCCCCGGCGCGCCGCCACCGCCGCCAGCTCCCCCGGGTCGCGCCCCCTCCGGAAACATGGCGCGCAGTCCCTCCGGCCGCATGGCGCGCAGCCCGTCTGGCCGTCACCCGCGCCCCGAACGCGCCCCCTCTGGCCGCCACCCGCGGCCCGAGCGCGCCCCTTCGGGCCGCCACCCGCGCCCGCCCTCGGCCCGGCGCCCCGCGGCCTCGGGTCCCCAGGCGCGCCCGCGCCACCCCAGCGGGCTCCCCCAGCAGCGGGTTCCCGACGAACGCCTCCGCTCCTACGTCGACCTCGCGGGGCAGGCCACCGCTGAGGGGTTGGACGAGTTCGCGCTGGGGGAGATCCTCGCGCAAACGCCGGTTGGCCTGACCTACGACGGCGTCCGCAAGCACGACCGCCTGCGGGTCGCGGTCAAGGTGCTGAACCCGATGTTCGCCACCCAACCCGACCTGGTTGCGGACGTCTGCGAGGACGCCGCCGCCTTCGAGGGCAGCGGAGTCCCTGGCGCCCCCCTCGGGATTGGCAAGACCCACGGCCACCAGGTCTTCATCTACCCCTTCGTCCCCGGCCGGCCCCTCGCCGAGCAGGTCCAGGCCGGCCCGCTGAAGGCCCAGGCTGCCCTCGAGCTGGTGCGAGCCGTGGGCGAGATCCTCGCCCCCGCCCACGAACAAGGCCTGGGCCACGGCGACGTGCGCCCCGCGAAGATCCTCTGCGGCGGCGGTGGCAGCGCGGCGTTGATCGACTTTGGCCTCGCACGGGCGAGCTGCCTCGCCAGCGGCTTCGGCCAGCGGGGCATGACCTTCGGCCACCCGGGCTACCTCGCGCCCGAGGTCCTCCAGGAGGACCAACTCGAGCCCACCCCTACCGCCGACGTATACGCCCTGGGGATCACCCTCTACGAGATCCTCTGCGGTCAGCCGCCCTTCCGCGGCGGCTCGGTCGAGGAGGTGCTCAGCCAGCACCTCGACGCGGCGCTGCCCCCGCCGCCGAATGGCATCCAGATCTCCAAGGGCATCGCGCAGCTGCTGCTGAACATGACCGCCAAGTCGCCGACCGCGCGGCTGCGCAACGCGCGCACGGTCGTCGACGCCGTGGACGCGCTGCTCAGCGGCAAGCGCGGGATCGTGACCCGGGAGAAGTGGGACGCCGCCTCCCAGGCCGAAGCCGACCAGGCGCTGTGGGCCAGCAGCGAGGGCGCCCCCCTCGCCGACCAGCTCCCCGACCTCAGCGACCAAATGATGCGCTCGAGCGCGCGGATCCCTCGCGAGGTGCTCAGCGACCTGCTCCAGGAGAAGTCGGAGAAGCCGACGGGCAAGTTCTCCCTCGGCGACCAGATCGGGCGGGGCCCCGTCGGCCGTTGCTGCGAGGGCACCCTCGGTGACCGTCCGGTTGCGGTGAAGGTGATCTCGGCGAAGTTCGATCCGCACCCGCAGATCGTGCAGACCCTGATCGATCGCGTGCTGCAGTCGAAGGCCCTCGACCACCCGAACCTGCTGCGGTTCATCCAGGTGATCAACGCCAAGAACCGCAAGCTGATCCTGATGGAGCGCGCCCAGGGCAGCCCACTGGCGAAGCTGATCGCCGACGAGGGTAGGCTCGAGGTCAAGCAAGCGCTGGGCTTCGTGCGCGAGATCGCGGAGGCCCTCGGCCACGCTCACGAACAGAAGATTGCCCACGGCGACGTGCGCCCCGAGAAGATCTACGTCGAGGCGGGTCGCGCGCGGCTGTCGGACTTTGGCCTGGCTCAGGCGAACTGCCTGGGCGCTGGGTTCGGCAAGTTCGGCCTGCCCTTCGGCCACCCCAACTACACGGCCCCCGAGGTCGCGCAGACGCCGCTGCCCGAACCCGATCCCCTCTGCGACATCTACGGGCTGGGGATCACGCTCTACGAGGCGATCTGCGGCAAGGTGCCCTTCGACGGCGAGCCGCGTGAGGTGATGAAGAAGCACCTCTCGCGCCCGATCCCGCCGCCCCCCGCAGAGGCCAAGGTCCCCGACGCCGTCGCCGACCTGATCCTCAAGCTCACCGCCAAGGACCGCAACCGCCGGCCTCAAACCGCCGCGGAGGTGATCGAGGCCATCGATCGCGCAGGCAAGCAGGCCGCCGCGGGTGGCCCCTCGGTTGGCGGTCCGCTGGTGGAGGAGTTCGACCCGACCCAGGACATGCTCTCCCAGGCCGACTGGGGCCAGCTCGTCGCCTCGGTGCCCAAGGTCACCGGGCGCTGGTCCAAGGAGGCGCTCGACAAAAAGGAGGCCGTCGGCCCCAAGGACTGGGACGAGCGCAGCCTCGCCGAAGGCAGCGAAGAGCAGTCCAAGCTGCGGGAGGCCCTCAAGGCGGCGGTCGCCGACAACACCAGCAAGGAGCTGGAGAAGAAGGCCGGGGTCAAGCGCACCCGCGCCGCGCCGGTTATCGGCAACCCCGAGCCCTCCGGCAACAAGGCGACCTTCGCGATCTCGGTGGCTGGGATCTGCGTGGTCGTCGTGGGAATGCTCGGGATCGCGGTTCACCAGATCATGAACAGCGAGCCCTCCCGCGACGAGCAGCGCGAACTGCTCAAGCCCGACGTGTTCGTCCCGCCTCCCGAGGTCCTGGACGAGCGCAAGAAGGAAGAGGAGCTGAAGGAGCGGATCTCCAAGGCGATGGACGACTTCGAGGCCAAGCTCGACACGGCGCTCGAGCGGCGCAACTTCGAGCGCGCGAAGGAGCTGTTCGAGAACCTCGGGGACGACGTCAAGCAGAGCGGGTATGCCCAGGTCCGGTTGCGGGAGGCCGACCTGAAGCTGGCCGAGGCGCTGGGTCAAGCGACCGGCGAGCTGGAGGCGCGCTTCAAGAAGCTGCTCCAGGACGGCGCGCTCGACCAGGCGGAGGAGCTCCTGGAGAGCAATGGCCGCGACCGCTGGGCGGCCGACGACCCCACCTACCAGCAAATGAAGCAGGCCCTCCAGCGCGAACGCGACGCGCGCAAGCGGCAGCTCGAGGTCCTCAAGAGCCCGAAGCCGCAACGCCGGCCGTTCGACACCACCGAGCTCAAGCGCGAGGTCCTCACCTACGTCAAGGGCGTCCGCGTCGAGACGATCCTCCCCAACGGCGGGGTCACGATCAGCTACCGCGGGAAATACCTCGAGGCGCTGCTCAAAGAGAACAGCCGGGCGATCGCCCTGCGCACCGCGAAGATGAAGCCCGCGCCCGGCGGACACGGCATGGCCCTCTACCTCGAGCCGGCCCCCCAAAAGATCGGTGTGCTCCTGCACAGCTTGCCCATGATCCGCCCGCTGGACTCGACCGTGGAGTTCATCGTCGACGGCGACCTCAAGCCGTTCAGCTCGGTGGGGGTCGTCACCGGGTTCGTCAAGGGGCGCCTGCGGGCGCACGGCATGAGCTGGGGCGTCTCGACCCTCGATTACCGCGTGAGCGCCGGGATCTACAACGCGACGCTTCACCCGGACGGCATGGAGGGGATCGAACCCGATCGCCTGCTCCGCCTGAGCTACTCCCTGTCTGCGCTGGGCAACCGCAAGGACATGCTCGAGCTCAGCGGCGGGCTGCTCGCGGACGGTCGGCGCCGCAAGGGCAACAGCGTCCGCGTCCGGCTCAGCGGCGCGCAAGGCCAATCGGCGATCACGATCCGTGACGTCAAGGGCTGGATCATCAGCTACGAGGTCCGCGGGCTGTTCGACCCCGACTACGCACAGCAGGCGCGGCTGAAGACGAACTAAATACGACAGCCGGTCGCAGCGTCCAGGTGTCGTGCAGCGTGGCCCACCCAGGCAGGGGAGGCGCGTTGCGCGGTCGAGCCGCACCTGCTTGACTGAACCTGGGCCTTCAGCCCCAGCGAGGACCAACGCATGCACGCTTCCGCCATTCGCGCATTGCTCCTAACCACCCTGGTGAGCGCAGTCAGCGCCAACGCCGAAGGCCTCTCGGCCAAGATCTGGAACGAGAAGAACCGCGGCCACGTTCAGGTCACCGGCTCTGCGCCTCAGTTCCCCGACGGCACTCAGCTGCGGGTCGAAGTCCTGGTCAAGGGCAACTTTGCTGAGCCGATCGTGGGCGCCTTCTTCCGCGTCCGGGTCAAGGGCGGCCAGTTCTCGCAGGAGGAGAAGCGGCCCAACGTCTTTGCGCCGCTGACCTACACGATCAAGCTCAAGCTCCAGGTGAGCGGCCAGATCCCGCAGGTGCGCAAGATCCTCGAGCAGAAGTTCGGCTGGCCCCAGCAGCACATCCAGGACCTCGACTTCACCGACGTCCAACTGGGCACCGAGGAGGAGAGCGCTGAGTTCCGCCTGGGCACCCTGCGCCGCCTGCGCACCCTGACCGAAGAGCTCTATGGCGTGCACGAGACCCTCGAGCCGGCCATCGACACCCCCGTCGCCGAGAACCCCGCCTGGGAGGCCACCAAGGTCGAGTTCGTGCGCAAGTCTCGCGCCCTCGGCGGTAAGATCCGCCGGTTCAACTCCGAGTACGCTGCGCTCCCCGACGACGACCTGGTCAAGGCGCTGGGCAAGTCGCTCAACAAGCTGTCCACGATCTCTCAGGACATGGAGAAGGGCGTCAACGCCCAGAACCTGCGCCGCGACATTGGGCGCGTGCGCCAGTGGATCGACACCCTCCACGCCGACGTCAACGGCCGCCTGCCGGTCTCCGAGCGCAACCAGCGCCCGCTCCTCGTACCGAAGAACGACGGCGACGACGGCGACGAAGAGGACGTCGAAGAGGACGGCAAGTAGCCACCCGCCACGGTCACTCCTCGAGCAACGCCTCGGCCCGCGCGCGCTGATTCGCCGTGAGCTTGCGTAGCTGGAGCCGGGTGGCCTCGCTGGCTGCGAGCGCCCGCTGCGCGTAGTCCGCGGCCGAGGCGTTCACCACGGGGTCCCTACTGGCGGCTCGAGCCTCCGCCGCGTCGAGGAGGAACTGGGGGTGGCCGGGGTAACGCTCGAGGGCAGCGTCGAACGCCGCCAGCGCCCGCGCCTCATCCCCGCTCTCGAGCAGGGCGTGCCCCAGTTCGTTGTGCGGCGCCGCGGCGATCGGCACGAGTTCGACCGCCCGCTCGAGGTCTGCCACCGCGGCCGGGAGGTCCCCGAGGGCACGGCACACGGAGGCCCGCTCGCGGTACCCGTCGACGAAGTCGGGGTCGGCCTCGATCGCCGCGTCGTAGGCCTCGCGTGCCTCGCGCAGGGACTCGCGCGCCAGGGTCGACCTGCCCGCGGCGGCGTGCTCCGCGCCCTGCATGTGCAACGCGCGAGCCTCCTCGCGAGCGGAGTCCGCGAGCAGCAGCGGCTGCGCGCCGAAGACGCACGCCAGCGCGACCACGCTCGCGAGACCCGCCGCGGTGGCCCCCAGCCAGGCGGGGGGCTCCGACGGCGCTGGTTCACCCTCCTCGAGGGCGGCGCCGCCGGCGCGGGTCAGGCCGGCGAGGACGAGCACCGTGACCAGGCAGCCGGCCTGATGCAGGCCGAAGTTCGTCAGCGAGTCGGCGAGGAACCCCACGATCCCCGCGGCCACGCCCGCCCGCCAGCGCTCAGCCGGGATCGCCTCCCCCTCTGCCAGCGCCCACGCCAGCGCGCCGATCCCCAACAGGGTCAGGGGGAACTCCAGGCTGAGCGAGAGGGCGTCTCCGCCGGCCAACAGCGCCAGCGCACCCACGAACAGACCGCCGACCACGGCACCGCGGGGCCCTGACCCCTGCGTGAGCTCGCCGGGAGGTGCCCGGCGCGCGGCACGCCAAGCCCAGAGCGCGGCCCCCGCGGCCAGGATCAGCACGCCGATCAAGCCGACCTCGACCAACAGCTGCACCACCCCGTTGTGCGCGTGCTTGGTCTCCTCCGCGCTGGGCAGCTTGTAGGCGGGGTAGAGCGCGCGAAACGCGTTGAGGCCATGGCCCAGCCAGGGGGCGTCGGTCCACATGGCCCAGCCCGATTGCCAGTATTCGAGGCGCACGGTCAGCGAGAGCCCCACCCCGTGGGTCTCCCGCGCGCGGAGGAACAACCCACCCCCGACCAGCGCGACCCCTGCCCCGATAGCCCCGACACCCGCCAGCAGTCGGGGACGCAGGTGGCGCCAGCGCGGATAGAGCAGCGCGAAGGCCCCCAGGCTGGCCGCCCAGGCGAGGATCCCCCCCTTGGACTTGGTCGCCAGGAGCGCCGCGACCAGGAGCACGCACACGCCGACAGCCGCCCCGCGCCGCCAGCGCCGCTGGGAGATCGCAAACACGACGCCCAGCGGAAAGACCATCGCGACCGCTGCCGCGAGCATGTTCGGCAGCAGCCAAGGACCGGTCGCGGCGGTGGCGTAGATCCGCTCCTTGAGCCCCTGCTGGAAGTCGGCCTCGTAGAGCGCGAGCTCGGGGATCCCCTCGGCCTCGAGCTGGCGCTGCAGCTCGGGGAACTCGACGAAATACTGATAGAGCCCCGAGCACGCTCCGAGAGCGACGCTGGCGATCAGCACGGCTCCGAGCCAGCGCGCCTCGGGCCCGTGCGCCGAGAGCAGGGCCGCGCTCAACCCCAGCGCCGCCGCGGCGCACCAGCTCACCGCGGTCCGCCAGCCGAGGTCGGGGTCGGGCGCCGCTGCGCCCTCGGCGAGGAGCAAGATCGCCACCGCGACGCAGGCCCCGAGGGGGAGCCCCAGCCGCAGCCAGCGCGGCTTGGCCAGCCACACCTCCACGCACGACAGCGAGAGGGCGCAGAAGGCGAGGGCGTCGAAGAACACCTGCGCGCCGGGGGTATGCAGCTCCTGCCCCGCGCCCGTGGACTGGGTGCGCGCGAGCACTGCCCCGACCCACATCGCGACGGCCAGGGGGCGCACCCAGGGCAGGAGAGGAGACGGCTGCGACTCGACGGTGGGCACCCGAGGACTACCCCGCGCGCAGGTCTGTGTTCATGGCCTCCAGCGCCGCCAGAATCCGCTCGCGCCAGTCGAGTGGCGCGGGGCCGGACCAGGGGTGGGTCAACGAGCGGGAAGCGCTGACCAGCGCGCCGCCAGGGGTCGCGCCCCGCGCCGCCCGATAGGCCGCGAGGGAGCCCCCCTGAGCGCCGTAGCCCGGCATCAAGAACGGGGTGTGCGGCATCAGAGCTCGCAAACGCGACACCTCCTCCGCGGGGACGGTGAGCCCAACCACGGCGCCGACCGGTGACCAGCCGCTGGAGCCCACATGGGGCTGACCCAGCTCGCGGACCCAACCCGCGACCCGATCGACCACCTGGGAGCCGTCCTCGAGGCGAGCCGACTGCAGCTCAGCGGCTCCGGGGTTGCTCGTCCGCACGAGCACGAACACCCCCTTGCCCGCGGCGACGGCCGCCTCGACGAAGGGCCGCAGGGTGTCGGGCCCCAGGTAGGGATTGATCGTCAAGGCGTCGACCGGGCTCTCGGGTCCCAGCCAACGGCGGGCGTAAGCCTCTGCCGTGCTGCCAATGTCTCCGCGCTTGGCGTCGGCGAGCAGCAAGCTGCCACCGCGGCGAGCCGCGCGAGCCACCGCCTCCACCGCCAGGGGGTCGTCGTCGAAGAAGGCGAGCTGCGGCTTGATCACGGCCACGCGTCCGCCGAGGAGCTCGGCGGCTTCAGCGCCCCATGCGGCGGCGGACCAGCCCTGGGGCAGACGCTCTGCCCGAGGGTCGATCCCCGCGCACGTGGGCCCGCGATCGGCGACGAGCTGGCTGAGGGAGTCGGCGAAGTGCGTCACGACGCGACTCTACGGGATTTTCTGCACGAAGGAGTAGGCTACGGGCCGAAGGAGGCCCCATGGAGGTCGTGACCCCCCAAGAGCGCGAGCGCCTGGTCGAGGTCCGTCGGCGAATCCACCAGCACCCAGAGCTGGCCTACGAAGAGCAGGCCACTGCAGAGCTGGTGCGCGAGCGGCTGAAGGCGCTGGGCCTCGACCCGCGCACGGGGATCGCCGAGACCGGAGTGGTCGCCGAGCTGGCGGGGAGCCGGCCCGGGCCCACGATCATGCTCCGCGCCGACCTCGACGCGCTCCCCGTGCAAGAGCTGAACGAGGTGCCCTACCGGTCCCAGCGCCCGGGGCTGATGCACGCCTGCGGCCACGACGGGCACGTCTCGGCGCTCCTGCTCGCTGCCGAGCGTCTCTGCGCGCGCCCCGACTTTGCGGGCAGCGTGCGCTTCTGCTTCCAGCCCGCGGAAGAAGGCCGCGGCGGCGCGAAGCGCATGATCCAGGAGGGCGTACTGGACGGGGTCGAGCGTGTGTTCGGTCTGCACGTGTGGAACGAGATGCCAACGGGAACCGTGGTCTGCACCCCTGGTCCCATGCTGGCTGCCGTCGACCGGTTCACGATCCGGATTCACGGCGAAGGCGGGCACGCCGCGATCCCTCAGCGAGTGCGTGACCCGATCGTCGCCGCCAGCGCCGTCGTCGGCGCGCTGCAGACCCTGCCCAGCCGGTGGACCGATCCCCTGGATCCCCTGGTGATCAGCGTGGGGCGCTTTCAGGCCGGGAGCAACTGGAACGTGATCCCACCCCACGCCGAGCTGGAGGGCACCTGCCGCAGCTTCGCGCAGGCGACCTGGGAGGCGCTCCCGGAGCGCCTCGAGCAGCTCGTCGGCGACGTGGCCCGCGCCTACCGCTGCACGGCGGAGGTCGAGTATCTGCGCACGACCCCGCCCGTCATCAACGACCCCGACGCCGCGGAGCTCGGCCGCCGCGTGGTCACCCGCCTGCTGGGCGCCGACGCCGCCAAGCTCAGCGGCCCTGGAACACGCGCCATGATCGGGGAGGACTTCGCCGAGTTCCTCCAGCAGCGTCCGGGCGCGTTCTTCCTCGTCGGCTCCCGCAACGAGGCCCGAGGGCTGGTGCACCCGCACCACTCCGACCGCTTCGACTTCGACGAGGACGCGCTCCCCCTGGCCGCCAGGCTGCTGGAGGAGGTAGCCCGGGAAGCCCTGTCGACCGCGGGGTGACGGAACCGGTCCCGCGCACTATCCTCGGAGAGTGCTGGGGGATCGACCGCCAGCGCGGGGAGGGTGCATGGCTACGACGTACTCCACGGTCGAGGAGCGCGTCTCCGACTGGATCCGCGGGCTGCTCCTGCGCGCCAAGGCGCTGCGGGACGAAGCGGACCCAGACTGGAAGCACGCCGTCGGCTTGGCTCAGGGCGTGGGGATCGTGCTCGCGAACAAGGCGTGGCCCCTGTTCCCGACCGCGCCCGGCTGCGCGTTCCAGTCCCTGGTGCGGGAGGCCGAGGAGGCGCGCAGCTCGGGTGCGAACCCGGCCGCCTACCCCGACCCGTTCCTCCCCGGGGCGCTCGGCGTCTCGGCGGATCCCCGCGCCAAAGGCAAGGAGAGGAAGGTCGAGCCCTTGCTGAAGGGGTCGCTGGCCAAGGTGCGGAGGTCGGGAGACCGCGGGGACCCTGCCTGGCGTCAGGCCTACGGCCTCGCCCAGGGGTTCGGGGCGATGGCGCAGACCCCGGCGTGGCCGCCGTTCCCGGCGCAGCAGGGCGCGCGCTTCACGGCGCTCTCGGGCCCCATGGCCGCCCCCGCTCCGGGGTCGCCGCGGCCGCCCCAGGCCCCCACCCCGCCTCGCCCCTTGCCCCGGCCGGGGATCAAGCCAACCCCGCCCAAACCCCCGACCGACGCGTTCCGCGCGCAGAACACCATGCTCGACGAGCCCGACGAGCCCGCTGGGGACGACCAGACCTTCCGCGCGCAGAACACCATGCTCGACGAACCGGACGAACCCGCCGGGAACGATCAGACCTTCCGCGCGCAGAACACCATGCTCGACGAGCCCGACGAGCCCGCCGGGAACGACCAGTCCTTCCGCGCGCAGAACACCATGCTCGACGAGCCCGAGGACGAGTCGTTCCGCGCGCAGGGCACGCTCCTCGACGCGCCCGACGACGGGGAGGCGACGCCGGCGCAGGCCAAGCCCCGCCCGCGCCCGCGCAAGAAGAAGGCGTCGCTTCGCGAGGCGCTCAAGTCCGACGGCCCCAAGCAGCGCGTCGACGGCGAGATCACGCAGATTGGGCGCTTCAAGGTCCTGGGCAAGCTGGGCAAGGGCGCGATGGGCCAGGTCTTCAAGGGCCAGGGGCCCGATGGCCAGATCGTCGCGATCAAGGTCCTCCACGCCCAGTTCATGCAGAACCAGCGGGTGCGCGCGCGCTTCATTCGGGAGGCCAAGGCGGTCGAGCGCGTCGACGACCCGGCTGTGGTGCGCTTCGTCGAGAGCGGCGAAGAGGACGGGGTCGGTCAGTACATCGCGATGGAGTTCGTCGACGGCGAAGAGCTGGGCACGATCCTCCGCCGTCGCCGAGGCAAGCCCCTCGACCTGGGGACCGCGATCAGCTATACGCTGCAAGCGGTCAAGGGCGTGCGCGCGGCCCACGCTGCGGGCGTGATCCACCGCGACCTCAAGCCCGAGAACATCATGATCACCAAGTCGGGCGGGGTGAAGATCACCGACTTCAGCCTCGCGCGCCGGACCGAGGATTCGATGGTCCTCACTCGCGAAGGCCAGGTCATGGGCACGCCCCACTTCATGGCTCCCGAGCAGGCCCAGGGCATGCCGGTCGACGCCCGCGCGGACATCTACTCGCTGGGCGCGCTGATGTACGTACTGTTCACCGGCAAGTTCCCCTTCCCGCGCCCCAACGTGAGCGAGGTGATCAAGGCCCACTGCGAGGAGCCGCGCCCCGACCCGAGAGACCACAACGACGAGGTCCCCGAGGCCCTCGTCAGGGTGCTCCACAAGGCGATGTCCATCGACCGCGGCAAGCGCTACCCCGCCGCCCAGGCCATGGTCAACGACCTCCTCGAGGCTGCTGGGCTGCCCTCCGAGGTGGAGGACGACGAGGCCGCGCCCGAGGACACGGTCGGCCTGCTCAAGCCGGGCACCAAGCTCGGGGACTACACCATCGACCGCCTGCTCGGCGCGGGCGGCATGGGCCACGTCTACTACGCGACCGACACCGCGAACAATCCGATCGCGCTCAAGGTCCTGCCGCCCCAGCCCGGGCTCGATCGCCAGGAGCAGGTCCTGGCTACCAAGCGCTTCCTCAACGAGTCCAAGCTCGCCAAGCGGGTGGTCTCGCCCTTCACCTACCGAATCTTCAGCCACGGCGTCACCGACAACGGGATCGCCTGGATCGCGACCAGCTTCGTCAAGGGGGTCTCGCTCCAGGGGCTGATCGACAAGATGGGTGTGTTGCCGCCCGACGTGGTGGAGTCGGTCGCCGTGGGCGCCATGCAGGCGCTCAAGGACGTCGACGAAGCGCGGCTCGTTCACCGCGACGTGACCCCCGGAAACCTGATGATCAAGACCGAGGAGGAGGGCATGGCGATCGGCGCCGGGGTCGTGCTGATCGACTTCGGCCTCGCGATCCCGCGCGAGGACCCGACCAAGGTCGGCGCCTCGAAGCGCGCCGGCTCTGCCGCGACCACCGCCCTGTTCAAGCACCGGGTCGGGGCCAAGCAAGACCTGGGGGGCATGGACGAGGCGATCGACGAGGACGCGCTCTACCTCGACAAGCTCCCGGGCGGCACGCCGGCCTACATGGCGCCGGAGGTGATCGAGTCGCCAGCGCTCGTCGACGCTCGCGCCGACCTCTACTCCCTGGGCGCCTCGCTCTATCACGCCGCCACCGGCCACCGCCCCTACCCCGGCGACTCGCTGGAAGCGGTGATGTACCAACAGCGCAACCGCGCCCCCGCCCCGATCAATCAGTTCAACGCCGACTTCCCCGACGAGTTCGCCGAGCTGATCATGCAGCTGCTCGACCCGAACCCCGAGCGGCGCCCCAAGTCGCCCAAGCTCTGCCTCAACAAGCTGCAGCGCATGCGCGACCCCGACGCGGTGAAGTCCTTCACCCCGCAGCTCAAGCCCGCGGCCGAGCTGCACGATCGGGTCGTCACGGCGCAACCACAGGCGACGGCGCTCAACTATGCGATCGCGTTCCTGGTTGGGTTGATCGTCGGCGGCGGCGCCGTGTTCGGCGCGTATCTGGGCGGCATGTTGCCCCCCCGGTGAGCGCGCGCGCCGCCACCTGCGTCCTGCTCCTCGCCCTGGCCGGCTCTGCGCTGGGCCAGGGCCGCGGGGCGCAAGCCCCCACCCTCCTGGTCACCAACGCGGAGCTGCCCGCGCTGCGCAAACGGCTCAGCCGCGAGCCCTTCAAGTCGCGTTGGGCGTTGTTCCTCTCCAAGGCCTCGCGCGGCCAGCCGAAGCCGCAGGCCAAGCTCGACGACCTGGCCAGCGTGCGTTGGCTCGCCTGGACCGTCGTCAACCGATCCTTCGCCTACCGGGTCACGGGAGACGAGGCCCAGCGGGAGGCAGCCTGGGAGGCGCTCCGCCCGGCGCTGAAGTGGGAGCGCTGGCACCGGGACTGGGACTGGAACAAGGGCGCCGAGCTGCCGACCGCGGTCCTGGCGCTGGCGAGCGGCGTGTTCTACGACGCCTGCGGCGCCGGGCTCGACGCCGAGGAGCGCGCGTGGTTCCTCGAGCGAGTCGAGCGCCTGGCCCTCCGCCCCTACCTGGCCTCGATCGAGGAGCACAAGGACTGGTGGGTCGCCGACCCGCTGAGCAACTGGACCGGCACCGTGCACGGGCAGTGCGGGGTCCTGGCCCTCGCGCTGCGCGACGCGCTCCCCGCCGCGCGACGCGCCGCCGAGCACGCCCACGCGCACCTCGAGCGCTTCCTGCGCACGGTGATCCTCGAGGACGGGGGCGGCCACGAGGGGGTAATGTACACCCGCGGGGCCCTGGAGCCGGCTTTCGTCTTCCTCCACGCCTGGTCGCGGACCCTGGGCAAGCGCGACGACTGGGCCGGGCTCGACGCAGTGGTCCGCGAGCGCCTGGCGGGCTACTGGGAGGTCTACCTCTACGGCCCCGACCGGGTCTACGCCAACTTCAACGACATGGAGGCCAAGACCTTCAGCGGGCTGTTCGCCGACGACCCGGCCAAGCGCACCTTCGGCGGCCCCAACGCCAACCTCGCGGCGCTGTTCGAGTCGTTCTACCCCAAAGGGGATCCACTCCTGCTGTGGGCCGCAGATCACGGCGGCGGCGGCGACTTCTCGCGCGGGATCGCGCCGTGGTGGTTCCTCTGGCGGCGAGCCGCCCCCCCCAGCCGCGGGTGCCCCCCGCTGCAGCCGGCGGTCCTGTTCCGTGGCGCCGGGCACGCGGTGCTGCGCACGCCCCGCCTGTGGCTCGCGCTCCAGGGCGGGTGGATCCCCGACTCGGCGATTCACAAGAACTTCGACCTGGGCAGCTTCGTCTTCGTCGCCGACGGCACGCGTTGGGTCCACGACCCAGGCTACGGCAAGCAGAGCGCGGGCGACCACTCGGCGCTCTCCTTCCCCGGCGAAGACGGCAAGGCACTCGAGCAGCGCAAGGCGGCCCGGGGCGTCTACCGCGCGCTGTGGGCGGGCAAGACCGTGCGCTACGCCGCGGTGGACCTCAGCGCCGCCTACCCCCCGGAGCGACTCACGCGCTGGGTCCGTCACGCGCTGCTTCTCGGCGAGCGCACCGCGGTCCTCCTCGACGAGATCGAGCTCGCGCAGCCGGGCGACGCCGCGCTGCGCTTGCAGCTGCCAGGCCGACCCGAGCTCGCCGGCCAGCTGGCGCAGCTGAGCCTCGACGGCGCCTCGAGCAGCCTCGCGATCCAGGTCCTCGGTGGAACCCCACGAGTGGCCAAGGGCTACCCGATCGCGCTGCTGACCGCCCTCGACCCCACGCAACGCGAGCACCTGGTGTTCACCGTGCTGACCGCGGCCCAGGACGGCGAGCGAGTCACCCCCCCCAAGCTGACCCCCAAGGGCAAGCGGCTGACCTTGCGCTGCACCGCCGGCGAGCTGCTCCTCGAGCGCACGCGCCAGGGGTGGGTGCCGACCCGCTTCGGCAAGACCAAGCTCAAGGCGGGCGACCCCGCCAAGCGCAGCCTCGAGCCGGTCACGGGCAGGCGCTGAGGCCCGCTACACCGCGCGGACCCGCTGCACGTCGCCGCTGATCAGCTCCAGCTCCGGCCCCTCGTCGGGCTGGATCCGCAGCCCGCCAGACGGCGCGAGGCCCACGGCCAGGCCCTCCACAGGCTTCCCCGCGACCTCGGCCCGCACCCGCTCGCCGAGCAACGCGGAGCGCCCCTCGACAGCCGCGCGCAGCGGGTCGAGTTCGCCATCCTGGAGCTGGTGCAGGAGCAGCTGCAGCCGGACGAGGAAGCGCTCGAGCACCGCAGCGCGCTCCGGCGCGCCCGAGGTCTCTCGCAGGCTCACGGCCTCGGGGGGGAGCGCGTCGGGGGGCGTCTCGACGTTGACCCCGACCCCGATCACGACTCGGGGCTCCGACCCCTGGTAGCTGACCTCGACCAGGATCCCGGCCGCCTTGCGCCCTGAGAGCCACACGTCGTTGGGCCACTTGAGCTGGGTCGGCGCCGCCAGGTCGTCGAGGGTTTCGCACAGCGCCAACCCAACCACCAGGCTCAACGGGTAGCGGCGGAGCACCTCCGCCTCGGGGCGCAGCAGCAAGCTCAGGTAGAGCCCTCCCGGAGGCGAGCTGAAGCTCCGCCCTGCGCGTCCACGACCTGCAGTCTGGGCCCCCGCGACCACCAGCTGACCCGAGGGTGCGCCGGCGTCGGCGAGCTCCAGCAGGCGGTCGTTGGAGGACGGCAAGGCAGCATGGAACTCCAGGGGTCCGAAGCCGCTGGGGGCCGCCGCCTGGGCGGCTGCTGCGGCGTTCCAAGAGCGAGCAGGCATGCGGCACGATAGCAGGCGCCAGGGCGGAGGCGTGGGCTTTACAACTGCAGAGGAGTCCAGTATCTTCACGCCACCGGGACAGGCCTTAAGCCCTTGAACTGCAACGCTTCGTTGCACCTTCGACGGTGGCCTGGGGTGCAACTGCGAGGAAGGGACGTCTCCCCATGTGGCAACGGATCAAGCGCATCTTTCGCTCGATCATCGGATGGTTCGTGGAGCTGGGTGAAGACCCGGTACTGATCCTCAAGCAGAACATCCGTGACCTCGAGGACCAGGTTCCCGTCATGAACGAGAACCTGGCCATGCTCAAAGCCCAGGTGAACCTGACCGAGAAGGAGCACCACCGGCTGAAGAGCAAGGAGTCCGAGCTCACGGCCAAGATCAAGGCCGCGCTCAAGGGCGGACGCCGGGACATCGCGCTCAACTTTGCCACCACCCTCGAGGAGGTGCGCAAGGAGCTGGCGACCCAGGAGCGCCAACACGGGCACGCCAAGCAGGCGTTCGAGAAGGCGCAGAAGATCAAGCGCGCCTTCATGCTCGAGAAGGAGCGCAAGATCCAGGAGGCCAAGCGCGCGCTGAACAGCAAGCGCCAGAGCGAATGGAACAAGAAGGTCGCCGACGCCATGGGCTCGTTCCAGGTGGCTGGGATCGATCAGACCCACGACGAGATGATCGATAAGATCGAGCGCGAAGCCGCCCAAAACGAGGCGCGCATGGAAATGGCCATGGACAGCGTGGCCAGCGAGACCTACGACATCGAGGTCGAAGCCAAGAACCTGCAGGCCAACGAGACCCTGCGTCAGTTCGAAATGGAAATGGGCCTCGCGGCCGACGCGTCGGCGCCCCCTGCGGAGCCCGACTCGCGCGATAAGACCATCGGCGAGATCGAGCGCGAGCTCACCAACTAGTCGAATCCAACACGAGATAACTTCCCTTCGCGCCGCCCAGGCGGCGCGCCCGAGCGGCGGAGCCTTCCGCCAAGGAGACCAGGGTGTCCGGTACTACGATCAAGCCAGGCGGCGTCATTCTGATCATCGGCTTCGCGGCCGCAATCGTCGGATTTGGCGTCTACGCCTATCAAAAGGAAAAGGGCGGGGGGAGCACCCCGGCCACCACCAACGGGACCAGCGGGACCAGCGGGACCAGCGGCACCAGCGGCACCAGCGGCACCAGCGGCACCAGCGGCACCAGCGGTGAGAAGCTCGGCGGCACGACCCAGGAGGAGTTCAAGGAGGTCGGCCGCGAAGGCGCCCCGCAGCTCTCGGTGCCCAAGGGTGCCTACGCCTGGGACGACAGCAACCCGACCGTCGTGTTTCCGATCAACATTTGGGCTGGCTGGGGCCCGATCATTGCGGCCAACGACGGCTTCAAGCCCGGCTCGCCGAACTCCGTGTTCAAGAAGTACGGCTTCAACGTCGAGCTGCGCCTGATCGACGACCCGGTGCAGACCGCCGAGGCCTACGCCAGCGGTCAAGCCCACACCATGTGGGGCACCCTGGACATGATCACGCTCTTCGCCCCGGAGCTGAAGAAGGTCGGGCTGACCCCCAAGGTCTACCAGCAGGTCGACTGGTCTCAGGGCGGCGACGGGATCGTGGTCCGCTCCGCGATCCGCTCGGTGAAGGACCTGGCCGGTAAGACCATTGCGCTCTGCCAGAACTCGCCTTCGCACTACTACATCCTGCGCCTGCTCGAGGACGTCGGCCTCTCGCATCGCGACGTGAACTTCCGCTTCACCCAGACCGCCTTCGGCGCCTCGGCGCTGTTCGCGCAGGACCCGCGGGTGCACGCCTGCGTCTCCTGGGCGCCGGACATCTACACGCTCACCGAGGAGAACCGGGGCGTTCGCCTGCTCTCGACCACCGCCGACGCCGCCAACGTGATCGCGGACGTGTGGGCCGCGCGCCCCGACTTCGCCAAGGATCACCCCGAGGTGATCAAGGGCCTGGTCAAGGGGATCTTCGAGGGCGTGGACCTCCTCGCCAAGAACCCCGACCGCGTGGCCGCGCTGATGGCCGCCGGCTACCACTTCCCGGTCGAGGAGTGCAAAGGCATGCTCGGCGACGCCTACTCCACCGGCCTCTACGACAACGTGCAGTTCTTCGACAAGGGCAACGCTGCGGGCTTCGCGGCGACCTGGGAGAGCGCGGCCGACCTCTACGGCAAGTACGGCGCGCTCACGACCCCGGTCCCCGCGAACGAGGTCCTCGACACCTCGGTCGTGATGGAGCTCAAGGCCGCGGGCGAGTTCAAGCACCAGACGGCGCAGAAGATCGGCTTCAAGCCGCCCGTGCTCGACCTCGGCAGCGTGGAGATGTCCGAGACCGAGGAGATCCTGCGGGTCACGCACCGGATCCAGTTCGAGGCCAACATGGCCAAGCTCGAACCCAAGGTCGACCCTTCGATCCCCGAGACGATGAAGAAGATCGAGTCGCTCGCCAAGCGCTTCAGCGGCGCGATGATCATCATCGAAGGCAACGTCGACACCTCGAAGAAGAGCCAGTTCCGCTCCATGGGCCCCCGGGTCATGGCGAAGATGTCGGAGCGGGTTCAGCAGCTGAGCCAGGAGCGCGCCGACGCGGTGCGTAGCGCGCTGCTGAAGAAGTTCCCCGAAGAGGAGAACCGGTTCATCGCGATCGGCAACGGCTGGGACAACCCCATCGACCTCGTGCACCACGAGAAGAACCGCCGCGTCGACGTGCGCGTGGTCCGCGTCGAATAAGCCCTCTCTCCAACAGGAGGACCCATGGCTGCGGCCCCTGAGGACGCGCCCGCGGACGCGCCCGACCCCACCGACGGCGGCGAGCCCAGCTCGTCGCCGGAGGAGCAGGGAGGGGTCGAGCTCCAGCCCCCCACCGCGGGGCGAAAGCCCGACCCCGAGGTCGAGTCCACGGCTCCCGACCCCGAAGCTGAGCCCACGGCTCCCGATCCCGAGACCTCGGCCGCGCTGGAGGAGTTCGCCGCCGTCGCCCACGAGCCCTCGGCCTCGGACGCGCCGCCCCCCCGCCCGCCGGTCGATCGGGCCCCCGCCACGGCGTCTCCCGCGGCGCCGCTCCCGGTGGTCGAAGACGAGCCCCCGGCGACGCCCTACAGCCACCTGCTGCGGATCCGGGGAGACGTCGACCAGACGAAGGCCATAGGCCTGTTCCTCGCCGGGTTGAGCGCCTTCGCGCTGCTGTGGATGTTCCTCACCGCTGGCTCCCCGGACCCCCGCGAGCACACGCTGAAGGTCGACGACGCTGGCTACGTCACCGTGCCCGATACCTTGGATCCGGACGCCCGGCTCTACGCCAACGGCTACTCCCAGGTCGAGCACTTCACCGACGAAGACGACCCCAGCGACCGCGAGTTCTTCCTCGAAGTCGGCGAGACGACCCGCCTGCGCTTCGCCCCCAGCGAGGCTGGCACCGAGGTGACCTTCGGCTACGACCTGGGCTCTCAACCGATCGTCTCGGCGTTCCTGCTCCCGAAACCGGGGAAGGTGTTCACCGCGCTGATCGAGCTGTTCACCGGCCCGGCCTACATGGTCTCGGTCAGCCACCCCGACTGGGCCAACGAGGACCGCACGGTCTACCTCAGCGCCAGCGAAGGCGCGGCGCTCGAGGAGTACCGCGTGGGCTCCATGGACGACCAGGACCCGGTCGCCCCCCCCCAGGTCGTGGCCCCCGGCACCGACTTCGTACTCGACGGTGAGATCGCGATCGCGCTCCCCGCGCAGGGGTTCCGCGCGGGTCTGCTCTCGACGGTCAAGCGCACGATCCTGGGTTTCCTCTGCGCCACGCTGATCTCGTTCCCGCTGGGGGTCCTCGCCGGGACCTTCCCCCCGATCAAGCGCCTGATCTCGCCGGTCGAGATCGCGGGCGGCTACACCCCGCCGGTCGTGCTCGTCCCGCTGGTGGTCGCGGTCAGCGCCTTCCTCAGCAACCCCGACGCGCTCAACTGGTCGCCCGCCTGGGCAGCCGACGGCGCGCGGGTGGGCTTCTTCCTCGTGCTCGTGATCAGCTTCTGGCTCTACCCGCTGGTGACCAAGGAGATCGAGTCGGTGAAGGAGGTCTACATCAACACCGCCTACACCCTCGGCGCGAACCGCTGGCAGGTGGTGCGCCACGTGATGATCCCCGTGGCCTTGGCCAATATCTGGGAGCACCTGCGGGCCTGCTACGCCATCGGCTGGGCCTCGATCATCCTCGCCGAAGGCTACGGCCCCGGTAAGGTCACCGGCGAGTTCGGGATCGGGTTCTTCATGGTCGAGATGCAACGCCGGCACAAGATGGAGAACTACTTCGCCGCGCTCATCGCGATCGTGGTCACTGGAATCCTGATCGACTACGTCTTCAAGCTCGCGGGCCGCGCGCTGTTCCCCTACCGGGAGGCCCCGTGAGCGCCCCACCCGTCGTCGAGTTCAAGCAGGTCGGCAAGACCTTCATCGGTCCCGACGGGACGCCGCATCAGGCGATCCGCGACGTGAACTTCTGCGTGGAAGACATCAAGGACACGGGCGAGTTCATCGCGCTCCTCGGGCCGTCCGGCTGCGGCAAGTCGACGATCCTGAACCTGATCGCCGGCCTCGAGCCGGTGCACCCGGCGACCACCGGCGACGTGCTGGTGTTCGGCGAACCGGTGCATGGCCCCGGGCCCGACCGCGGAATGGTCTTCCAGACCTACTCCTCGTTCCCTTGCTACAACGTGCTGGAGAACGTGGCCTTCGGGCTCAAGCTCCAGGGCGTCGACAAGGACGAGCGCGAAGAGCGCGCCATGCGCTGGATCAAGCGCGTGGCCCTCGCGGGCAGCGAGCACAAGTATCCGCACCAGCTCTCGGGCGGCATGCGTCAGCGCGTCGCGATCGCGCGCACCCTCGCCGTGCACCCGCGGATCATCCTGATGGACGAGCCCTTCGGCGCGCTGGACCGGGTCACCCGCTGGGGCATGCAGGACCTGCTGATCGAGCTCTGGAGCGAGGTCGAGGCCACGGTGTTCTTGATCACCCACGACATCGCCGAGGCGGTCTACCTCGGCGATCGCGTGTTCATCATGAGCGAGGGGCCGGGGACCATCGTCGAGGTCGTCGACGTGCCCGCGCCCAGCGGTGACGCTGCGACAACCCAACGCAGCACCGCGTTCTCCGAGCTGGTGAACACCGTGTCGCAGAAGTTCGAGAAGCACATTCCCCAGGTCGGGGGCGCATGAACGAGCCCGTGGTCGACCCTCAGGAGGCGCGACTGCGCCGCGAGCTCTCCAAGATCAAGGAGCGCTGGCTCGAAGACCGCGACGAGGACATCAGCTACCTCTCCGAGGCGTTCCACTACCACTACAACCTGATCTCGGTCGGCGGGCTGGGGATCCTGACCCTGATGTCGGCCTTCGTCGCCACCCCGCTGTTCCCGCTGTTCGCCGCGCTGCTGGTGGCCTGGGAGCTGTGCTGGCTGACCCTGGGCAGCACCAACGAGCGCTTTCGACGCATGATCCGCGCGAACAAGAACGCGGAAGTGCTCGCCCAGCGCTCGGCCAAGCGCGAGCGGAGCCTGCTGAGCCTCCCCGTTCACATGCGCGCCCAACATGAGGCCGTTCAGGCCCTGGCCAAGGAGATCCGCGCCCAGGCGGAGTCCGCCGAAGAAGGCCAGGTCGAGCACCTCGACGACACCCTGGCCAAGCTCGACTTCATGCTCGAGCAGCACGCGCGAATGCTGACCTCGCTCAATCGGATCGAAGCGAACCTCGACTCCCCCGAAGGCGAAAACCTCCCTCGACGAATCGAAGCCTTGAGCGCCGAGCTCGAGGACATGGACGCTGGGCGGATCAAGACCGCCAAGGAGCAGAACCTCAACGTGCTCCGCCAGCGACTGACGCGCCTCGAGAAGAGTCGGGAAGAGCGGGAATACCTCCAGGTCAGCCTCGACACCCTCGAGAACACGCTCAAGCTCGTGCGCGAGCGCGTGGTCGCCGCGACCTCCGCCCAGGGCATCGCGTCCAGCCTCGACGACGTGGTCCTCGAGCTGGGCCGCCACCGAGAGTTCATGGACGAGGTCGAGGCCCAAATGACGATGGGGTCCGTCCCTGGACCGCCCGAGCCCGAGCCAGAAGACGATCCGCCAGAGCAGGTCCGGGCCTGAGGCGAGCCTCCTCGCTCTCCATATCCGTCCTAAGTTGAACCGAGTGCGCCGCTTATCCTTTCGCCTTCTGGTGCAAAACTGCGCCGAATCTGCGCCCGACACGACATAAGTCCTTCCCCGGTAGCGAGGCGCGCTGGTCCACGATGTGCTCTCGTCTCATCGAGAGATGGTCGAGGGTATGCTCCGCAACGTGTCCGCAGTTCTGTGCCTGGCGCTCTGCCTCCTCGGCAGCGTCGCGGGGCAGGAGCCGGATCCGCGCTTCGGCATGGAGTTCGAATTCGCCGGTCAGGGCAACCGGATCGTGCGCTTCGAGGAGATGCCCTTCGAGAACTACGAGCGCTTGCTGCGCGTCGTGGTCGAGCACTTCGGCGGCGACCCGAGCACGATCCGCCGCGTGGACTTCACCAAGCCGACCACCCTCCCCCAGTATCCCGACGGCCAGCGTCCGCTGTTCAAGGCCGAGTGGACGGACCCCCGCGGGCGGACCTGGATCGTGGAGCCCGAATACGTCGTCTCTCGTGGCCTCGACGGGTACGAGCTGGTGACGCCGGTCCTCGAGGACGCGAAGGAGCTGGAGCGAATCCTGGAGAAGGTCCACTCCAGCGGGGTCGTGCGCGAAGGCCTCAAGAGCGGCGTGCACCTGACCATCGACGGCGCGAAGCTGGTCGGCGCCGGCGGCGACGCGCGGGCGCTGGCGAACCTGATCGTGTTGCACGAGAACGCGGAGCCCCTGCTGCGGCGCATTTTCGACCCCGTTCGCGAGGGGGGGCACGCCAACCGCTTCGCGCGCATGCTCGCCGTCGATCATCCCGATCTCGTGCGCGCCATCGACGCGCTCCCGGCCGAGGCGCGGACCGTGGACGGCCTGGCCGAGTTGTTCGCCCGCTACGAGGCTCGGGAGGCCGAGATCCAGGGCTCGAAGATCGGCGAGACCTCGCAGTCGAAGATGTGGAAGTACCGCAGCATGAACCTGGCCAAGGTGCTGCCGATCAACCCCCAGCACGACGCCTCCCAGCGGGTCGTCGAGTTCCGCATGTTCGACCTGGGGACCCCCGAGACCCACCGCCTGCAGGTGCGCCTCTACCGCGCCCTCGTGCGTCACGCCCAGGAGCTGGCGGCGCGCGGCGAGCAGGTCCGCCTGGAGCGACGTGCCCCAGTCCCGCTGGGTGAAGACCCCGCGGTCTACTCCACCCCTCAGGATCCCGAGCAAGCCAAGCGCGAGGCGCGCCAGCTGATCGAGCGCCTGGGCCTGGACCCGCGGGAGTTCGAGCCCTTGCTCGAGCGCACGATCCGGCCGCGGAGGCTCTACACCCGCAGCGAGTTCGCCGGGGTGGTCGACGCGCTGGAGACCCGCGGAGAGCCGAAGAGCTTCAGCTATCGCTTCGAGATCAGCGGGCAGGGCCCGGGCGTCGTCGAGCTGCTGCTGCCCGTCGAGGCCGAGGTCGCCGCACGTTGGGGCAGCCTGACCAAGGCCGAGCGCCGCGCCTACTACGAGCGCGTGGTCGGCGACGCCCCCGGCCGAGTGGCCGAGCACTTCGTCCCAGACACGGCGCGCTTCCCCTGGCTGGGCTTTGGCCTGCGGGTCGACGGCAAGGGCGCATGGCACATCATGAGCGCCGAGCTCTCCAGCGTGGCGGAGGTCGAGGCCCGGGTGGCCGAAGCGAAGGAGCTCGCCGGGCGCAGCGTGCAGGGGCTGCTGCTGAACGTGCGCGACACGTCCCCCCAGTGGGAGCAGATCACGGGCAAGCGCAATCTGATGCAGGCGTTCTTCGAGCGCGCGGCGCGCTGGGTGTTCGTCAAGCGCCTGGCCTCGCTCCGCCCGGGCCGGGCACTCGAGACCGTCGAGCGCGCCGGCTCGGAGGTCGTGCTCAAGGACTACGACCCCCAGACCAGCAGGCAGCTCGAGGTCGAGATCAAGGACGTGGCGCGGTCCGCCAAGGACGTCGCGACCCTGGCTCGGATCGTGACCCACCAACTGCGCGCCCACGCCTGGGGCGAGTTCCCGGGCGTCGAGCTCGCCAAGCGCGGCGCGCCCCGGCTGCTCGACGCCTACGCCCGCCACCTGATCGAGGTCGAGGGGGTCGAGCTGACCCCTGAGCGCCGGCGAATCGTGGAGGGGCTCGCCCGCGGCCAACTCGGCGGCGCCGGCGAGGCGATCACCGCGCCGCTCTTGCCCTGGGCCGAGGAGACCGGGCTCCCGGAGACCACGCGCCGCATGCTGCGCTACGCGCGAGAAGACTACCTCTCGTGGCTGCACCGCCAGGTGCTGGCGATCGAGGGCGGTGCCTACGGGATCGACCCCGCGCTGGCCAGCGAGACCGCCCTGCGAGAGCTCGGACTGAGCTCCGCCGAGGCCGCGGCGGTCAAAGCGGCTAGCGACGGACGCGCCCTGACCCGGCCCGAGCTGCTGCGCCTGCTCGCGGCCCACGAGCTGCTCGGCGCCCCGGACCGCGCCAAGCTGCGGGCGGCGGGTCCGCAGGCCCTCGACCCCGAGCGCGCCGCGCAGGCGGGGATCAGTGAGGCCGGCCTCGAGTCGCTGCGCAAGCTACGCGCCGCCGACCTCAGCCTCAACCAGACCCTCGCGCTGCGGGCCACCGGCCTGACCCGGGCCTCGGTCGAGCGGATCCACACCGTGCTCGAGCTCCTCTCTGCGACGCCCCTGAACCAAGCCAGGCTGCAGCGCGCGATCACCAGTCGCGTGCAGACCTGGTTCGCCGAGAGCAAGCTCCCCGAGGGCCTGCTGCGTTCGCTGATCCCCCGTCCGACCGCAGGCGAGGGCGCGACGAGCCCGACGGGTACCAAGCCCAGTCAGCCCCCCCGACGCGGCGCGACGACCGGGGTCGAGGCGGAGACCGAGGCGCCAGGGACCGAGAGGGAGGCCCAGCCCCCGGCCGACCGCCTCGCAGCCTGGCGCAAGAGCAACGGGCGCGTCGACTGGAAGCGCTTCGCCAGCGAGAAGGCGACGGTCGAGGCGAAGGGCCTGGCTCACTTCGGGCTCGCGCTGTTCCTCAAGGAGCTGGCGGTCGCGGTCAAGAGCGGCGACCGGCTCTACGTGGAGGAGTTCTTCGACGCGCTGCTGACCACCGACTTCTATGCGGAGTACGGGCTGTTCGTCCTCGGCGCGCGGGCGGGCGAGATCGCCTACGGCAAGCTGCTCGAGCACCGGATCAAGAAGAGCTTCGTCAACAGCGTGTTGAAGACGAACCTCGTGTTGGCGACCGGGCTGGCCCTGCCGGCGATCGTGCACGGCCGGCTGGAGGGGAAGGCCTTCGCGATCTCCCTCGGCTCGCTGGGGCTCAGCTCGACCCTCGTCCACGGCGGGACCCGCGCGATCAAGTGGGTCGTGGACCTGCGCAAGGCGCGGGTAGCCGGCGGCGCAGCGCGCACCGGGCTCGCCCTCCAGCGCTTGACCCGCGCGGGCGCCTGGCTCTACTCCGCCGCCGAGTTGGCAGTGATCCTCTACGTGGCCGAGGACATGGAGACCTGGGTCAACGCCTACCTCGACCGCAAGGCCGCCAAGCGCGCGATCGGCGAAGCGGGGGCTGCCTTCCTCGACGCCGCACGCGAGGCCAACGCCACCCCCGAGTCGCTGCAGGCGGCCGCCGAAGCCTACGACACCGCCTGGACCCGCTACCGCGACTTCCTCTACGCCCCGCTGTTCGCCGCCGAGGCCCAGGTCGCCCACCGCATGGAGGCCCTGGCCGAGACGGCCAAGGAGCTCGACGACAAGCGCCGGGAGGTCCTCGCGCGGATCGAGCGCTTCCCCCGCCTGCGGCAGTCGATCCGCACGCACCACGGGAGCCTGGAGGCCTACGCCCAGCACCTCGTGGCCGAGGACGAGGCCACGCTGCAGGCCGACCTCGACCGAATCCTCGGCAGCTACGAGCGCCAACGTCGGGAGCAACTGCGCGAGGTCTACGACGCCAACCGCCGGAGCGGCTCCTACCTCACGGCGGCGGTGACCGCCGAGCTGATCCGCGGCGCGACCCGCACCGGCTCGCTGGTGTGGCGCAGCCAACTGCGAGAGCGCGCGTCGCAGAACCGCCTGCAGACCTACGCCGACGAACTCCAGGTGTTCGCCCTCGCCCAGCAACTGGTGCGTGACGAGGCCCAGCGAGCGGCGCTCGAGGACTACGCCGAGCGCGTGCGCGCCACCCACGCCGCCGACGAGCAGCTCGCCCACGGCGACTCCGGGGTCGTGGACGCCTCCGCGGCGAAGGTCGGGATCACCGACCGCCTCGAAGGCCGCTAGCGACCGGTTCGAATCCAGACGCGGATTCGCTCGTCAGCCACCCCATGGCTAGGTTGAGGTGGAGGCTCCGTGAACACACGTCCGCTCGTGCTGTGCCTGCTGCTGGCGATCGGTGTCGCAGGAGTGGGCTGCAGCTTCGCCAAGCCCAAGCCGAAGAAGCCGAAGACCGAGGTGTGCAAGAACCCCGCGTGCACGACCTGCCAGGGGAAGGGCAAATCTACTTGCGGCGTCTGCCGCGGCGTCCAGTCGGGTCCCCCGTGCCAGCCCTGCGCGGGGCGAGGGTTCCTCGCGGAGCCCTGTACGAAATGCCACGGGGTGGGCACGCTCTGCGGCAACGGCTGCTCGTCGAGCCCCGCACACCGTACGCCCGGCCCCCCCGGTGAGGCCAACCATTACTGCTCGTGCAACAACGCCTGCGCCCCCCGCTGCGTAGCCTGCGGCCACAAGGGAGTCTTCAGCAATCGCCCCTGCACCGACTGCGAGCCGCTGACATGTAGCGGCTGTCGAGGGACGGGCCAGGCCAGCGACGGCTCACGCTGCCCGCGCTGCGCCCCGACCGTGGACCCCGCCCGGGGTACGGGCAAGACCACACTCTGCTACTGCACCTCGACCCCTCACCCAGACCTCCCGGTGTGCTCGCCTTGCGCGGACGCGGCGCGCCGCCCCTGCACCTACTGCAAGGAGACAGGGGACCTCCCCTGCCACGCCTGCTACACCACCGGCTACGCGAACCCTTGCGGCACGTGCTTCGGGCGAGGCGTGGTGGCGCACATCGTCGAGGTCGAGCCTCCTCCGCCGCCCCCACGGGCCAAATCGGACTCGAAGAAGAAGAGCAGTAGCAGCCGCCGCTCGATCTTCAAGCGCTGGGACGACTAGAGCGAAGCGACGAAGGCCTGGATCGCCGCGAACGCCTTGGCGTCGGCCTCGTCCTGGGTCTCTCCGGTGGTCTTGGTGTGGGTCTTGGTGATCTGCAGCGAGTGGTTCCCCGTCTCCACCACGTGCAGCTCGCTGCGCACGTCGAGTTCGGCGCGGAGCGCCTCGAAGCGGTCGAGGGGGCCCATGCGGTCACGGGTCCCCTGCACGAACAGGATCGGCCGCCGCAGCTCGCGCAGCACCGCGTCGCGGACCTTGGCGGTCTTGCCGATGGAGACCAGGGGGTAGCCCAGGCACACCAACCCCGCGACGTCCTCCTCGAGGCTCAGGTGACAGCCGACCCGGCTGCCCATGGACTTCCCCACGAGCACCACCCGCGAGCGGCGCGGGTGCGCCTGGCGCGCAGCCTGCAGCGCCTCACGGTGCGCCTCGAGCAGCTTGGGCAGCCGATCCGGGGACTTGCGCCCGGCGCGCATGTAGGGGTAGTCGAAGCGCACGACCTGGCCCAGCGCCTCCAGTCGCCGGGCCCAACCCTGCATCCAGTCCGAGCTCGACCCCGCGCCGGCGCCATGGGCGAAGAGGAGCAGCGGCTTCGCGCGCGCCACCGCTCAGGCCTCCGCGGTGGCGCGCCCCGCGACCAGGGCCTCGCAGGCGGTCCAGAGGGCCGCGCGCTGCAGCGGGTCGGCGAAGCGCGGAGCGTGCTCCTTGCGGTCGACCCACCAGCGCCCCGTCTTGCCCTCGACCTCGGGGCTCGTCGCCAGGTAGATCGCGGTGTCCGCGCCCTCTGCCGGGGTGCGGCCCCTGAGGCGGAAGTAGATCCGCGACGCGAGCCCCAGCAGCCCCGGGGTCGTGCTCGCGATCGAGGTGCTGACCACCCCCGGGTGCAAGGCGTTGACGGTGATCCCGTCGCGGCGCACGCGCTCGGCGAGCTCGCAACTCCAGAGACGGTTCGCCAGCTTGCTCTGGGCGTAGGCCTTCATGCCCGAGTAGCGCCGGCGGGTGAACTGCAGGTCGTCCAGGTCGAAGTCCTTGGCCAGCGCCGACGCCACGTTGACCACCCGCGCCGGCGCCCCAGCTCGGAGCAGGTCGAGGAGCGCGTTGGTCAGCGCGAAGTAGCCGAGGACGTTGGTGGCGAAGGTCAGCTCGAGGCCGTCGGGCGTCTCCTGTCGCGTGCTGAACCAGGCCCCGGCGTTGTTGACGAGCACGTGCAGCGCCGAGTGCTTGGCGCGCAAGGCGTCGGCGAAGGCCGCGATCGACTCCGGCCGCGACTGGTCGAGCTGTAGCAGCTCCAGGCGCTGGGGGTCGTTGTCCGCGCTGAGCTCCGCCAGAGCCGCGCGCCCGCGCTCGAGGTTCCGGCAGGCGAGCACCACGTGGGCGCCGGCCTGCGCTAGCCCCGCAGCGGTCGCCTTCCCGATCCCAGCGTTGGCCCCCGTGACCACGCACACCTTGCCCTCGACGGTCCATTCGCTCATGTGCAGAGGATACCCAAGTCCGGGACCGACTGGCTGCCTGCGCTCCGGGGCCTGGCTATAGTGACGGCGTGAACGACGTCGAGTTGGGGCGCCGGATCCTCGCCCAGGGGTTGCTGCCGCGCGAGGTGCTAACTGCAGCGTACGCCCGACGAGGGACACGCAGCCTGGAGCAGGTCTTGCTCCAGGATCGCCTGCTCAGCGCCGAGAACCTGCAGGCCGTCGCTGGCCAGGGCCAGTTCCCGGGTGTCGCCGTGAGCTGGGAGGGGCAACCCCAGGGCGACATGACCCGCATCGACGACGAGCCGCTGCCCCTCGACGAGGACCTCGAAGCCACGCAGCTCGACCTCAGCCCCCCCGACGGCGCCCCCCCGCCCCCACCCAACGCGGCGCCGGGGTGGAGCGAGCAGACGCGCGACCCCGCAGGCGCGGACATTACACGCATGGACGACGGGGCCGAGGCCACCCTGGTCGACGACACGGTGCTCACTCCCCCCACCGTCGACTTCGAGCGCATGCGCGCCGTCGACGCCGGGGTCGAGTCGACCCGCATGGACGGGCCGCCGCCCGCCCCCAGCGGCGGCACGACACACCTCGGGGCCGACGACGACCGGACCCTGATGGACCCGCACGACGTGCCCGCCGCGTCCAGCTCGGGCGTCCACTCCCCCCCGGCCGCCGACGACGACCGGACCCTGATGGACCCGCACGACGTGCCCGCCGCGTCCAGCTCGGGCGTCCACTCCCCCCCGGCCGCCGACATGACCTTCGCCCCTGGGCTGGCCCCGGTGGACTCCCGCGCCACCTCCAGCTCGGGCGTGATCGGACCCCAGGGAGACGTGACGTTCGCCCCAGGACTGGACCCAGCCGGGTCCAGCTCGAACGCCTACGGTCACGACGCGACCTTCGCGGACCCCGGCGGCGCTCCCCCCGGCGACGCGACCTTCGCCGACCCCGGCGCGCAGGCCGTCTCCTCGACGGGCCCGCAGACCTTCGCCGACTTCGGCCCCGCCGGCAGTCGCACCTCCGCGGATCCCGGGGCGAGCTTCGACGTCGCCGCGAGCACGGACGCGACCTTCGCCGACGTCTCGCGCGCCGACGACCTCAGCTACGACCCCGACCTCGTGCAGCTCCCGCGCAAGCCGGGCGAGACCGGACGCCTGGGCGCCTACACCCTGCTCGAGGAGCTCGGGCGGGGCGGCATGGGCGCCGTGTATCGCGCCCGTGATCCTGCCGGTCGCGACGTGGCGTTGAAGGTGATCGTCGGTGAGTTCTACTCCGACACGATCAAGGAGCGCTTCCTCCGCGAAGGCCAGGTGACCGCTGCACTGACGCACCCCGGGATCGTGCGTGTGCTCAGCGCCGGGACGGCGGGCAAGACCCCGTATCTGGTCTACGAGCTGGTCGAGGGCGCGCAGAGCTTCAAGTCCGTCTACGGACGGCTGCCCCTCGAGCGACAGGTCGAGCTCCTGCGCGACGCGGCGCGGGCGCTGGAGTCCGCCCACGCTCGCGGAATCCTCCACCGGGACGTCAAGCCAGACAACCTGCTCGTGGATCAGTTTGGCGACGTCCGCGTCGCCGACTTCGGCCTCGCGGCCGGTCGTGACCTCGACCGTCTGACGCGCACCGGCGCGCAGCTCGGCACCCCGGCCTACATGGCGCCAGAGCAGATCGACGCCCGCCGCGAAGACCACGGCCCCCCGACCGACGTGTGGGCCCTGGGGGTGATGCTCTACGAGATCCTCACCGGGGACCGCCCCTTCAAGGGGAAGAGCTTCAAGGACCTCTGCCTGCAGATCACCGACCCCAACCCGACCTTGCCTCGCAAGCTCAACCCGGAGGTCCCTCGAGACCTGGAGGCGATCTGCCTGCGCTGCCTCAGCGAGGAGCCGACCAAGCGCTACCCCACCGCCGGCGCCCTAGCCGACGACCTCGACCGCGCGCTGCGCCAGGAGGAGGTCGACGCCAAGCCGCCCCCGCGCTTCAGCAAGCGGACCAAGCTCACCGCGCTGGCCTCGGCGATCCTCGCGACCGCAGCCCTCGGGCTCGGCGCGTATGCCTTCTTCGGCGGCGGCGCGGCCTCCAGCGCGGAGAGCGCGCTCAAGATCTCGCTCACCACTCCACGCGGTGACGGGGAGGTCGGCGAGCCGACGGTCCAGGTCACCGGTCGAGTTCACGGCGACGCCGAGTGGGTGCGGGTCCGTGTCGACATCGGCCTCCCCGAGGGCGACCCCGCCGCGCCTTCGCCGGTGCGCGTCCGCCCGGGCGAGGTGTTCAAGATCCCGCTCAGCCTCCCCGGTGGGGTGACGCGCGTCCGTATCTTCGCCACGGACGCCGACGACCCCCAGCGAGTGGCTGACCCCGTCGAGCGCAAGCTCACCTTCGTCCAGGGGCCCGCCTGGTATCGCCGGATCCCCGCCGAGGCCCGCCCACCGCTCGTCCCCGGGCTCGTCCCCAGCGAAGAGGAGACGGGTGAGTACGAGTGGAAGGTCGACGGCTCGATCCTGGTGTGGATCCCCCCCGGCACGTTCACTCAGGGACCGATCGAGAGCGAGGACATTCAGCTCGAGCTGGGCGCCCGGGCGACCGACTCGCCGGGTGAGCATCGCGTGCGCAAGGTCACGATCTCCCACGGGTTCTACCTGGGCAAGTACGAGGTCAGCATCGAGCAGTGGGAGCGCTTCCACCGTGAGACCGGCGCCCGCGAGCCGATCCGACGCATGAACGTGCGCATCGACCCTGGCCTCGGCGAGAACGACTGGGAGTGGGGAGAGGGCCCCGAGGTGATTCCCGGGGACACGCACCCAATGTTCAACATCTGCCAGCGTGAGGCCGCCGACTACTGCGCGTGGGTAGGCCTGCGCCTGCCGACCGAAGCCGAGTGGGAATACGCCGCTTGCGGCGGCCAACGCCGACGCTTCCCCTGGGGGAACGAGGACCTCTCCCACGAACTGACCAACATGCTCGGCGACGAGGACGGCTTCCCCTACACCGCTCCCCGCTCCGCTTTCCCCCGCGACCGCTCGCCGTTCGGGGTGATGAACATGGCCGGCAACGTCTCCGAGTTCTGCTCGGACTACTACGCACCGTTCCCGGAAGGCGACGTGATCGACCCGCAGGGCCCCCCAGCGGGCAAGGACCGCCGACGCGTGCTGCGCGGCGGCGCCTGGAGCCAGGAGTGGGCCTCGGTGTTCATGGTCTTCACCCGCGACTCCAAGGGCGAGACCGAGCGCGACTGGCGCGCGGGGCTCCGGGTGGCCCTCTCGGTCCCCCAGGACTGAGCGCCGCCCTCCCGCGCACGCTATGGTGTCCCCATGAACGCGCAGCAGGTCGACCGCTTCCAGGTGCTTCGCGAGCTGGGCCGCGGCGGCATGGGCGTCGTCCACGAGGTCCGCGACCCCCAGCGCCCTGACGCCCGCCTGGCGCTGAAGCTGGTCAAGTCGCAGGACGAGCAAATGCTCGAGCGCTTTCGCCGCGAGGCCCAGCTCCTCGCGCGAATCCGCCACACGAACGTGATCCCGATTCACGCCAGCGGCGACTCGGACCAAGGTCCGTTCATCGTGATGGCCTTCGTCGAAGGCGAGAACCTCAACGACCGCCTCAAGCGCAACGGGGCCTTCGACCCCCGCGAAGCGGCCCGGATCATGGCCAAGCTCTCCGACGCCGTCGCGGCCTTGCACCAGGTGGGGGTGATCCACCGCGACCTCAAGCCCGACAACGCGCTGCTGGGCAGCGACGGCGAGCCAATGCTGATCGACTTTGGCCTCGCCCGCGCCGAAGACGCCGAGACCCTGACCCGCACGGGCATGCTCCTCGGGACCCCGGCCTTCATGTCCCCCGAGCAAGCCGAGGGCGCGAAGACCGTGGCCCTCGACGAGCGCTGCGATATCTACAGCCTCGGCGCGACACTCTACGCCCTGCTCGCGGGCCGCGCGCCGTTCAAGGGCAGCCAGCTGCAGATCATTCGTTGCGTCCTCGAAGAGGACCCCGAGTGGGGAGACACGGGGTCCCAGGTCGACTGCCCCGGCGCCTGGGCCGTGTGCCGGCGGGCGATGGCCAAGGACGCCAACGACCGCTACCCCACCGCGCGCCAGCTGAAGGAGGACCTCGAGCGCGTCGCCCGCGGCGAGGAACCCCTGCACGCCAAGGCCCCGGGCGGCGGCCGCTCCAAGGCCCCGCTCTTCGCCGGCCTGGCGGCGCTCCTCCTCGGCGGGGTGGCTGCGTTCACCTGGCTCGGCGGATCCGGCGGCGACGCGATCAGCCAGGAGGCCGCGGTCAAGATCAAGCTCGACACGCCGACGCAGGAGCAGCGCTTCGCCTCGCAGAAGATCGAGGTCGTGGGGCGAGTGGATCCGCCCCAAGAGGGCGTCCGCGTGTGGATCGGCAAGCGCAGCGTGGTCCCCGACCCCGACGGCCTGTTCGAGCTCGAGCTCTACCTCGAAGAAGGCGAGAACCAGTTCGAGGTGCTGCTCAAGCGCGGCCCCGAACCGATCGGCGACCCCGTCGCGCGCACGGTGGTGCTCAACACCAACCCGGACTGGTACAAGGCCCTCCCTCCGGAGCGCCGGGCGCCGACCCCGCTGCCTCCGGGGATCGTGTTCGGCGACGAGGAGCTGGAGTACGTCAACGAGAAGGACGGCTCGGTCCTCGTCTACTGCCCGCCGGGGACGTTCATGATGGGCACCGACCAGAGCCTGGCCGTGTTCCCCGAGCCCGACGCGGACCGCCCCGACATCGCCAAGGTGCACCAGGACTGGCCCGAGCACGAGGTCGAGCTCACCCGCGGCTTCTACATTGGGCGCTATGAGTTGACCTGGAATCAGTTCTGGCGGTTCTGCGACGCGAGCGGCAGAGAGCGCCTGGAGCCGCAGGCGGGAGACCCGAACTCCATCGGCGACCACCCCGTCCACGGCGTCGACTGGTATCAAGCCACCGCCTATGGCGAGTGGGCTGGCCTGCGCCTGCCAAGTGACGCCGAGTGGGCTTATGCCGCCCGCGGCCCTGGCCGGGGGCCTCTCTTCCCCTGGCTCGAACCCGGAGACAACAAGCCGAAGAACGCCTCGCGCTACATGAACTGCACCGACTCGGGCCACCAGATGACGGTCTCCGTCGGCAGCTACCGCGAGGTCGTGAGCCCCTTCGGGTGTTTCGACGTCGCCGGGAACGTGGCCGAGCTCTGCGACGACTACCCGCGTGAATACACCCGCGAGCGCATGGTCGATCCGCGAAACCCCAATAGGCTCAACGCCATGACCCGCGGCGGGGGCTACACGGCGCCCGACTTCTTCTGCCAGGTCACAGCGCGCTGGAGCCTCGCCAAGCGGCGAGCACGGATCGACACGAGCAACCCCGACCAGGTGACCGGCAAGCGAAGCGACGTCGGCTTCCGGGTGGCGCGGGACGCTCGCTAACGTGACCGGCAAACAGGCCGACGTCGGCTTCCGCGTCGCGCGCGACGCGCGCTGAGTGACCTACCAGGTCAGGACGGCGAGCTGGACCTCGGCGCGGACCTCGTTGTCCTCAGGGCTATAGCGGACGTTGCACTCCAGGCTCGCGACCTTGTCGCGGCGGGCGCCCCAGTGGAGGTCGAGGGTGGTGCGGATCCCCACGCTGCGCACGACCTCTTCCACGGTGACCTCGCTCGGCATGCGCACCCGGATCCGGGGACGGACCTTGAAGCGCCAGCTGGTGTTCTGCAGGAAGCGCTTGGTCAGCGGCTCGAGCTCGAAAGCGAACTGGGCGGTGCCCAAGTCCAGGCGGCCGAACTTGGCGCCGGCCACGGGCTGGTCGTCGGGGTCGTGAGGGTCCAGCACCGCGCGTTGGAGCAGCGCGTGGTCGCGGGCGCGGCTGGCGCGGACCTGGCTGCGGTAGATCCGACCCGGGTCGGGGTCGAGGCTCAACGCGACCTGATCGATCCGTGCACGGAACGAGTTCGAGAGCGAGAGCGCCCCCCACTCGAAGACCAGCAGGTCTTCACCAATGTCTTGCACGTAGGGGGTGAGCGGCGCGCCGCCCTTCTCGGGGGAGAAGGCGTCGAGCCAGCTGCGGTCGCCCCAACGCCCTAGCTCCATGTCGGCCACTGCGTTGCGCATGCGCATGTCGCGGCGGGTCATGTCGAACTCGCTCATGGAGCCTTCGTTGAACTGCTCGCGCAGTTGGCTGCGCCACATGGAGCGGTAACGGCTCTGGAGCTTGCGGATCACGAAGCCCTCGAAGCCGTGGTAGTCCAGGATCCGCGACCCCGGAGCGACGTGGGTCGGGGCCAGGGCGCGCATTTCGCCGTAGGGGTCGTGCTCGAACTGCAAGCGGGGGAGGGTGAGGTCGACCCGGTCCAGCAGAGACCGGGGGCTGGGCTCGGGGACGTCGAACGTGCTGCCCGTGACGGCCGGCCGCTCCGGCAAGCCGTTGGCGTCGACGCTGCCAGCGGGCATCGCGTTCGCGATCCCAGCAAGCACCAGCGCCAACAGCCAAATACGCACGTTCGTGTCCTCGGGGCATACCGCCCCTGGTTGCGACCACGGAATCGACACTTAGGCCGACTACTCCGCGTCGCGGGTCCATACTTCGAGCCCAAACGGGAAACATGTCCCGTTGCCCCTCGCTGGGGCGGCCCCCGATCTCGCCTCAAAATGTCCCGCGTCTCTCAGCGCACACCTCGGGCCGTAGCCCAACGCGCAGACGCGGGGACGAGCGTAATCGCTCGCCTGTAACCTTAAGTGGAAAAGGTTCTTAGGACGAACTTCGGCTCGTTATGTGTTGAGTATGACAACCTCGCCCCCAGCGTTCAAGGGGGTTTCAGCAGGTTTTTGGAAAAATTTTTTACGGTTTTCAAGAGAGTGCATGATTTCTATACGATTCTGGCTATTGCTAGGTTTATGACTTAATCCGCACCTGGTTGGGCTATATTGAGCGGCTCGAACTCCAAAAGCGCGGGTGACCCGCCGGACGACTCCGATGGATTTCTTGCTGATCTCGGCTCCCGTGGCGAACTTCGGTCAAGCCACCTCCGGCCTCTCCGTCTTGACCTCGTACTTGCGCGGACACGGGTGGGACGCGCACCAGTGGGACCTCGCGATCGACGCGTTCCACCACTTCCACTCGCCCGACTACCTCGCCGAACGCCTCGAGATCTTGCGCGCGAACACCACCGAGCCCAAGCTGCTCGAGCGCAGCGAACAGGTCGTGCGCGAGATCGAGCGCGCCAAAGCGAGCCTGCAACGGCGCGGCGTGGAGCGTGACCCCGAGGCCATGCGCTTCGCCTTCCAAACGATCCACGACGCGGGGGTGTTGATCACCGCCGCGGCCCTCGGCGAATACGAGCACGACTTCCGCCACTTCGGGATCGCGGATGCCTTCCGCAACTTCGAGACCCTCGACGCGGCCTTGGCGAACCCGGCGCAGAACCCTTACCTCGACTACCTCCGCGAGCACGCGCTCCCGCGGATCGCTGCCGACCCGCCGCGCGCGATCGGGATCAGCATGACCTACTTCAGCCAGGTCGTGCCGGGCTTCACCCTCTTGCGCCTGATCAAGGAGCGCTTCCCCGAGATTCCCGTGGTCCTCGGGGGCGCCTACCTCACCGCGGTCGAGGACCAGGTCGCCGCGATCCCACCCCAGGTCGTGCCCGCCGACGCGATCATTCTCCACGACGGGGAAGAAGCGCTGACCGCCTGGATCGCCCACACCCTCCGCGACGAGGGCTCCCTCGAGGCCGTGCCCAACTGCTACCTGCCTCGAGGCGCAGGATTCACCCGCGTCGGCGAGCGGAGCCTGATCCACACCGACCTCGACACGCTGCCCGTCCCCATGTGGACCCTCGACGGGCTCGAGCTCGACAAGTACCTCGTGCCGCAGTATCCGATCCCGCTCCCGCTCTCGCGCGGCTGCTACTGGGGCCGCTGCGCGTTCTGCAACATCTCGTGCCAGACCGTGGCCACCTACCGCACCCGCCCCGTGGCGAAGGCGATCGCCGATATCAAGGCCGCGATCGCCGAGACCGGGAGCAACTGGTTCGACTTCCCCGTCGACTCCTATCGCCCCGCCGAGCTGCACGAGCTGGCGCTGGCGATCATCGACGAGGGCCTCGAGGTCGAGTGGGGCGCGGAGGTGCTGCTCGACGCGGGCTTCAAAGACGAGGTGATCGCCGACCTCGCCAAGTCAGGCTGCCGGACGTTGCGCTTCGGCCTCGAGAGCGCGTGTATCGAGACGCTCAAGGCCATGATCAAGCCGACCCGCCCGAAGCACGCGAAGCGGATCCTGACCACCTGCAAGCTGCACGGGATCCAAACCGCGGTGATGCTGATCGCGGGCTTCCCCACGGAGACCCAGGCGCAGCTGATGCGCACCTACGACTGGCTGATCGAGAACGCCCCGGTGATCGACTTCCTCACGATCCACCAGTACAGCCTCGTCCCAGGCTCTCCCATGGGGCAGGACCCCGACAAGTGGGGCCTCTACGTGCTGCCTCAGGAGGCCGTGCTCTGGACGAGCATGCCCTTCGTGAACACCAACCCGGTGAGCATGAAGAACGACGACCTCCCGCGGGTCGTGGACGCCATGCGCGAGGGGCTCAAGCCGCACTTCACCGACCTCGGGGAGCTGTGGACGGTGGCGATCGGCGGCTGGATGACCTTCCCCGCTGCCTGTGGCGTGCGCCGCGATCTGGTGCACCCGATCTCGGGCGGTTAGCCCGGGGAGAGGGACTTCTCCAGGTCGCTGATCTCGTCCTCGAGGATCTTGCGCTCGTGCGCAGGGAGCTCGGTGTCCTCCGGCAGGGTCTCCCGCGCCAGCCGCAGCTCGCGGATCGCGCCCTCGTTGGTGCCGCGCTCGAAGAGATACTGCGCGTAGCGCAGGTGGTTCTCGGGGTCCCGCGGCGCGATCTCGACCGCCTCGCGGAACAGCGGGTCGATCACCTCGTGCTCCTGAGCGTTCTCGGGACCGGCCGGCCACTCGGGCGACTTCCAATACAGCATGGCCAGATAGCGCAGCGGCCCGCCGTGGGCAAAGGAGGGGTCGAGCTCGCGCGCCTTCAGCGCGGCCTCCTCGAGGTCGCCGACGCGACCCACCGCGCTCAGGTTCGAGCGCTCGAAGACGTAGCCCATGCCCACGGCGCGGTAGAAGTAGCCCTCGACCCGCTCGGGCTCGAGCTCGATCGCGCGGTCGGCGTGACCGACGGCACGCCGGGCCCACTCGAGCTGCTGGCTCTCGCTGAGCTCGGGGTCGGTGACCCGCTCGAGGGCCTCGGCAGCGGCCTGGTGGTGGCGCGCGAAGTCGGTGTGTTCCTCGGGCGGCGTGCTCACCGAGGGGCAGCCCAAGAGGGTCGAACAGGCCAGCAAGAGGAGCAGCGTGCGGGTCATTGGCTCGCCTCGCAGGCCTTCACGACCGCGTCCAGATCCCCCGGCTCGGCCGGACGGAACGCGGTCAACTGCAGGGTCTCGAGCAGCTCCGCGCCCTCGGGCGTCGCCCCCAGGGCCAGCAGCCGCTTGCGCAGCGCGGCGACTTCGTCGGGGTCGGACTTGGCGAAGGAGACCACCGGCGGCGTCGGCAGCGGCGCGCTCTCGTACAGCGCGCGCACCTTGCCCTTGAAGCTGCTCAGCTCCTGCAGCTGAGTCCAGGCGGATCCGTCGAGCAGGACCCCGTCCACCGGGTGCCCTTCGAATTCGCGCCCGCCCTTCATCCGCCGCAGCGCGCGCAGGGGGCTGGCGGTCGAGACCACCTTGGCCCCACCCTCGCCGAGGGCCAGCTGGTTGGCGAACAGCACCCGTTGCCCGAAGACCGGGTTATCGAGGTGCCCCGACCACACCGTCGGCCGCTTGGCGCCAAAGCTGGCGAGGTCGGTGAACGGCGCGTCGTGCTTGACGAGCAGGTAGAAGCGCTCCTCGGTCGAGCCGTGACGCTCGGTGCGCGCGACCAGCTGCAGACCGTGGGGCTCGCGCCAGCGGAGGTAGACGCCGAGGGACACGATCGCGCAGGTGGGTTGGCCGTGCTCCTCGATCCAGGCGTTGGCGGCCGCCAGGTCATTGAAGTAGACCGCGCTGCCGCCGAGCTGGGCGCCGAGCTTGCCCATGACCTGCTGGGCGCTCTCGGTGGTCCCCGGGGCGTTGGGGTAGCAGACCAGCAGCGTCGGCTCCGCGTGAGCCACACCGGCGATCAGCCCCAACACCAACACCAGGTTACGAATCAAGGAGACCTGCCCTAAGTGGCTGCAATAGTAACGTGGGTGTAGGTCACCCGGAACCGGAAACCCGTCAGCTACGGCCCCCATTTCTCACCCTCCAGTGCCTCTAACCTCATTGATCCCCTAGGCATAGAATCCAACGTCCGTGCCAGCTTCGGGATGATTGCGGTTCGGGAAATGGGACGAAGCGACTCCTAAAGGCTTCACTTGCCTCCTGGGCAGAAATCACAAGCCCTGTTTCTCCAGTGCCTTGCGAAACGGCCCCGTCAACTTCGGTTTAGCCCCGAATTTGCTTACTGGATGGCGGGAGTCGGTTTGTCTTGATCCACGCACGCTACGAAGTCGTTCGCCAGCTCGGCGAGGGGTCCGCTGCGGTGACCTACCTCGCGCGAGACGTCTCGCGCGAGCACCGCGAGGTCGTGCTCAAGCTGCTCAAGACCCGCGGCGCCGAGGAGACCCGCCGCTTCCGCAACGAGTTCGCCACCCTGGTCGGGCTGCGCCACCCCAACCTCGTCGGCGCCCTCGAGTTCGGGATCTCGGTGGACGGCGCCCCCTTCCTCACCAGCGAACACCACCCGGGCGCACGCCCGCTCTCCGAAGCCCTCGGCACCCCTCAGTTCGACGCGTCCACCGTCGATCGAATCGCCGCGGTGCTCCGCGCGCTGGAGTTCGTCCACACCCGCGGCGTGATCCACCGCGACCTCAAGCCCTCCAACGTGCTCGTCGACGACGGCGACGGCCTGTGGTTGACCGACTTCGGCCTCGCGACCTCCAGCCCGGACGGTCTGCGCGCGGGCACCCCCGAATACATGGCGCCCGAGATCCTCAGCCGCCAGCGCTTCGACCGCCGCAGCGACCTCTACAGCCTGGGCGTGCTGCTCTACGAGCTCTTCACCGGGCAGCTCCCTTTCCAAGGGGAGACCGCCGAGGTCGTGCGTCAACACCTCAACGACGCGCCGCGACCGCCGCGAGAGCTCGTGCCCGAGCTGCCAGAGGCCCTCGAGGCGATCGTGCTCCGGCTGCTGGCCAAGGCGCCGGGCGAGCGCTACACGAGCGCCAACGCCGTGCTCGGCGCGCTGCGCGAGGCGACGGGGCGCGAGATCCCCTACGAGACCGAGGCCACCCAAGCGGCCTACCTCTCCACCGGTCGCCTGGTGGGTCGCGACCGTGAGCTCGACTGGCTGGTCGAGGCCTTCCGCCGCGCCGTCGGCCCCCAGGAGTGGGACCCGGACCCACGCGAGTTCGACCGCCGGGCCCGCTTCGACACCGCCCGCGCCGACGAAGTCGGCAAGGGCGAACGCCGCCGCGGCGGCAACCGGCGCGCGACCCGCTGCAACGGGCGCAGCAACCCCCCGGCGGTGCTCGTCCTGTTGCGCGGCGAGAGCGGCGTGGGCAAGACGCGCCTCGTCGACGAGCTGAGCCGCTCGGCGCAGCTGGAGGGCGCGCTCTGCCTCAGCGGACAGTGCACCAAGCACCCGGGCCGCGGCTTCGAGCCCTTCGTCGAGATCGTGCGCGAGGTCACCGCGCTCGGCGACGCCGACGACCCCAACGCCTGGGTCGCCGAGACCCTCTCCAACCCCGACGCCGACGCCGGCGTGGACCGCCTGCACCTGATGGACGCGGTCGCCGAGCTGCTGCTCACGCGCTCCTACGAGCGCCCCCTGCTGATCTCGCTCGAGGACTTGCAGTGGGCGCGCGGTGACACCCTCGAGCTCTTGCTCTACCTGTTCCGCGCGCTGGTCACCGCCCTCGGCCGCGCCCGCGGCCAGGAGCGTCACCCGCAGCTGTTCCTCGTCGGCAGCTATCGCCCCGAAGAGCTGCACGGCCCCGAGCTAGGCCGCGCGCTGAACGGGCTCAAGCGCGACCGCTTCTTCGAGCAGCTCTCGCTGCGCCCCCTGCGCGAGGACGACGTCGCCGAGCTCGTGCGGAGCATGCTCGGCGTCCCCAGCGTGCCCCGCGCGTTCCTCGCCCAGGTCACCCAGGCCAGCGCCGGCAACCCGCTGTTCCTCGAGCTCTTGTTGGAGGAGCTCGTCGAGCGCGGGGTGATCGAGCGCCAGCGGGGCCAATGGCGCCTGAAACCGGGCGAGCTCGCCCCCGACCTCCCGGCCCTCGTCCACGAGCTCGTGCTCAGCCGCCTGGAGCGGCTCGAAGCGCGCGAGCTCCTCGATTGGCTGGCGGTGTTCAACCGCGCCCTCGAGAGCAGCACCCTCGCCCGCTTGACTGGCCGCAGCGAGGACGACGTGCTCGCCGAGCTCGACGCCCTCGTGCGCTCGCGCTTCGTGTGCGCCTCCCCGGGCGGCGGCTACACGCTGACCCACGCCAAGGTCCGCGACGTGGTCTACGGCGCCCTCGAGTCGCCAGGCCGGCTGCACGCCCGCGCCGCCGAGCTGCTCGACGAGGCCCGCCAGGCCGGCGGGGCGGAGGTCCCGCTCAGCGAGCTCGCGCACCACCTGCTCGAGGCCGGAGAAGGCGCCGCGGCGCTGCAGCGCGCTCGCGAAGCCGGTGAGGCCGCCCGCGCCGTGGGCGCCGCCGAGCGCGCCAGCGAGCTCTACAGCCGCGCCCTCGAGCTCTGCGAGACCCTGGTGGCGGAGGGGCGCCTGCCCCTCGAGGTCGCCCAGCGCGAGCGGCTCGAGCTGCTGCGCGCCCTGGTCCACGTCGACACCGAGCAGGGGCGCTTCCTCGAAGCCCGCGCCCAGACCCTGGAGGGCCTCGAGCTCGCGCGCAAGCTCAGCGACACCGAGGCCGAGGTCTCAGCGCTGACCCACCTGGGCACGATCAACGCGCACCTCAAGGAGCGCGAGGACGCGCGCCAGTTCTACCTCGCCGCGCTGAAGACCGCCGAGCGGATCGACTACGGGCAAGGGGTCCGCCAGAGCCTGCTGGGCCTGGGCGACCTGACCCTCGAGGAGGGCCACCTCGACGAGGCCCTCGACTACCTCGAGCGCACGCTGACCTTCCAAGCCGAGCTCGGCGACCAGGCCGGTGTCTCCGCCTACCTGCGCGCGATCGCCCGCGCCTACCTCGCCGAGGGCGAGCTGGAGAGCGCGGTCGACTTCGCCCGCCGCGCGCTGGAGCTGGCGCAGCCCGAGAGCGAAGACGCGCCCTGCCCCGACCGGATCGAGGCCCTGGAGCTGCTCGCGGCGCTCCAGTTCCAGCGGGGCGACGCGACCCAGTCCATGGACTTCGCCGAGCGCGGGCTGCAGCTCGCCCGGCGCCACGCCGACAAGCCCGCGATCGCGCACTGCCTGCTCGCCCTGGGCGCGGCCCACGAGCGCCTGGGTGAGGTCACCGAGGCCCGCGCCTGCTTCGACTCCGCCGCCGAGCTGGCCCGACGCCTGGGGCTGCCCTCGGCGCTGGCCCGCGCCCTCGACGGGCTCGGCGAGCTCGACCGCGCCGCCGGCGGCTGCGCTCAGGCGCTGGTGTTCCTCAACGAAGCCACGACCCTCTGGAACACCCAGGGCGACCGCGCCGGCTACGCGCGTGGGCTGACCCACCTCGGCCGCTGCTACGCGCTGCACGGCGAGCTCCCCCGCGCCGAGCTCTGCTACGCGGCCGCCGAGCGCGTGTCCTGGGAAGAGGGCTTCACCCCCGCGCGCCTGGTCGCCGAGCTCGGCCGGCTGCGGGTCGAGAGCGTGCGCGCTGGAGCCACCGCGCTCCTGCGCGAGGCCCTCGACAAGCTCGCGCTCCAGGCGCGAGAGCACGACCAGCCCGCCGTCGAGGCGCAGGCGCTGGCCCTGCTCAGCCAGGTGCTCTTCGCTCAAGGCGAAGCCCACGCGGCGCGCCGCGCGGGAGAGCACGGCCTGCGGCTCGCCGCGGACCAGCTGCCCGAGGTTCGCGCCCGGGCTGCGCGCGACCGGGTGCGCGCGCTGCTCAGCGGCGGGGCCCTCGCGCCCGCCCTCGCGCTGCTCCGCGACCCCGAGCTCTGGAAGGTGCGCGACCTGGCCCTCGCGGTCGAGGTCGAGTGCCTGCGCGGACGCGCCCTGGCGCGGATCGGCGAGCACGCCGCCGCCGAGCGCGCGCTGGCCGCGGCCCTGGCCGAAGCCGAAGCCCACGGCCTGCACCTGCTGCGGGCGCGGGTGCTCGTCGCCCAGGGCGACCAGTGCCGTCGCCGCGGGGAAGACGCCGCGGGCCTCGCCCCGGGTGAGGTCCTCCACGGCTCGCCCGAGCTGGGCCGCGCGCGGGCCGCCTACCAGACCGCCCTCGACGCGGCCCAGGAGCTGCGCGCCCACGCCCTCGAGCGCCGGGCCCGGCTGGGCCTCGCGCGACTCGACGTGCTCGAGGCCCGCGAGCTGGGCGAGCTTCCGGGCGGAGGCAAGGCTCCAGCGGAGGTCCTGCTGCGGGCCGAGGTCGAGCTGCGCGAGTCCGCCGAGGCGGCCCTCGAGCTGCTCGGCGCCGGGGCGCGGCTGCTGCCCCCGCTCAAGCTGCGCTGGGCCCTGGTCCGCGCCCAGGCCTGCCGCCTCGCCGGTCGCGTGCTCGAACGTCGCGCCGCCCTCGACGACGCCCGCCAGGCCTTCGAGGCCCTGGCCGCCGACCTCGGCGCCCCCGATCGTCGGGCCCTGGAGCGCACCGCCGAGGCTCGCTCGCTGCTCGGCGACGAGCGCCTGGAGACCGGACCTCGAGCCCCCGCCGAGGACGAGCGCGGCCTCGAGGTCTTGCGCCTGGCCGCGAGCCTCGAGGGTCAACGCAGCGCCGAGGGCCTCGCCCGCGCCCTGGTCGAGGGCGCCCTGGCCCTGTTCGGCGCCCAGCGCGGCTGCCTGGTGGCCCTCGACGAACAAGGCGAGCAGCAGCTGGTCAGCGCCCTCGCGGCGCCGAACACCGAGCTCGCCCCCAAGGACCGCGCCTACCCCACCGCGATCGTGGCCCAGGCTGCGCGCCGGGCCGACGTGGTCGTGATCGAAGACGCCGGCCGCGACGCGAGCTTCGGCGATCGCCCGAGCGTGGTCGACCTCGAGGTGCGCTCGGTGCTCGTGGCCCCGCTGCGCGGCGCGCGCGGGGTGCGCCACGTGCTCCTGCTCGAAGACCGCGACAGCGCCGGCCGCTTCCAACAGGCCGACCGCGAGCTGATCGCGCTGCTCGCGAGCCTCGCCGCTGGCCGCCTCGAGCTGCTCTCCCTCGGCGAGGAATACCGCGCCCAGGCCGAAGAGCTCGCCCGCCGCGGAGAAGAGGTCGAGCGGCTCAACTCGCACCTCGCGGCGCAGGTCGAGGAGACGACCCAGGAGCTGCACTCGGTGCGCCGCCAGCTCAAGGGCCGCGAGGTCGAGCTCGGCGTGCAGTCGAGCTACGCGAACATCGTCGGCCGCTCCGAGCCCATGCGCCGCGTGTTCCGCCTGCTGGATCGCGTCGCCGACGCCGACGTCCCGGTGCTCGTCCACGGCGAGAGCGGCACCGGCAAGGAGCTCGTCGCCCGCGCGGTGCACTTCTCCAGCGGCCGCGCCGAGGAGTCCTTCCTCTCGATCAACTGCGCCGCGCTGCCCGAGAGCCTGCTCGAGAGCGAGCTCTTCGGTCACGTGAAGGGCGCGTTCACGGGCGCCGACCGCGACAAGGTCGGCCTGTTCGAGGCCGCGGACAAGGGCACGCTGTTCCTCGACGAGGTCGGCGACATGCCGCTGGCCATGCAGTCCAAGCTCCTGCGCGTGCTGCAGGAGGGCGAGGTCCGCCCGCTGGGTGGGCGCAAGCCCAAGCGAATCAACGTGCGCGTGGTGGCGGCCTCCAACAAGGACCTGCGCCAGCTCGTCGACCAGGGCGAGTTCCGCGCCGACCTCTTCTATCGGCTGAACGTGGTCAACGTGTCCCTCCCGGCGCTGCGCGAGCGCAAGGAAGACCTCCCGCTGCTCGTCGACCACTTCCTCGACAAGATCGCCGAGCGCGGCGAGACCCAGCGCAAGCAGATCGAGCGCCGCGTGCTCGACCACCTGCTGCACTACGACTGGCCGGGCAACGTGCGCGAGCTGGAGAACGAGCTCCGCCGGCTGGTCGCGCTCTCGGGCAGCCGGATCGTGGAGGCCGACCTCTCCCCGCATATCCAGCGCAGCCTGCCCGCCACCTCCGGCCCGGCGCCGATCCCCCAGGTCAACGTGGCCCCCGCGCTGGCGGCGCTCAAGGAGGGCGAGACCCTCAAGGCGCGCATGGAAGAGATCGAGCGCGAGTTCCTGCTCGAGGCCCTCGAGCAACACGAGCAGAACAAGACCCGCACCGCGAAGACCCTCGGGCTCTCGCGCTACGGCTTCCTCAAGAAGCTCGACAAGTACGGCCTGCGGGATTGACCCAAGTACACTCGCGGCGCTGAACCTCCTGGCAGGGTGTCCAGGAGCACCCCGTGTCCTATCGAGTGCCGTGTCGGGTCCCACATGCGGTGTCTACGCTGGCGACCCCCCTGGACCACAGGGTCACTGAAGTGCCCTCGTCGAGCCCGCGAGGCGACTCAGCGGAGCGCCCCCCACTCCCACTCGTACTGCAGGCGGCGGGGGTGGGGCGCCTCCTCCTGAGGACATTGCACGGATCGACACACTCTCCGCCACCTGCACCCAAACCACCGCCCCCTCCACGCGAGTGTGTCGACCGCGCGTAGTCCTCAGGAGGGGGCGCCCCACCCCCGCCGCCGTCGCCGAGCCAACACCCCCACCGTCGCCGAGCCAGGCAGTCAGTCCCCGCCGAAGCGCCGGACGAAAGCCTGCGCGGGACCCAGGACCCCGGTCGCGCTGAGCGGGCGCAGCGCGAGGCCGAGCGGCGTGGAATCCAACGCCCACTCCCCGAGCTCCGCGCGGCGCACGCCGACAAGGGACCAGCCCGCGTCCGTGCGCTGCTGGAGCGCGACCCAGCGGGCGTCCCCGGGCGGCGTCCAGCGGAGGACGACTCCCGCGTCGCTCGACTCCAGCTCCACCCCCTCCAACGCCGCCGGAGCCGCGTCGCCCAGCCAGGGCGTCTCAGGCGCCAGCGCGCGCTCGCGATAGGGCCCCGCGCGGAGCACGTCGACGACCCCGCCCACGTTCTGCGCGAGGGCGCTCAGGTTCCAGTGGCAGTGGCCGGCCCGCCCGGGAGGCAACACGCTGCGGGTGAGCTCGATCTGCTTCACGATCTCGGCGGGGTCGCGCTCGGGGTCGCGGGCGCTGCCGATCCAGCGGGTCGCGATCCCCGGCCACACGTGACGACCCGCGACGTTCTGCTCCTCCCACCAGCGCAGCAGCGAAGCGAAGGGCTGCTCGGGGAAGTAGGTCGCCCAGTAGAGCTGGGGCCCCAGGTAGTCGACCCAGCCCTCGCGCAGCCAGCGGCGGGTGTCGGCGGAGAGGCCTTCGTAGGCGTCGAAGCCCTCGACCCCGGGCGGGTGCTTGGGGCGCCAGATCCCAAACGGCGCGATCCCGAAGCGCACCCAGGGCTCGAGGGCGTGGATCGCCTGGCCCAGCTCGCGCACGAAGCCGTTCACGTTGTCCCGCCGCCAGTCGCCGAGGGTCCGGCCGCCGCCGCGGGCGGCGAAGGTCTCGGCGTCGGGGAAGGGGACGACCTCGTCCTCGGGGGTCTTCAGCGGGTAGGGGTAGAAGTAGTCGTCCATGTGGACGCCGTCGACGTCGTAGCGCTCGACCACGTCCAGGATCACGCGCCGGGAGTGCGCCTGGACCTCGGGCAAGCCCGGGTCGAGCAGGCGCAGCTCGCCGTAGGCGCGCACCGCGTGGGCCAGCGGCGAGTCGGGGTGGGTCACGTGTCCGGGCACCGGCGGGGGCTCGCTGGCGTCGGGCCGGGCGCGGTAGGGGTTGAACCAGGCGTGGAGCTCGAGCCCGCGGGCGTGGGCGGCCTCGAGCGCGAAGGCCAGCGGGTCGTAGCCGGGGTCGCGCCCGGGCTCGCCGCTGAGGAAGCGCGACCAGGGTTCGTGGGGGGAGGCATACAGCGCGTCGCAGGTGGGGCGCACCTGGAGCACCACCGCGTTCAGCCCGGCGTCCTGGGCTACGTCCAAGAGCGCGAGCAGCTCGGCCTGCTGGGTCGCTGCGTCGAGGCCGGGCTCGCTGGGCCAGTCGATGTTGTGCACCGTCGCGATCCAGGCCGCGCGCCACTCCCGGGGCGGCGGCGGCGGCTCCACGTCGACGCGGGCGTAGGGGCCGGCGCAGCCGGCGCACACGAGCAGGGACAGGATCAGGGCGCGCATACGCGTATCTTACGGGGCCCACCCCAGGAGACCCGCGTATGCCCACCCCCGACCCCGGCTCGCTGATCGTCGTCGGCGTCGACGGCCCCCAGCTCGACGCCGCCGCCCGCAGCCGGTTCGTCGACGACCGGATCGCGGGCGTGATCCTGTTCACGCGCAACGCGCCCGCGGACGAAGCTCCCGAGGCCGTGCGCGCCGCCCTGCGCGCGCTGCTCGCCGACGCGCGCGCCTGCGCCGCCGAGGCCGACCTGCCCGAGCCCCTCTGCATGCTCGACCACGAGGGCGGCCGCGTGCACCGCTTCGGCGACGCGCTGACCCACTTCCCTCCGCCCGGGCAGCTGGCGCCGCTCGGGGTCGCGGCCGTGGAGCAGGTCGCGCGGCAGCAGGCCCGCGAGCTGCGCGCGCTGGGGTTCAACACGATCCTCGGCCCGGTGCTCGACCTCTGCCCCGCCGAGGGGACCCGGAGCCATATCGCCGCGCGCAGCTACGGCGACGACCCCGAACGCACGGCGGCGTTGGGCTGCGCGGCGGTCGCGGGCTTCCTCGCCGAGGGCCTGCTCTGCGTGCCCAAGCACTTCCCCAGCTACGGCGCGCACCCGATCGACCCGCACCTCGACCTGCCCACGCGCACCGAGACCCTGGCCGAGCTCGAGGCCCGCGACCTGGTGCCCTTCCGCCGCGCCCTCGCCGCCGGCGCCCCCGCGCTAATGACCGCGCACATCGTCGCCAGCGGCCTCGACCCCGAGCTGCCTTGCACCCTCTCGCCGGCCTGGCTGAGCTACGTGCGCGACGCGCTGGCCTTCGAGGGCTGCGTGGTCTCCGACGACCTCTGCATGCACAGCGTCAAGGACCGCTACGGCCCCGCCGACCTCGCCGAGCGCTGCCTGCGCGCCGGCCTCGACCTGCTGCTGGTGTGCCACCCCGGCCCCGAGACCGTGGCCGAGATCCGCGCCCACCTCAGCGCCGTCGCCGCGCGCGACCCCGGGTTCGCCGCGCGCCTGGTCGAGGCCTCGCGCCGGGTCGCGGCCGCGCGAGCCGTGGCCACCGCCCGGCCGCCGACGCTGGACGACGCGCCCTTCGCCGCCGGACCGACGCTGCTGGCGCAGGTCAGGGGCTAGGGCCTGTCCGCGATTGACGCCGCGCCATCGCTTGCCCTCGTCGTCGCTGGCAGCGTTGCTCGTCGGTCACAATGCGCTGCATTGCTGAAGCCTCCTCGCGCCTTGCCAGCGACGACGATTGCTGCGCGCTGGCAC
>Ga0070727_10000488_pt1 | contig 47782 bp, 48 predicted proteins | sample tdAd472_FD_66722 | JGI IMG/M metagenome (GOLD analysis project Ga0070727, IMG submission 66722) | Marine sediment microbial communities from the Atlantic coast under amendment with organic carbon and nitrate - tdAd47.2 | ecosystem: Environmental > Aquatic > Marine > Coastal > Sediment | place... | reverse complement strand
ATGCATATAGGCGGCCCGCGCGTTGAACAGGCTATTGAGGAATATCGCGGCCAGCACGAGGAACGCGAACCAGATCAAGCCGACCAGCCTATTGCTCCTGCCGAGCGGTGAGCGACAGATCGTATCATAGAAAAACCAACCGGCCACGAGCGCGGATAGCCCCAGCGCGATCGCGTCGCTTTCGCGCAGCTTCGCCTTCGCCGGATCGATGAGATAGGTCTGCGCGCCGATATAATAGACAAGCACCAGCAGTGCGAAACCGCTTATCCAGGTGACATAGGATTCCCACTTCGTCCAGTGCAGTTCGCTGGGCATGTTCGAAGGCGCGACCTGATATTTCTGCGAATGGTAAAAACCGCCACCATGCACGGCCCAGTCCTCGCCCGTCACTCCTTCCTGCACCTTGTCCGGCGCAGGTTTTCTGAGCCGCATGTCGAGCCCGATGAAGTGAAACGATCCGCCAATCCAGGCGATACCTGCAACGAGGTGCAGCCATCGCAGCGCGAGATTGAGCCATTCGGCGAGGTCGAAACTCATGGCTGCACCTCCTTACCCATATCCGCAAGCCGCAGCCGTACAATCTCACCAATCTGTTCAAGCGCAGTAGCGATCTCCATGTTGCGGTCGTTATCGAGGCGGCACTCCATAGCGGCGAGGATACCGGTCTTGTCGGTGAGCCGCACACAGATGATGAACGGGAAGCCGAATCTTTGACGATACGCAGTGTTAAGCGCGTGGAAGCGCGCATATTCCTCGACCGTCAGACGGTCTAACCCGGCGCTTGCCTGTTCGGCAGCACTCGCTTCGGTCAACATGTTGTCGATCGCCGCCTTACCGGCCAGTTCGGGGTGCGCCCGGATAAGGGCCAGTTGCTCCTCTAGGGTCGCGGCATACATCACCGCCATGAGATCGGCATGGCGGTCACCCGAGGACGGCGCCGCGTCCGCCCGCTCCTCGACCCATGGGCTGTGCTCGAACAGCGCCGTCATGACATCGAACCCTCCAGGCTGACATGTGCGGAGACGACCTTCCAGCCATCCGCGAACCTTACCCAGCTCTGCGTCTGGCGGCCGCGCCGGTCGGAGCCTTCGCGGAAGAATTCGGCGTCGGCTGTGGCGAACGCATCTCCATAGACCGTGATCGCGACGCGCCCCAGCTCGCGCTGGGGAGACCCGCCTCGGCCCTTGCGGAAGTCCCGTATCGCTTCAATGCCGTAAAGAACTTCGCCCACGCCATAGCGGTTGGTGGTCGGCGCATCGTGGAATAATGCGTCCATCGCCGGTATGTCGTCGGCCATCAGCGCGCGCTCATAGGCGCGGAATGCTTCCGTCACTTCGGCCAGCAACACGGGATCGTCGATTTTCATGCGGGATGCGCCTTCAGCCAGTGGCGGGCGATTTCGATGCGGCGCGCGATCCATGCATCGCCCGATGCGATCACATGGTCGAGGAAACGGGCTAGCCAGCGCGCCCGGCCGGGCTTACCTGCAACGCGACAGTGCAAACCGACCGACATCATCCGTCCGCCTTCCTCGCGCAGCTGGTCGAACGTATCGCGCATGTGGCGGAAAAACTGCTCACCCTCGGTAAAGCCGTTATAGGCGACCATCTTCATGTCGTTGACGTCGAGCGTATAAGGCACGACGAGCTGACCTTCGACGTAATAGGGTAAGTCGTCGGCATAGCTGTCGGCATCATAGACGAATCCGCCCTCTTCGCGCACCAGCCGCGCGGTATTGGGCGATGTGCGCCCCTGATACCAGCCGAGCGGACGGCTGCCGGTGAGGCGTTTGTGCAGCGCGACCGCCTCCGCGATATGCGCGCGCTCCACGGCCTCTGATACATATTGATAGTCGATCCAGCGCAGGCCGTGGCTGGCTATTTCCCAATCGGCTTTCAGCATCGCCTCGACAGCTTCCGGGTTCATCTCCATCGCCTGCGCGACACCGAACACGGTGACCGGCAGGCTGCGCTGCGTGAAAAGCCGGTGCAGCCGCCAAAACCCTGCCCTGCTGCCATATTCATACAGGCTTTCCATCGCCATCGCCCGGTCGGGGTGACTAGGCGCGCCGACCATTTCGGAGAGGAAGGCCTCCGATCCGGCGTCGCCATTGAGGACGCAATTTTCCGCGCCCTCCTCATAATTGATGACAAACTGCACGGCCACACGCGCACCGTCCGGCCATTGGGGGTCGGGTGGAGTGGCGCCATAGCCGACAAGATCGCGCGGGAAACTCATACGTCCCATGCCCCCATCGCGGCGGGCACCGCCTCGCCAGCGGACAACGCGAACCCTTCCTTGCGCAAGCAGGCCTCAAGCGCGCCCAGCGTGATCAGCACTTTGTGCTTCATAGCATTGTAACCCATCGCACCGATCCGCCAGATCTTACCCTGCAGCGGACCGAAGGCGGTGCCGATCTCGATCTCGAACTGATCGCGCATCATCGTGCGCACGCGCTCGCCGTCAACACCGTCGGGAATATAGACGCCGGTGACATTGGTCATGCGATGAGCATCGTTGCCGAATACGCTCAGTCCCATCGCGCGCAGCCCCGCCGTCATCGCCCGCCCGGCGGCGGCATGGCGAGCGAAACGCGCCTCAAGCCCTTCGCCCAGTGCCACACGCGCGCATTCCCGCGCAGCGTATAGCATCGAGGTCGCCTCGGTATGGTGGTTGAGCCGCTTTTCCGACCAGTAATCCATGATCATCGCAAGGTCGAAATAGTTGGAGCCGATGCGCGGCCCCTGACCATCCGCTATATCGTCGCGGCGGATGCCCCGCTCGACGTGGCGGCGCGAGAAAATATGCGCGGCCGCAGCTTCCGATATCGTGATCGGTGCGGAGCCCGACGGCCCGCCGAGGCATTTCTGCAAACCGCCGGTGACGATATCAACACCCCAGCGGTCAGCGGCGATCTCCATGCCCCCAAGCGTCGCCGTCGCATCGACATAACTGAATGCGCCCGCCGCACGGCACAGATCACCCAGGCCTTCAAGCGGCTGCGCCATCGTTGTCGAGGTGTCGCCATGCACGCCGGCGACGAGCTTCGGGCCAGTGCGCTCGATCGCTGCGGCGATGGCATCCATCGGCACCACCTCTCCCCATGGCGCATCGACCGTTTCGCACTTTGCGCCGATGCGTTGAAGAATTTCAGTCAGCAGCAGTCCGAACCGGCCGAAATTGACGACCAAAACCGTATCTCCGGGCACTACCAGCGAGACCAGCGCCGCCTCTATCCCGGCGCGCGCCGTCCCGTCGATCAGCATCGTCCAGCGATTGTCCGTGCCGAAGATCGGGCGGTAGAGCGCCATCGCCTGTTCCATATAGCCCGTCATTTCCGGGTCGAACTGCCCCAGCAGATCAGCCGACATCGCGCGCAGCACGCGGGGATGCGCGTTGACCGGCCCAGGCCCCATCAGCAACCGCTGGGGCGGGTCAATCTCTCCAAACAAACTCGGATCAGGCATGGGCATATTCTGCTCCCAGACGATTAATGAAGCCGAGCATTACCTGCAGTGCGATTTCGGCGTCGGAGGGATCAACATGCTCGGCGGGGTTGTGGCTGATCCCGTCCTGACAGCGTACGAACAGTATCGCGGTGGGGCACAGCGCCGCCATCACCATGGCGTCATGCCCCGCGCCAGAAACGAGTCGAAAGGGGCATTGTCCTGCGTCGGCAGTCGCCGCGTCCATAATGTCCATCAGCGCCGGATCACAGGGGGATGCAGGCAAGTCATGAACGCGCTCGATATTGCAACCGAGCGCGCGACCATCGGCGATGTCCGCGATCCGGTCCAGCATTGCCCCTGCAGCGCAGTCTCGCCGCACCGTGTCGCCGCAGCGCACGTCGAGTGTGAAGCGCACGGCACCGGAGATGACATTGGCTGCCCCTGGTATTGCCTCAATGCAACCCACCGTCGCAACCAGATCGGAGGCATCGGCGCGCGCCACACCCTCGATAGCAAGGATCATCTCAGCAGCGCCAGCAAGAGCATCGCGCCGCAGTGGCATCGACGATGTGCCCGCATGTCCGGCAATGCCGGTGATTTCGACATGATATCGCAATTGCGCGGCAATGCCGGTCACTGTCCCCACAGCAAGCCGTTCGGCCTCCAGCACCGGCCCCTGTTCGATATGCGCTTCGAGATAGGCAAACGCCGATCCGGGTCTCCGCGCAGCATTACAATAAGCGGAAATATCCACGCCCGCATCGGCCAACGACACCCCGTCGGCATCGACGATATCGAGCGCTGCCGGATCCAGCGTTCCCGCCACCGCCCGGCTCGTCAGCATCGCGGCGGGGAAGCGGGAGCCCTCTTCGTCGCCAAAGGCGATCACCTCGATTGGGAAGGGCATCCGTTGCCCTGCGTCATTCAGCGCCGACACGCACTCTATGCCGAGCATAACGCCAAGCGGCCCGTCATAGCGCCCGCCGTCGCGCACGCTGTCGATATGGCTGCCGATGAGGAGCGCGGGGACCCCGGGATCGCTACCGTCATAACGGCCGACGAGATTGGCGGCGGGGTCGACCTCGACCTGCATTCCCGCTTCAATCATCCATGACCCGACGCGGTTGATCGCGGCGCGATGGGCAGGGGTCAGATATCCGCGATAGAGCGCGCCCTCCATATCGCTATAGGGCGCTACGCCCAGCATATCGCAGCGCGCCACCGCGCGCGCGCCGCCGGAAAGACTCTCCACCGCTACCATGATGCGACTCCCCCGTCGCTGCGCGGATCGGTCGCACCTTCCATGCGACCGTCGGGATAGCGGACAATCGCCCCGGCATGGCCCATGGTCGCGGTCAGCGGCCCGACACGCTCCACGTCATGACCGGCGGTGGCAAGCTGCGCGTAAAGGGCATCATCAAACCCGTCTTCCAGCTTCAGCGTGGTCGACTGCTCGCCCCATGTTCGACCCAGCAGCCAGCGCGGGCGAGAGATGCACTCCTGCAGGTCGACGCCATAGCGGGCATACCGCGTGAAGAGCGCCGCCTGCGTTTGCGGCTGGCCTTCGCCACCCATGGTGCCATAGGCCATGGTGCGTCCGTCATCGAATACCGCCAATGCCGGATTGAGCGTATGGAAGGGCTTGCGTCCAGGCTTCAGCGCGTTCCAGCCACTCTCAGCCAGTCGGAAGCTCGATCCCCGGTTCTGCCAAGTGATGCCAGTCTGCGGTAGCACGAGACCGGACCCGAACTCATGATATGTCGACTGGATGCAACTCACGACGCAGCCGTGGCGATCGGCCGCGCCAAACCAGCAGGTATCCCCCCATTGCGGCGGTTGCGGCCAAGGGAGCGCCTGCGCGGGGTCGATCCGCTTCGCAAGCTCGTCGAGCACCGCCGGATCGTCGAGCAGCCCCTGAAAGTCGAAATCGGTATAAGCCGGGTCGCCGACATATATGTCGCGCAGCAGGAAGGCCTGCTTTGTCGCTTCGACCAGCCCATGCACATGGTCGAAATTGTCCGCGGCATGGACACTCAGCCGATCGAATAATGCAAGAATCATCAGTGAGGCAAAGCCCTGAGTCGGCGGCGCGCTGTTATAGAGCGTAGCCCCCTCAATCGGTACATGGAGCGGATCGGGCCGTGTTGCTCGATGCGCAGCCAGATCGGCACGCGACACCGGACTTCCTAGCGTCTCGAGGTCACTGGCTATCATGTCCGCCAGCCCGCCCCGATAATAATCGTCGAGGCCGCACTTCGCTAATGTGCGCAGCGTCTGTGCCAGCACCGGTTGGCGCAACATATCGCCTTCAACCAGTGGCCGCCCATCGGGTTCAAAAGTCGATGCGTAAGCGCCAGGCTGAATACGCAGCTCATCGCCTTTGGCGAGCGCGATCTCCGCACCGCCCTTTGTTACCGGCACGCCTGCCTCGGCGTAAGCTATGGCATCGCGTAGTAACCTTTCGGGCGGCATCGTGCCCTTTCCCGTTTCCAGTGCCACTTCCCATGCGGAAATCGTGCCTGCAACGGTGTTGGCCGCGAGTGGCCCGCGTGTCGGAACCGCGTCCATGCCTGCGTAGAGCGAAAGGTCAGCGCGTACCGCCGCGCCGCCACAGCCATGAACGGCATGTGCAAGTCCGCCCGGTTCGCGGATCAGCCAGAAACCGTCGCCGCCAATCCCAGTCATATGCGGATAGACCACCGCGAGCGCTGCGGCGGTCGCTACGCAGGCTTCCACCGCCGTTCCGCCATCGCGCAGCACCGACAGCCCAGCCTCGGCGGCAAGGTGATGCGGCGCGGTGACAAGACCATGCCGGCCATGTGACGACAGACTCATGCCGCTCTCTCCGGCAGGGGGCATACGGTCGCGCCAAGCAACCCTCGCTTCTCCAGTTCGCCCGCGAACGCGATCAGCGCACGATCGCTGCCCGGCGCGCCGACGAGTTGGATGCCCAACGGCAACCCTTCGAACTGGCCGACCGGTGCGGCAACGACCGGAAGGCCGATGAAGCTGAGCGGTTGGGTATATATTCCGAGATGGGCGCGAGCGGCCACCCGTTCGCCATCCACTTCGATCGTGGCATCCTCGATCAGCGGCGCCACCCCAGGAACGGCAGGAGCGATAAGCACATCCCACTGTTCGAACAACGCCGCCGCGCGCGCGCGGAACGTCGCCTGATAGGCAAGCGCATCGAGATAGGCTGCAACGGGCAACGCGGCGCCAGCGATCAGACGATCGCGCGTCGCGGGGTCGAAGGCGAGCGCCTGCTTCGCCAATGCCTCTCGGTGTAGCGCCCCGCCCTCGAAGGCGGTGATGAGGTACGCGGCCGAGCGGGCATGATCGGCGCCAGCGAGCTCTACGCATTCCAGCCCGCCAAGTTGATCGTCTAGAGCGGAAATCGCAGCGGCGAGAGGCGGCGTGACGTTATGGGAGAACCAACCGTCAAGCAGAGCGATGCGCGGCGCGCCAGCGAAGTCAACGACCGGGCCAGTATCGGCGCCTTCCAGCACGCCATGAATGAGCGCCAGGTCGGCGGCGGTGCGCGCAAAAGGGCCAATATCGTCGAAACTGTCGACGAAGGGGAAGACTCCGGCCATCGGCAGTGCGCCATGCGTCGGCTTCAGGCCCCACACACCGCACAGCGCGGCAGGCACCCGGATCGATCCGTTGGTGTCGGACCCCAGCGCGAAGCGAAGCAGGCCTCCGGCCACCGCCGCCGCCGATCCACCGGATGATCCGCCCGCCAGCCGCGCCTGATCATGCGGATTGCGCGTAGTGCCCCAAGCGGCATTCACGGTCGCAAAGCCGTATGCATATTCGTCCATGTTGAGCGTTGCGACCGGTATTGCGCCTGCCGCACACAACCGCTTTACCGCCTCTGCGTCATCGGCGGCAGGCGGCGCGTTGCGGCGCATTGCGGCGCCGGCGGTCGTGGGCAGCCCTGCCAGATCGAACAGGTCCTTGACGCCAAAGGGTATGCCCTGCAACGGCCCGGGTTTGCTTCCTGCGGCGAGAAGTTGATCGACGGCCGCCGCTGCCGCCATGCCTCGATCATCAAGTATGCGCGTGACGGTGTTGAACGGCTCGGCGTTTAATGCCGCAATAACCCGCCGGATCGACGTCACGACCGGCCCATCACTTGCCGTCACCGTGCACCCGAGGCTGGTCATGACATCGATTCTAGTGCCGACCGCACGGCGCTCCAATGCTCCCGGAGTATAGTGACATTCCTGCCCACCCCGGCGAGATCCGTAGGGGGTAGCGAGCATATCTCGACTGCTCGGCACGCCGATTCTCCCAGCGCGATATACTCTTTTTCGGTCGTCCCGCCTTGCACATCATTCATCGTCATTTCCATTTGTCCGCGCGGTCGTCCAGATTGACCGCCAAGGACTGCCAACCGTTAAAACTGGTAGCCAAGGGTCACACCATATGTCCGCGGCGCTGCCGGAAACGCGAAATTAGCCCCGGCGAAACTGAAATTGTAGCCGGCGGGCAAATAGATTTTGTCCGTCAGATTTCTCACCCAGACGCCGAGATCGAGGCCGTTGCCGAATTCAAAATTGATGTTCCCATTGGCAACGAAGTAACCCGGCTGAGCGCCCGCTCCATCGTTGGAGGGATCGAAGAAATATTTCGACCGGTACGTACCATCAAGCGCCATTCGAAGAGATGAGGTTTCACCGACGGGCAGCTTGTAGCTGACACCACCGGACAATTGTACCTTGGAGGTGTAGGGTATCCTGTTGCCGGAATAATCGGTGTTGAGTCCACCGTTGGCGTAGGAGACGTACGTCGCGTCGAGGAAAGAGAAACCGAGATTGAATTCCAACCGATCAGAGGGCGTCAGGGTCACGTTGCCATCAGTGCCGTAAATACGGATCTTACCGGCGTTCGACAGCAAGTCATTCGGCCCTACCTGCTGGAAAACCTGGGCATCGTCATAATTATAGTAAAAGCCCGACACTTCCAATGTCAGCACTCGGGGTATGATACTCCCCTTGAAACCCGCCTCATATGCAGTCAGGTGCTCGGGACCTGTAATGGCCGGGCTGTTCCCTATTTGCAGGCCTCCATTGACGTCTCCGCCCTTGAAGCCACGGGAAACGCTGGCATAAATCATGGTCAATGGGGTGGGATGGTAATCAATCGAGATGCGCCCGCTCAGGTTATTATCCGAGCGCCGCCGTTTACTACTGTGGTCGAGGATCACCCCTGTCTGATTCAATCGTACATATTCGGTGGTGGCAGGCTGATCGACCAGTGCATCATACTCCACTACCTGTCCCGTCAGCGATCTGCGGTCTAACGTATAGCGCAAGCCTGCCGAGACATTGAGGGTCGGCGTCAGGTGATAGGTCGCATCTGCAAATGCCGCATAGTTTTGTGACTTTGTCTTGAACATCGTGGCTGTTGCGCTCGTGCCGTAGACTGGCACAGGGCCGCTGTTAAAATAATCGAGGCTATCCGAGTAAAAATATAGTCCGGCGATCCAGGTAAAGAGCTGGTTATCTGGTGATGTAAGGCGCAATTCCTGGCTAAAGGAATGAAAACTATCGACCGCGGTATACTCAAATAACGGCGAAGGCGTATCGTCGGCGTCATAATATTCAGAGTGTCGGCCATGGACATAGCCCGTAAGTGAGGTGACCGTATAATCACCCAGCGACAGGTCAGCCTTGAGCATCGGGCTGATTGTCGAAATGCGCTGATAGCCATCGGCGTTCGGTGCAATAACATAGGGATCCGGCGACCCGACATAGCCCAGAACGTCAGCGCATGGAGAGCCAAGCCTGCCCGATGCCGGTGAAGCGCACGGCTCAAACGAAAATGCGGCGGCGGCGGGATCGAAAACGCCGAAAGCCTTTGAAACAGCGCCATTGGAGTCTGAAACGCTGTAATTCAGCTGGCCGACGATCACGAGGTCGGGAGTCGGATCATATGCGATCGATCCACGCACCCCGGTCCAGCTGCTCCCGCCATATCGGCCACTTGTCGCCGGATTGACGCTGCGGAAATACCCGTCATCACGATCGACACCAGCAGCGACCCGCACCGCCAGGTTGTCGGCAAGTGGAACACCAAAGGCGCCGCTGGCCTTTATGGCATTGTAATTGCCGTAACTGAGATCGAACCGCATATTGGGCGAGGCCGAACTGCTAGCCAACTTGGGAATATAGTTGATCAGACCGCCGGTGGTGTTTTTACCCCACAATGTTCCTTGCGGACCCCGCAGGACTTCCACACGGTCGAGATCGAGCAGAAGCTGGCCGTACGCAAAGGCATTCCCCTGGTACACACCATCGATATATGTACCCACAGGACTGTTCGTGCCACCCCGATAGTCGCTATTGCCAACTCCGCGAAGGAATATGGCCGGCTTTGTCTCGCCGCTGGTGCTCGTCCAGGACAGGCTCGGCGTGATGTCAGCCAATTGCTCGCTCTGGGTTATCTTCTTGTCATTAAGAGCATCGCCGCTCAGCGCCGTTATCGAGATTGGAACATCAATAGTGCGTTGCGCGCGCTTCTGCGCGGTCACGATAATTTCGGGCGATGAGTTAGCACCATCGGGTGCCTCATCCGCCAATGCCGGCGTGGTGGTGATCAGCGCAGATGCCGAGATTGTCGCCAGCAGAGAAGTGCCGCTTAACCGTGTCGATTTCGTCATGAAGTCCCCCTTTATGATAGCGGTATGCCGTCGCCCATCTAGGGTTGCGTCCGGCGACTCTGATCCTCTTTCCTGACCAATACGCTGGACACTTGTTCTAATCGAACATAGAAAGTAGCATAGTTCGTTCTAATTTATATGACACCTTTCACGCAGAAGGTCAGGAGCGCCAGCCCATGTTCTCTCGCTTCACCGTTTACTTTGATGAAGTTGTCCGGTCAGGATCTATCCGGCGCGCCTCCGAACGACTTAATATCTCGCCGTCTGCAGTCGATCGACACATTCTGCTGATGGAGCAGGAACTCGGCGTGCAGCTTTTCGAGAGGATACCGCAAGGCTTGCGCCTGACGGCCGCCGGAGAGGTGCTTATCGCCAATGTACGGCGGTGGAGACGAGAATTGCGACATGCGCGGGCACAGATAGACGATTTGCGCGGCCTGCGTCGTGGAGAGGTTTCGATTGCCCTCGTGGATGGCGCTTCTCAGTTCGTGGCAAGCGCGGTGCTCGGCTTCCGCACGGACTATCCAGGTATCGAGTGCACGCTGATGGGCGCAGGTGCCCAAGGCGTTATCGACCTCGTTGTTGAAGGCCGCGCAGAAGTGGGTCTTACGTTCAACCCTCCCACCAACCAGAGCGTGAGGGTCGAGCGGACGTTGGTTTACCAGATTGGTGCGGTCGTTCCTCCCGATCATCCCATAGCGAGCAGAAGCGAGGTGGGTTTTACCGAATGCGTCGAACACGGACTCGTCCTTCCAGACGAGACGGTCTCGCTTCGAACAGTGATCGATACGATGTGGTCGCGCACAATCGGGGGCCATGCGCGCGGAGCTATAACGGCAGCCAGCATCGTCCTGATCCGTGAACTTGTAAGAAGTGGGGCGGGAGTGGGAATTTTGACCCCGATTGATGTCGCTGGCGAGGTTGAAGGGGGCGAACTGATCTACGTTCCTCTCGCTGACAGCGACGTGCCGCTCTCCGTGTTTTCGCTGGTCACCGCCAGCGGACGTACACTCTCGTCACCCGCGTCCTTGTTCGTTCAACATTTGGCGCAAGCTATGCGCGATACCAACCTGCCCGGCGTCGGCTAGTTGTCCTAATTTTTAGGACGGCAGTGAGCTAAAACTGTGCTGGCTTAGATCGCATGGATAGATAATGCTGGTCAGGTGGAGTGAAAAATGACAGAGACCCCGACCAATTCCCTGCTTTGGAACGATTGGCACGTGATTGCCGAAGAGGCGGCACCACGTCCGCTCCGGCCGTTGCGCACAAAATTGCTCGACGTGCCTTTGACGGTACGGTGCGACGATGGGGTGATTAACGCATTGCGCGACGACGGAATCCCTATGCGGAGAGAGGTGCGTTATGGTTTTGTCTGGGCGTGCCTGGGCGTGCCGACACGCGACATCATCCATATACCGGAAGCGCAAGACGATTGGCGTTGCATCGTCACCGGCGGTGCGTTTGGCGTCCATGCCTCCAGTCCGCGGGTGGTCGAAAACTTCCTCGATCTCGGACACCTGCCCTATGTGCATCAAGGATATCTTGGCGCCGAGGAGTATGGCAAGGTCGCGCCCTATCAGGTCCGCGACCTGCCCGAGGGCGGCATCATTGCCACCGGCTGCAAGGTCTATCAGCCGTCCGCTTCTCCGGCCGCGAAAGAGGGCTATGTTGTCGATTATATCTATAAGACGGAACGACCACTGATCGTCAGCCTTTACAAGGCCAATCCGGTCAGGCCCGGCGCGTTCGATGCCATCTATCTGTTCGCTCAGCCCGTCAGCGAGGAACGTACGATCGCTTATACGCTCAACATGTTCGGTGCCGAAGGCGTTACCGCCAAGGATCTTCGCTGTTTCCAGCAGCTGATCTTCCTTCAGGACAAGCCCATCCTGGAGAACCAGTTTCCCAAGCGCTTGCCGATCGGCCCACGCATGGAAATGCCGATCGCGGCTGACAAATCGTCAGTCGCCTATCGCCGCTGGCTTTCCCGTATCGGTCTGCAATATGGCACTATTGGCGCGGAGCCGCTCACTGCATGACGATCGACCCAAAACGCTGGTATCCGGTCGCCGCGTCTGACGACCTCCCGCAAGACCATGTCTACCAGACCCGGCTGGATGGCCGCCCGGTGGCAATCTGGCGAGCGGCGAGCGGCGACGTCAATGTCTGGGACGATCGCTGTCCGCATCGGGGCGTCCGCTTCTCAGTGGGCTATGTGATCGGTGACGAACTCCGCTGCCAATACCACGCCTGGCGCTTTGCCAGCGGATCAGGCTCCTGCACCCACATACCGGCCCAACCGGACGCAAAGCCGGCGGCAGCCATCCGCGCACAAACCTGGCCGGTGAGAGAGCGTGGCGGATTGGTCTGGACAGGCATCACGCCGGAAGGTGAACCGGCGGTGCCGATAGACGGGGCCGTGCTGCGCGCCATTCCGGTCAACCGCGCGATCGAAGACGTGGAGCCGGCACTCAAGGCGATACCGGACGCCGCCTTCATACTCCAACCGGTCGATACAGAGCGTTGCGTGATTCGCGGTCTGGCCGCGCCGGAACGGACCTATGCAATCGACGCTATGTTGGAGAGACTGCGGTTGACGTTGGAGACGGTATAATGATCCTGCACAATTTTGAACTCTCCGCCGAATGCTATGCGGTGCGGCTGCTTGCCGCCATGCTCGATATTACCTTGGAGCTGAGACGCATCGACGTCTTCCCCGGCCGCGAGCATGAGGAACCGGTCTTCCTTGCGTTGAACCCGCTCGGCACGGTACCCGTGCTCGAAACTGACGGCGCTTCGCTCTATGAATGGCAGGCGATGCTTGCCCTGCTCGCCGCCAGGTCGGCACATCAAGACCTATGGTGGCCCACGGACGAGCCTCGGCTGATCGAATGGCTGGGCTTCGCGCATCGGCTGGCGGCCAGCATCGGCCCTGCTCGCGCACACGACGGCATGGGAATGGAGGCCGATATCGATAGCTGCCGCCGCGATGCACATCGCCTTCTTCGCGTCCTTGAGCGCCATTTGTGGTTCGCCGAGTGCGATGGAAATCACTGGCTGCTGGCAGGCGCCCACCCGACCGCCGCCGACATTGCCGTGTTCGTCCATGTCATTCTGTCGGAGGAGGGTGGTATCGAGCGAATGGACTATCCGGCCATCCGGCGGTGGACGGACCGGGTACGCGAGATCGACGGGTTTATCCCCATGAGTGGAGTCTTCTCGCCGCTGAAAGCCGTCGAGATGTGACCATGCTGACATGAACCTTGCCTTTCCGGCTTACGCGGCTCGGGCTGCGCAACGCGCCGATGGATAACGAAGGGAATAAGATGGATTATGAAGACAACATAATACACGCGACGAAGCGTTCCGATTTAGAGACCCCACCCCCGTCTGGTCGACAGGCTGTTCCGATGCCGCGCGATTGCACTTATTCCGAGTCCGATTGGAAAATACTCGCACGGCACTGGTTTCCGGTCGCCCGTCTCGCCGACCTCACTGAGAAGCCTATGGCGGCCATGTTACTCGACGTGAAACTGGTCGTCTATCGTGCCTCCGGCACCGTTCATGTTGCCCGTGACCTCTGCCCGCATCGAGGTGTACCGCTGAGCATGGGATGGGTCGAAGGCGATGAGATAATATGTCCTTATCACGGGCTGCGTTACGGGCCCGATGGTCGCTGCCGCAAGATTCCAGCGCAGCCGAACGTTACGCCTTCCGAGCTATTCACCGTAACCATGCTACCGGCTGTAGAGCGCTACGGCTTGGTCTGGACATGCCTCGATCCCCTAGAAGGCGCGACCAGCATTCCGCCTTTCCCGGCATCAGCCGACCCGGCTTACGAGCAGATAGTCCCGCCCTTCGTCGACATCGCCGCAGCGCCCGGCCGTCAAGTCGAGGGTTTCGTCGATGTCGCCCATTTTGCCTGGGTTCATCACGAGGCGTTTGCCGATCGCGAAAATCAGATCGTGCCGCTCTACAAAACGACTTCAACAGAAACCAGCGTTCATACTGAGTATCGCAGTAGCGTCAGTAACTATCCAAAAGCACTTCGCAACCTGGAACCACCTGATTTTAGCTGGTTGCGCGTATTCGACATATTCCCACCGTTCACTGCGACGCTCACGGTTCACTTTCCTGGCGATGACCGTTTACATATCATGAATGCAGCGAGTCCGGTGTCAGCAAGACAAACACGGCTATTCGTCCCCATACTCAGGAACTTCGATAAAACTGGCCCGATTGAGGATGTCTACGCCTTCAACGCCCAGATATTTGCGGAAGATCAGGCCATCGTCGAGGCGCAGCATCCGGAAGACCTACCACTCGACCTGACGAATGAGGCACATTTTGCCGCAGACCGTACTGCCGTTAGTTATCGCCAGCTTCTCAAGAAAATGGGTCTATCGCTTGTACAGGCTGGCTAAGCGCAGAGGCTGACTGCCCCTTTAATGTCCGCATGTGCGGAACGAAACAGAAAGAATGATACCCCATGTCGAACGATGTACACGCGATGCCAAAAGCAGAACTCCACGTCCACCTGGAGGGAGGCTTGCGGTCCGAAACACGTGATCGTCTAGCGGCGAGGCATGGACTTGAAGTAAGCGATGCGCCGGCCGACTATAGCGATCTGGGCCAGTTTCTGGCGGACTATGATCTCATCTGCCAATCGATGCGAACAAGCGAGGACTTTCGTGATGCGACTCTCGATGTAGTCGAGCAATGCGCCGCTTCGAACGTGCGCCATCTCGAAATGTTTTTTTCGCCGCAATCCCATCCCTCCCTGCCTTACGCAGCCATGCTCGACGGCATTATGGATGCCTTCGATTTTGCCGCCGATCGCCACGGTATGACGGCACTGTTGATTCCCGCTCACAACCGGGAGCTTGGAGCAGAGGCCGGGTTGGCGTTTATCGAAATGGTGCTCGCCGATCGCCGACCGCGCGTCGCCGGGATTGGTATGGATTATGATGAGGCAGACCATCCTCCAGGGCTCTTCACTGCTATATATGATCGTGCGAAAGAGGCCGGTCTTGGCTTGACCATACACGCCGGAGAAGACGGTCCAGCAGAAAATGTTCGCTACGCCGTTGAACGTCTGGGCTGTCGCCGGATCGATCATGGCTATCGAGTGATCGACGATCCCACTCTAATCGAACGATGCCGCGAACTCGATGTTCTCTTCACCGTATGCCCTTCAACGACCTTGCTCATGACACCTTGGAATGATCTCAATGATCCCAAACATGCCATCCGGCAGATGTTGGACGCTGGACTGAAGCTTACGGTCGGAACGGACGACCCGGGAATGTTTGGTACGGATCTGAATCGCGAATATATGTTGCTGTTAGAGGGGGGCGTTTCTCAAGAAACGCTGGAAATATGTGCGGCCAATGGGCTGGCGTACAACTGGAACTGATTAGACTATTTGATTGAGATAAGGTTTAATGTGTCAAGTCAACACAACCTGTCCGCATAAACTTGTACTGAACGTGCACCATGATTTCTATGACAGTGAATTAAGATACACGCATAAACGTCCGCTTTCCTCAGTTTCGTCGCAAAAGCCGCCTTTCCGGATCATCGAACATAGGCGACCTACGCTATTCCCTGTCTTTCTACGCCAGCCGCGACGCTGATAATTCCTTATTGAATCCAAGCGTTTTCTGCATCTCTAATCATCCCCGAACGGCGGCGCTGGTGCTCGCCATTTAGGAACCGGGCTTAGGATGACTGCGGGACCAATCGACAGGGAAGCGCAATCGCGCGGCCGCGGATGCGGAGCGGATCATCCGCCTTGTCGCCCATCACGTCGGCGTTGAGGTTCATACCCGCAGCCCCCGCGTCTCGGCGGAACTGCCAGAGACGGTGAACACCTTAAGAGGTTGCTGCCGCCGGTTCTAAGGTCTGTGGACAATAGTGACCGTTATGAAGCCGAAGTTCACTCAGCGCTGGGCGAATAATACAGCGAACTTCAGATCCGGGTCATTAGTAAATTTAGAACTTGAAGATGGTGCCGACATATACCGCCTGATTGTCCTGACGCTCGTCAGTAATCGGTGTAAGGCGATTGTCAGGGCCCGCATAGCGCACACCAGCGGTCACATTCAGATTACGCGTCAGGGAATAGCTGGTTGCGGCATCAACGCTATATTGACGCTCACCGGCCAATGTCTGCGGTGTAGTGCCGAGGTCGCGCTTGGCGTCAAGCTGAAGGCCAGCCTTCAGGCGCGATGTCTTTTTGCTTTCCAGCGAGAAATTATTGATACCAGCAAGGTCGGACAGAACCGGATCAAGCGACTTGCTTCCGACAGTTTCCGGCAAAGCAAATTTGCGCCATCCGCGTGAAGCATCCAGGTTAAACGCGAGGGGCTGCACACCCAGCGACTCGACCGTGCTATCGTCAGCACGCATATTGCCATCATCCGCACGCACCAATACGGTGATCGAGCGACGTCCGCTCATCGATCCGCTGGTTGGCGTGAACCGGAAGCTTTTGGTGGAGCGCCCCAAAACCGCCTTTGCATAAGCAGACTGGAGCTTATCATCACGAATAGAAGGGGTGAAGGAAGAGATGCTGCCCAGCGCATTCAGTGAGACTGGCGCAATTTCACGGGCACGAAGCAATTCGCTGGCAGCACCAATTGCTGGTATAACCGCGACACTCATCGCGGCTCCTGCCAATATTGCAATTGTTATGTTCCCGAACCTGGCCATATTAAACGACTCTAAGCGCCCCTTTGTGATGCACCGAATATAGACTCAGCTGCGTCAGATTGCCAACATCCCGATATATTTTAAATAATCTGTTGCTCAAAACACACATAAGCCCCTCATGTAGTACCATCGCTTCGGCATATTGCTGGCAAGATTACGCCAGACTATACTTGCCGATTGGCGCATTCCGGCTATAGATGCGACAAGCCATATCGCGCGCAGGCGCGGCCATGTTGTTTGTCAGGCCGTTCCTTGCCCAAAAAGAAAGTATGCCATGATCACGCGGTTATCGCTCCGTTCTGCTTCCAGACTAATCGCTATTGCTGCACTTGGGGCGCTTGCAGCCTGCTCCAGCGGCAAGGAACGCGCCAAGGCAGACATTGCCGCCTCGCGCATCACGACAATCGGCGTAAACAGCTATTTGTGGCGCGCCAGCCTCGATACGCTCGGCTTCATGCCGATGCTCCAGACCGACTCCAACGGCGGCGTGATCGTGACCGACTGGTATGCCAACCCCAATGCAGCCGGCGAACGCATGAAGCTGACCGTGACGATCCTCGATCAGGATTTGCGCGCCGATGCGCTGCGCGTTGCTGCCAGCCGCCAGGTGATGCAGGGCAACCAGTGGCTTGATGCGCCGGTCAAGGCGGCTACCGTTCAAAAGCTGGAAGAGATCATCCTCACCAAAGCCCGCGACCTGCGCCGCATGGCGATCAGCGAGAACTGATCCTCTTCCCCATTCATTCGACATAGGCCGGGGCGATGCATAAACGCCCCGCGAGGGAGTTGTTAGACTATGCAGAGGCGCTTCAACCCGCTGGAGGCCGACGCCAAATGGCAGCGCGTTTGGGACGAGAAGCAGAGCTTCAAGGCTGATGACGCCAGCACAAAGCCACGCAGCTATGTGCTGGAGATGTTCCCTTATCCCTCTGGCCGCATTCATATCGGCCATGTGCGCAATTATACCATGGGCGATGTGCTGGCGCGTTTCCGCCGCATGACCGGTCATGAAGTGCTGCACCCGATGGGCTGGGATGCCTTTGGCATGCCCGCAGAAAATGCGGCGATGGAAAAGAAGGTCCATCCCGGCGACTGGACCCGCTCCAACATCGCCAACATGAAAGCGCAGTTGAAGCGCCTCGGTTTTGCGCTCGACTGGAGCCGCGAGCTGGCGACCTGCGAGCCGGATTATTATGGGCAGGAGCAGGCGCTGTTCCTCGACCTCTATGAAAACAATCTGGTCTATCGCAAGGAGAGCGCGGTTAACTGGGATCCGGTCGATATGACCGTGCTGGCGAACGAGCAGGTGATCGACGGCAAGGGCTGGCGCTCTGGCGCGCCGGTAGAAAAACGCAAGCTGAGCCAGTGGTTCCTGAAAATCACGCAATTTGCCGATGATCTGCTTAATGGGCTGAGCGCGCTCGACCAATGGCCGGACAAGGTGAAGCTGATGCAGGAGAACTGGATCGGCAAGTCCGTCGGCCTGCAATTCCGCTTCAAGCTCGATTCTATAGTGGACGATATAGATAGTCTTGCGGTCTTCTCGACCCGCCCGGACACTATCTTTGGCGCGAGCTTTGCCGCCATTGCAGCAGACCACCCTATTGCTCTGGAACTGGCAAAGAATGATGCGAAGCTCGCGGCTTTTGCTGATGAATGCCGCGCATCCGGCACCGCTGCCGCCGACATCGAAACGCAGGAGAAGAAGGGCTATGACACCGGCATTTCGGTGATTCACCCGTTCACCGGCACGAAGCTCCCGCTGTTCGTCGCCAATTTCGTGCTGATGGACTATGGCACCGGCGCCGTTATGGCTGTGCCCGCACACGACCAGCGCGATCTTGATTTTGCGCGCAAATATATGCTCGCCACGCCCCGCGTCATCTCCGCCGATGGCGAAGATGCACCTGTGGGCGATGAGGCCTATAGCGGGCCGGGCACGCTCATCAATTCCGATTTCCTCGATGGCAAGGATGTAGACGCCGCCAAGGCTGAAGTCATCCGCCACGCCGAAGAGGGTGGCTGGGGGCAGGGCACGACCGTGTGGCGTCTACGCGACTGGGGCGTCTCGCGCCAGCGCTATTGGGGCACCCCGATTCCGTTTATCCATTGTGAGGCATGTGGCGTTGTGCCCGTGCCCAAGGATCAGTTGCCGGTCATATTGCCTGAGGATGTCAGCTTCGAAATTCCTGGCAACCCGCTGGAACGCCACCCGACATGGAAACATGTCGACTGCCCGAAATGTGGCAAGGCGGCGCAACGCGAAACCGACACGCTCGATACATTCGTCGATTCAAGCTGGTATTTCATCCGCTTCGCCAGCCAGCCCGATGACAAGCCATTCGACAAGGAAACCGCCGAGAAATGGTTGCCGGTCGGCCAATATATTGGCGGGATCGAACATGCGATCCTGCATCTGCTCTATGCCCGCTTCTGGACCCGCGCCCTCGCCTATTGCGGCAAGATCGACGTAACCGAGCCATTTGCAGGCCTGTTCACGCAGGGCATGGTGACCCACGAGACCTATAAATCCCCGCAAGGCAAATGGCTCGCGCCTGATGAGGTCAAAAAGAGCGGCGATAATTATATAGTGTCTGCTACAGGCGATCCGGTCACGCTCGGTCGTGTCGAGAAAATGTCGAAGTCGAAGAAGAATGTCGTCGATCCCGATGATATTATCGACCAATATGGCGCGGACGCCGTGCGCTGGTTCATGCTGTCCGACAGCCCGCCGGAGCGCGACCTTCCCTGGACCGACAGCGGCATTGAGGGGAGCTGGCGCTTCATCAACCGCCTGTGGCGCCTGTTCGGAGACGCTGGCGACGCGGGCGAGGGCGCGGATAAAGCGCTCGACCGCAAGCTGCACCAGACCATTGACGGCATCGCCAGGGATATTGAAGCGCTCTCCTTCAACAAGGCGGTGGCGAAAATCTATGAGCTGACCAACGCCATCGAAAAAGCCAAGCCATCGGCCAGCCGCAGCCATGCGATCCGCACGCTCGCGCAACTGGTCGCGCCGATGGTGCCGCACCTCGCCGAGGAAGCGTGGGCGGAATTGGGCGGCCAAGGCCTGATCGCCGACGCGCCATGGCCACCAGTCGACCCGGCTTTGCTGGTCGATGATGAAGTCACCATCGCCTGTCAGGTAATGGGCAAATTGCGCGATACCATCACCGTCGCCAAGGGCCTGCCCAAGGACGAGCTGGAGAAGCTGGCGCTGGCCGCACCTAATGTAGTGCGCATTATAGATGGGGCCACGCCGAAAAAAGTGATTGTGGTGCCGGATCGTCTGGTCAACATAGTCATATGACCCGCGCTTTCACCTCCGCCGTTTCACTTGCGCTTCTGCTGGCGCTTTCCGCCTGTGGGCTGCAGCCCATGTATGCGGGCGGCAGGTCCGGCGCGGTGGCGCAGGCTATCGGCAGCGTTGAAGTCGAGGACATTGAGGGCAAGGCTGGATGGCTGGTGCGCAATGCGCTCAATGACCGGCTCGAAGCCATATCGAGCGGCGAGGGGCCAGCCTATCGCCTGAAAGTGGTGCTGGATGACCAGATCACCGGCTTTGGCGTCCGCCTCGACGATGCCGTGACACGTGAACGCCGCACCTTACGCGCGCGCTATCAGCTCTTCGACGCGGCAACCGGCGCACTGATGCTCGACGCCACAGCAGGTTCAGACGCCGGCCTGGATGTTTCCAGCAGCGAATATGCCACGATTGCGGCAGAAGACAGCGCATTAGAACGCCTTTCCGTGCGCATCGCCGACCAGATTATCGCGCGCATGGCACAGAAAATCCGCGCCTCTCAGACTGGCCAGACCGAGACGCCATGAAGGCCAACCGGCCCCAGATCGAAAAAGCGCTCAACGCCCCGAGCGAAGATATCCGCATATTCCTGCTCTATGGCCCGGATGAAGCCAGCAGCAATGCGCTGGCCAAACGTCTGGAAAAAGCGATGGGCGAGGGGGCGCAACGCATTGATCTGGATGGCGCGACCCTCAAAGGCGACCCGGCACGACTGGCCGATGAAGCCGCCGCGATCTCCATGTTTGGCGACAAGCAGTGGGTACGCATCAGCGGCGCAGGCGAAGAAAGCGTGGCGGCCATCGAGGCGCTGCTCGAAGCCCCGCAGGCGGGCAATCCGGTTGTTGCTTTAGCAGGCGCTATAAAAAACACCTCAAAGCTCGCCAAGCTGTGCCTCGGCCACCCCGCCGCCATGGCGTTCGCCAGCTATGCGCCAGACGAACGCGATGCGGGCAAAATCGCCATCGAGCACGCACGCACGCTGGGCCTGCGCCTCTCACCGGACCTTGCCCGGCGCGTCGCCGAAATAGCGAATAATGACCGCGCCCTGATGGCCAGCGAGGTCGAGAAAATAGCGCTCTATCTGGACGCCACGCCCGAAACCCCGCAGGAAGCGACGGCCGAAGCACTGAACGCCCTCTCCGCGCAAAATACGGAGGCGAATATCGGCCCGCTGGTCAATGCCGTGCTGGGTGGCGATATCGGCAGCCTGCACCATGAAATGGCAACGCTATCGGCCAGCGGCACCCCGCTTGCTGCCATCACCCGACCATTGTTGAGCCGCGCCATGCTGATCGCGCAGATACAGGCAGAGTTTGAAAAAACCGGCAGCATGGACCGCGCCATGGAAAGCGCCGGGCGCGCCATCTTCTGGAAAGACAAACCGCACGTGCACCGGCAAGTGCGCAACTGGAACATCGCCGCCGTTTCACGCCTGATGCACCGCCTGCTCGAAGCCGAACGCGCAACCCGCGATTCCAAAGGACCGGGGGACATCGCCGTGAAACAAGAATTACTGACGATCGCACGGCAGGCAGCGCGAAACAGGTAACCTCTTGCAGCCGTGACAGGAAAGGCACATATTCCCGTCATGGACAAAATGAATCTCACCGACGAAGAATGGCGCGAGAAACTCTCGGCCGAACAATATCATGTGCTGCGTCAAGCAGGCACGGAGCGCCCCTTTACTGGCGTTTATGATCATAGCTTCGATGATGGCACCTATTTGTGCGCCGGGTGCGGGGCAGAACTGTTCGAGAGCGAAGCGAAATATGACAGCGGCTGCGGCTGGCCCGCCTTTATGGCCCCGGCTGACAATAAGGCCATCGACAATATCGAAGACAACAGCCTGGGCATGCGCCGCGTCGAGGTGCGCTGTTCGCGCTGTGACGGACATCTGGGCCATGTCTTCCCCGATGGCCCGGGCGAAAATGGCCTGCGCTATTGCATCAACAGCCTGTCGATGGATTTCAAACCGCGCGAATAGATTTCCCGCTCATATGGCCCCATAGAGCGGGCCGGTACGCGACGGCCCCTTGTGCCGAACCGTGTTAAGCCCGCGTTCAACCACCCCTATGGATAGCAAATGCTTGCTTGTCGCTGATTCCGGTACAAGCTAAGGCGAAACATTCATAGAAGGCGAGCCACCACAGCATGACCATGCTGCAAAAAGCAAAACTCTGGTTCTGGCGTTTTTTCAAGATTGGCCTGCTGCTCTGCGGCGCCGGGCTGATTGCGCTTGTCGCCGCTGTAATCGTCGCTATGCAGTCCTTGCCTAGCTATAACAGCCTGAAGTCTTCACCCAATGGTCAGATGATACGGGTTCATGCCGCCGATGGCTCCGTGATCGTTTCCATGGGACCAAGTTTCGGACGCTGGCTCAGCCATGATGAAATTCCCCAGGTGATGAAAACCGCGATGGTCGCAGTGGAAGACAAGCGATTCCAGTACCATCCCGGCGTCGATCCTGTCGGCATGGCCCGCGCTGCCGTCTTTGCCATCAGGCATCGCGGGACGGGACGACGCATGCAGGGTGCATCGACCATAACACAGCAGGTCGCGCGTAATATTTTCCTCAACAATAATTATTCCATGGGTCGCAAGGTCCGCGAGATGATCCTCGCGCTGGCGATGGAGCGAAAATTCAACAAGCGGCAAATTCTCGAACTCTATCTCAACAAGGTCTATTTTGGGGGCGGCGCTTATGGTGTCGATGCAGCCAGTCGCAGGTTTTTCAGTCATCCGGCAACCCGCTTAAGCCTGCCCGAAGCCGCCATCATCGCAGGGCTGGTCAAAGCGCCCTCTACCTATAGCCCGACGGCAGACGTCGATGCGGCCATAGGCCGCGCCGGAGTTGTGCTCGATGTGATGCGCAATAATGGCGTAATCTCAAGCCAGCAGCGCGCAGCGGCACAACCTGCTCAGGTGAAAATGACGCCCGAATCTCCGCAAAACAGCGTGCGTTATTTCACCGACTGGGCGCTGCCCCAACTCGATATGCTGATCGACGAGCCCTATGAACCACTGGAAGTATACACAACTATCGACCTTGGCATGCAGAGGGCAGCAACTTCTGCGCTGCGTGGCAACACCCCCAAGGGCACACAGGCGGCGCTCGTGTCGGTGGACAGGGACGGCGCTGTGCGCGCCATGGTTGGCGGGCTGGACTATATCTCATCCAATTATAACCGCGCAACCACCGCCATGCGTCAGCCCGGTTCAGCCTTCAAGCTGTTCGTCTATCTCGCGGCGCTGGAAGGCGGCTATACGCCAAATACGCGCGTAGTCGATGCCGCTGTCGATATTGACGGCTGGAGCCCGCGCAACTCCAGTGGCCGCTATGCAGGCGAAATTAATATCCGCACCGCCTTTGCCTATTCCGTCAACACCGTGGCAGCAGAACTGGGACGGCAGATCGGTTTTGGCACCGTGGCCAATATGGCGCGACGTTTTGGCGTAAGCAGCCGGGTCAATACGCACCCCTCGATGGTGCTGGGTACATCAGAGGTACGGCTGATCGAGATGACGCAAGCCTTTGCATCTGTCGCGCGCAAGGGCGTTGCCGTCAAACCCTATGGCATCACCCGCGTAACCACAGCCGACGGGCGCGAGCTGTACAAGCATAAGGATGATACCAGCCGCGTACTCGTCGCGCCCTGGGTCGCAGCGGGGATTACAGACCTGCTGCAAACGGCCGTAAACACAGGGACCGGGCGCGCCGCACAGATAGGGCGGCCCGTCGCCGGCAAGACTGGCACAACCAGCAGCAATAAGGACGGCTGGTTCCTCGGCTTCTCCAGCGGTATCACCACAGGCGTATGGATGGGCAATGACAAAGCCAGACCCGTACGGGGGCTTTCCGGCGGTGCAGCCCCTGCACGGGCCTTTGCAGCCTATATGAAGACAGCGGTGGCCAAACGGCCGATCGAGAAATTCGATACCGAAGTGACCCTGCCCGAATGGCAACTCGAACCGGACAATGAAGCCTATTTCGGCAGTCCGGATGACATCCAATATGTCGATGAAAATGGCAATCCGATTCCCGGCGCAGTCGAAGACCCTCCCTATCCCGATTTAAATCGCGGTGGCCATCCCGATGACGAACCCGCCCGGATCGATCAGGAATGGATCAACACAGTGCTGGGTCGTGACCGCCCCACTGATGATGCACCCGATACAATGAAGAAAAAAACAGGTGAAACCAGCCCGACAGAAATAAAGCCCGCAACGGCCAGACCAGCACAACCGCCTGCACCTTCTGCCAGTCCATAGCTCTTTGCAATCAGGCCATCAGCGCATGCAAGGCAGCGCCATTGGCTCTGAGCCATGCCCGCGCAGGGGCAGTGTCTTCCCCCAGAATCCGGGCATGTGCCGCATGAAAAGCCGGGCTATGGTCCATATGCAGCAGATGCGCGACTTCATGCGCCACCGTTGCGCGGCGAACATGAGGCGGGGCGAGGATCAAGCGCCAGCTATAGCGTATATGGCCATCCACAGAGCAACTGCCCCACCGGCTGCGCGGATCGCCTATACGTACTGAGACGACATCAAGCTGTTCTTTATCTGAGAATTCCTGCGTTTCGGCGGCAAGCGTCGCCAGCGCATGGCGGCGCAGCCAACGGAGCACGCGCGGACCAATCGATTCCTCTGGTCCGCCTACCAGCAAACGGCCCTCTTCCAACACCGGCATCCGCGCCAATGCCTTTTCCCATATGATGAGACGCTCTGTGCCCTCAACCATGATCCGCGCGCCCGGCTCCAACCGCTGCGGCTCCACTGTCCGTGCTATCTGGCTTTTTACCCAGTCTTGCTGGCTACACGCCCATGTTACAGCGTCACGCTCACTGCCGCGCATCGGCATGGAGAGCCGCAAGGCACCATGCACCGCATCATAGCGCAAACGATAGCCCCTGGCCTGACGGTAGCGACGTACCAGCACCGGCAGACTGCGCCCGTCTATCTCAAGAACCGGCTCAGATTTCATGCGAAACAAGATGCGCCTCCAGATCTTGCCCCTCCGCTTCATCAACCGTCCAGCCGCGCACGGATTCACCTGCACGATGCACTGCTTCCCGATCTCCGCTCAGAAGATAATGCCATTCGGGCAGCGGTCGGCCTTCATTGCGCAGCCGATAGGCGCAAGTCTGCGGCAACCACATAATCTCACCAACCGTTTCCGGGGTCAGGCGGACACAATCAGGAACATGGTCGCGGCGATCACCATAGCTGGTGCAACAGCCCTTGTCCTTGTCGAGCAGAGTGCAGACGATATTGCTGAAATAAATATCGCCCGTATCTTCATCTTCCGCCTTGAGCAGACAGCATTTCCCACATCCGTCGCACAGGGCCTCCCACTCCTGGGCAGAAACATCGCCCAGCGGCAGCTCCCAAAAGCGCGGGCGCACGGTCACTGCCTATTGCACCCAGCGGTCAAGCGCCTGGGCAATCTCTTCGGGCAAGCCTTCTTCTTGCGGCGTAGAAGGGTCATCAACAGGCACCAGCGCAATCGGCTCCCCCTTTGGCCCGAAAAGATAGGGCGTGCGGCTGTGACTGACGAGATATTCCGAACTGCCCTCATGTTGCTCCTTGTTATATACAACAACAAAAGCCTTGGCGACGGTGGCAATCTCTTCCGCTGTGCCCGTCAAACCTACCAGCTGCGGGTGAAAGGCGGAAACATAGTTTTTAATAACTGCCGGCGTGTCACGCTCAGGGTCCAGCGTTACAAATATCGGTTGTATTTTGGCCGCACGTTCGGGCGATTGTTTTGCGAACAGGCTATAACCCTGCGCAATGCGTTGCAGGTCAACCGGGCAGACATCAGGGCAATAGCTATAACCAAAATAGATCAGGCGGTATTTCCCGTCAAAATCGCTCCAGCTTGTTTTACCGCCATCCTGATTGGTGAGGGTGAAGGCCCCGCCAATGCGGGCACCGACCAGACTGCCCCTCTCGCTGTCCGCGCTTGTTCCGGAATCCGGGGTGTCAGCGTCAGGAGATGCAGAACATGCAGCAAGCGCAAGCGCACCACACAGGTTTAAGACAATAGCTTTGTTCATCATTGGGCCAGCTTTGCCGTGATAATTCTCCATTGGCAATTGCCAATAGACTCGAAAACACGCCATAGTGTCCTTATGTATAGAGAAAGCAACAGACCCAAAGCGTCATATAATATGCTGCAACGCCTTATATTCCCCCTCCTGCTTATCGTAGCAATATGGCCCTCCATGGCGCTGGCCGGCTTTTCCGATGGCTATAATTTTCTGAAGGCCGTCAAGGACAAGGATGGCGGGAAAGTCACAGAATTAACCGGCAGGCCGGGTTCTACCATCATCAATACACGCGACATTTCCACAGGTGAAACAGCTCTGCATATTGTCGTCCAGCGGCGCGATGCAGCATGGGTTGCTTTTTTGCTCAGCAAAGGCGCCAACCCGAATATCACCGATAGCAGCGGCACGACTCCTCTCATACTGGCAACACAATTGCGTTTCATTGAAGGGGCCGAAATCCTGCTTAACGAGGGCGCGCAGGTCAATAAACCCAACAGTAGCGGGGAAACAGCGCTGATCCGCGCTGTGCAATTGCGCGATATAGCGCTGATTCGACTCCTCGTGAAACAAGGCGCTAACCCGGACAAGACAGATGCCCTCGCTGGCATGTCTGCACGGGATTATGCGATTCGCGATGGACGCAGCCAGACGATCCTCGATATTCTCGACACGGCTGAGACGAAAGACGCGCCTAGCGGGCCGATACAAGGCCCGGTATTTTAGATTCAGCCCATGCAGGTCTGCGAAATGAAAAAGGGAGAGGGCAGCCCCTCTCCCTTATATCTACCTGTTTTCAGTCAGAGGCTATCTTCAGCGATAGAAGATATGCTTGTCTATCGATGCCAAACGCGGGCGGGTGCGCCATGAAGGCGACACATAACGCGCATGGAAATATAGCGCGCCCTCGGCTTCGCTTTCCCAACTGTTGTTCTGGGCAATCCGCGCGATTGCAATGGCTGTTTTCCAGGCCCGGCGTTTTGTCTTGGGCGCAGGCAGCTTGCCACGACGCACAAAGCTGAACTGATAGGGCTGCAACACAACGGAGCACAGGCTGTTAGCGAAACGCGGCGATTCCGCACGATTAATCACCACACGGGCAACTGCCAGCTGGCCTTCCAGGCTTTCACTGCGCGATTCAAAGAAAACCGCAGTGGCAAGACACTGTGTCTGGGTATCAAGAGGCGTGCTTGTGTCAGTATCAGCAACAAGCGCTGCGAGCGAACCATAAGCCTTGCTGTCGGATGTATCGGCAACAGCCTCATCCAAAGGCTGAACCACTTCTTCGAGCGGGGCAAAAACCACTGTTTGCTCTATGCTCGGGTCAGAAGTGAGAGAATCTGCTTCTTTCGGGGCAACAGACGCTTCTGTTACGACCGTGGGGATATTGTCATCCGCCATTGAAACACCGCTCATGATAAATGCGGTGCAGGAAAAAAGGGCAAGCCCTGCCATATTGGCGGACTTCAATCGATAACTCATATACCATCGTCAATATGCGGTTGGTCGGTTCTGAACGTCACATGTTTGTTATTATTATAGAACGTTGACCCGCCACCCGTCTGCGTGTTTACCGCATTTCGTTCAACAATGAACGACACTCGGCAACCTGCGCGTGATCTGTGCTGGCGCGCCTATTGGCTAATGAAACCTTAAAGTCAACCTTCCTTAACCATAGCAGCGACCAACTGTTCTGCATTCGCGACATCAAGCTCGATAATCCATAAATCCGGGTCGGACAGACAGCGCCTATCAAGATATAGTGTCATTTTTTCCGGATCACCGCTATATTCTGTGGCAATAGGCATAAGTTGGTAGCCACCCGCAAAGTCTGAAATACGCTCCAGACTGCGTATTTCTCCGTCTGGGCTGCGCAGCTGCACTATAATGGCCCCACTGATGGGGTCGCCCTTGTGTAAAACCGTTGCAAAGCCGCCCTGTGCCTGGGTTTGGCGGATCAAGGCCTGTATAATGATCTGGCTGGTTAAGCGCTCAGCCATGGTTATGACTGTGATCTATTTGCATCATTCAGCGAAATTATAACCGGGAAGCGACGACAATTCATATTGTGAGCGCATGAATGTACCGGTCCCCCGGCCGATTTCTTCACCTGTTTCATCTATCAGGACAGCTTCTGCAACATAAACACGGCGCTGCCCACTAACCCACCGCCCCTCTGCACGCACAGGGCCTTTCCGCAATGGCCGTGTAAACAGCAGATTGAACCCGGTTGTCAGCAAAAAGCGATCACTTACAAGGCTATTGGCTGCATAGAAGGCAGCGTCATCCAGCATTTTGAAATATATTGTGCCGTGCACAGCGCCCGCAGCATGATAGACATTTTCATCTACATCGAACTCGATAACCGAGCGACCCGCCTCAACAATCTTGAGACGGGACGAAAACATGCTGTTGATAGGTGCTGAAGCGTAAAGCCGTTCAAGTGCACGGAAATGCGCCTGCTCCCCGGAAGGGGGCTGATGGACATTGCCTTCAGGCAGCGTCACGCGACTCTTCACCTGATAATAAAGCAAACAAGGCTTCGTCTGAGCCCGCCCCTCTTATGCACGCAATATTATGGTCATTGCGCAGATAACGTGACACCCGCGCCAATGTCTTGAGGTGCTCAGCGCCACTGTCGGCAGGCGAAAGCAATGAAAAAATCACGTCCACAGGCGTATCATCCACCGCGTCAAAAGCTATTGGTTCTTCAAGATGCAACACCATAGCATGAACACGCTCGAGCGTCTGCAGCTTGGCATGTGGGATAGCGATACCACCGCCAAAACCGGTGGAACCGAGTCGTTCCCGCTCCATCAGGCTGTCATACACCTCAACCGCATCAAGATCATACGCTTTGGCGGCAACATCAGCCAGTTTTTGAAACACATGTTTTTTGCCGGGCGTCGACAGCTTCGCATAAACCGTCGCCGGTACTACAAGATCATTGAAATCCGTCATGTAAATGCTCTGGCTACGGATGAATCCATATGTCCATCCATCAACGCCAACGGCCCCCCGCTGTGGCGTTTCGTTACAAACTAAAGCCCGGCCGCATAAGCGCAGTTTCCAATAACGTCAACAGCGGGCGGGCTTTGTTTAGCAGTAATGCCGTTAAAAAGCTGTCAACCGCGCGGTTCCACCCAGCCTATCGACCCGTCTTGCCGCCGATAGACCATATTATAGGAAGATGTGCCCGCATTTTTGAACAACAAGGCATTGGTGTTGCGCAAATCCAGCATCATCACCGCATCCGACACGCTGGTTTCGGGAATATCGACTCTCGTCTCCGCAATGATCACAGGCGCATCGACAGGTTCTTCTTCTTCATGAGCGGATGCAAAGATCGTATAGCCTGCCCCATCATAATCAAAGCCGTTCAACCCGTTTTCGGGGTTGCGCGCTGCCTCTGCCGCCGCTGTTTGCGCATGCCTGTCTTTGAGGCGGCGCATATAGCGGCGTAACTGTTTCTCGATCCGGTCAGCAGCCAGGTCAAAACACACATGCGCATCCTGCGCTTCGCCAGCGCCCTTGAGTATCAAGCCCGCCATGACATGGCACACAATATCGCAATGAAAGGCGCCATGGGGTGCTGGTCGGAAAGTGACATGCGAGGATATGGTGCGGGAGAAATATTTTTCGGCGATGGCTTCCAATCGTGATGTGACATGCTCCTGCAGAGCTTCACCCGTGTCGACCTGATGACCGGAAATACGAATGTCCATCTAATGTTTCTCCTTTGCTTTTTGCGGAGCCCGGCAGGATGCCGCTCCGATAGTCCACAGCTTTTATGCTGCAGATTCCTTTTCTCTTACAGCCCAGAGCGGAGAGTCCAGCGTCTCGACAAAGGCGCGGTGCCTTTCCAGCTCTTCAGGCTTGGCAGAGAATAATCGTGGCGCATGCTGCTTTTTATGCGGCCTATCAATTTTCGGGCTATTCTCTACAGATTCATCACCCGATGAAACCGCGCTTTCCTCACCCAGACCCAAGCCTATCTGCCGCCCACCGGTTAGCTCAATATAGACCTGCGCCAGCAGTTCCGCATCGAGCAATGCGCCATGCTTGACACGGTGGCTGCGGTCTATGCCATAGCGTGTGCAAAGCGCATCAAGACTGTGCTTTGCTCCGGGGTGGGCGGTGCGCGCCATGGCCACTGTATCGATCATCCGTTCCATCGAAACTTCGACACGGCCGCATGCGCGCAGTTCATGGTTGAGGAAACCAAAGTCAAAGCGTGCATTATGCGCCACCAACATGGAATCCCCAAGAAATTCGAGCAATTCCTCCGCTTTCGCAGCAAAAAGCGGTTTATCCTTCAAAAAGGCATCGGAAAGCCCGTGCACCGCCTGCGCTGAGGCAGGCATCGCGCGCTGTGGGTTATAATAGCAATGATAGGTTGCTCCGGTAGGAACCCGGTTCAATAATTCGATACAACCAATCTCAACCATACGGTCACCCGTCAAAGGATCGAAACCTGTTGTTTCTGTGTCGAATATAATTTCGCGCATCGACTCTAATACTTCCTGACCTCAGTATCCGCCTGCTTTTCCCATAAGGCAAGGGATCAAAGCACGAACCTGCGCTCTTGTGCGGTGAAATGTCGTGCCTGTGTCGATAATATGATCAGCCTTTTGCCTTTTGAGTGCATCCGGCATTTGTAATTTCAATATGTGCCGAAATTTCGCGGCTGTCATGCCAGGACGAGCCAACACACGCTTGCGCTGCTTCCAGGCAGGCGCACTCACCACGATCACCCCATCCAGCTTACGCTCGCCATGCAATTCGAACAGCAACGGAATATCGAGGATGACAAACGGCCGTGACCGGGTACGACGGAGAAATTTGCGCCGTTCCGCATGCACCATCGGATGAATAATCGCCTCCAGTGCCTTGCGTTCATGCGGATGCGCCAGCACGATCCCTGCCATTTTTGCACGGTCCAGCCCGGCTGGTCCCGTCGTGCCGGGAAAGCGGGATTCTATGGCGGGCAGGGCCTTGCCACCGGGCCCTTGCATTATATGAACCTGCGCATCTGCATCGAAAACCGGCACACCCATTTTCTCAAACATGGACGCGACCGCACTTTTGCCCATCCCGATAGAACCGGTAAGACCATAGACCAGCGCCATGACTAACCCGCCGCCAAAAGCCGCATGCGGAGCTCATCATCAAAGTCACGCGGGGCCTGCGCATCGAAGAAAATATCAAAGGCAAGGGCAGCCTGCCCAATCAGCATTTCCATGCCATCGATAGTGTTTAGCCCACAGGCGCGTGCTTGCATCAAAAGCTCCGTATCCAGAGGCGTATATACTATATCATAGACTACAGAATTATCAGACAGGGGGGAAAGGTCGAGTTTCAACGGTGCCTGCCCCTGCATGCCCAATGGGCTGGTGTTCACCAGCAAATTCACAGCAGGCAGCGGATCAACCATGTTGATAACCCTGCCTTTGACACCACCACGGTCCAACAATGCCTGCCCCTTAGCAGCATCACGCACCATGATGATAATATCTTTCACGCCGGTTTGGCTCAGTGCATAAAGTACCGCGCGCGCTGCGCCGCCTGCCCCGATAATCAGTGCGCTATCGCCCTTCCAGCCCGAAGCCTGAAGCGGTGCGAGAAAGCCACCGGCATCGGTATTCGTGCCGATAAGCGGCCCGGCTGTCTCGCATGCGACGGTATTCATTGCGCCAATACTATCCCCCACGCCGCCGGGATCACTCACATAGTCCATCACCGCGACCTTATGCGGGATGGTGACATTACACCCAAGCCAGTCTGGGTCAGCACGGCGCTTGAGAAAATAGGCCGCCAGCTCGTCAGAACGTACATGGGTTTTGCGATATTCCGCCTCTATGCCCAGTTTTTCAAGCCAGAAGCCGTGAATGACGGGAGATTTGCTATGGGCAATCGGATCGCCAATCACTTCAGCATAGGGTAATGCGTTTTCACTCATGCCGCCAAAACGCCCCGAATGCGCAAAAAGTCAAGCAAGCTGAGCAACGGCAAACCCTGAATCGCAAATTGTGTGCCTTTGATTGCGCTAAAAAGCTGCGCACCCGGCCCTTCAATACGATAACAGCCAACACACCAGCGACATTCCTCCCAGTCAGCGTCCAGATAGGAGGCGATGAAATCATCGCTCAATGCGCGCACGCTGAGCTTCGCTGTCTCAATATGACGCCAGACGGGAACGCCATTTTCACAAATGACCGCCGCACTATGCAGGCTGTGTGATCTGCCGGAAAGCATGCGCAATATACGCACAGCATCCTGTCTGTCCGTCGCTTTGTCCAACATATCCCCACCCTCCAGCTCCAATGTCTGGTCACAGCCCAGAACCAGCGTACCGGGCACGCGCATGGACAGGCGCAGCGCTTTCATCTCGGCCAGCGCATCAGCCACCTCTCGCGCATTGCGGCCCTCTGCACGCAAACCGTCTTTCAGGGATTCTTCATCAACATTGGGTGACAAAAGTTCAAAGGGTACACCAGCCGCCTTCAACATAGCGCGACGACTTTTGCTCTGAGAGGCCAGAATGAGCACTGTATCATTATCACTCATGACAAGCTGCCCTCTGCCCCTCCATCATCAATGCGGATGAACCGGTCATTGAACAGATTGATAATCGCTGCTGCGGCTTCCTCAATTGAGCGTCGGGTCATATCGATTGTCGGCCAGTCCTGATCCGCGATCATACGCCGGGCGAAAGCCATTTCTTCCTGTATCCGGTCAATATCTACATAGGCTGTCTCTGGCGCCTGATTGAGCGAAAGAAGGCGGTTGCGGCGGATTTGGACCAGTCGTTCGGGGTTAAGCGTCAAGCCTACGACCATCGGATGTTCCAGCCTGTATAAGCTGGAAGGTGGCGGAGATTCAGGGACAACCGGGATATTGGCGGTTTTATACCCGCGATTGGCAAGATAAATGGATGTTGGCGTTTTGGAGGTTCGCGAAACGCCGACCAATATAATATCTGCCTCTTCCCAATTTTCTTCACCCACGCCATCATCATGCGCAATTGTATATTGAATCGCCTCAATCCGGGCGAAATAGGCCTCATCAAGAATATGTTTGCGCCCCGGTCTGTTGCGTGTTTCCTGACCCAGGATGCTAGACATGGCATCCGTTACCCTGTCTAGCGGGGCAACATGGGGCAGGCCCAATGCCCGGCACTGATGTTCCAGCTTGCGTCGCAAAACAGGGTTGGACAAGGTGAACAGCACAAGGCCGGGATTATTGGAGATTTCACTCAATATACGCCCAAGATGCTCCTCAGACCGAACCATCGGCCAGAAATGCCGAATGGCCTCGACATCCTCAAACTGTGCAATGGCTGCTTTGGCAATGCTTTCCAGTGTTTCCCCTGTTGAATCCGAGAGCAAATGAAGATGAAGCCGGGTCATAGGGTAAAAATGTTGGGGAGCTGTGGATAAATCAAGGGAGAGAGTCGTGGATAAAGTACCATCACTTGTTTTTGCCCCTTTTGCTGCCAGTTACCCACAGCTCTTCCATAAGGGCATATTTTTGTCCACAGCCAGTGAATAATGAGGATGGTTTTTTCGAATCTGCGGAAAATATTGATAATCTGGTATTCCACACTGTTGGCAAAACCGTGGGCAACGCATAAACCCCACAACCAACAGACCAACAACTTAATCAATTATTAATATATATTATAAGGTATTAAGAGACATGTGTTCGGCGCCCGCCAAGCCTCTTCTCGCTGTGTTGCACGGGCAGCGCATTGAGCCTGCTCCCAAATGGATGATGCGCCAGGCTGGTCGATATCTTCCTGAATATCGTGCTTTACGAGCCGATAAGGGTGGTTTTCTGGAACTGGTCTATGACAGTGAAGCTGCTGCGGAAGTGACAGTGCAGCCCTTGCTGCGTTTTGGCACGGCTGCTGGTGGTCTCGATGCTGCCATTCTTTTTTCCGATATTCTTATCGTGCCTTATGCCATGGGACAAAAACTCTGGTTTGAGGCGGGCGAAGGGCCAAGGCTTGCTCCGATATTGGCGGATACAGATCTGTCAGAATTGACACCGGACTGGGGCCGTTATGAGGCGATTTACGAGACGGTGCGTCTGGTAAAGGCACGTCTGGCTCCTGAAACAACCTTTCTGGGCTTTGCAGGAAGCCCCTGGACGATAGCAACCTATATGGTGGCGGGTCAGGGTAGCAAGGATCAGGTAATAGCCCGCAGGCTGGCTTATATCGAACCTGAGCGCTTTCAGACAATCATCGATGCTATTGTCGATGCGACTGTGCCCTATCTCATTGGTCAGATTGATGCCGGGGTTGATGCTGTTCAGCTTTTCGACAGCTGGGCAGGGAGCTTGTCGCCCACGCAATTTGAGAAATGGGTGATTGCGCCCAACCGCACCATCGTTGATCGGGTGCGCGCTGAACGACCCGATGTGCCGATTATCGGTTTTCCCAAAGGGGCAGGGGCCAAATTACCGCAATATGCCCGTGAAACGGGCGTTGATGCTGTGGGACTGGATGAAACGGTTGATCCCGTGTGGGCCAATGCGGTATTGCCTGACGCTCTTCCGGTTCAGGGTAATCTTGATCCGCTTGCGTTGATAGCAGGTGGAGACGCCTTGGAATCCGCAATAGATCATATTCTTGCAGCTTTTCCCGATCGGCCCCATATTTTCAACCTTGGGCATGGCATAGTTCTGGATACGCCTGTTGCGCATGTAGAGGATATGTTGGCACGATTGGGAAGAAGACAAAGCATAGTGAGTATATCATCATGAGTTTTCTGGGAGCTGCCTATCTCTGGGTGAAGGCTGCACATATAATTTTCGTCATTTTTCTGATGGCCGGTTTATTCATGATGCCGCGTTTTTTCGTCTATCATCAGGAATGTGACGTCGGTTCGGAAGAAGACAGGAAATGGATCATCCGTGAGGACAAATTGCGGCGGATCATCCTCAACCCGTCACTCGTTATCGTGTGGATATTGGGTCTTATGCTGATGGTTGAGATACGCGCATGGGAAATGCCCTGGTTTCATGCAAAATTGCTGCTGGTCCTGCTGCTTTCTGGCTATCATGGATGGATGATCGGTTATGTGAAAAAACTGGCTCAGGGCATTCGCGCTCTGAGTGACCGGAAATTACGCATGATCAATGAAATTCCGGGGATTATGGCTGCCGTAATCGTGATACTGGCTGTTACGAAACCTTTTTAGCTCTAAGCTGTCCGTGCGTTTATGGCGTATAACGATATCAGGATTACTTGACTTAAAGTGAGTACAGTTTTAACGGAGGCAATAACAGGCGACGCTATTGCTGCGCCGATTTCCTTCCAGCCGAAACATCGGCACTTCCACATCATCCCAGTAGACGGACATATCGTCTTTTTTCGGACTATCACCGATGCATCTTAAAGAACTCAAAAAAAATACACCTGCAGACCTTGTCACCATGGCCGAAGAATTGGGCGTGGAGGGTGCATCAACGCTGCGTAAGCAGGACCTCATGTTTGCCATTCTCAAGGCTGAGGCTGAAAATGGTGAGCAAATCATGGGCCTGGGCACGATTGAGGTGTTGCAGGATGGTTTCGGATTTTTGCGGTCGCCGGAAGCCAATTATCTGGCTGGACCGGACGATATTTATGTCTCACCCAATCAGGTACGCAAATTTGGCCTGCGCACGGGCGATACTGTAGAAGGTGAGATCCGCGCGCCCAAGGATGGCGAGCGTTATTTTGCCCTTACCAAGCTCACCAGCGTTAATTTTGATGACCCCGATGCCGTTCGTCACCGCGTCAATTTTGACAATCTGACACCGCTTTATCCGACGGAGAAATTGCGCCTTGATACGCTTGACCCGACTGTGAAAGACAAGTCGGCTCGTGTGATTGATATTATCTCACCACAGGGCAAGGGCCAGCGAGCCCTTATCGTTGCGCCGCCACGTACGGGTAAGACTGTGTTATTGCAGAATATCGCCAAGGCAATCACGGATAATCACTCGGAAGTGTTCCTCATAGTGTTGCTTATAGATGAGCGTCCTGAGGAAGTGACTGACATGCAGCGTAGCGTGGATGGTGAAGTTGTTTCGTCAACCTTCGATGAACCGGCAGCACGACATGTGCAAGTTGCTGAAATGGTTATTGAAAAAGCCAAACGTCTCGTTGAGCACAAGAAGGATGTTGTTATCCTCCTTGATAGTATCACACGTCTTGGTCGTGCGTATAATACAGTTGTGCCCAGCTCCGGCAAGGTGCTGACAGGTGGTGTGGACGCGAATGCGCTTCAGCGTCCCAAGCGGTTTTTTGGTGCGGCGCGTAATATTGAAGAGGGCGGTTCGCTTTCGATCATCGCTACCGCGCTTATCGACACTGGTAGCCGCATGGATGAAGTGATTTTCGAAGAGTTCAAGGGCACTGGCAACAGCGAAATCGTGCTAGATCGCAAGGTAGCAGACAAGCGCATCTTCCCGGCATTGGATGTTGGCAAATCTGGCACACGCAAGGAAGAATTGCTGGTTGAAAAGAGCGTTCTCAGCAAAATGTGGGTGCTGCGCCGTATTCTCATGCAAATGGGGACGGTCGATGCTATGGAATTCCTGCTCGACAAGATGAAGAATTCCAAGACTAACGAGGATTTCTTCGATTCCATGAACCAGTAAGTCGCGGAGACGTTAGGCTTTTATATGTTGGAATTTCTCACTATTGCGGCCGGCACTGTTCCGGCCATGGGTTCGCTTGCTGATATCTGGGCACATATTGTCGCCGATTTTTCTAATATAGGGTCGCCTTCTGCGCTCTCGGCTTTCGGTCAAGTGTTGATGATCGATATATTGCTGGCAGGCGACAATGCAATTGTTGTTGGCGCTCTGGCAGCTGGCCTGCCAGAAGCACAGCGCAAAAAAGTCATCATGATCGGCATTATCGCTGCGCTGGTATTGCGCATCGGTTTTGCGCTGGTCGTGACGCAGCTCATGCAGATTGTCGGTCTGATTTTCGCTGGTGGCTTGCTGCTACTCTGGGTTAGCTGGAAAATGTATCGTGAGTTGCATCATGCAGGTGAAAGCCCGGGTTCACCGGAAATGGTGGGTGATGAGCATAGTGGTATTCGTGCTGGCAAGAGCTTTGCAGCGGCCGCCTGGGCCGTAGCCGTTGCGGACGTTTCTATGAGCCTTGATAATGTTCTTGCTGTTGCAGGAGCCGCGCGTGATCACCCTGGCATTCTCATCATTGGCTTGATCCTCTCTGTGGCATTGATGGGGATTGCCGCAAATTTCATCGCCAAATATATCGAGCGCTATCGCTGGATTGCTTATGTTGGCCTGGCGGTTATTCTCTATGTTGCCGGCACAATGATTTATGAAGGATTTGTCGATAGGCATGTAGGGGTAATGACCCTGTTCTGAAGGCGTTGACTGAACGCTTTGCAGTCTGGGAAGATTGCCAGATGAACTAGGAGTAAAGGGTGCGCCATGAAATTCACTGTGAATGTTGAATGTACGCCAGAAGAAGCGCGCAGCTTTTTAGGCTTGCCGGACCTGTCTCCCATTCATGAGAAATATATCGAAACGATGATGTCTGCGATGGATGGTGCAGGCAGTATCGAACAGATGAGCAATTTAATGTCTGCTTTCTCGCCTATGGGGGATGCCAGCATGAAGATGTTCCAGCAGATGATGGACATAGGTCTGGGTGCAGCATCCGGTGGCGCTGGTTCCAAGGGCGGCAGCAGCAAAAGCTGATCGATTATGCAGTGAGCGATACAATATTTGCGCTCTCCAGCGGCAGACCGCCCGCAGGCATAGCTATTATACGCGTAAGCGGAAAAAAATCATTTGAAATCAATGGTTTATTTGTGCGTGATGCAGGCGCCATCAGCCCGCGCCATGCGATATTACGCATATTACGAAATCCCGAAAATGGCGATATATTGGATCGTGCCTTAATATTGGCATTTCGAGGACCGTATAGCGCGACCGGTGAGGATAGCGTCGAATGGCATTGCCATGGCGGCCAGGCGGTCGTGCGTGCCGTCCTTGGTGCGTTGGAGCGATTGGGCAGGACAAAGCCCGAACTTGGTTTGCGGGAAGCAGTTGCCGGAGAATTTACCCGACGCGCTCTTGAAAACGGCCGCATCGACCTGAATGAAGCTGAGGGGCTGGCGGACCTGCTTTCAGCCGAGACGGAGAGTCAGCGTCGTTCCGCACTTATGATGGCTGAAGGACATTTCTCGCGCAGGCTTGACGGGTGGCGTGAGCATTTGTTGCAATGTGCCGCGCAGGTGGAATCACTGCTCGATTTTTCCGATGAAGATGATGTGCCGGATGATGGTGCTGAATCAGAACTGCGCAGGCGGCTGGCCAGTTTGTGCGATGCGATGCAGGGGCAGCTGGCTGCACCGTCGGCAGAGCGGCTTAATGAAGGGATCAGGGTGGTTCTCGCTGGTCCTCGCAATGCTGGTAAATCGACATTGCTTAATGCACTGGCAGGGCGAGAGGCGGCCATTGTTTCCGACATAGCCGGAACGACACGTGACCGTATTGACGTGCCTGTGAGTCTGGGCGGTGTGGCCTTTACTCTCACAGACACAGCTGGCCTGACTGAGCAGAGCGATGATCGCATCGAAATGATGGGTGTTGATCTGGCGCATCAAGCGATTGAACAATGCGATATTCTTCTTTGGCTGGGTGATCCTGTTGAATGCCCTCGTACAGATGGTATCAAGGTTTCAGCACAAAAAGACAGCGCAGGCTGGCTACAGGATGAGGCCGCAGATATTGCTGTGTCGGCTGCTACTGGTGAGAATATGCAGGCTCTAATGGATATGCTGATAGCGCGTGCGGCCAGTATGATTCCGGCTGAAGGGGGTTATGCCTTGCACAAGCGGCAGCGGGATGCAGTGCTGCTTATGACCGAAAATTTGCGGATGGCTATTGGTGAAGCGGACCTTCTGATTGTGGCCGAGCATTTGCGTGGCTGTTTGCAGGAAATGGACCGTCTCACCGGTAAGGCTGGCGTAGAGGATATGCTCGGCGCTTTATTTGGCCGTTTCTGCATCGGTAAATAGCTGGGCCACTCATTGTTTCACGTGAAACAATGAATGCGATAAATCGCTTTGACCGTGATGCTGTGCCCGCCTATTGAGCGGCTATGAGTTGGGATTTCGATGTTATCATTATCGGTGGCGGCCATGCCGGGACCGAAGCTGCTGCTGCGGCTGCGCGCAAAGGTGCGCGTGTGGCACTGGTAACATTTGATCCGGATGCTATCGGTGCCATGTCCTGCAACCCCGCTATCGGTGGTCTCGGCAAAGGGCATCTCGTCCGTGAGGTGGATGCGCTTGATGGCATTATTGCACGCGCTTCGGATGATGCGGCCATTCATCATCGCATGCTCAATTCGAGCAAAGGCAAGGCTGTACAGGGGCCGCGCATTCAGGCGGACCGCAAACTTTTTCGTGCTTCGGTTCAGCGGCAGGTCGCAGCGCAAAACAATCTGAAGGTTATTGCAGGTGAAGCAGCGGACCTTGTTCTTGAGGGCGATAGCAAGGTTGCCGGTGTAATACTGGGTGATGAGAGCATCATTACTGCGCCGACCGTGGTGTTGGCTACCGGCACATTTTTAGGCGGCAAGCTGTTTCGGGGTGAAGAGAGTTTCATCGGCGGGCGTGTCGAGGAACGCGCCGCAACCCTGCTTGGTGAGCGGTTGCGCAGTCATGGCTTGCCTCTGGGACGATTGAAGACAGGCACGCCGCCACGGCTTGATGGGCGGACAATCAATTGGGCTGTTCTGGATTCTCAGCCTTCTGATGATGGCAACTGGATGATGAGTGCAATGGCTGGCAGAGCTGGGAAGGGCCGATTGCTCCCGCAAGTGAGTTGCGCCATTACCCGCACCAACAACCAGGCGCATGAAATTATTCGCTCAGGTCTGGATCGCTCCCCATTATTCAGCGGTGCGATAGAGGGCAGGGGCCCGCGCTATTGTCCATCAATTGAGGATAAAATCCACCGCTTTGGCGATCGTGACGGGCATCAGATATTTCTGGAGCCGGAGGGTCTGGATACGCATCTTGTTTACCCCAACGGGATCAGCACTTCGCTGCCTGTTGATGTGCAACTGGCAATGTTGCGTTCAATGGCGGGGCTGGAGCGGGTTGATATGGAAGTGCCCGGCTATGCGGTGGAATATGATTATCTTGATCCGCGCTCACTTGACCGGACATTGGGTCTGAATGCGATTGAAGGCCTATATTGTGCTGGGCAGATTAATGGCACGACCGGCTATGAAGAAGCCGCAGCGCAGGGCCTGGTGGCTGGTGCCAATGCAGCGGCCTTTGCGCTTGGGCAGGAGGCGTTCGTGTTGGATCGTGCCGAAAGCTATATTGGTGTGATGATTGATGACCTGATCCTTCATGGCGTCACAGAACCATATAGGATGCTGACAGCACGCGCGGAATATCGCCTGCGACTGCGCGCCGACAATGCTACGACGCGGTTAACGGGATTGGGTTTGGTGCATGGCTTGATCGCACAGAAGCGGGCTGACTGGTATGAGGCACGGTGCGCGCAGCGTGAGCGGGCTATGGGCATGCTGGCCGAAGTCAGGACGGCTTCCGATATGAAGCGCGCTGGCATTGAGGTGCGGCAGGATGGGTCGAAGCGCCCCTTGTTTGAGTGGGCACGTTTTCCTGAAATTAATGATGCGCAATTGCTGAGCATGGTGCCCGCGCTGAAAGAGCTGGATGATGATCTGCGCGAAGAGATTTTTGAGGATGCCCATTATGCGCCATATCTGGAGCGGCAATCCACTGAGATTGCAGAGCTCAGGAAGAATGAGGCGATCAAGGTTCCAGCCCTGTTCAATTATGATGATATTGGCGGTCTCTCCAATGAAATGCGTGAACGATTAAATGCAGCCCGCCCTGAGACATTGGCGGCTGCGTCGCGGATAGCCGGGATTACGCCAGCTGCATTGGCAGCGATTTTGGTGCATCTTCGGCGCAGGCCAGCGGCATGACCGAAGACGAAGCGCGTGCATGGATTGAGCAGGGGTTCGATGTTTCACGTGAAACATGGGAACGACTAGAGCGTTATGTCGCTCTCCTGTTGGAGGAGTCGGGGCAGCAAAATCTGATCTCACAATCGACCAGAGATCAGGTCTGGAACCGGCATATTGCTGATAGTGCACAATTGTTGCTGCATGTTCCGGTTGCGCCGCCTGGAGCTGCTGATGGCTTTGCCTCCGGTCCGAACTGGGTTGATCTTGGTGCGGGTGCTGGCCTGCCCGGCATAGTGGTTGCGCTGCTCTCTTCCTATCGGGTTACAATGATCGAGATGCGGCGCAAGCGGGTTGAGTTTCTGCGGCAGGTGATAGAGGATATCGGCATTGCCAATGCGTCAGTACATATGGGCAAGGTCGAAAGCGTCAAAAGGACTGATATTGGTTCTCCGGCCGCGGTAATCAGCGCGCGCGCCTATGCACCAATGCAGCGATTGATCGGGTCTGCGCACCACTTGACCAAAAAAGACACATGCTGGGTGCTGCCCAAAGGACAAAATTTCCAAAATGAATTGGATATCGCCCAGAGCCTGTGGCACAGTGATGCCAGCGCAGTGCAGAGCGTAACAGCGCCAGACAGTGCAATCATTATGCTTCGGAATGTTCGCAAGCGAAGGTGATTATTACATGATATGCATCGCAATCGCTAACCAAAAGGGCGGCGTAGGCAAAACCACAACGGCTATCAATCTCGCGACCGCGCTTGCGGCAACAGGCCAGCGCACCTTGTTGATAGACCTTGACCCGCAGGGCAACGCCTCAACAGGCCTTGGCATAGGACAGGCAGCGCGCAAACATTCAAGCTATGACTTGCTTATTGGTGATGCCGGGATTCATGATGCTGTCATTCACACCAAGGTTCCCAAGTTGGATATCATCGCTGCCACGCAAGATCTTTCAGGCGCCGAAATAGAGCTGATCGATGTCAGCCAGCGCACACATCGTTTGAAAAAATGCCTCGAAGATGTTGATGGCCGCTGGGATATCTGTCTTATAGATTGCCCGCCTTCGCTTGGTCTTCTTACAGTCAATGCCATGGTTGCGGCAGGGTCATTGCTGGTGCCATTGCAATGCGAATTTTTTGCACTTGAAGGCTTATCGCAATTGCTGACCACGGTCGATCGTATCCGTGGGCGTTTTAACCCGACGCTTTCAATCATGGGCGTTGCGCTCACCATGTATGACAGGCGCAATAAGCTGACGGATCAAGTCGCGGATGATGTTCGGGCTTGCCTCGGCAATATTGTGTTCGAGACGGTAATACCCCGCAATGTTCGCCTTTCCGAAGCACCAAGCCATGGCCTGCCGGCGCTCATTTATGATCATCGTTGTGTAGGGTCCGCGGCCTATATGGAGCTGGCGCGTGAGCTGATCGGTCGATTGCCTCAGCCGGAACCGGAGATGGCGGCATGAGTGGCAAGGGTAAAAAAGCCGAGGGCAAGGATGTCGGAGATATCGCAGTAGAAGCGGCAGAACGGCCCGCAAAGCCGGTACGGCGCCCGCATGGTCTGGGCAGGGGTTTGTCTGCGCTCCTGGGAGACAGCAGGCAGGAAGAGTCGATTACGTCCACAGATGATCGTGGGGATGCTTCGGGGCGCGCATCCTCGGTACAACGTATTGATATTGCATCTATTTTACCGCATCCAGATCAGCCGCGGCGGCAGTTTGATGAAAAAGCGCTGCAGGAATTGGCTGACAGCATATCGCAACGTGGTGTTATTCAGCCGATCATTGTACGGCGTCGCAACAATGGCGATTATCAGATTGTTGCAGGTGAGCGACGGTGGCGTGCCGCGCAAAGGGCACAACTTCATCAGATACCAGCCATTGTGCGGGATTTCAGTGATGCCGAAACTTTGGAAATCGCGCTTATCGAGAATGTGCAGCGGCAAGATCTTAATCCGGTTGAAGAAGCGGAAGCCTATTCACGGCTGATTGCGCAATTCGGGCATACTCAGGAAGCCTTGGGCAAGCTGGTTGGTAAATCACGCAGCCATGTTACCAATCTGATGCGCTTGCTTGATTTGCCCGGTTCAGTGATCGAGGCAGTTAAAAGTGCAAAGCTCAGCATGGGCCATGCGCGTGCGTTGGTCGGCGTCGATAACGCTGCACAGCTTGCCCGGCAGATTATTGATAAGGGCCTTTCTGTTCGGCAAGCGGAGAAGCTCGCACAACGGGCAAAGGGCAAAGGCAAAACAAGTCCGGCTTCCAGTACTGGCAAGCAGGCTGCATCTGGTGCAAATGCGGATGCCGACATCGCAGCGCTGGAGCAGCATTTGGCTGACCTCATTGGTGTGAAAGTTGCTATTGATCATAATGCCAATGGGAGTGGCACATTGGCCTTGCGCTATTCGACATTGGACCAGCTGGATATGCTTTGCCAGCGGTTGTCAGGTGACACGATCTGATTAAGTTTGCTTGCCTGTAAGAAGCGGCAGAGCTGTTTAACGCTATAATTAAGGAGATAATGATGACTGCTCGTAAAGCTGACAATGAGGTTATGTCACAATTTATTGAGCGATGGTCACCCCGTGCTTTTGATGCGCGCTCCATTACGCAGCAGCAATTGCTTTCTTTATTTGAAGCGGCGCGTTGGGCTCCGTCGGCCTTTAATATGCAGCCCTGGAAATTTGCTTATGCCCTGCGTGATGATGCGCATTGGGAATCATTTCTTGGCACGCTTATTCCGTTTAATCAAATGTGGGCGTCCAACTGTTCTGCGCTTATTTACATAGTAAGCGATACAATGATGGATATGGGCAAAGGCCCGCAGCCATCGCATAGCCATAGTTTTGATGCGGGAGCTGCGTGGATGTCGCTGGCTTTACAGGCTAAAAACATGGGCCTGATTACGCATGGCATGACCGGTGTGGATTTTGATGCCGCTCAGAAATTACTCGGCCTTTCTGATGCTTACCGGATAGAGGCTGCCGTTGCGGTTGGCTATGCAGGGGATAAGGCATCTCTGCCAGAAGGGCTGCAGGAAAAAGAGCGACCCAATGAGCGGCGCCCGGTTGCGCAATCGATCAGTAATGGTCCGTTCAACCTGTAACATGATCCGATTTACGTTTATGGGGGCAGAATGAAACCAGTGTCTCCCGCCCCTCATAAACATGTTGCTTGCTTGATTATAAATCGTCGAGCCTGAAATTAACGACCATGACCCGCTCGCTGCTAACAGCAATGCCATCGCGGGTGGCGGGCTTGAACCGCCAATATTTGAGGGCGCGTTTGCGGGTTGCTTTCCATAAAGCATCATCCGTCGCTTCCACCAGTTCGATAGAATTAACGCGCCCTTTGGTCGAAATATATATCCGTACCTTGACGAAGCCTTCCATGTCGGCACGGATCATTGTGCCGGGATATTCCGGTTGAAAGTCAGGTAAATAGCGCTTGTCCGGCTGGGCCGGTATGAAAACAGGGTCCGGTATGACAGGGTCGGTCCGGAGCAGAATGGGCCTGATTATATCGATGATATCACTGTCATTGGAAGCAAATACCGGGCCTTTTAATTGAGAGCCAAGATCAATGGCGGAGTCAACCTGTGTTGGCTGGACTGGTGGAGCAGCCTTTTCGACAGGCGTCGGTGGTTCAACTGGCGGCGGATCATCCTCCAGTTCCACATTCTCTGTCCATAATATTGTGTCCGGTATTTTGGTGATTGTACCCGCCGGCATCATGATGATCGCGCCGATTGCGAGGGCATGTGCACCGATGGTAAGAGCAAGAGCGGCAGGTGATTTGTTTTGGCCCGAATATCCGCTGGCATAAGTGGGCTGTGTTGAAGGCTGTGTCCATTGCATGATTGCATCCTCCTCCTGTATGCGCATATCTGTTTTGCGCATATATAATGTTATAACATCACATTTAAAATGCCAAGAGGGTGTTTATATGAACCAAGACGAGCGCGCGCCACGCCTATGAGTATAGACTATAAGTGGTCAGGAAAGGCGTGTAAGCGCTTGATCTTTACCAATAAGTGGTAAAAGCGCACTCATGTCCGGGCCATGATCAAGCCCGGTCAATGCGCGACGCAGGGGCAGAAAAAGCATTTTGCCTTTACGGCCTGTCTGCTCCTTAAGTGCTGTGGTCAGCGTCTTCCAAATGTCGGAGTCGAAATTCATTCCGCTCAATAGCTGATGAGCAAGAGCAAGATAGTCTGTGTCGTCCGTTTCGGGTGCAGGGGCATCAATCGGGCCTGTGACCAGCTTCCACCATATTTTAGTGTCTACTACAGATTCAACATTGGGGCGCAGCGCCAGCCATGCCTGTTCGTTCATCGCTGCGGGCAGGCGGTCTTGAACGGCTTCGAAATCAAGCTGATGCACAATCTTCTGGTTAAGAAGCTTGAGTTCCTGATCGTCGAAGCGCGCAGGCGCGCGACCAAAATACGCAAAATCGAAAGACTCAATCAACGGGGCTGCTTCAATGACGGGGATCACAGGATCACTGGTACCGATGCGCGCAAGCAGGGCAATCAGTGCAATAGCCTCAATGCCCTGTTCACGAAATGCCGAAATACCAAGCGAGCCAAGCCGTTTACTGAGCTTGCCTTCACTACCAACCAGCAGAGCCTCATGCGCAAAATCAGGGACATTGCTGCCCAAAGCGGTGAACATTTGCAATTGCGCAGCCGTGTTGGAAACATGATCCTCGCCGCGCAATACGAGGTTTATGCCCATTTCTATATCGTCTATTACAGAAGGCAGCATATAGAGCCAGCTCCCGTCTCCCCGGCGTATGACGGGGTCGGACAGCAATTTGGCGTCGAAATGCTGCGGCCCACGGATCATGTCGTCCCACTCTATTGCGCTGTCATGATCGAGCTTGAAGCGCCAATGCGGCGAGCGGCCCTCGGCTTCATACGCGGCGATCTCATCGGCGGTCAGTGCGAGCGCACCGCGATCATAAACCGGCGGTAAACCGCGCCCGAGCAAGACTTTGCGCTTGAGGTCCAGCTCTTGCGCACTTTCATAACAAGGATAAACCCGCCTGGCGGCCTTTAATTCTGTAAAACGCGCTTCATAAATATCGAACCGCTCGGACTGCTTGACCTCCTTGTCAGGCGTCATGCCCAGCCAGGCAAGGTCATCGCGTATCCCCTGCGCATATTCCTCGGTCGAGCGCGCCATATCGGTGTCGTCGAGGCGCAGCCAGAATTCCCCGCCCTGTCTGCGCGCCCACATCCAATTGTGAATGGCGGTGCGCAGATTGCCGACATGAAGCTGGCCAGTGGGGGAAGGCGCGAAACGGGTGCGAATGGTCATAATAGCTCAGCTTGTGCGAAAGGCGTTGGTGATGGGGTAGCGGCGGTCACGGCCGAAATTGCGGCTGCCCAGCTTGACGCCGGGAGGGGCCTGCCGCCTCTTATATTCGGCGATGTACAGCAGTCGCTCTATGCGCGCGACAGTCTCGCGATCAAATCCGCGGGCAACCAGCGCATCGACGGACAGCTCGCTCTCGACCAGCCCGTGCAATATCGGATCGAGCACATCATAGGGCGGCAGACTGTCGTCATCGCGCTGGTCTTCGCGCAACTCGGCGCTCGGTGGCTTGGTGATGATGCGCTCTGGCATGACTGGCCCGGCCTTGCCCAGTCCGATGGCGGGCATATGGTCATTGCGCCAGCGCGAAAGATCGAAAACCGTGGTTTTATAGGCATCTTTCAGCACTGAATAGCCACCCGCCATATCGCCGTAAATAGTGGCATAGCCCACGGACATCTCGCTCTTGTTGCCGGTGGTGAGCAGCATATGGCCAAATTTGTTGGAAAGCGCCATCAACGTAACCCCGCGCAAACGCGACTGGATATTCTCTTCGGTCAGATCACGACTGCGCTCGGCAAAAGCCTCAGCCAGCATCGTGTCGAAGGCTTCCACCCCCGGTTTGATGCTGATCGTATCGAGCTTTACGCCCAGCATTTGCGCGCAGCCTGCTGCATCTTCCAGGCTTTCCTCGCTGGTGAAGCGCGAAGGCATCATGATGCACCATACCCGATCCGCGCCCAGTGCATCGACCGCAACCGCAGCAGACAGTGCGCTGTCTATGCCGCCAGAAAGGCCCAAAACCACGCCGGGGAAACGATTGCGGTTCACATAATCGCGCAGGCCAATAATCATCGCGCTGTAAACATCTTCCGGGTAAGGCGCGAGTTTGGCGACCTCGCCGGGAGCACAGCGCCAGCCCGCCTCGCTCTTTTCCCAATGGGTGATGCACAATTCTTCGCGCCAGTCACTCATCTGGTGCACGAGCGCCCCATCGCCATTCAGCACGAAGGATGCGCCATCAAAAGCCAGTTCGTCCTGCCCGCCGACCCGGTTGAGATAGGCTATAGGCAGGCTGGTTTCCTGCACCCGCGCGGCGCAGACATGGGCGATACGCCGCTCGTCCTTGTCTATTTCATAGGGGCTGCCATTGGGCGTGATAAGGATTTCCGCGCCCATTTGCTTGAGGTGGGCACATACGAACGGATACCAGACGTCCTCACAGATTGGCACACCCAGCTTCACACCGCGAAACTCTATCGGTTCTGGTGGCGGGCCGGGCGCAAAC